>Ga0272441_10012004_pt1 | contig 12742 bp, 9 predicted proteins | sample SSMProp6N_FD_193582 | JGI IMG/M metagenome (GOLD analysis project Ga0272441, IMG submission 193582) | Marine sediment archaeal communities from Little Sippewissett salt marsh, Falmouth, MA, United States - SSM-Prop-6N | ecosystem: Environmental > Aquatic > Marine > Wetlands > Sediment ...
ATCACCGAGTTTATCGCCGATGGCAAACTGGTGCTGCTGGAGCGCGAACTCAAGCCGGAACTGCACCAATCCATGGTTGAATTGGGAACACCGGTGTGCCAAAACATCGCCCAGGCCAAGGAAGAACTCACGAAACAGCGCCGCTTCATCTGTGGGCTGGCCCAGAGCAAAGGCTTGGAAATAGTGGCTGCCTCGACCCATCCGTTCAGCAAATGGATGGAACAGTCGGTGACACCCCTTTCGCGATACCGCGGCGTGCTGGAAGAAATGCAGCTTCTCGCCCAGCGCCTGCTCATCTTCGGCATGCACGTGCACGTGGGTGTCGAGGACCGCAATTTTGCCATCGATGCCATGAACGTGGTGCGCTACCTGTTGCCCCACGTTCTGGCGCTCAGCACCAGCAGTCCTTTCTGGATGGGTCGCCAGACCGGTCTGAAGAGCTACCGGGCCAACATTTTCGAGGATTTTCCCCGCTCCGGCATTTCGGATGCGTATCGTTCGCTTGCCGATTACGAGGCCCTGATAAAGACACTGGTCAATACCGGCTGCATTCCCGATGCCAGCAAGATCTGGTGGGATGTGCGTCCGCATCACCTATACCCCACCCTCGAATTTCGGGTGTGCGATATTTCCACCCGGGTAGACGAGGCCATTGCCATCGCAGCTCTATTACAGGCGATCGTGCTATGGTTGTGGAATATGCGGCGAAAAAACATCACCTTTCGGGTATACCGGCGCGAGCTGATCGAAGAGAACCGCTGGCGCGCGGCGCGCTATGGACTGGACGGAAAAATGATCGATTTCGGCAAATCGGTCGAGCAACCGACCCGTCTGCTCATCCGCGAGCTGATCGAACTGGTGGCCGAAGAAATCGATGAGCTGGGTACGGCCGCCGATATCAAACCGATCGGGTCGATCCTTGATCGCGGGACCAGCGCCGACCGCCAGTTGCGCATCTACAGCGAAACCGGTGGCGATTTCAAGGCAGTTGTGGATCACCTGATTGCGGAAACAAAAAAAGGCTTGTCGTAAGCCTGAAATCAACCGCGCCCATCAAATCTTTGACATCTTATACCCGGTTGACTTCGATCGCCAGGTCCGCTCCGGTTGTTCATCTGCCACTTTTAAGACCGCGTTTACAACATCACTGTTCCCATAGATGCGCTCATCACTGCTCAGCGTTCCAAGGCCGACCGATAGGCCTATTCCTCGGCCACCCAATTGATTTAATAGCAAATATTCGGTATAATATACACTATATATTGTGCCGATTTTTGCTTTGGGTCAAAGGACTATAGAAGAATCATATTCAGGTATAGATTATACACCAGTCGAATAAAAAGGAAGCCATATGAAATGTGTCTCGTATAAATGTAATATGAAACCAGAGTTATGTGTATCAGGTTGGCATTCTCCACACCCTACTTATTATTGCCCTGTGTGCAGAGAATCATATTGGGAACATGTAGTTAAGGATGAGAAGGATACAATAATTGGAACTGAACTTAAAAATTTTCCGCCTTTTAAGTGGGGAGTGAAATCAAAAAACCACTATTTATCATCCAGCCGATATGGCTGGGTGAAATGCGCAAATGCCGTGGGTTGACTCAGATTGCAAACAGAAATCCATCAAGATTTATCGCCAAACTATTGAAAGATTAACAAAAAATAAATTGGGGAAGACTCGATACTCATCCCTGATTCAAAATGCCGTCGACCTTATCCCGGAAATTACGGCTTTGCTCATTGGCAGCGATCAGATCAATTTCAGCCGGGTTGTTTTGCAGCGCTTCGATGGATTGCACCACGCCCGTTTTACGGTCCTCGGTGTGAACGAAGGTGACTTGACTTTGGTTGACACTGCTCATGGTTCACATATTATTCGATAAATATATTCAAGTTAAGCGCTTCACCCACCTTGGAGAGCCCCTCCTCCAGTTGCGCAATTGATATTTTTTCGGGAACCTGGACTTTCATTTCCATGGTGTAGATCGCCGTACCGGATTCGGGTGAGATGATCCGCCGGGAGGTCAGGTTTTCGATGTTAATGTCACTGTCCGCCAGAAATCGGCTGATCTTGTACACTATTCCGGCCTGGTCGACACCTTCCACGTTTATGGTTTTTTTGTTAAATTTTTCTTCTGTTTTCCTTACGGCCGTTTCAACCTTTCTGACAAAAGCCGTTATGCCTTTCTCTTTTTCAAGCCGCCGGCAATCACTTGAAAGCTGTTTCTCAAATATTTCTTCCTTAGCGGTGAACAGGAGGATGATGACGAACTCATCCAACATGGATGTCATGGTTGAGTCTTCAAGATTGCCGCCGTTTTCATAAATAACCTCCGTCAGATCCGCAACGATGCCGGGTCGGTCTTTGCTGAACGCCGTCATGATGTATGTTTTATCCATCTTTTACCTCCATCGACCAGAAAAAGGGTTGATTGCGCTTCCAGTCGGCTCGGTGGCCGATTTGTTTAGAAACAAGTTTATAAGTCGGCAGGTTGGGCAGGGATTGCCGCGACTGAAAACGCATGATTATGGAAAAGTTATGATGCCGCTGAACCTGAATTGTCGATAGCAAGTGTAATACAAAAATGCAAGGCACTGATTAAAATTCGGCGAGCAATTCCTTAAATGATAATATTTACACCCTTCTATAGTCATTTGAAATTCCATATTTCAGCCCAGCTTTCTTGACAAACTGTATCCTATCGATTTAAAGATATTATATTCTCCGGTTGAGCTAAAGCACATCCTCTACGATCCTTATAGCATTCATTCTGATTCCACATCTACATCGCTGAAATCTCGTCAATAATCTCGTGTAACCTTTTGGAGGTCTTATTTGCGCGTTTAACCACAATCGATACGGTGAATAAGGGGGGCTTATGAAGTGGTTGGGATGGTACTTTAAAATCAATTTATTGGTTCGAATTCTGCTTGGCTTGATCCTGGGGGCGATCGCCGGTCTGGTATTCGGACCCGGTATCGTCTGGGTGAGTCCTTTCGGCGACATCTTCGTGCGCTTGCTCAAGATGATCGTGATGCCGGTGGTGATGTTCACCCTGATTGTCGGGGCCGCCAGCATCCATCCCGCCCGGTTGGGGCGGGTCGGCGTGAAAGCGCTGGTGATTTACATGTTTACCACCGCGTTTGCGGTGGTGCTCGGACTTGCTCTGGGCAACATCTTCAATCCGGGCAAAGGCTTGCAGCTGGTCGGGGCAGCCAGCGCCTTCGGAAAAGAGCTGGAACAACCCTCGCTGCTCGACACGTTGATCAGTGTGGTTCCGAAGAATCCCTTCAGTGCCTTTTCGTCCGGCGAGATTCTGCCAACGATTTTCTTTTGCATCATGTTCGGAATCGGCCTGGCGTTTCTGCGTGAAAGTGGGGAGGAGCGGATCCGGGAGGCCGCCAATGTTGTGTTCAAGTTTTTTGAGGGTTGCGGAGAAATCATGTACAAGGTGGTCCATTGGATCCTGCAGTATGCACCCATCGGCGTATTTGCGCTGATCGCGGTCGTGTTCGGCAAACAGGGCGCTGAAGCTTTCGGCCCCCTGGGTATTGTCACCATGTCGGTCTATATCGCTTTGCTTGTCCATTACCTGCTGATCTACGGGGGCCTGCTAGCGATCTTTCGCATCAGTCCCTTACAATTTTACGCCAGGGCCAAGGAAGCCACAATTACCGCGTTTGTGACCCGCAGCAGCGGTGGAACCCTGCCGGTGTCCCTTGATGTCGCTCAAAATAAGATGGGCGTCTCCAAAGGAGTTTTTTCATTCACGCTGCCCTTGGGCGCCACCATCAATATGGACGGCACCGCCATTTATCAGGGCGTTTGCGCCATCTTCGTGGGCTTTGCCATCGGCTCGCCGCTGACGTTCAGCCAGCAGATAACGGTCATCATGACGGCCGTGCTGGCATCCATCGGTACTGCCGGTGTGCCCGGCGCCGGCGCCATTATGCTGCTTATGGTACTCAATGCGGTCGGCTTGAAGGTTGAACCGGGAACGACGGTGGCCATGGCCTATGCCATGATTTTCGGCATCGATGCGCTCTTGGATATGGGCCGGACCGCCCTAAATGTTACCGGGGATCTTGCGGTCACCTGCGCAGTGGCAAAAAGCGAAGGTGAATTGGACCAAACATACTGGGAAAAGGAGATCCCGAAGAGGGCGGTCGAAGAGGGTGCTTGATAGAGGTAAAATTTCATCTCCGGAAAAGGCGTAGAATGGTCTGCCGATCTGAAGCGCTGCGCAGTCGACTCAACTGCCGTGATCGGATTGAGGTTGCAACAACACCGTTCACAGCCGGTGAAAACGCCATTCAAAGCTAATGCGTCACCGATCATAAAGGGGGGGGACTATGTCAGAATTATCATCCATCTTAAAAAATGTTGTCCTGTTTCAAGACTTGACAGAAACCGAACTCAATATGCTGGCGCAAAGAGTCACCACGAGGACATACCCGCTGGGTGCCTATCTCTTTCGCGCCGGTACACCCCGCACGGAAATGTTTGTCATCCAGGCGGGCGAAGTAGAAATCCTGAGAGAAATTGGGGATATCCAAAGAACGGTGGCACGGATCGGTGAGGGTAACTTTGTGGGCGAAGGCGCCATGCTGGATGAAGATGAGCACACGAATTCATGCCGGGCCGTGGTCGAAAGCCGCGTTTTAGCGTTGGAGCGTCAGGTGGTTGAAGATATTCTAAAAAGCAACCCTGATGTGGCCGGCAAGATCTTCTCCCAAGTTGCCCGGGTCATGGCCTACCGTTTGAAATATGCCAGCTTTGGATACCGGGGTGCAGCGGTGGCAGCGCCCGCCGGTGGCAAACAACGCCTGGAACACGACCTGCTGGGTGAGCGGGAGGTGCCGGCCGATGCTTACTTCGGTATCCAAACCCTGAGGGCGCTGGAAAACTATGATATTACCGGTATCCAGCTGTCGCACTTTCCCAACTTTGTCAAAGCCCTGGCCATGGTCAAAAAGGCGGCCGCCAAGGCCAATCAAAAGCTGGGGGACCTGGATAAAGAAGTGGGTGAAGCGATTGGTAAGGCCTGCGATGAAATCATTGCCGGTAATCTGCACGGCCAATTCGTCGTCGACATGATCCAGGGCGGCGCGGGCACCTCCACCAACATGAACGCCAACGAAGTCATCGCCAACCGGGCCCTGGAAATCCTCGGCCATTCCAGGGGCGAATATGAGGTGATCCATCCCAACAATCATGTCAATAAATCACAGTCTACGAATGATGCTTATCCCACGGCCATACGGTTGGCCGCATTGCTAAGTTACAGCGAACTCACCGACGCCCTGGCGGATTTGGCCTACGAACTGAAACAGAAATCGGTTGAATTCTCAGATGTGATCAAAATGGGGCGAACGCAGCTTCAGGATGCCGTTCCCATGACGCTCGGACAGGAATTCGACGGATACCGGGTGACGGTTAAAGAAGATATTCAGCGGGTCAATGTTGTGGTTCAGCTGTTCCGTGAGATCAACCTGGGGGCAACGGCTATCGGCACCGGTATTACGGCCAAACCGGAATATTCCAGCCTTGCCATCGAGGAGCTGTCGCGTATCGCCAAATTCGAGCTGGTCCAGGCCGAGAACCTGATGGAGGCGACCTCCGACATGGGCGCTTTTGTCATGTTTTCCAGTGTGCTCAAACGGATAGCCGTAAAGATATCCAAAATCTGTAATGATCTGCGGCTGCTCAGCAGTGGACCCCGGGCAGGGCTAAACGAAATCAACTTGCCTCCCATGGCGCCCGGATCCTCTATCATGCCCGGCAAGGTCAACCCGGTGATCCCCGAAGTGGTCAACCAGGTGGCTTACCAGGTCATCGGCAATGATTTAACCGTCACGATGGCGGCTGAGGCCGGTCAACTACAGCTCAATGTCATGGAGCCGGTGCTCGCGTTTAACTGTTTTCAATCACTGAAGATGTTGATCCAGGCCATCAACACGTTGACCCACCGCTGCATAAAGGGCATTACGGTCAACCGTGAGCGCTGCCGTGACTACGTAGCAAACAGCATCGGGATCGTCACGGCGCTAGTGCCGCATATCGGCTATGAGAATTCGACGCGGATCGCAAAGAGGGCGCTGGAAACGAATCGGAGTGTCATGGATCTCGTCCTGGAAGAAGGCCTTTTGAGCCAAAATCAACTGGAAGACATTCTGTCACCCCAGAAAATGACCCAGCCGCGTATCTAATCCGCGAGAATTTACGGACAGAAGCGTCGGGGAGAAGACCGAAGGAAAACCGCCTAACAGTTTAAAACAAACTGCGTGAGTTGCTCCAAACCCGATACAAACCGATGGAGGCGCATAATGAAACGGATATTCCTAATTTTACTTGCAATTATAGGGCTGGCTTTACCGCAGGTAAACGCCGGAGAAATTGACCGCATAAAGGACAAGGGCGAAATAGTGGTATCGGTTAACAAGGGCTACCCGCCTTTTTGTGTGGTCGGTAAAGATGACATCATCGGGTTGGATGTCGATTTGGCCAAGCTGATCGCTGATTACCTCGGTGTGAAGGTAAAGTTTATCATGCCTGATCTGTATAAGGATCAAATTCCCAAATTGTTGGCTGGCGAATCGGACATCGTTATCGCTGCGATGACCCGAACCGTGGACCGGGGCCTGCAGGTGACTTTTACGGAACCCTATTTTGAGGTCAGCCAGGCTGCCTTGGTTGAAAGAGACATGGTAACGCCGATGGCCAATTCCTATTTCGATCTGGTGGACGTGCCGGGCATCCGCATCGGGGTAAAAGCCAATACGACCATCGAGAACTTTGCTCGTGAGCTCTTTCCCGCCGAGGCCATTAAAACTCTCCCCGATCATCCGGAAGCGGTCGAGGCGCTGGTCAAAGGCGAAGTGGATGCCACGGTTCATGATTCACCCTTTGTTCAGATTTGGGCCCAAACACATCCTGACTTGTCCGGCAGAATCAAACCGCTGCTGGCACCGGTGACCAAAGAGTATTACGGGTTTGCCATTCGCAAGGGAGATCCGGATTTTCTCAATTGGCTCAACCTTTTTATAACCCAGGTGAAGATCGACGGCACCATGGATTTGCTGGAACATCGCTATTTTGTCGAGATGCAGTGGGCAGGCGTGAAAACCACACGGGAGGCGCGCATCACCAAGGCGCAGTTGTTGCGGAACAAGTTCGTTGCCAAAAAGCAGGCGATGCTCGAGCAAAAACGTGCCGAGGAGAAACTTAGATCGGGTGATGCCTACGAATAGTCCAGTGGTATTAGGATTCTGATATGCCCTAATTTCAAGACCAGCCGAACCAATTAAAAAGGGAGGCTCATGGAACCAATTTATAATCAGCTCGCTCAACATCTGGACGACCTTCCCGGAGGCTATCCCGCCACGGAATCCGGAATTGAATTACGGATCTTAAAGAGGCTCTTTACACCTGAGGTAGCTGAGATCGCCGTCCATCTCACTTTGATGCCGGAGTCGGCGGCCGCTATTGCCCAGCGCATTGGGGCCGATGAAACCTCGCTGGCCCCGACATTAATTGCCATGTCGCACAAGGGGCTCATCATCCGATTGGAAAGAAAAGGCGAACTCAAGTTTATGGCGGCCCAGTTCATGGTTGGCATTTGGGAATATCATGTCAATGACCTTGATGAGGGGCTGATCAAAGATGTTAATGAATATCTGCCATATCTTACCGAGGCCCAGGAGCAAGTCCGAACCCAGCAGTTACGCGTCATCCCCATCAGCAAAAGTCTTGCGGCCGATATCAAGGTAATGCCCTACGAGCAGGCGGAGGAGATCATCAAACAACAATCTAAAATTGTCGTTGCTCCCTGCATCTGCCGCAGAGAGCATCAGATGGTCGGTGAGGGCTGCGATAAACCCATGGAAACCTGCCTGGTGTTCGGCGGCGGTGCTCATTTTTATGAGGGCAACGGTATCGGGCGCACCATTTCCCAGAAGGAGGCTTTGGATATCTTGCAACAGGGCATCAATTCCGGTCTCGTGCTGCAACCGGGCAATGCCAAAAAGCCGTCAAACATCTGTATGTGTTGCGGTTGTTGCTGCCAGATCCTCAAAATGTTAAAGCGCTCGGGTAAACCAGCCAAAATCGCCTGTACCAGCTATTATGCGGTGGTGGATGAGGAAAGTTGCATTAATTGCGGTAATTGTGAAGATAAATGCCAAATGGAGGCCATTATCATCGACGAGGTCGCCCAAGTGGATCTGGACCGGTGTATCGGCTGCGGGCTTTGTATCCCATCCTGTGATGTTGAAGCTATCCGCCTCGAGGCCAAAGACGAGGATGACCAATGGGTGCCGCCGGCCAATGTCATCGGCACATACACCAATATAGCCAAAGAGCGTGGCAAGCTATGATTCAGGCTACCTTTTTCTCTTTTTCTCCCGTTCTTCAGTTACACAGTATAACCCTTGTCCTGCCATTGTCGGCTTAAAGCAAAGATTATCCGATTGGCAAGCTGACTTGGTCCTATCCCCGGATTGCCAACGTTGAATCAGCTTTGGTTCCCGAATTAAGGGCCGACTGATGGCGACGTAATCGGTTTGAGACGCTTCTACCAGTTGCTCGGCCACCTCCAACGATCGAATGCCGCCCACCAGTATTAAAGGCGTCTTGAAGTTGGATTTGTAATCCTGGGCGGCTTGCCGATAAAAGACTTGCCGGTCGGCGGTGTCGAATTTCCCGGTCCGCACTGGGATATACTTGCCAGAAAAAGATGTACCGCCGCTTAGTTCGATTGCATCGATCCCTGCGCTTTCAAGCATTTTGCAAACGTCCAGCATGTCTCGCCGACTAAAACCGCCTTCGACAAAATCCTCCGAATTCATTTTGATAAGAACCGGAAAACTTTTGCCAGTCGCCTGACGGATGCCCCCCAGAACCTCCAGAACGACGCGGGCACGGTTCTCAATACTGCCGCCGTAGGCATCCTTCCGCTTGTTGAAATAAGGCGACAGAAACTGGCTGAGCAGATACCCATGGGCGGCATGGATCTGAACACCATCAAAGCCGGCCTTTTGGGCGCGCAGGGCACCGTCTGCAAAGGCTGCGATGACTTCAGCAATCTCTGACGTGGTCATTTCCCGGCAAACTGGCGCCTTTTCCCCTTCACGGGTTGAGGGGCCCATGGCCGGCAGGCCTGACAAGCCGGTGGCGGCCTGACAGCCGGCGTGGGCCAGTTGAACGATGATCTTGCCTTTTCGGGCGTGGACTGCCGACGCCATTTGGGTCAGCCCCGGGAGCAGTCTGTCTTCGTAAATTCCCATCTGTTTTGGTCCGGCCTGGCCTTCCCGGCTCACATAAGCATGCCCGCTGATGATCAACCCAACTCCTCCGTCGGCCAGTTGGCTCATCAGATCATTTAGCTGAGTAGTGCAGCTCCCCTCGTCGGTGGCCATCCCCTCCCACGTGGCCGAGCGCACGAAACGGTTTTTCAGGGTCATCGAATTTATGGTTGTTTGTTCAAAGAGTGCGTACATGGTCGCTCCTTTCTTAGTTGAGATTGGATACGTCGCATTCATTGGTTGGAACCTTTGAACATAGAACCCTGAAACTGGAACTGATCAGTTTGGGTTTAGCAAAATCTTAGTAGATGATCCGCATCGGATAAGCATTCACCTTCGCAATCGCGTGGGTGTGCATTCGCTGGATCAGTGCCAGATCGCTTGCGGAGCAGTTAAGGGTTGGCTTTCTTTGGGGGGTGCCGATAGCCGTCTTTGAGTTCAGTATAGGAGCATCGCTCGGTTATTCGCTGGAGCGTATGCTTTCTGATCACACCTTGACGATCATGGGCCTCGGCCTGCTATTCATGCTGTGCGCTCCAGCATTGTCAGCCAAAGCACATGGACTCGGCAAGCATTCCGCTAACTCATACAAAAAGAAGGACCTATCATGATTACTGGCTCATCAGGCGCTGACAAAGGTCAGATTCCCTTAATCTCCCTATCCTGCCATTTCTGCTTATTACTTTCGGTTTGGCGTGGGGAATCCTGTCTCTGTTCATCTTCCTCCCGGACCAGATGACCGAGATATTTGGCGAATTGACCGGTCAACATCCGCTCTTCTTCTTGGCGGTGTACGCACCGGCGATAGCCGCTTTCAGCGTCATCATGCACAACAATGGCGTTAAAGACTTGATGCGTTATCTTTCCCGGCTATTTCTCTGGCGCTGTTCTCTGGCCTGGTATGCCTTTTTGATTTTCGGCATTCCGTTGCTGTTTTTATCCGGCTCTGCGCTAAACGGCAATATTTCGGAGGCGTCGTTTCCCTTCTCCTCCTTTCAATCATTTATTGTAGCCTTCGTATTAACTGCAATTAAAGACCCAGTCGAGGAATTCGGATGGCGAGGGCTGGCGCTTCCTCTTCTGCAACGGAAGTTCGCGCCCATTTGGTCCGGGCTGATTCTCGGCGTCGTCTGGGGGCTCCTGGCACCTGCCTGCATTCCTGTTGAGCGAAACGCCGCAAAGCACCTGGTCATTCACTCCGTTTTTTGCTGGCTCGGTTGCAGTCAGCGTGATCGTGACCCCGTTGTTCAACGCATCGTCCGGTAGCATCCTGCTCCCTGCGTTGTTCCATTTTCAGCTCAACAATCCTATCTGGCCCGACGCGCAACCTTATGACACGTTCGCGTTCTTGGCCGCCGCCATAGTAGTTGTCTGGATCAACCGAAAAAACATGTTCAGCAGAAAAGGTGCCGTGACTGCGGTTATTCCCCAGCGGTTTTGATGTGTTCATCTATTCCATGATTGAATAAATGGCGAGTACTCGGTGTCGGGGTGAAGGTCTTCTCGCACCGGCGAGAAAATTTCGATGAGCACCGAATCTTTTATGGCATACGTTCCGTGTTTCGCGTTACCGGGAATGCACCAACTGTCCCCCGGGCTGCAATTGTAAACCTCGTCGTTAATGAAAAGTCGGGTCCTACCGGTCACCAGATACCCGGTCTGCTCATGAGGGTGGTTGTGAGTTGGAATTCGAGTCCCCTTTAACAGCTTTAATTCGGCCATCAAAGTATTTTGGCCGTAAACCAGGGTTTTTTGTGTGATACCTTTTATAGTGGATCGGTAACCTTCGCTGCTTTTTTTATTGAACATGGGCCTTCTCCTTACGCCTTCCCCAACTTCCCGTTTGCTTCAAGCTCCAAGCCGCACCATCCAAAAAGATAGGAAGTTATTTTTAACTTATATCGGTATATCAATGAGCTGATTGTCTGTCAATACAATTACTGACAAGCAACCCTACGATTCAAGCAATCCAATTTCCGTGCGACACTCTTAACAACACCGAAGTCGGTTAAGGTTTTGCACCGAACAGTTTTAAACGATTTTTTTGCCAGAGCTTTTTGCACTTCTACCATGAATTATTGAGAACTTACCCTTGTCCGAGGCAACAAATCCATATTATTAATGATAATATACACTCGTTCACAGCCTCCCTCTCTTTCCAGATCATAGCGATAATTTCGAAAACCTTCATCCGACACCGCTTGTTGATTGTTGAACCGGCTTTACCATTTCCAAGGTACTAATAAACCCGACAATTAAAGGTCTTATAACCGGACGGATATTTTCTAATCCAAGCTTCTCTTCACAAAAAGGAGGCATGCAATGGAAACAAGCAAAATATTACAAATAGGTATCTTATTTGGGCTTCTTGTCATACCGGTCCCATTAAACGCATACAACGATTATAAGGGATGCAGTGACCATCCAATGTTTTCCAGAATGCAGGATTTTTACATTTCGAGCTGCCGCGAAGTTGAATACGATTCTCATGATTTTTACGATGAAAAGGGTAAAAAGCACGTTATAGAAGGCCATAAATGGCAGATCAGCTACAAAATCAAAAAGGGTCTTTCACCAGCGGGCGTGCTAAAAATAAAGAAGAACTATATCAATGCCGTTATGAAAATCGGTGGTACTGTTATCAAAGAGGGCGGGCATACTTTCATGAAAGTTGACAAAGCAGGCAGGGAAACTTGGATTGAATTGAACACCGCAACTACCACAACCGGGGATAACTACAGCCTGATCATTTTTCAAACCGCTGTTATGGAGCAGGAAGTGATAGCGAACCCCGATGCCATGGCAAGTGACATTAACACAACCGGACGTGTCGCGATTTACGGGATTTACTTTGATCATGACAGCTACGCTGTTAAATCTGAGAGTGAAGGTTGGAGATGGTTATAAAGTTAATATTACAACAGACTTTCTGGTTATAGATGATACCGGAAATGTATTGGGTGGCCAGCAGAATGTCTACTCACTTGAAAATATTTCAGCAATACCTATGACTGATTTTACACTGGACTTGACCTATACACTTTCAGGCGCCTCAGAGGGGATCTATAACCTTCAAACAACGGTGAACGACAAAAATTCAGGCAAGAGCACCAAATTTGTTACTAAAATAGAAATCAAATAGTTCAAGGGCCGGTAAGTTTTTTCAGTGCCAATGATAAACAAAAATGGCCGTATGCATTTACAATCGCTAATGGCAAATGGCACCATTAAGCGCGTTAAAGGCTAATGGCGACCAAGCGCCAAGCGAAAATAATGAACGCTGATATTTTGTGCGTTAGAAGACTGTTATTTACTGACTTGCCCATGGATGAATGAGCATCTCCTCTCGAAAGCAGCCTGGAAAACGTAGCAAAACCTTTTCCAGGCTTTCCTTTTTTATTTGTTAAGGGTCACGGTAAGAAATAATTCCACA
>Ga0272441_10012006_pt1 | contig 12742 bp, 9 predicted proteins | sample SSMProp6N_FD_193582 | JGI IMG/M metagenome (GOLD analysis project Ga0272441, IMG submission 193582) | Marine sediment archaeal communities from Little Sippewissett salt marsh, Falmouth, MA, United States - SSM-Prop-6N | ecosystem: Environmental > Aquatic > Marine > Wetlands > Sediment ...
ACTGATCCCGCTGAACTCATCCGGCCTCATGACTGCTAGTGCCGTTTCCACTCAGAGACTTTCGCGCTCACAAATGCTTGCGGGACAGGACCTTGGACGCCTCGTAGGGGAACGCCCGTCCTTGGTGTTGGATGCCAGCGGTAGGCAACATGCGGGATCCTCTGCAATCTCAGCCGAAGCACGAACTGTGCATTGCTTGGGCTGTCGTTCGCAGTTCGATGCCTATACCGACATGGCCGCAAGTACCCCGACTACAGGTACTTGCAGGCGCGAAACAGTCTCACTGGAAACGGCACTAGTTGGTCGACTACTCGCTTCCGCATCTCGACTGCGAAGTCGACGACTGGTTCAAGCGTCTCAGGTGTTGCATTTTCCACGATGAGGTTTACGGCGCGTTGCGACTGACCAGATCCTATTAGTTGGCGCATTCCCAGTCCCGCAATCGAGATTCGGGACAGTCACCTTTTCCTGACCTCCTTTCGCCGGATTCCGCGGCGTCATTGCGCGCGGCTTCGCATCCGTTGCACTTGCCAGTACGTCGCGGCGACGAAATACACCAGAGTCGGCACGATCAGCCAGCCCTTGAACCACGCCAGGCGGTCAGCGTAGTCCGAAGGAGTCGCGAGGTAAACGTGCACCGCAAACGCGGCACACACGATCAGCGCGGCCAGAGCGAAGGGGCCGCTGATCCAGAATGCGGCCGCGCGGTGACGTCGAGAAGCAGTCTCCGACTCGTTGGCTTCCTGTTGGTCGTCGTCGGTACGAGGATGCTCTTCGCTCTCCGTCTCGTCGCCCATCGACTGATTAATCTGCGACCGCGCGCCCGCAACGGATGCCAGCACGATGTACAACACGACCGTCAGCACGTACACCGGCAGGAACAGGAAGAACAGGTGCAGCGTGTCCGTAAGGTACAGTCCCAGCGCCAGCGTCATCCCGCCTATCCAGGCCAGCAGGGCAGGCCAGTTGAGGATCAGGTCGCGGTGATGGGCCCAATACCGATTCAGTCCGATGCGCGGAAACAGCCAATGCTCGGCCATGACGATGGCACCGGCCGGCACCAGCAGCAGCCCGTAGATCCCGACGAAGTTCAGCAGCTCGGTAAACACAAATGGGAAGCAGGCGACTATGGTGGTAATAACACCGACAACGAGCGTGACCACCCAGCGCGGCCAGTCCGGCGTTATTGCCTGCAGCGCCAGGCCAGCGCGATAGAGTGTGGGGTTCGAGGTGGTCCAGCCGGCGATGACCACGGCGATCGCGCCGCTCACACCCAGGGCCTGATGCGCCACGGCCCCCGAATCCAGTTCGGTCAGCGGCGTTTTCAGCGCCAGCGCGGCGCCCGCACCCATCACGCCGGCCGCGATCCACGCCACGTAGTGTCCGAGGAGCATGCCGAAGGCCGAAAAGAGGCCGTAGCTTGCGTGTTTGGCGTAGCGAAGAATCGCCATGTCCGACAGGCCCATGTGCATGGCGAGGTTGCAGATCCAGGCGAAGGCGGCGACGTGCCAGAAGCCGATCAGCGGCGGGCCGCCGTTCGGCGTTCTTCCGGTCCACACCGCCTGTTCGCTCATTTCCCAGAACTGCGAGAAGCTGCGCACGCTGCCCACGCCGGTCGCCTCGCCCAGCGCCGGCAGCATCACCAGGGCTCCGGCGATGAACATCAACAGCATCCACGGCGAACAGATCGTGGCGAAGGCCGCCAGTCGCTTGAAGCCGGCGATCGCCAGCCAGACGACCACCGCCCCGACGATGCACACGGCGATCACGAAGCCCGCGTCGGTCGGATACCATTGCGTCTGTGGCGGAATGCCGAAGGGAATGCGCACTGCCGACGCCGACACCGTGATCATGCAGCCGGCGAGCACACAGAAGAGCAGCGCGTTGAGCACGTTGTATATCACCGTCAGGACCGGCCCGCCGATCTTGCGCAAGTACCAGTACAGCGTCAGCCGCGTCTGTGTGGCGATCGGTGCACATACCAGGGCCCAGCTCAATACCGCCAGGAGGTTGCCGATCGCCAGCCCGACGATGACGTCGAGAACGCTCGCTCCCCACGTGACGAACAACGCGCCGATGACAAATTCCGTGGCCGCAACATGCTCGCCCGCATAAGAGCCGGCAAAGTACCCCCAACTGCACAGCTTGTCTTTACTGACGGGCCTGCGATCGAATTCGTACAGTCTGTCCAGGCGCTGGACAACGCCGGCGTGCTGATCGGGCTTGTTCATATGGTGCATCTCCAGTGCTCCGGAGTTATGTCACTCTGCCATGCGTAGTGGTCGGTCTCTCGCGGCTTGTCAGCAACAGCCTCGCGTGCGGCCTGCTCCGAGTGGTCGCTGCCACGGAACGCCGGCTGCGGATCAACAGAACGATTACCGGCACAAATCACTGCGAGATATCCAACACCGCGTCACCCAGTACGTCCATCCGTGGCGTGACGCCCAGACCCGGGGCCGCGGACGCACACATCCGCCCGTTCTTTCGCTGCGGCGCGCCCTCGGCGATGCTGACCGTCACATAGCTGTTGAAGTCGGTCGAAGTGAAGAGGAACTCCGGCGGCGTACCGTGCGCAAGGTGCGCGATGGCCGCGGTGGTGATGTCGCCACCCCAGGTGTCTTCGATCGTCATGGCGATCCCGAGCTCGATGCACAGGTCGCGAACCAGCCTGGCGCGGGTCAATCCGCCGAACTTGCTGATCTTGATGTTGATCAAATCCATAGCGCCATCAGCGTAGGCTCGCAGCAGCATCGGAACGCTGTCGATGACCTCGTCGAGCACAAACGGATGATCGCTGCGTCGCCGGATCGACAGACTTTCCTCGTAGGTCGAGCAGGGTTGCTCGATGTAGACGTCGATGTCGCGCACGCCACGGATAACGCGGGCCGCTTCGTGCATCAGCCAGCCGGTGTTCGCATCGGCGACCAGGATATCACCCGGCTCGAGTCTGGCTGACGCGGCCCGGATGCGTGCGATGTCGGTCTCGGGATCGCCGCCCGCCTTGAGTTGGAATCGCCGGTAGCCTTCCGCACGATACGCGGCGACATTCTCGGCCATCTCTTCGGGCGATCGCTGCGAGATCGCCCGGTACAGCGGGAAATCCTCACCGTACCGCCCGCCGAGCAGTTCGCACACGGGCTGGCCGCTCAGTTTTCCGAGGATGTCCCAGCAGGCGATGTCGATGCCGGACTTGGCGTACGGATGGCCCTTCAAAGCCGCGTCCATCCGACGCACAATCACGTTCAGCCTGGTTGCGTCTTCACCAAGCAGGCTGGGGGCGATCTGGACGATTCCTGCTCGAACGCCGGCAGCGTATGAGGGCAAGTACACCGGTCCCAAAGGACAGACCTCGCCATAGCCTTTAACCCCGCTTTCCGTCTCAACTTCGACCACGGTGCTGTCGAATACCGATACCGATTTGCCACCGGACCACTCGTAACTTCCCTCGTGAAGCGGGAGATCGATCTGATAAGCGCGTATTCGCCGTATGTTGTTTGACACCAAGCACCTGCTTTCCGTATGTGGTTAATGTGGCGTCCGCTCCGCCGGTTGTGGAGCACCGGCAGGGTAGGCACGGCCGCATCCCGACGCAACCCTCGGATCGACGGGCCGCCCGCGGCACAGCGCTTCTTCATGTCGTGTCGTGACCGTCTGGAATGCAGCGAAGCTGGATGCTGGCCCAGATCGCGCTCGGTCACTGATATCTAACCTGCGCTAGGGAGCGCCAGTCCGTGAAACCGCTCGCGTTGTGGGCCCGCGATATGCAGTCCGTGCTGCCGATGCCGGAGGCCATTAGCGCCATGAAGGAGGTATTCGCCGAGCTGTCCACCGGCAACGTCGTTGCGCCAACTCGTCTCCACGTGCCAGTTGCCGCCTTCGGTGGCGTAAGCCTCTTCATGGCTGCCCATAGCCCTCGACTCGGCTTGGCGGCCAAGGCCGTCTCGGTTTTTCCGGGCACCTACCGCGGACCCGGCTGCAGGTGCTCGATGAGATATCGCACCATGAGCATGCGCAAATGCACCGCTGTGCCCCGACCCTCGCTGAGTCCGTGGTCGCGATTGGGATAGGCCATGTAATCGAACTGCTTGCCGAGTTCGATGAGCCGATCTACAAGCCCTTCGGTAATCTGGATGTGCGTATTGCTCTCGCCCGTCCCGTGGATGATCAGGAGGTCTCCCTCCAGACCCTCGGCGAAGTTGATGGGGGCGGATCGGCGGTACCCCTCCGGATTCACCTCGGGGGTCTCCATGTAGATCTCCTGGAACCACGCGTTGTAGAGATGGGGCTGCGGCTTGGGGGCAACTGCGATCCCCACGTGATAGACATCCGGCTTGCGGAACATCGCATTGAGCGTGTTCGAGCCGCCGCCGCTCCAGCCCCAGATGCCCACCCTGGCCATATCGACGTAGGGTCGTGTGCGGGCCAGCTCTCTCAGACCGGCCGCCTGCTCCTCGGTGGAGAGCGGGCCGAGGCTGCCGAATATGGATCGCCGCCAGGCCGCCCCTTTCGGCGCCGGCGTACCCCGGTTGTCGATGGACACCACCAGATAGCCCAGCTCGGCGACCACGCGATGGTAGTCGGCGTGGGAAGTTCCCCATGCGTCCAACACCGTCTGTCCGTGCGGCTCTCCATACACGTAGACAAGGATGGGGTACTTGCGCGAAGGATCGAAGTCGCGGGGCTTGATCATCCACGCGTCCATGGTGATGCCGCCGTCTATCTCCAGTTGCAGGAACTCCGTCGGGCGAGGAATCAGCGGCGCCACGCGCTCGCGCAAGGGGGCGTTGTCTTCGAGCGTGCGCACAAACCGGTGGTCGGGCATGTGGATGAGCTCGGTGATCGGGGGAGTATCGAAGCGGAAGTACGTGTGGAACGCCCACTCCCCGTCGGGGGAGAAATCGTAGTCGTGCGTACCGGGCTGATCGTCGGGTGTGACGCGTTCGGGCTCTGCAGTGCCATCCAGGCGCACCCGGTAGAGGTACTTCCGGGTGGCGTCGTTCGGGGACGCGTAGAAGTAGAACCAGTTGCGGGTCTCGTCGATGTGGGCCCGTTGGATGATGTCGAAGTCGCCGGGTGTCAACATCGCCTGCAGCTCGCCGTCGCGCGAGTAGACGTACGCATGGCGCCAACCGTCCTTCTCGCTCAATACCAGGAACGCCTGGCCATCGCGGATCCACTCGAGCCCGGCGTTCTTGTGGTAGCTGGCGACGGTCCAGGCGGGATCGAATTCGTGGTAGACGCGGGTGATCGCTCCGGTGCGCGCGTCGGCGAGGAGGAAATCATGCTCGTCGCGGAACCGGCTCATCTTCTCGATCAGCAGTTCCTCGGAGTTGCCGGCCCACTCGACCTGGCCCAGATAGAAGCCATCCTGGGGGGCCGAGAGATCGAGCCAGCGGATCCCCTCGCCTTCGGTCGCGACGACACCAACCCGGAGCGAGGGGATGGTCCCGCCCACCCGCGCGAACCGGGTTTCCGTCACTCCCGGATACGATGGGTCGCCGGGCACGAGGTGCGAGCGCAGCCGGACGCGCGACGAGTCGGTTTCGACGAAGGCAATCCGTTCTGCATCGGGGCTCCAGACGGCGCGGCCGTTCCAGATGGCTCCGGGTACGGCGTTCTCGGTGAGCTGCTTCCGCGTGTCGCCCTCGACTTCACGAACCCACAGATTCCCGTTGTCGAACTCGATCGTGCGTCGGCCGTCCGGGGAGAGTTGACCGGCGCGGCCACGGTCCGGTTCGGTCTGCGGGTCGAGGACCGTGCGGCGGCCGTCGGACACGCCGTAGGAGACGCGCACGGGCTGCTCCGACCCCGGCACCCGCTCGGAAACCGTGTACCCGGAACTGTCGGGCATCCACTCCGCACGGAACGGCGCGGCGCGAAACTCCCCGCGGTCGTAGATCGCCTGCAACCTCGCCTCGGCCTCCTCGAGCAGCGCCGCGTGCGATTCCCGGGCGTGACCGTCCGCAGCGACCGCGACCGCGGCCATCAGTGCCAGAGCGGCGCCCGTCGCCATCATGTTCGATCTCATTTTTGCATGCCCTCTATTCGTGTATCCCTGCGATCGATGATCTGCCCCGAATCCGGTTGTCCCTGACAAGAACTCCGTACTCCTGATTGTACAGAGACTTCCGATCGTCTGTACGACCGATGTCCCCAGCCTGGATGTGCAAGCTGATCTTCATTCTCGTAAGACTGTTCTTTCGCTCTCCTGCTCACCTTGTCGTCGAGACCTGCCGCGGATTGCGCAGATCTGAGTCTTTGTACAGGGAGGCTCTCGTCTGTTCGGTTTACTTGTATTCTCCCTTCAACTCATCACACCTGATTCTCATCCGCACAGCGATGTCCTTGTGTTCGGGCTGTGAGGCAAGATTGACAAGTTGATCCGGGTCGGTCTTCAAATCGTGAAGGAACTCGAAGACAGGTGTTTGCTCGAAATAGCGGGCGTAGACGTAGCGTTCCCCTCGTATTCCCTCCCATTTTGGAATGTTGCCATGCTGCATCAGGTGTTCGCAGAAGAAATCCGTCCGCCAGTCCGGCCCCGTCGTCCTCTTCGAAAGAAGAGGGCTCAAGCTCCGTCCCTGGTAATGAGCGGGGCTCTTCACGGTAGCCAACGCCAGCAGGGTGGGAGCAATATCAACATTGAGGACCATCTCTGTCCGGACCTGTCCCCGGTCTTCTTCCTTCAGACGGGGATCATACACAATAAGCGGCACCCGCAGTGACTGATCATAATGCGACCATTTTCCGGCCAGACCGCGATCGCCCATGTAATACCCATTGTCAGCCGTGTAGATAATGACGGTATCGTCGGCCAGATGAAGTCTCTCGAGCTCTTTCCGAATGCGGCCGATCACCCGGTCAACACCGCTGATCATCCGATAATAGGCCTTCATGTTCCTCTGGTATTTCTCCGGCGTGTCCCACCGCCAGAAATAGCGCTTTCGGTTCAACGATGTTTTGAGAAACGGTGGCAGACTATCGAAGATCTCCGGCGCCCAGAGGCGGGGTGCGGGGATGGTCGCATCGTCGTACATCCCGTCCATCGCTCGCGGCCACGGGTAGTGATCCTCCATGTTGCCGTCATCTGCATGCGCAGCATTGAAGCTGATGGACAGGCAAAACGGCTGTCCTGCGGGAGTTCCGCTCAGGAACTCGATGGCCCGGTCGCCGGCCACTTCCGTCTCGTGCCGGGTCGTGCCATCCGGTTGTGTCTTGAAGAAGGGGAGACCATGCGGCCTGAAGAAGTCGAAAACATCGGATTCCGGCGACCCTTCGGTCGTCACGCCGTACTTGCCGATTAAACCGGTTCGATAGCCCGCGTCGCGAAGAAGGGCGGGGTAGCTCACGGCCATGTGAGCTGCGCGGAGAGGCGGTGTGCCGAACGTGTAGCCGTGGGTGCGTTCGTGCATGCCGGTGAAGATGGAGGCGCGGCTGGCTGCGCAGATCGGAGTGGTGACGAAGGCGTTGCTGAAGCGCACTCCGTCCGCGGCGAGACGGTCGATCACGGGGGTCTTGATAATGCGGTGGCCGGCACAGCCCAGCGTGTCGTTACGCTGATCATCGATGAGGAAGATGAGGACATTGGGCCTTCTCGTAAAATCTGTGCCCGGGGTCGACCGGGGTGCCGCCAGCGCCGCCGCAGCCAGGACGGCTGCGGTCACAGAAAGTCGTCGGGTGAATCCATGCATGGTCGTGTCTCTTCACCGAACGTGTCGCGCTCGTGGTGCGGGTGCGAGCGCTGATGAGAGGGCTGGGTTGACCAGGGCGGCTGCCGAACCAGAAGGAGAGGCGGTGCGGAAGGCATGCCGGCCCATGCCGAAACGCTCGAAGACGGCAACGGTCGCAAAGGGAAGTTCCGAAGCGGCATCCGCATTCACCGTCTGTTCGTCCTGAATAACCTGCATCGAAGGCCCGTGACGGGCGGCACGTCGCTCTCGTCAAAGGCGGTTGTCGGGCGGCGTACCGACCGGGCTCTCTCACTCCATGGTATCGGGCCGGGGTCCTCCCCGCGAGGGGAGCGGGAAGAACGGCCAAGGGCGCTCCGGGGATGTCTCGGGATCGCGGTCTCCGATGCACCGGCGGCGGAATCGGAACGCGGGATTTCGCTCCCGACGTTGTCCCACTAACATGCTGCCGGGACCAATGCACCCTCATCGACTGATCCCAGGCATCCTGTCGGTTCTCGTCCACTCGGCCTGCGCATCCCTGACGCCCCTGGACCTGCGTTGTGACGGAATGGGCGAATCTCCGGCCGTCGGCGCGTCGCCGCGGCTCTCGTGGCGGGTGGAATCGTCACTTCGCGGCCAGGCGCAGTCGGCCTGGCAGGTGCTGGTCGCGAGCAGCGCCGAGATGCTGGCAGAGGGGCGCGGGGACCTCTGGGATTCCGGCAAGATGGCCGCGGAGCGTTCACCGTATGTGACCTACGCCGGTCGTGCACTCGTCCCCGGCCAGGCCTGCTATTGGAAAATCCGGTGCTGGGACTTGCGCGATCAGCGGTCCGAATGGAGTGAACCGGCGGCGTGGGAAGTCGCGCCGCTCGACCCGGCCGCGTGGCAGGGAGCGAGTTGGATCGACGATGGCCGAGCGAATCCATCGACCGACGAGGCCTTCTACCAGTCCGACCCGGCGCCCTTGATGCGGCACGAGTTCAGGCTGGCCAAGCCGGTGGTGCGGGCCCGCCTGCATGTCGCAGGGCTCGGGTGGTGCGTGCCGACCCTCAACGGGAGACGGGTTGGTGATCATGTGCTCGACCCGCCGTGGACCGCCTTCGATCGGCGCATCCTCTTCAGCACCCACGACGTGACCGGGCAGTTGTCGCCCGGTGCGAACTGCCTGAGCCTGGCGCTCGGCAACGGCTGGTTCAATCCGCTGCCGCTGCGAATGTGGGGGCATCGCAACATCCGCGAGAGTCTTCCGACGGGTCGGCCGCGGGTCATCGCCTGCCTTGTGGCCGATCATCCGGACGGGACAAGCACGACGGTGGTCACGGGCCCGGGGTGGAAGACCGTCGGCGGGCCGACGATGAGGAACAATGCCTATCTGGGTGAGGTCCGCGACGCGCGACGCGAATCGGCCGGGTGGGACCTGCCCGGGTTCGATGATTCCGGGTGGACCGCGGCGCGTGTGACCGACGATCCGCTCGAGCCGCTGCGCCCACTGGCGATGCCGCCGGTTCGCGCCGGTGCGCCGATTCCCGCCCTGGCCGTGACGACGCCCGCACCTGGAGTGCACATCGTGGACTTCGGGCATAATTTCACCGGTGTCCCCGAGATCATCGTGCGCGCCCCCGCCGGAGCCCGGGTCACGCTCCGCTACGGCGAGATCCTGCACCCGGACGGGACGCTCAACCCGCTGACCAGCGTCTGCGGGCAGATAAAGGGCGCCCGCAAGGGACCCGACGGGCGCGAGGTCTCGGTGGGTGGTCCCGGCGCGCCGACCGTTGCGTGCCAGCAGGACGTCTATATCACCGGCAGCGATGGACCCGAGGTCTTTCGGCCGGAGTTCACCTTCCACGGGTTCCGCTTCATGGAAGTGACCGGTCTGCCCGAGCCGCCGGCCGCCGCCGACTGCCGCGGAATCCCCCTCCACACCGACTTTGACGCGGTCGGTTCATTCTCATGCTCCAGCGAGCGGCTCGACCGCGTCCAGGAGATGTGCATTCGCACGTTTCTCTCCAACGCGGTCAGCGTCCAGTCGGACTGCCCGCACCGCGAGCGCTTCGCCTACGGGGGAGACATCGTGGCAACCAGCGAAGCGTTCCTGATGAACTTCGACATGTCGGGCTTCTATGCCAAGACGGTGCGCGACTGGGCCGACGCCGCACGACCCGACGGCAGGTTCACCGATACCGCGCCGTTCGTCGGCATCGACTACTGCGGAGTGGGCTGGGCGATGGTTCATCCAACGCTGCTGGAGCAGCTCTACCAGCACTACGGAGATCGCAGTCTGCTGGAAGAGCAGATTCCCATTGCCCTTCGATGGCTGGAAGGCGAGGCGGCCAGGCGCAAAGACGGGTTGTTGACAAATGGGCTCGGCGATCACGAGGCGCTGACCGGAGCCGATGTGCCGATCCTCACCACCCCGATGTTCGTGGACACCGCCCGCCGGGTCGCCCGGCTTGCCCGGCTGATCGGCAGGGAGGCCGACGCCGTCCGATGCGAGGCGATGGCCGACGAGTCCGCCATGGCCTGGGCGAACGCATACCTCGATTCTGACACCGGCAAAGTCGGCGGCGGATCGCAGTCCGAGCAGGCCTTTGTATTGGGCTTTGGCGCCGCGCCACCCGCGGTCCGGCCTCTGATCTTCAAGCGCCTGGTAGAAGGACTTGCGTCGCCCGACGGTCCGCGCCTGACCACCGGGATCTTCGGTACCAGGTTTCTGCTGGAGGAACTCTCGCGGAACGGGCGAAGTGATCTCGCCTTCGCGCTCGCCGACCGGAGCACGTTCCCCTCCTGGGGGTGGATGCTCGAAAACGATGCCACCACCCTCTGGGAGCATTGGGCCGAAAGCGACAACACCTACTCCCACAACCATCCCATGTTCGGCTCGATCTCGGCGTGGTTCTTCCGCTGGCTCGGCGGGATCCAGCCGGCTTCTGACGCGGTGGGCTTTGACCGGATCGTGATCCGCCCCCAGGTCGTCCCGGGTCTGGAGTGGGTGAAGTGCTCGCACCGCTCGATCCGCGGCCTGATCGAATCGAACTGGCATGCCATGCCGGCGAAGTTGCGGTTTGAGATTGTGATCCCGCCTGATGCCAGTGCGCTCATCGAACTGCCGGCCCGTCCGGGGGACGCCCTCAGCGAACGTGGCCGTCCGGTTTCCGAAGTCGGGGACATCGAGATCCTCCCCCCCGGCCCGGCCGGCCACCGCCTCCGAGTCGGCAGCGGCCGCTATGAATTCACCATCACCCACATGCCATGAGTCAAGCCTGACCGACCTGCCGATGGAGACACTGATCACTCTCGCCAGGAGCTGGAACCACCCGCCGCGGCTTCAACTCAGCGACGGTTTTGAAGATCAGGGATACGATCGCGGGCAGCGGGCGTTCGTGCTGCGTCGCTCGGGCCGTTCGACCCGCGGTTTGCAGATCAGGGTCGCTGCCAGCAAGGACCATCCGGTGTACAACCCCGCGCTGGTGCTCCTCGACTGGGGCGCCTCCGACGCGGGGCTCACGATCGACGGCGAAGAAATCGCCCAAGGCCCGGACTTCCGCGCCGGCCACCGGTATCGGCTCGAGGGCTCGGACCTGATCGTCTGGATCAGGCACGAAGCGATCGAGCTCTTCGAGATCACGTTGACGCCCCGCTGAAAACGAGGGCTGGGTGTCTGCATCCACGCGGAAAGGTCGAACGGCAAAGACACGTGGATGCAGAGTCGTCCTGGAAGTCGACAGGAAACCGATGAGTTGCTTATTGAGCTCTCGGCCCGGTGGAGGCAGTGGGAAAACGATCTGGGGATTGAGTCTGATGCGGACCGGCTGCACGCTGGCCACCGCGGACGTGGTTCGAGGCGCGGTATCGCATTGGCCGTGCGCCGATCCGAACCTTGCCCAGACCTGGAAGAAGGACACTCAACTGCCTGACGAGATGGCGGACGAAGTCGGGGAATCTGTTGACTGGGTCGACGATCTGAATCAGCGAGCGCTCGCCGTCTTCGTCAACGCGCCTCATTCACGTGCGCAGCGTCTGCTCGTCGACCAGAAAGGCCCGGGCGGCTTGCTCACAGGACCAGCCGCGGACGGCTTTGAGCTGGAGGATCCGCATGCGTTGGAAGGGCGAGTAGTAGGGGCGTCTTCGCGAGGGCAGCCGGCTCCAGCGAGCGTCCTTGATGGCCAGTTCTTCTTTGAGCAGGGCGACCTCGGTATTGACGCGATCGAGCTCAGCGGCCAGGCGCTGCCGGGAGCGTCGACCTCTCGATGCCTGGCCGCCCGCGAGGATCAGTGCGGTGGCGGCGAGCGATATGGCGTGGAGAACGGCTGACCTGATGTGCCTGGTCCATCCTCGAGGCAACGAGACGTCGAGTTCAGAGTGGTGACATCCCATCATGCGGCTTCGCGGAAGTCGGTGGTGAACCGGCAGCGTAAGCCATCATAACTGCTGTCAGTACAAGGACTTCGGGGGCGAGCAGAGCTAGGCTGAACTCGCTGGACCAGTGCAATAGTTTCTGTTCTGAACTGCCCGTGCTTACCGGGCTTCTACCCCCAATGCTGCCATGAGGTTACTGCGATCTCCCTGCGTCGATACGATTTGTTTCCGCCGTATACCAACGCCGCCGGACAATCGGCCTGATCTGGCAAACTGCGCCAGTACTCAAGCCCCTTGAAAAAGTCCCCACCAATCGTCTCACCCGATCTGATTTCCACGGGTACGAACGAGCCGCCACGGTCGATCAGCAAATCAACCTCGTGACCCGCTGCGTCGCGCCAGAAGTAGATGTCCGGTTCTTCATCGCGATTCCGGTAGTTCTTCAGGATCTCGCTGATCACCCATGATTCGAACACCGCACCGCGATTGGCATGCGTACGAAGATCTTCACTGCTTCGGATGCGAAGGAGATAGCACAGTAATCCAGTATCCAGGAAGTACAACTTCGGAGATCTGATGAGACGCTTGTTGAAGTTCTGGTGATGTGGTCTGAGCAAATAGATCAAGAAACTCGATTCGAGCACCGAGAGCCAGCGGCGCGCCGTCGGATGTGAGATCCCCGCGTCGGTAGCCAGCGATGCGAGATTGAGCAACTGGCC
>Ga0272441_10012007_pt1 | contig 12742 bp, 16 predicted proteins | sample SSMProp6N_FD_193582 | JGI IMG/M metagenome (GOLD analysis project Ga0272441, IMG submission 193582) | Marine sediment archaeal communities from Little Sippewissett salt marsh, Falmouth, MA, United States - SSM-Prop-6N | ecosystem: Environmental > Aquatic > Marine > Wetlands > Sediment ...
AGTCGGTTCGGAACCAGCGGCGCCGGCGGAACGTCCGGATGAACCTGTATCTGATGGCGACATACCATTTTGACAACGGTACGTCGGGACATCAGCTCTTGATTGATATGAGGCTGGTATATGCACGCGTGGCCTAGTCGTGTTCAGCGCCGCTCGTGGCCAGCCGTGGCGTCGTAGCCGAGGCTGGGGATTCAGGTCACCCCATGATGGTGAGAAACCATGGCCGAGATTGTAAGGGCGGGGTATTCCCTGCTGGGACATGCCCCCCCCGCTGCCGCTACCCGGCTATCCTGAGCCAACTCATGATAGGCTGAAGCCCATGCCCTTTAGCATCCAGCGTGTGGCGGATTTGCTCAGTGATTCGGCGCAACCATCCGATCCCTTCTGACCTCCAAAGGGCTTGAACCGGGCAAGTCCGTACACGAGCCGGTTGAATGCTTGTGCGTAGTCAAGGAGGTGGCCGATTGCCTCACGCTTCTCCTTTTCTTGCACGGATTGCCCAGTCAAGATCTTGTCTCGAACGATCTCCGCCGCCTCCAGCTCCTGCCTCACTTCGTCAGGAATCGGCTCACCGAAGACCGTTTCGAACTTTTCCAGAAGACTTTCTCTCGTCATGTGTTGCACACCAATGGCGGCTCTCGCTACATTCCGATTGGCTTTGTGGATCCTAACCGCACCAGAGCAAAGCGTTGCGTTGTGGGCACGCTCAACCTGGGCGAACAGGTAACTGATCGAAATGTCCAGAGCGAAGCTTTCGAGAAGTCTTGGCAGATCCGAGAAGTAGGTGCGAATCTCTTCCGGGCATGAATCGAACTTCTCCATCACGGTACGACGGTGTTGCGCGCAGATAGCCATGGAGCTCTCCTATTGAAATCGGTCTGTCTTACGGATCTGTTCTCTACAGTGCTCAGTGAGTTGCATGTACACTCGTGACCTCGTGCGATGTAGAACGATAGTATCAGCGACAGCATGGACATGGTCCGTATCGGTCGAATCAGAAGTAGGGTTTAGAGGAATCCTCTGGCTGATGACACCTTATGCAGAGGAATGCCTGACAGGCACCACGGAAGCGAAGTCGCGATCGGTGTGTGGCCGGATCAAGACCTGGATATCAGGGTTGTGAACGCTCATGATTCCGGTACAGCCCTCTATTGGCGGTGTGCTGGGGGGCGGGTTGCTCTTGATGTACAGTAGGGCAAGAACAGCCATGGCCGAGCCTGTGGATTGGTGGCGTGCCGAGAATGATGGCACCGAGGACGAGTGGCGGAGGTTTGAGCGAGGGTGCGTTGGGGACGGCCGCATATCGGTGATGCCATGAAGTAATATCAGAAATAAGCCGATGAGATTCGCATGGTGGCCCGGCGTTTAATATGTAGGATCTATAAGCTGGTCAGCGCTCGTGACGCTCATCATCGGCGTCCTTCAACACAGGGGATGCCCGGCACTAGATATCGGCTCAATATCAATAGTCGCGGTATTGCACTCCGGCGGCGCTTACTTCCGCCATGCCCGTGTTCGCCCTAATTTCTCCAGACGCCGGAGTGTAGATCCATCCGACAGCCGGGGCATCGCTGAGGGCTATCTTGGTGTTGCCCTTTCTGATGCCAACCGGGAGCGGCGGAACATCGGGCAAATAGGGACCATACACATGATCGCCATCTCTGGTGGTCTGGGCATCCCCCTCTATATCAGTGCACTGAGTGAGCTGGCCGGCGATGCGGTCTCCACTGGGATAAGACCCCAGATGTTCGGCCGCGAACAAGTCGATGGCCTTACGAAGCACTTCCAGGTCAGTCTCCAGCGCCGCATCACCTGCCCCTCTTTGTCCACGACTCATACGAGGAAGGGCTATCGCCGCAAGAACGCCCATGATGGCGACGACGATGACCACTTCGAGCAGGCTGAATGCCTTCTCGTGCATACTCATACTCGATGGCGCACGCAACTGTAGGTCGGACACGACATGAACACGTTGACCTGCTGGATCCGGCTGGCAACGGAGAGTTGGGTGGCGCACGTTGTGCCTTCCGTCCAATAAGAGCATACGAAACCGGGATCGGGATTCAAAGGCGCTGTATAAGGTCTGTCGGTGGTGGATGACCAGGAGACACGAGTCATGGGCAGCCGGGGCAGGCGACGGAGCCGTGGCTGTCGAATCGCCGTTCGGTGGCACCATACTTCCGCGGCAGATCGGGTTCTGGCGGGTCGCCCTTCAGTTCACCACTTGGCAAGGTTTCTCCCGGGCCGACCGCTCGGATGGCGGCCAGCAACTCATGAGAGTCGCAGTCTTTGAGCAGGTACGTACTGGCCCCAGCGTTGAAGGCATCTGCCATGGACCGACGGCTGGCATGCGTAGAGAAGGCGATAATCTTGACCCGGGGCTGCTCTTGGTGGATCTGTTCTGTTGCCTGTATGCCGTTGAAAACGGGTATGCCCACATCCATGAGAACGACATCTGGCTCAGCTCGCCGGCACAGATCGATTACAGCACGACCATCAGCGGTCTGTCCGACGACCTCCATATCTTCCTGGTCACGAATGAGTCTACCAACTCCTTTGAGAATAGCGGCATGGTTGTCAGCGAGCAGGACTCGAATGCTCATCCAGTTGTACTCCTGTTCATCCTCCTGAGGCCCACCAAATCGGCGAACCTTGGCATGATGCTACTTCACTATGGTGCGCATCAAGGATAGAGATGTGCGACCGCAACCCATATAGGGTTTTCCCTTAATGCGCAGGGCGCCGAGAGCGTGCGGACAAGTCCCACAAAAATGGACCCGCATGGTGCCTCGCGGGCACCTGCGCCAGATTGGCATTAACGGAAGAGCCGCCATGAGGGCCCTTATGGGCTCACGCTGTATCACAGCTCTGGGGAGGTGAGGCCTTCCTGGATGGCATATTTCGTCAGCAGGGCAACACTGTGAATATCGAGCTTCTTCACGATGCGCAGGCGATGCGCCTCGACCGTTTTGGGACTGATGAACAAGCGCGCCGCGATCTGTTTGGTGTTGTTGCCTTCGGATATGAGTTGTAGGATCTCGCGTTCCCGCCGCGTGAGGACGGAGAACGCGTTGTCGTTGTTCTCTAACCCATCGTGGACGTAATTCTCCGTTACAACCTGGCCGATGGAAGGGCTGATGTACGTCTGGCCCTGGGCAACCAGGCGGATTGTCTGGATCAGTTCGTCGAATTCACAGTCCTTGAGCAGGTACCCGGAAGCTCCTGCGCGGAACATCTCTCGCACATACCGTTTCGCCGAATGCATCGACAGGCCGACCACACGTGTGTCCGGCGATGCGCGAAGGATCGTCCGCGTCGCATCGATTCCGTTCAAGCCGGGCATGCTTATGTCCATGACAATGACGTCGGGAGCCAATTCGCGTGCCTTCTCCACGGCGGCGTGTCCGTCGCTCGCCTGTCCGACCACCTCCATATCTTCCTGCTGCTGAATGGAGCGGCTCAATCCGTGACGGACGATGGCATGATCGTCCGCGAGCAGTACTCGTATGGCCATGATTAGCCATTCCTCCGGCCCCCAGTCTATCTTCATAAACGGCGCTGCCGCGTGGCATGGTCTCTACGCTTCATCCGACGTTCGTGGAAATCGGCATGTATGAAAGACCCACCTCGGCACCGAATCTGCATCCACCTGCAGGGCACTATAGCCCGTCACACCAAGGTGTCAAGGGGATCATTGCTATCGTGGCGTGCCATTCTTGACGGACTCGTGGAACCGGTAGCTTTCACGGTTAACCGTCATGTACGTGCACTTGGGCAAGACGTTGGAATGGCGGTTCACCTTCGGCTGAGGCGAACCGCCATCAGAGCGGTACCCGGAGGTGATGAAGATGGCACGAAAAGATACACGGTTGCTGCCGGTCATTCAGTGGGAAGGCAAAGAATTCCTGGTTGATGTTGATGGTAGGCGGTTTCGAAATGTGAACGATGCACGCGACTTTATCGGCATGCATTCGCCGCAGGGCCGCGCCATGGTGAGGCAGATGCAGGATACAGAATGGCGCGTCTTCGCAGTCGATACAGGCGGGCAGATGGACTCCGCCGCATAAGCGGCTCTCGTGTTTCGAAGAGCCGCTCATGGCTCAGAGGTGGTACGTATGAAGGACATATCCAATGAGGGAGATGCTCGGTTGGCCTTGCTCAGAACGGCGAAATGGCGTGATGAAATCGAGCGGGCTGTTGACCGAATCAAGGAATCCGTGAGTCGCTCGAAGTCTGACCGCTGGTTGCACAAGCTGTTGTACATAGCAGAGGCCAGACGCACGAAAGAGCGTCATGTTGGCGACAATCAGGCACGTCGGCGTCGATCAGCGGTAAGCGTCCGACAGACTACACGTCCGACACCGGAAGGAGTTGGCAAAGATCAATTCCTGGGAGTCAATTCTCACGACAATCTTCGAGAGTCCTGGGGTCCGAGAATCCACCAGATGTCTTCGGTGCCGTTCTCGGTTTCCTCGATGAAGTCCCAGCCAGGAGTGGGCTATGGTGATCCAGGCAGGCGAAACGCAAAGACAGTGTCTTTTGTATTCTCTAGGTCGTCTTCGCCTCCGATGACATAGATTGTATTGGCTGAAACAACTGTGAGGTGAGCTTCTCTTGGTTCTGGAAGTGCAGGGCCCGGTTCCCAGGTTTTGGATTCAATGTCGAAGATCGTGAAGGTGTCGACCGTCTGATGGCTCTCACCGAAGCTGCCTCCAATCAGGTACGCTTTGCCATTGACGACCGGCGTCTGAGTTGCATATGAATAGACCCTGGCTGCATCGGTCGAGGCCGTGCAGTAATCTCGCGTCCAGGTATCCGTTGTGAAATCGTACCGCATGACCTCGTCATTCATAGCGTCAGCATCTTCGTCGTAGCCGCCGATTATATAGGCCGAATCCTCGTGAACCGCTACGGCACTGCAGACAAGTGCTTTGGGCATATTCGTCCTATGTTGCCACGTATCCGACTGGGGATCGTAGGATTCCACGGCTGCATGATAGTTCTCTTTGCCTTTGCCGCCGAATAGATAGATTTTCTCCCTCCACACAGCGAGGGGTACTGCCCGTGCTATTGTCGGCTTCTCGGCCAGGGTCCTCCAGCCGTCCGTGGCAGGGTCATACATCTCGTTATAATTGAAAGCGCCCTTGTCGCCGCCGCTACCATACCGCCCACGCGCACCGAATACGTAGAACCTTCCATTCAGGGCAACACCGCTGACTTCTTCAACTCCCCATCCGAGACCGTGGGGATTATTGGCCGTGTCGGCCCACATGTCAGCAAGGATGTCGTAAGTCTCACCAGTGTACAGATCGGTTTCATCTATGGCATTCCCACCAAACACGAAAACCTCGTTTCCCATAACGGCGCCGGCAAATTGGTCGCGGGCCGTCTTCATGCTGGAAAGCTGGACCCACTCACCATGGATTTCATGATTCAGTGGGGCAGCCAATTTCGCCAGGAAGTAGTTCCACACGCCACCAGATTTCAAAACAATCCTTCCAAAAATGGTTGAACCTTGACACCAGCCCGCGAGATAGCGATTCCCCCCTGTATCCACAGCCACGGCCAACGCCATGGCAAAACCCATCTCGTCAGTTGTCTCGGCGCAATGCAACTCTTGGGCTGTTCCGTTCGGATCGTATTTGGCCGTCACCACACACGAATTGGCACTGGTTGGAACGACGAACTCACCCACGTCGCCGCCAGCCATGAATCCTCCAGCGGCATAGACGTTACCTTGCTCGTCTGTGCAGACACCAGGAAAAGCATCCATCCCCGTTCCACCGGCGCGCCGCGCCCATTGAAGGGTCCCGGTGGTGGTGTCGTACTTGGCCAGGAACGCATCGCCGATTGCATCACCTTCGTCGGTTCCGGGACTTCCGCCTCCCTGGCTGGTAAGTGTCACGGATGGGCCGAAAGATGCTGTAGTCCCCGCGATAGTTCCGAAACCACCTGAAACATAAACGCTACCCTGATTGTCTGCGTGCACGCCAAATGCCTGAACGCCGCTGTCGCTGGTGATCATCTGGGTCCAAAGGGGTACGCCGGAGTTGTCCAACTTGGCCACGAAGGAGTTCCATTCATTGCTCCCACTCAAAGCCGTATCCCCGATGAAAACATCGGAACGAAATCGACCCGCCACATAGATACTGCCATCCTTGTCAAGCGATACGCTGTGCCCCATGCTATGCACTGTGCTCGTGATGCCGACGGCCCACTGCACTTGTCCATTTGTGTCATACTTCACCAGGTAACGATTCACGCTGCTGAAAGAGGGCTTTTTGATAGTTGTGTCGCCGAAGGTGATGGCTGCTCCATCGAATGAACCGAACACATAGCAATTGCCGGACGCATCGACGGCCAGACCATCACCAGCACAGCACCGATCTGGAGCGCAGGCGTTGTGCTGGACCCATTGGATGACGCCATCCGCGTCGTACTTCGCCAGGAAGAAACAGTGTCTGCTTGATCCCGCCGTCACATTAATGTCCCCGAAATCCGCGGTCGAATTGAATTGGCCTGTGACATAGACATTGCCGGCGGCGTCGACACCCACCCCCCGCCCGGCATCGTCTTCAAAAGAACGGCCAGCTGCGCCGCCGGCGCGCTGGGCCCATTGTAGTATCCCGGCGGCATTATACTTGGCTACAAAGATATCGTGCCCGCCCCCGCTACGGCTGGTCAGAGTGACACCTCCAAAATCGTTCGTGCCATCGAACCAGCCTGTCACATAAGCATTGGATTGTGAGTCAGTGGTCATCCCTGTAATCAGATTTTCAATTCCACCTGCGTTGCTGGCGACGCGTCTAGCCCAGGAGAAGCTCCCTATATCACCATTGCCGTCCGGCGTTCGAATAAGGAATATCCCACCAAGTCGGTCATCCGGAGTTCGTGTTGGGAGAAGTTCGGATCGCCACGCCGGGATAAGAATCAGGCTCTTGTCCGGACTGATAATAGCATCCGGCGTGCTCTCATCGTCGAGAAGGAGTTCATTTCCAGGGCCGACCGAGCAAGCTACGCCTCTAATGTCAGGCTCGCCGTCGGAGTAATAGGCTTCCATCGATAGAATTCCATGGACATCATCAACGGCCTCCACCACACAGGTTCCCTGACCGCAAGTGTAAGGGACAGCGCCGGGGCCCGTCTGAAAAGACCGGACTTGATAGGTACCCGCGACGTCCGGCATGGTCAGGATCTGGTCCGTCTTCTTGACGGAAACGGCGTATCCTAAATCGCCACTTCGGCCTTCTTCCGGGAGGATTTGCCAGGCACATCCAACTCCCCCTTGCCCCAGAAAGACGGACTGATGGTTCTGGACCTCGCCTGCAGGCACAAACAGGGTCAACACAGCATTTGCGCCATCGAGAGTCCAAGCCATTGTCTCAACCTCTACATCGCCCTCATCGTTCACATGCGCTAGTATCAACGTATGATCAGAGTCGAATGTGCAGTCGTACCATTGACAACTATCACTCGGCCATTTCGAGTTCACCTGATAGCTGAATAGGCCATGGTCGCCCAGAATATCGCTGACATCTATGTGGGTTGCCTTGCGGGTGAAGATATCGATGCCGTCCCCGCCTCCAGCGAGAACGCTTCCCGCATGGATCATCGTGTCACCATTCCAGGCAACATTGTAAGTCTGGTCTGGGAAATCCTCGAAGTCGATATTGATCGATCCATCCGATTGCTTTGTCGTAGTGAAGGCCGACGAGAACGCATGATGGCCATCATGGTCATCCCATTCCTGCTCCCACTGATTGCCGGCAATCGACACGCTCCCCCGTTTGGCCCATGGTAACTTTGTATCAGGATCCACACTAAGACTACCGAGCGAATACTGTCCGCCCAACTTCAGAATCAGATCCCGATCGCGTCGATCCGCTTGCTCAATGCGTGCCTTATGGAGTCTGGGTCTTCGTTCAACGACATCGCCGCTGGCATTTCTGATCTTGACACCTTCCATGAAGTAGATCAGATCCCCGTGCTTTACCATGCCACCGTAGGAGGCGGTGTCTTCGCCATGGCCACGATCGAGAATGCGGCTGTTCGGGTCAAACTCAAAGGTGTAATGTGTATCCGGTGGAAGCTGGTTGGGATCTGAAGGGATCTCGGCAAATGTTGCAGCACCGTCATTCATCGCCCAGAGGTAGCCATCCGAAAAGCAGATGTCAGCGGTATCGCTGAGACCGAGCCATTTGTTGTATGTGAACGCACATTCATCCAAAGCGTCAACCACCGATCCATCGGACAGCGTGAGCTTGTAGATGTGACCGCAGTCGCCCTGTTCTTGAGCCCACAGGCATGTGCCATCCCACGCGATGTGAACCCCGTGAACCACGTCCCAGTCCGTGCTGGAGGGCAGTTCGTACGACACTCCTGGAGTGAATACCCCTCCGTTATACGTGTACTGGCGCATCGTCCATGAAGCCAGCTCCCAGCAGCAGAGCCACATGTCATCACCGATCCACTCGATGCTAACGGCGTGCCCTTTGCCCAGATCATGCGAGGAAATCCATGTCCCTGTGTTGGGATCAACCTGATGAACCGTAGTCGGGTCGCCGATGTCGGGCTGGCATATCCAGAGCCACCCACGGTAGTAGTCCATTCCGCCCCAATATGAAGAGAGGTAATCCGCATCGAAGGTATCAAGCAACACACACGATGGCTCGATATCGGACAGATAGATGTCGATGTCCAGATTAGCAAGAAGCTCGCCAGGGACAAATCTCGAAGCGCGGCAGTCCCCCCAAGCACAACCTTGATACTCGCCCGACGGCTCGTATTGTTGAAAGGAGTCCATGGAGAACAGGCCCGAGCCATCCAGGTCCATTTGGGCCACTATCGTATAGGAGTGCCCTCCGAGAGCGCCGGGAATGGCCAGTAGGTAGGGACCGGGCCCAGTAATGGTCGTATGAGCAGCGAGAGGCAGATCGTTCGCCGCGGAACGATCCTGAACATCGCGCCGGTCTATGGCAGCCACGTGGACCATGCCAGCATGTCTCCCACTATAGTGGACAGTGCCCCTTATGCTGACTTCGGAATCTGATTGCGCCCAAAGAGCCGGCGACAGTGCAAGGAGCACTGTGACCATGAGAACGTCTCGCACGAAAAAGCGGCGATTCATTGTTATCCTCCATACTACTCATGGGCAGTTGTCCGGGGCAACCAACGCCCTCTCAAATACCTTGCACCCCGGCAGATCTGGTGCCAGATCGATATCGGCGGTCAGGACGAAGTGTTTGTCGTAATCGTCGGGCGTCTCACGCAGCAGCAGCAGGTTTTCTGCTGTGTCAATCTGGTACGGGTGGTCTGGCGTGGCCTCGCCGCCACTGTATTTGGGCTGCGCGCGGGACAGGATGCTCAGAACGATAGGGGAGATTCCCACGAGTTTGTGGGAGTCGATCGTGGCGTACACATCACACCTCCTTCACCGGAAGGCCGGAACTTCATGTTCGCTCGTATCAGAAGTGCGCCTGGTGCGGGATGTTTGCCAACCCGATGGTGCCTGCCTTTGCTGTGGCACAGGGCACACTACGCACCACTCACATCCAGTATAGCATATCGCCCCTGCTTCATTCAATGGCGGAGCCCTGACTACACAGCAATGTCAAAGCGGCTCTCATGCTTGGGAGAGCCGCTTTCGGCTTATTGGAGGTAATGCAGAATGAACCAACTCGTGAGAAGGACATTGAATCTGGAGCAGTACCGATGCCTGCGGTGTGGCCGGCTGTTCTACATCAATGCCATGGACAGGAGTGATCTGGACTCGGATTTTGGCTGTCCATATGGCTGCGATGACAATGGCAGGCATGTTCGGGATATCAAGGCGGACATCAAGGATTTGGCTGGTGGGGGTGAATGAGATGGCGAAAATCAAAGACTGGCGGATTGTGATAGAGCTTTGTGAAGGTGATTTCGAGAGGTCGATGGGCAGGAAGGCCAGGGATCAGGATGAATTCGATGAGTGGGCCCACTTGGCTGAGAAGGGGCTTCTCAATGGCCATATTGAGTGGGACATATTGTATGAATGCAGCCGCGATGCGATGCTGCATGGTGGTGAGGGACGATGAATCGTGCCATCAAGCAGCAGATACGTTTTGTCCTCGACGATGACAATGAGTTGATGACGGCCGCGCTCAGTCCAACCAGCGATCTTGATGAAGACAATAAGCAGATGAACCGGGAACTGATCAAGAGGCATGAAGAGATCCTGGCCAAGCTCGACAGAGGTGAGGTCCTGAGCCAGGAGGACCTGATACTGGTTCGTGACGCCAATGAGATTCATGTGAATGACGCGCAGAATCTGAATGGTCATCATAAGGAAGCGATTGCTCTCGAGAAGTGGCTGGATCAGATGATGGTGTTGAGCAAAGAGGCAGCGATGAAGATTCTGGAGGCTTGGCTGGACAGGGACTCCAAGACGCCGGCAAGGGTCTACAGGGCTTTGCATACGCTGTGGGAGGAGGCGACGCCAAATGGTATGGCGGTTGGGCCTGGATTTGATGATGCAGGCAGGTGCCTCAAATGCGGCAGCAGGGTGTCGTTTGCAGACGTGACGGACACGGTCGTGTTTGTTGGCGATGAGATCGTGAAGCGGCATGACGGCGATATCACGAACAGGAACTGCGTGAGGTGTGTGTATCCAAAGCAGTATCCAGAGTATGAGGACTATGATGAGGGTGATGGTCAATGAACCTGGTGGAATTCGTCAGGCAGAACGACATCAAATCTGTTGACGGCAGCGATTTTGATCACAGCCCGGAGTTTGTGAAGATGCGCGAGTTCGAGCAGACGTGCCACACGATACGTGGAGTTCTGTTCGTGGAGCCGGAGACGTATGCGGTCAAGCAGTTCGACGTTGTGTTGAGGGGCTCTGTCCAGGAGAAGTGGGATCGGCGAGAGAGGAAGAGCAACAGGCGGTTCTTTATCGACAGGACGTTCAGGTACGCTGGCCTGCCAGAGGATCTGGAGAGCATTGAAGATGCTGTGCCGGCAGGCAAGACCATTGATGAGGCCATGGCGTCGCTGGAGGCTGACCGGGAGCGCTTCGAGTTCTTCAGGAGGTACGACCTGATAGATGCTGGGCGATACTGGCTGAATCGGGATCTGAAACGGTGCTTTGTGGAGGATGGGCGGGTCATTGCCATCGATCCAGAGGGTGATGGACATGACTGAGGATTCATTGAGCATGTGGGGTGGAGATCGTGAGGTGGCCCTGCTCCTATTGGATCAGTGGCGGCGGGAGATTGAGACAGCAATCGGCCAAGTCAGGAGACCGGTGAACCGGACAAGGCTCGACCATTGGTTCAGAAGGAAGTGGTATATAGCGCAGGCAAGACGCAGGAAGCGGGAACGTCGGCTTGCCAAATCCTGGGCAAACCGACGTTAGGTCGGCTGCTGGAGGGTGAGACAGGATGAGGGCAGAACAGAACAAGATGGCTGGTTGGCTGCCTGTGATGGAGTTCGAAGGCGTTGAGTATGTTGTAGATGTCGAGAACCGGCGGTTCGGACGGTTCAGTGATGCCAGCTGCGGTGCGGAATTCCACTCGGACAAGGGCCGGGAGATGGTCAAGGCCATGATTGGACAAGAATGGCGGGCATTCACGCCGAGAGATTTGTGGCAGAAGAAGGATGAACAGGTGGTTTGAATGAAGGTCGAGCAGAACATTGTGTCGCGGGATTGGACTGTGCTGCACAAGGGGCGGAGATTCTATGTGAATTTCACGGAGAGCGATGGTCAGACATTGACGCTGTGCAACCGGGACAACTGGGAGGTTTCAGAGGAGACCGAGGATGGGATTGAGCAGTTCAGCGCGTGTCTGTTTGACGACAGTACTCCTGAGGAGCGGATGCGAGCAGAGAAGGCTTCCAGGATCATTGATGAGCTGATTGCGTTTTGCATTGACAACTGGGACAATGGGTTCATTCAAGGAGTCCAGGATGACCTGCAGGCACAGAGGGCATTTCTTGAGGCTTGAATAGGGCCAGGGGGCAGGCGCATGGTGGAATGAGAGGCGGTGCAGTGTGCAGGACCGTGGAGCAGAGCAGGCTATCGGGGGTTCCGTGGGATTGGTGCGCAGTGTGAAGAGATGAGCGGCCATGTTGGCAGACGCGGACACCGAAGTCCGGACCGATGAGTCGTGTGCGGTTGAACCCCTCTGGTTCAACACTCCTGCAAAATGTTGATTTCGGACCGCTTCCGGGGGCCGAACGTTCCGCCGAGCCGCAAATTGGAATTCCCGATTCTCAACAGTTGTGCTCGCAGGCTTGCGAGCCTGTGGATTCCTTGGCGGAGAATCGCAAATCCCTTAAGCGGTTCGGCAGACGCCCGGCTCCAGCCAGGAAGCGGCCCAAAATCACGGTGATGAACTTGCTGACGGATGGGATCGGTCTGGGCAGAGCGGGCTGGTCGCGGGCATCGTGAAGACTGGGTTTCTGAATGGGTAAGCTGCCACTCCGTCTTTCGGACAGGGTGTCGAAAGACGGAGGTGTTCAACATGAACAATGAGAGTATGACGATTCGTGAAGGCATTGAGGTGCCTGAGTCGGTGTTGCTGGTGCGGGAGCGTGGGAATCGGTATGGCAGTGTGCCTGGGCTGGAGGATGATGAGTTGGCAGATCCGGATGAGCTGGAGCGGCAGGTGTATCGGCAGGAGTGGGGCCCAGTACTGGCGTTGCCGGTGCAGGGCAGGCAGAGTGTGATCCAGCCGCTGATCGATGAGTCTGGGCAGGTTGACTG
>Ga0272441_10012008_pt1 | contig 12742 bp, 10 predicted proteins | sample SSMProp6N_FD_193582 | JGI IMG/M metagenome (GOLD analysis project Ga0272441, IMG submission 193582) | Marine sediment archaeal communities from Little Sippewissett salt marsh, Falmouth, MA, United States - SSM-Prop-6N | ecosystem: Environmental > Aquatic > Marine > Wetlands > Sediment ...
AAGCTCTCAATACCTAAACGGTATGAATTTAATCCAAAACCAAAAATACTTCCTTTACATACCGGAGATAGCATCGACTGGTGCCTGAATTCTTCCCTGTTTAATATATTAGATATATGAACCTCTACAACAGGAGTTTTAATAGCAGAAACAGCATCCCTAATAGCAACTGATGTATGTGTATACCCACCTGCATTTATAATAATTCCGTCAATTGAAAAACCAACCTCATGGATTTTATTAATTATTTCACCTTCAACATTCGATTGAAAATATATAATCTCGTCATCGGGATAGGTTGATTTAAGTATTTCAAGATAATCTTCAAACGATGCAGAACCATAAACCGACTTTTCTCTAACTCCTAATAGGTTGAGATTTGGGCCATTAATTATTAAAATTTTCATAGTAAGATGGGTTATAAGTGTGAAAAAGCATATTTAATTATATAAATAAAAAAGAAATCTTAGAGACTAAAAATAAAAAAAATGCCGGATATATAATTTTATTCTTGTTATTTCTTTTTTTTGAAGTAAAGGAATATATTTTTATCAAAAAACACTTTGTTTTAAAAAGGCAGGTCGTTTTTATATAGATTCAATATTATTAATTATAAGATACTTTTTAACAAATTCTTTTACAGCTATACTATTGGTTTTAATCCTTAATTTTTTTATAAAATTTACGAATAGCTTATAATTATTGAATATTTAAAGATTAATTTTTAAGTATTTTTTTTACAATAATTTTATCTGGATTCATTTTTACCTGCAAAAAATAAATTCCATTATGCAGATTACTAAGATTAATTTGTTGTTTTTGACTAGTTAGTAAACCATAATTTATTTTGTTTCCTATCGAATTATAAATAGTATATTCAATTGGATAAATATTATAAGCTCCAGAATTTGAAATTGTAAGATAATCGGTAAAAGGATTTGGATATATATTAATTTCTATATTAGTTATTATTTTAGGAGCGGATAAAATCAGGTTTTGTATATCATCCCAGAAAATATCTAAAATACTATATAAATACCAATTTTCTTCTTCAGGTATCCATTCATAATTTTTTTCCCGTATTAAAAAGCCATCGTCATCATAAATACTTTCAATTTTTGAACCTTGCCAAGTATCTTCTTCAATATCATAATACTTAAAAATTTTTTTTGTATTAATATCATCTTCATAGGTCCAGGTATTATTTGATATTTCAGTCCAACTACTATCGGTTTTATTATATTCGTAAGTGAGTTTATTTATTAAATTTTCATTTTTATAAATAGAAGTATCATAATATGCTAACATCCAGCCAGTATCATTAATTGCATATTCAACAGAGTGTGTATTATTATTTAATGTATCATAATAATGCTCTTTTTTTCCAAATATTTCCCAGTCATCATCAAACGCTATCCAGGAATAATAATTTGAAGCACTTACATTTCCTTCATCATTATATGTGTTTTCTTCAGCGTAGTCGGCAATCCATTCACCATTAATATAATCCCAAATATATTCTTCATATTTTGTATTCTCATCGTTTAAATTATACTCATATATTCCCATATAATCACCCACATATCCTTCAGAATCATCATTCCATGAATATTGTTCAAAAGATATCAGATTATCGTTCCCATCATATTCATATATCGAATACTGATCAGGATTATCATAATAAAACTCAACTGTTTCGCCACCTTCTTCGTAATACCATAATATAAAGAATTCTGTAAGTATTAAATTACCTTGGTTATTAAAATAATACTTCTCATAAGCTCCATGATTTCCTTCTCCATCTAAATATGAAATGCTATCAATACCATAAAGTTGACCACCATCGTTTGCTTTTAAAATCTTATTTTTTATTATTAATGCGTGACCTTTATTATTGAATTTTAGGTTAGTATTTAATTTTGCTTTAAGGAATTTTGTGTATTTAACAATTTTTTTATCACGAGGTATATATACTTTTGATTGTATTATATTTACAAATAATATTGTGACTAAAATTGACAGGAATAATTTTTTCATAGTTATTTGAATAATAAAAGTTAAAATTACATTTTTTTCATCAAATTTTATTCCATAATTATTTTATATAAAAATCGAGCATTTTATTATTTTCAATAAAGGCCTCTAAATAATCGTTAATTTTAACAGGCCCAACTCCAGCAGGCGTGCCCGTAAATATTAAATCGCCAATTTTAAGTGTAATAAACTTTGATACATACGAAATAATTTTATCGAAAGAAAAAATCATATCGAGAGTATTACCTTGCTGTACAATTATATTGTTCAGACATAATGAAAAATTCAAATTTCTTATATTTTTAAATTCAGATGTTTTTACAAATTTGCTTATAGGTGCAGAATGATCAAATGCTTTAGCTATTTCCCAGGGTAGCCCATTTTTTCGTTGTTCATTTTGAATATCACGAGCTGTAAAATCAATACCAATTCCTATCTCATCAAAATATCTATATGCAAAGCGTTCTTCAATATGTTTCCCAATTCTGTTAATTTTTAGTACAATTTCAACTTCATGATGAATTTCATTAGAAAAATCGGGATAAAAAAATGGTTTATTATTTTGAACTAATGCTGTATCTGGTTTAAGAAAAATAACAGGTTTTTCAGGTATAGGATTGTTTAATTCTTTAGCATGGTTAATATAATTTCGGCCAATACAAATAATTTTCATCTATTTTTATTAAAATTACGTAATTTAATATTTGTAAGCACTTTTTTTGTATAAAGTGGGAAATCATTATTCATTATCCAGGAGTAATAAGCAGGATCTTTTTCAAAAACCTCTTCAACAATTTTTCCTTTATATTTTCCAAAATTAAATGTTTCTTCTTCTTTTTCGTTATATACAATTCTTCCAACTAAGTCTGCATTTTTAGTATGTGCTGAAAATTTTGATAAAAATTCTAAATCATTCTTTAAATTACTATACCTGTCGAGTTGTGCCTTAAGAATTTCGTAAGTAGCTAATGTATCAGCTTCGGCGCTATGGGCATTTTTAAGATCTTTTTCGCAATAAAACTTGTAAGCTGCACTTAAGGTGCGTTGTTCCATTTTATGAAAAATTACTTGTACATCAATTAAATTCCTTTTTTTTAAATCCATGTCAACATCAGCTCTAATAAATTCTTCAGCGAGTAATGGAACATCAAACTTATTTGAATTGTATCCTGCAAAATCGGAACCCTCAAAGTCTTTTACAAGCGATTTGGCAATTTCAGAAAAAGTAGGTTCATTTTTTACATCTTCATCTTTAATACCATGAATATCGCTGGCCTGTTTTGGAATAGGTATAGTTGGATTTACCCGTATTGTTTTAGATGTTTTATTGCCATTAGGATAAACTTTTAAATATGATATTTCAACAATCCGGTCGCTGGCAACATTAATACCTGTAGTTTCAAGGTCGAAAAAAATGAGTGGATTTTTTAGTGATAATTCCATTATTAGATTTTTAAAAACAAAAAGAGGATGTCTTAAAAGGTTATTGATTATTAATACATTCCTGACTTACTGGCAGGTAAGGAATAATTCAATTTAACAATAAATTAATTATAAAATGCCAGGTTAAATTAATCGAATTCAGGTTATTGTAAATATACTTTTGAGACAGCCTCTTCAATGAATTATTGTAATTATTTTAAAATTAATATACTATGCATTAATCATCATTGGCATTAATAACATTAATACATCTTCATCATCAATTTCCTTTTCAGCAGGAATTAATAATCCGGCTCTTGAAGGATCAGAAAGTTCTAAAATTACATCTGGTGAAGAAATGCTTGATAAAATTTCTATCATAAAAGTAGATTTGAATCCAATTTCCATATTTTCGCCATCGTATTGGCAATTTAATCTTTCGTAAGCAGAGATAGAAAAATCGAGGTCTTGTGCTGATACTGTTAACTGATTTCCTTTGATTTCTAACTTAATAAGGTTACTTGCCTGGTTCGAAAATACCGAAACTCTTTTTAAAGTATTTAAAAGTTCTATTCTGTCGATTGTAAGTTTATTAGGATTTTCTTGCGGAATAACAGAATTATAACTTGGATAATTACCTTCAACCAGTCGGCATACCATACTATAATTTGGTAATGAAAAAGATACGTTTTTATCATCAAATTCAATTGAAATATCACCTTGTATTTTCGGAAGTATATTTCTTAATACAGAGGCAGGTTTTTTAGGTAAAATAAAAGATTCGCTAACATCTGCTTTTGCGTCTTTTCTTCTATATCTAACCAGTTTATGCGAATCTGAAGCAACAAATGTTAAGTCATCAGTTGACAATTCAACAAATATACCATTCATTACAGGTCTTAATTCATCGTCGGCACTTGCAAAAAGAGTTTTACTAATACCATTATCAAGCAATTCTGCTGATATTTGCAAGTTTATTTTTTTATCCTCTTTTATTTGTGGAACTTGTGGAAATTCAGATCCGTTTTGTCCAACCACTGTAAACTGCCCGTTACCTGAGCTAATAACTATTGCCAAAGTCTCTTCATTAATGTCGAAAGTAAGTGGCTGTTCGGGAAATTCTTTCAATGTTTCAACTAATATTCTTGCAGGAACTGCAACACTTCCGTCATTAGATGCATTCTCTAACTGCATTTCTGTAGTTAGGGTTGTTTCCAGGTCCGAAGCTGTAATTTTAAGATCACTGCCATTAAGTTGAAATAAAAAATTATCCAATATCGGTAAAGTGTTTTTTGTACTCATTACCCTGCTTATGGCTTGTAAATGCGATAGTAAATCGCTACTTGATACAACAAATTTCATTGTTAATATAATTTATAATGGTGATTTTTAATAATTAAACAAAAATATAAAGTATTAAATACAAAATATCAATAATACAAAAAAAACAAATAAGTACCCAATTATTTGTTTTAGCTTTTTTAAGGAGTTATGAAATAGTTAAATTTCTTAATAATTGGATCAATATCAGTATATTTTATAAAATATACATTCGAATCAATATTGGTTGTTCCATATAAATTATCGGGATCAATATTAATAGAATCTCCCAGAATATTTACCTGATTTTTAATATATATCGGATACGTTGTTAATTGAATAGTATCATTTTTTGATTTAATTAATATTTTGTATTCAGGATATTCGTGCTTTAACGAATCGTACATAAAAGTTACATTATCTTCTATTTGCTTTACAAATTCAATATGCTGAAAATAACTTAAATATCTTTCTATTCTTTCCTGGTTAAATTTTTTTACTAAACTGGCGTCTTGAAATAGATTTTCAAGTTTATATTTTCTTTTTCCTTGAGAAGTAATTTTAAAAGAATTTTTAGTATTAAAATTATTGATAAATGTAACTGATTTTATTTCATTTGGAAATATTCCTATTAATGTTTTATTGCGCCAGTGACTAACTGAAGTATTAAAAACAGGGTACAAAGAATATTGATATCCGGGTATAAACAATATAAAAATTTCATCAGTTTTTTTACTTAATGCATAACAATATTCATTTACTGGATGTGGAGCAATCAGGTAATTATTAATTATTTTATATTTATTGTAAATAGTTATTTCTACAAATGTGCTATCAAATATTTTTTCTATTGAATTTACACTATCTAATATAATTTTTGAATGAATTTGGATATTGTGTGTAATTTTCAGTAAATAATTTATAAAATCATTATTTGCATTATAATTATTTACCATCCATTTGTTAATTTGTTTTTTAAGTATAATTTCCTTTTTATCATTTTTTAATTTTATGCTTGTTACTTTGGATGTATCTTTTACAGCAAACTCCTTTTCCTTCTTGGCTAAAGTATTTGTATTGCAACCTGTAATCAGAATAAAAACAGTGAAAAAAAGGAATAAAATAACAGCTTCAAGATTATTCATATCATTCAGTTACCTGGTATACTTTTTATGCCTGTATATGGTATATAGTATACCAAAAATTGTAATTAGTATTACAGGTATAATTATATTAATAAGTTGGATAATAATCCTATACTTGTTTACTTTTTGTTTATCAAGCAGGCGCAGTTCAATATTTCTAGAGCGTAATTCAATTAATTCGGTTTTATCAACCAAATAATTTATTGTATTTAAAATAAACTCTTTATTTCCGTAGGTTTGATTTGTATAGCGGTCATAACCTAAAGGTTCAATCATAATTCCATTTGGTTTTTGCCGGATATTATTTTTTATAATATCACCATCAGCAACAACTACCATTTTTGTTACATTGCTTAATTCTTTATATTGGTTTTTATCATTAATAAAATCATTCAGCATTCTGTTTTTAAATACCGATTCAAATCTACCTTCAACAAGAATTGCCAGTGGCAAGTATTTATAATTAAATTTTATATTGTCAATTTTTTCTATTGCTTCGGCTAAACTAATTCTGGACGGAATGGATTTAATTTCACAATATTTTGATGAGCGTAAAAGAATGGTTTTTTTCAACCTTACAGATTCACCAACTGTATCAATAGTGTTTATATATTCTGCTTTAACCATGTTAAGGTTTTTTGTTATTGGATGTATTGGATTTCCATTAATAAGTGGGAAATATAACCATGGTGCAGGCACAAATTTTGATGGTTGTCCGGGTAATGATGTATTTATTGGAATTAATGCACATTGTATATCATTTACTAAAACCGGATTTATTCTCACTCCATAACGAAATAATTGATCTGTAAGATTAACATCATTAATCAAACTAATTGTTTGTCCGTACTTAGCCAGGCTATCGGCAAATACTTTGCCGCTTTCAATAAACCATAATATTTTGCCCCCATTCATTAAAAACTGATCAATAATAAACTTATCTTTTTTGTTATATAATTTTGTAGGCTTTGCAATAATAATAAGCGAATATTGATCAAGAATTTTATTAATGCTATTAATAGCAACCCTGTCTATTTTATATTGTTTAGAAAGTTCGCGGGTAATGTCGGCAACATTATATTCATCTAATTCACCATGGCCTTCAATAAAGGCAATTTTTTCTTTTTTATCTGATATTAACCTATTAATGGCTTCTAAAAATTTATATTCAAGATTTTCTATTGAGTTATTCAGGTTTTCATCTCCACTTAATGCTGGATTATTTTCGAGTATATTTATAACAACTTCTTTACCGTTTAATGTAGCTAAAACCCCTGGCATAACAATTTTTTGAATATAACCGCCTTCTTTATCGCGTATATTTACATTTGTTGGTTGAACTCCTTTTTCAGCCAATTCGTTAAATAGATTTTGGCGTTCTTTATTATTATTAATTTCACTTAAGTTTATAAGTTTATACTGAATATTTTTTTTATTATAGGCTTTTAATTCATTTAAAAGTTCGGTTGTTGCTCTCTGAAGCCGTTTAAAACTAATTGGCAAATCACCTGCTAAATAAATATGAAAATATATTGGTTCAGATATATTTTTTACAATAGTTGTTGATTTATCAGATAATGTATATCTCTTTTCTGATGTTAAATCTATTCTAAAAAATTTATAAGAAGTAACAATATTAATAACTATAATAATTATTAGAATAATAATTAAGTTAATATACCTGTTATTTGTTTTTATTTTAATCATTTACAGTTAAGCACTTTTTCTAACAAGTTTAAAATGAGTGAATGAAATAAATAATATTATTGCACTTAAAAAATATATAAGGTCTCTTGAGTCGATTACTCCCCTGCTCATTGATTGATAATGCTCTTGAATTCCAAAAAAGAGTATTAAAGTCGCTTTCATTTCAAAAACACTTAGCTGGCTTATGGAATTAAACCCGATATACATAAAAAAACAAATAATAATAGCAATAAGTAATGAAATGATTTGATTATTTGAAAGCGATGATGAAAAAATGCCTATTGCACAATAAATTGCTGCCAAAAAAAATAAACCAATAAATGAGCCCCATGTTCCTCCCGAATCGAGGTTCCCAACTGGATTTCCAAGAAAATATATTACCAAAAAATATAATAATGTTGGGATAATTGATATAAAAACAAGTAAAAGTGAAGTAAAGTATTTGGCCAGTATTATTTCAAAATTTGTAAGAGGTTTAGTTAAAATAAACTCAATTGTACCCGATTTTTTTTCTTCAGCAAATGAGCGCATGGTAACCGCCGGAACCAAAAATAAAAACACCCATGGAGCAATTATAAAATAATTTTGCAAGCTGGCATATCCATTGTCAAGAATATTCATTGTTCCCGGGAAAACCCATAAGAATAATCCATTTATTACCAGAAATAAAACAATTACAAGGTAACCTGAAATAGAATTAAAATATATAGATATCTCTTTTTTTAATAAAGCAATCATAATTTATTAGGCATTTCATCACAAATATATTATAAAATAAACCGCTATTATGATAAATTATTTTGTTATTTTCAACATATAAATCATTGATTAATAATTTATGAAGATTATCGCTTCAATATTAATTACTTTATTAATATCATTTTTTGCGTGCTCACAGGATTTAAGACAAAATTATTTTGAAGTAAAATATCATTACGGAACTTTAATAAAACACAGCCCAAAAATTGATCCACTTGTAAAGGGAAAAATTGAAACACTTGAACTTAACTATACAATACCTGCTATTGGTAAACATAAATGGTCTCAAATATATCGCTATCCTGAATTTGGAGTTGGTTACCAATTGGCCCTTTGGAAAAATCCTGATACATTGGGTACATCGCATGTGTTAAATACATATATCCGTATTCCTTTAATAAAAACAAAACCGTTTAAATTCTATTATCACATTGGAACCGGGCCTTGCATTTTTACACAAAAATATGATTCAATAACAAACAAATTAAATAAAGCCATTGGCTCCTACTTTAATTTATATATACACGCAGGCCTCGAAGCATCATTTCAATTGCATAAAAATTTCAGGATAAATGCAGGATATGGAATAAACCATTATTCTATTGGGAATCTCGATCAACCTAATGTTGGATTAAATGTAATAGCCAGCTATGTAAGTGCCAGTTATTCTTTCGATAATGAAAAAACCATTTATCATAAACAGGAAATTGAAAAAAAAGAGCGCGGGCATGAAATATGGGGATATATAGGACCTGGTTTTAAAGAAATTGATATAACGCTTGAGCCAGGCGTATTGCAATATGATAATAAAAAATATTTCACAACAACAGTTTCAGTAAATTATGCTTACCAAATAAATTATAAGCGAAAATTTGGTTTTGGTTTCGAATATTTTTATGATAATTCCATTGAGGTTAGGATTATTAAAGAAGATAAAAATAAATTTGAAAAAGGAGATAATATACGTCCCGGATTTAATATTTCGCACGAATTATTATTTCGAGATTTATCATTTATAACACAGTTCGGATGGTATATCTATTCAAAACTCGAACGTTTTGGGAATAACTATTACAGGGTAGGATTTAAATATCATTTTAAAAATAATGTGTTTGTATTATTAGCCCTAAAGGTACACCCACCGGCAATAGCCGATTTTACCGAATGGGGCTTAGGATACAGGTTTCGGTAATTTTTAAAAAGACATCAGCCTCCGGTTTATATATTAAAACTTCGAAAACTGATGGCTGCAAACAGATTAGACTTCTTTCAATTTCCACTTACCTTTTTTAAAAATTAATATTGCTAAAATTACTAATATTGTTTCTGAAATAATAATAGCATAATATACACCTTGTTCATTCCAATTTAATGTAATAGCAAGTAAATATGCGAGCGGAATTTCCAAAACCCAGAAACAAATAACATTAAGTATAGTAGGAGTAAATGTGTCTCCTGCCCCATTAATAGATTGAATAATTACCATACCCAAACCATATACAGGATATGTATAACCTAATATACGCATACAATCAACAGCTACTTTTAGCGCATAAGGATCATCTTTTATTACCATTCCCATTATTATATGCGGCATTGTAATAAAAATAACAGTTACGAATGATAAAAATATTAGATTTGCTTTTGCTGTTATCCAAGCCGATCGTTCGGCTCTATTGGGTTGCTTTGCACCAAGATTTTGTCCAACAAGGGTTGCAGCAGCATTTGCCATTCCCCAAGAGGGTAATATTGTAAATATAATAATTCTTATGGCTACAGTATATCCTGCAACAGCCGAATCTCCAAAATAATTACCCATAATCCAGTTTAAAAATATCCAGCTTGATGAAGAAATTAAAAATTGCCCGATAGTGCCTGTTGAAAGAAGGATTAACTCAAGCATTATTTTTATGCGAACTTTAATATATTTTACAGCCAGCTTTATCCGATGTTTACCATTAAACATTAGGTAAAATTGAAATACAACAGCTATACCTCTCCCTGTATTTGTGGCAATGGCTGCACCCATTACACCTAATTCAGGAAAAGGCCCAATACCATATATTAAACAGGGATCGAGAATAATATTAATTCCATTTGCTATGGTAAGTACCCTAAGAGCAACAGCTGCATCACCTGCACTTCTAAAAATAGCATTATTAATAAAAAGAAGCATAATTACTATATTTCCTCCAATCATTAATTTCGGATACCAGTGCCCTACTTCAATAGCTTCAGTTGAAGCTCCCATTAATGCTAATATTTCTTTATTAAAAATTAATCCCGGTATTGCAATTATTATTGAAATTAATATACCGGCTAATATACCCTGAACCCCTGAAATTGAGGCTTCTTCTGGTTTATGTTCTCCTGTTCTTCTTGAAACAATTGCAGTTGAAGCAATACCTAAACCCCATCCAATAGAATAAACAATAGACATTAAAGATTCGGTTAGCCCTACTACAGCTACTTCTTCGGTACCATAATTAATTAAAAATATAATATCAACCAATGCAAAAATGGCTTCCATGCCCATTTCTAATACCATTGGAATTGAAAGAAGAAGAATAGCCCGACCTACGCTACCTGCTGTAAAATCTTGTTCTGTTCCTTTAATTGATTCAAGAATATCGGGCCATAACTGCTTAAAATTTATTTGCTTAAAACGATTCATAATAAAATAATTATAAAATTAAAAAAAATGTAAATATTAAAATTTGGAAATGATAAAGTCAATAGAAATTTCTTGTAGAAATATCTTATGAAGTTATGCGCAAAGCGCGGATGTTATGACCAGAATAAAATTTTTCATAGATAATAAAACTTTATCAATGCAAATATGTATGTTTTTTTTGAAATATTTAGCAAATTTTAACGTCTTTTTTTTATTTGTATTTAATTTTAACAATTGTTTAATAATTATAATGAAGTACTATTGTTTATTAGGATTTTTTTTTACAATTAATTTAATTAGGTTATATGCCCACCCTGTTCATATTTCAGTAACTTCTGTGGAAATAATCAATGAAAACAAAAAAATTAAAGTATTAATTAAAGCATTTAAAGAGGATATTGAACTTGCCCTTTTTCATAATTACGAATATAAAGTTGATAATTTTAATGAGAATTTAGATACAAATTTACTGAATAAATATCTTACTAATAATTTATATATTAAATCGAAAAAAGTTAAAGAATATACCCTAAATGGTGTAGAATTTGATGCTGATAATTATTACATTATGTATACAATTATACTAAAACAAATGCCAGATAAATTAATATTTGTGAATCATCTTTTTAATGATATTAATTTTGACCAGAAAAACCTGATGATAATTAAATGCAGGAATTATGAAAAGGGCTTTGAGCTCGATAACTTTAATACTACCTTTGAACTTAATTTCAAAGAAATAAATTGGTGAAAATAATTAGGAAGAGTTGGTTTGTGCTTTTTTTTCTAATTCTTGTTTGCAAGTTAAATGCAACGCATAACAGGGCAGGAGAAATTACATATACACATTTAAGTGGTTATACTTATTTACTAAATATTACAACATATACCTATACTAAAAGTCCTGCCGACAGGAGTTACCTCGAAATAAAAATTACCGGAGAAGGATCAGTAATAGCTGTAAGAGATACACAAATAATTATTCCTAATTCTACTTATTTCTGGAATACGTATTCAGCTGAATATACTTTTTCTGGACCAGGCACATATGAAATTATTGTTGAAGATCCTAACCGTAATTTAGGAGTAAAAAATATTCCAAATTCAGTAAATATTCCTTTTTCAATTAAAACTTATTTATTAGTTAATAATGAATTGGGGTCGAACAATGCTCCTATTATGCTTAGTCCGCCTATTCATAAAGCTGCTTTAAATAGAATATTTATTCATAATTCAATATCATACGATTTAGAGGGAGATAGTTTATCGTTCGCTTTTACAACCTGCACCGGCGAAAGGGGAATTCCTATTACCACATATTCGTTACCTGAAGCATCTACTTCTTTTACAATTGATGAAGCAACTGGTGAAATGGTTTGGGATACACCCATTGATACCGGTATTTATAATGTTGCAATAGAGGTGAAAGAATGGCGTGATGGAGTTGCTATTGGAAAAATAACACGTGATATGCAAATTGAAGTTTATAAAACTGATAACTACCCTCCTTCAATTGATGATATATCAGATTTATGTGTATTTGCAGAAGATACAGTTGATGTTTTTTTTGATGTATATGATTATGAAAATGATGAAATAGAATGTGAAATTAACGGTGGGCCTTTGTTAAACAACAAATCAGTAGTAAGCCTGGATACTGTTGAAAGTACTGCAGGATACG
>Ga0272441_10012009_pt1 | contig 12741 bp, 6 predicted proteins | sample SSMProp6N_FD_193582 | JGI IMG/M metagenome (GOLD analysis project Ga0272441, IMG submission 193582) | Marine sediment archaeal communities from Little Sippewissett salt marsh, Falmouth, MA, United States - SSM-Prop-6N | ecosystem: Environmental > Aquatic > Marine > Wetlands > Sediment ...
GTCCCCGACGCTGGCTTTCTTGCCGGTGTCCACGACGCCGTACGTGCTTCCAGCACGGTAGACGAGATTCTTGTTGTTGGCCGAGAGGTGGTAGTTGGCGATACCGCCCAGGACTTTCTTCGTCTTCTCATCCTCGAGGCGGTAGTGGTACAGGTCGTAGCTTCCGCCGGTGTGATCGGTGACCACATCGTACTTGCTGAACGTGTGCTTGGGGTGATGCAGGTAGAGAAAGCCGTCTTCGGTCGCTTCCAGTCGGTAATACTCGCCCGGCTGCACGCCCTTGGCGGCGACGAGGCGCCGCTCGATGCCATCGAGATCGATCGCGTCCTCCTCCTCCTCTTCCTGCTCTTCGTCCTCGCCGGTCTCCTCCTCAATCTCCTCCTCAATCTTCTCTTCGGTGTCCTCGGGGGCAAACGGCGACTCGGCCTCTTCGTCCAGGATGAACATGTACGGTCGTGTCATGTCGAGGAAGATGTAGTTCTGGTCGACCATGCCCATCAGCGGGGTGTATGTGCGCTTCGACAGGAAGTAGAGGTATTTGCCCTTCGGGTCGAAGGACGGGCTCCAGTCGTTCGTCTGGTCGCTGGTGAGGCGAAGGGACGTCTCCGTATCGAGCGAGTACAGGAAGATGGATTCAAACATGCTGCCTTCCATCTTCGTGTAGGCGATCCACTGGCTGTCTGGCGACCAGACGTAGTCCTGGATCCCCCAGCGTTCCCACGCGTCGTCGTAGTCCGACTGGTCGATCACTTCCAGCGATCCCGTCTCCGCGTCAACAAGATTCAGCCGCATAAACTTGTCGGCGAACATCAGGTGCTTGCTGTCCGGCGACCAGACGAGATGCATGCGGAAGCCCAGCCCGCCGTGGGTCAGTTGTCGCCATTCCTGAGCGCCTTTTTGATCGACGAGGTAGATCTCCTCCTCGCCCGTTTTGTCCGATAGGAAGGCGATCCAGCGGCCATCCGGGGACCAGGCGGCGTTCTTCTCGCGCGAGCCGGACGTGTTGCCCGCGAGGTTGATCGGCTGACCATCCTTCACCGGGAGATTGAAGATCTCGCCGCGAGCTTCGAGCAACATTCGGACGCCGCTGGGGGAAAGCCCGAACGAGCCGGTGGTCGGCCGGACGTCCACGAACTCGGGGCGCATGCGGGTCAGGTCGCTGGGGATCTGGACGGGGATCATGCGCGTGTCGCCGGTGTCGAGATCCAGGAGATGGAGGGATTCATTGTACTGGTAGACGATGTGCCCGGGACCGACCGATGGGTACTTGACGTCGTAGTCGTCGTACGAGGTCATCGCCGTGACCTCACCCGTCGCGACATCGTACTTGAAGATGTTCAGCGTGCCGTGTTCGCGATCGGAGGCGAAGTAGATCGCGTCGCCATGCCACATCGGGAAGTTGTCCGACCAGTCCGTGTCGACAATCTTGCGGTAATCCTGCTTTTCGAGGCTGCCCATCCAGATGTCCTGGGCTGTTCCGCCGCGATGGCGTTTCCAGGTGTGGTGCTCGCGTGAGATCCGGTTGTACGCGATCCGCCGGCCATCCGGCGAAACGGAGGCGAGTCCGGCGCGGTCCACCGGAACGGGCGTAGGTGCGCCGCCGTCGACCGCCACGCGGTAGATCTCCTCGCCGCGATACGGGTAGGCGCGCCGAGAGCGAAAGAGGACGTCGTGGCCGTCGGGCCACCAGCCGAGCACGCGGTCGCCGGCGGGGTGGAAGGTAAGTCGTCGGGGCGTGCCCCAGGCCGCGTCCATGACGTACACATCGGTGCCGCCGTCGTATTGCGCCGTGAAGGCGATCTGATTTCCGTCGGGTGAGAACTTCGCCCAGGCTTCGGATCCGGGGTCGTTCGTAATCCGGCGGGCGGTGCCACCGGCGATGGGGACGAGCCAGAGGTCATCCTCATAGGTGAAGACAATCTGGTCGTTGGACACGTCGGCCAGGCGCATGAGGTGGCTCTCAGCCAAGGCGGCATAGCTCGTCGCCAACGCTGCGAGGGCAACGATCGCTCGGGGGGAGTGTGTCGTCATAGTCATGGTTCCTCAGATTCATCCGGTCGCAGTTGCGGTATAGGTCGCTGGCGGGGCCCGCGGCCGAGGGGGCTGCCGCATAGCCGGTCCAGCTACGAGAACCTGCATGCTAACCGGTTCTCGGACACTCCGGAAACCACTGGCCGGCTGGTCGGGGCTGACGTGCTCCATTGTTATGGGACGTGTGCGGTGGTCCGTGCCGCGATCGAAGTGGTGCGGCAGCCGCATACCGGCGGCCAGGTAGGTGGAAGCTTAAAGCCGCCTCAATCCCGCGACGATATAGGCGCTGACGGGGCGAGTCGCGGTGGTCTTGTACTCAGACGAGGTGACTCTGATGCGCAGGGCGTTTCTGGATTATCTGGCGGCACAGGACATTGCCATCGAGGGGCATGCCGATGGCACCCAGGCCATGCTCCGCACAGCGCGCGAGCCGATCGGGGCCATCGCGTTCAGCTACGGGATGATCACCGGGGCGGATATCGATGAGATCCTCGACGATCAGCGTCACGACGCGCGCCCCTTCGGCGAGATCGCGATCGAGAAGGGCCTGCTGACCGAAGAACGCGTCCGCACGCTGCTCCAGGTGCAGCAACTGCGGATGGTGATCGAGATCGCCGAGGCACTGGCCCTGTCGGGCGTTTACCCGTTGGAGGAAGTCAGCAAGCACATCGCGCGTTTTTTGCTGACGGTGCCTGAAGACGCCATTGGCGTGGGGTAATCCGCGGGAAGCGAGGGCCGCATGTCCACGTCCACTACGGCGTCGTTGTTCAGCCAGCTCAAGAGCTCCAATCGGCTTCCCAGTCCGCCGGGCACCGCGTTGCGTGTTCTGGAACTCTGTCGCAACGACGATACGGATGTGAAGGAAATCGCCGACGTCGTGATGGCTGACCCTGCATTGTCGGGGCGGTTGCTGCGGTACGCGAACTCCTCGGTCGTCGGGGCTTCACGGGAGGTGGCTTCCGTCCGTGATGCGGTGCTCTACCTCGGCTTGCGGACGGTGAAGCTCACGGCGCTGGGCTTCTCGTTGGCTTCGGGGATGGAGTCGCGGTGCACCGGATTCAGCCTGAAATCGTTCTGGACCGAATCCGTCGTGACGGCGATCCTCAGCCGCCGGCTGGCACAGCACTTCGGCGCCGACCGGGAAGAGGCGTTCACCGCCGGGCTGCTGGCCGGTATCGGTCGCTTGGCGTTGGCGCAGGGGATTCCGGAGGAATACGCCGCGGTCCTGCAGGATGCTCCGGTCGGCCAGGAAGCGATTGTCAGTGTTGAGCGTCGATGCCTGGGCACGGACCACGTCGAGTTTGGAGGTGAACTGCTGTCCCAGTGGGGCTTGCCGGGGCGGCTCGTCGAGGCCGTCGTCTACCAGCTCGACCTGACGAAGGCCCAGGGGCCGGCACAGTCCCTGGCACAGACGATTCACGTTTCCGCGACCCTGGCGCCGCTGTTTCTGCCCGAGGGGGCTGCGTTGCCGGAAGTCCGGCAGGCGGCCCGCGAGGTCGTGGAGAAGACGCTGTCGTTCAACGAGCAGTCGTGGCAGCAGGTCGCCGAGGAGGCATTGACCGATTACCACCAGATTTCTGCGGTTCTGGATATCGAACTCGATCAGGCATCGATGTTCGACCTGTACGCCGAGGCGCAGGAAGAGGCGACCCGCGTAGGCATCGTGGCGCAACTCGAGAAGAGCCGAGCGCTGGAGGAGAACCGAAGCCTGCTACGCCGCGCAACGACCGACGCGCTTACCGGCGTCGCCAATCGGGCCAAGTTCGAGGAGCGCATGCAGGAGTTGACGGCCGGCGCGACGCGTGGTCATGGTCACTTCGCCCTTTTGATGTTCGATATCGACCACTTCAAGAAATTCAACGACACATACGGTCACGCGGTTGGCGATCTGGTGCTGAAGAACGTGGCGCAGACCGTGCGTCGTACGCTGCGCGAGGTGGATTTGCTCGCGCGCTACGGCGGTGAAGAGTTCGTGATTATCGCACCGCACACGGACCAGCGCGGCGCCTGCACGATTGCGGCGCGGACGCGCAAATGCGTCGAGGACATGCGCGTCGAAACGGACGGCCAGGAGCTTCGCGTGACGATCAGTGTCGGCTTGGCGCTGAGTTCGGACTACGACACGGCGCCCACCGCAAAGGAGATCGTGACCGATAGCGACAAGCAGCTCTACCTCTCGAAAGAGACGGGGCGCAACACGTGGTCCTACCGTGGACGCAGCGCGGCACAGGTGATGCGCGCGGCCGCCACGCCCTGAGTCCCCCTCCGGCAGCGCGGCGCGATCGGGTCTACTCCGGATCTCGCTGCAACTCCGATTTCTTGCTTGATGGCAAGCCGGCATACAGCAACACGTTCCGCATGATGCGGAGCGCGCTGTCTGGCTCATAGCCGCGCACGTCGTAGGCGTGGGTCCCGAGCAGCCCCGCGCTCAGGTCGAGCGTGGAGTAGATGACCATGATGCGGCGTTTTGTCTGGATGGCCTTCAGCCTCGGGTACTTCTGGCCCCTGGCTGCGCTACGCGCGCTGCGCCGGTACGTGACCCCGGCGAGGTCGATGGCGCCGGGGATGCCCTGGCCGGTCAGCACGAATGAATCCGGCCGCAAAACGCGCGGCTCGCGCTTCTGGGCCGTCTTGACGTGCTCTTCGAGCGACTCGGTGAACTTGCGAGAGCCGCCAGCCGCATCGGCCAGCAGGGTGCCGCCGCGGTTGAGGAACTTCTTCAGGCCACTCGATTCGGCATCTGAGAGCGTGAAGGCCTCGGTGCCCGTGATGTACGCCGCCTGGAAGTCACGCAGCGCGTCTGAGTCCAGGGTCACGCCGGAGGTCACCAGGAGTCGCGTGGCGGCCTCGTTGTTCATGTACCGTGCCAGCCGCGTCCAGCCGAACGGCTCCAGATCCCACTTCCCGTCGTACTTGATCCGGGCGACTCGGATCGTCCGCTCAATCTCGGTCTTCCTGAGAGGGATATTCGGCGTTTGCAGGCGGCTCCGGATCGTCGATTTATCGGTGGCGTAGAAGTAGACGTTCGTGGCAAGCTGGAAGTCCTTGGCAAACCGTCCCCGCGTCGAGTACTTGTTCCACGCGTTCGCGAGATCGCGCTTTGAGAGCAGCATCAGCGTGCGAACGCCGTTGTGGACCTCGAGCATCAGTGGCGGGTCGTCAATGGGGAACTGCACGTCGCCGGAGAAGAGCGGGTGCTCCGCCGCGATCGCGCGAATCGGGAACTCCGGGAAGGCCCGGCGAGCCAGTGCCTCGAACCCGGAGCGGAACTCGTCGCTGTCCTTGCCCGCCACGCCGAAGACCATTCCGCCGCGTTGGCAGTACTCGCGGACCTTCTGGACCTCGACGTCGTTGAATTCCCACTTGGATTCCCCGTAGAGATACAGGACCGGGGCCTCCATCAGGTCGTCCATCGTTCCGTCCAGACGGACAATCTGCCAATTGAGCAGCCGCTCGAAATTCTTGCTGACGTAGCGCGTAAGACCGGCGACGTCGCGAAGCCGGTTGTCCCAGTCGGGGCCGTGCTGGAGCTTGTTGAACAGGAGCGGTGCTCGGCCGTGGCACAGGAACATGAGGGCAAAGGACGTGTTCCACAGATTGCGGGCGTCACCCGTGCCTCGCCAGTAGCCCTCGGATTTCTGTTCCTGGAGCAGGAAGGCTGCTCCGCCGCGGAACCAGTCCTTGTTGCGGAAGTACTTGTAGCCACTCGCCCGCGCGACGCGCTCCACGCCGTAGAGGTAGTAGTAGTGCCAGTCACGGTCGCCACGGGGATTCGTCGGCCCGTATTCGCGTCCCATCCAGTCGAGGCCGCGGCTGATCGCGGTCAGGAGACCCCCGGCGTCCTTGGGCTGATCGGCGTAGCGCTGATCCAGGACGACGAACAGCGAGGCGAGCCCGGCGGCCGTCATGCTGCCGGAGCTCTCGTTGCTGGCCATGTACCCCCAGCCGCCATCCGGTTTCTGGCTGCTCATCCAGTGCTGGCCGACAAGCTCCCAGTATCCGTCGTCGACGGAGAGGCCGGCATCCGCGGCCATCCAGGCGCCGAGGACGCCGTACTGGCTGACGGAGTTGTCCCATCGCCCCGACTGAGGGCCTTTGCCTTCGTAGTCATACGCGCCGGGCTCTTTCGAGTCGCGCGGCCAGATGGCGTGTGTCAGCCATTCGAGATCGTCGCTGAGTCGCGAAGTGAATTTCTTCCCGGGAACGAGTGCCAGCGTGTGTGCACGCACGCCGTAGGCGTAGGTTCCGTTCAGCGTTTGCCGCGCGAGCCATTCGAGGGCATCGTCCATCTCGTCCCGGCGGGGGTCCTGGTCGGCATAGAGCAGCGAGAGCAGCGCCAGGGCGGTGCTGCCGGCCCAGTGTAGGTCGCCCGAACCGCGATCCCCATCCCAGTGGCCCTCGTCATTTCGCTGGGCGAGGATCCATGTGACCGCGCGCTGGATGGCCTGCTCGACGTTTTCGTCGGTAACGGCGGATTCATCGGGATCATCCGCTCGGGCTGCTGGAAGCGCGAGCGCGCCGGTCCAAGCTGCAACCAGCAGTGCTACCCAACGGCCTGTGCGGCTGTGTCCGAGAAAGTGGGGCGTACGACCGTGCATGCGAGCATCCTCGAGCGAGCAGGGAATCAGGGTTTGCTAGGCTTGACGCAACCGTCTACAATTAAGGGTTAAACGTCGCATTCTCGAAGCCTCTCCATTCATTGTGCGGAGTCCCGCGGTTGGCAGACAGCGTAGAAGATAGCCAAATCTGTCGCCAAGCGGTAGAGCAGAAGCTCGTCACGGCGGAGGAGTTGCGCACCGCCTCCAGTCAGCGTCGGCGCCTGGTGGACGGCGGGCACGACCGTCCGATCAGCGAAATCCTCGTCGATCTGGGCTTTCTGACACGCACCCAGCTACAACGCATCCAGGGAACGAACGAGGATTCTGGCAGCCGGCCGGCCCAGCAGCTCCCGGGATACCAGATTCTCAACAAGTGCGGCGCGGGTGCGATGGCCGTCGTGTATCGGGCCAAGCAGCTCAGCCTCGATCGCACGGTGGCCATCAAGGTCCTTCCGAAGCGCCTTAGCAAGAACAAGGAGTTCGTGGAGCGTTTCTACCGCGAGGGGCGTGCCGCGGCCCAGCTCAACCACACGAACATCGTCCAGGCGATCGACGTGGCGGAGGCGAACAGCTATCACTACTTCGTGATGGAGTTCGTCGAGGGCTGTACCGTCTACGACGAGCTTGCAGAGGGGAAGGTGTACAGTGAGCCCGAGGCGCTCGACATCATCACGCAGATTGCCCGGGCGCTGGTGCACGCGCATGAGCGCGGCTTCATCCACCGCGATGTGAAGCCGAAAAACATCATGCTGACCGAGGACCGCGTGGCGAAGCTGGCGGACATGGGGCTGGCCCGCGAGGCTGCCGACCATCAATCAGCCATAGCCGAAGCCGGCCGCGCCTACGGTACACCGTATTACATCGCGCCGGAGCAGATCCGCGGAGAGGTGGACATCGATCACCGGGCCGACCTGTATTCGCTGGGGGCGACGTTTTACCACATGGTCACCGGGCGTGTTCCTTTTGAGGGGCCGACGCCGTCCGCCGTGATGCACAAGCATCTGAAGGAGCCGCTCATACCGCCGGACCATCTCAACACGGCGTTGACGTCCGGGTGCGGGGCGATGATCGAGCTACTGCTGGCCAAGGACCGGGATGACCGTTACCCGAGCGCGCGCGAGCTCCTGGTAGACCTGGATCTGCTGATGCGAGATCAGCCGCCGGCCTACGCGCGCCGCCAGGTCGGGGAGGATGTTTTCTCGTCGCTGTCGATGGGCAACGCGATCAGCGATGGCATGGCCGGCGGAACCGCGGCGAATCGCCCGCGTGCCTCCAACGGCCCACCCACATGGACTATCGTCTTCGGCGTCGTCGCCGCGCTGAGCATCATCATCAACCTGATTCTGTGGGCCGCACGCTAGCCGCGGGTCGCCCACTCGGCTGTCGGCCTTATAGGTGATGCTTGCCCCGGATCGGCTGGGATTGGGCGGGACAACGACACTTGGGCGGCCGCCCGTAGCAGGGGCGCGAGCCGTGACCCATGGTGGGCATGGCCGATGAAGGGCCAGAACCGCTCCCGGCCGGTGACTTGCGCGGCGGGGCGCGCGTCGCCGGCGTGCGCCGTATGAATGCTCGCTGACGGTCCGCTGAGCACGTGTCCGGACGCTGGACGGGCTCATTTTGCGGCCGGGGGCTGGTTTAGCCACAGTTTTTCCCTATGATCTGCGTCTTGCAGTCGCCGCGTGGGACCGGTGACACGGTACAAACGGATACTCTTCAGGGGTCTTCAGAGTGAAGGAAGACTGATGGCAGTGAAGAAGAAGTACGTGTATTTTTTCGGGGCCGGAAAGGCCGAGGGCAAGGGTACGCAACGTGAGCTGCTGGGCGGCAAAGGTGCCGGCCTGGCGGAAATGACCAACATCGGCTTGCCCGTGCCCGCCGGATTCACGATTGCTGTCGAAGCGTGCGAGTACTTCCAGGCCCACGGGCAGAAGTGGGCCCCGGGCTTGGAGAAGGAAATCCGCGCGCAATTGGCGAAGCTGGAGAAGGCAACCGGGAAGAAGCTCGGCGATGCCAAGGATCCGTTGCTCGTCTCGGTCCGCAGCGGTGCGGCGCGCTCCATGCCGGGCATGATGGAAACGATCCTGAACCTGGGTCTCACGGACAAGTCTGTCATCGGCCTGGCCGAGGGCACGGCCAACCCGCGTTTCGCGTGGGATGCGTATCGACGATTCCTGCAAATGTACTCGACCGTGGTCGTTGACCTCAGCAAGGACGTGCTGGAGCAGAAGCTGCATGATCTCAAGCAGCGGGCCCACGTGGAGTACGACCATGAACTGTCCGCCGAGCACCTTGAGGAGCTGTGCGGGGAGTTCAAGAGCTTCTACCGCGAGCAGACCGGCACGGAGTTTCCGCAGGACCCGTGGACGCAGTTGAAGGGGGCGATCGGGGCCGTGTGGCGCTCGTGGAATGCCGAGAAGGCGGTCACGTATCGCCGCGTGGAGAAGATCACCGACATCAACGGCACCGGTGTCAACGTTCAGCAGATGGTGTTCGGGAATATGGGCGATGACAGCGGCACGGGCGTCGCTTTCACGCGTGACCCGAGCACGGGCGAGAACATCTTCTATGGCGACATGCTGTTCAACGCGCAGGGTGAGGACGTTGTCGCGGGCATCCGTACGCCGATCAAACTGGCCGACCTGCAGGATCGCGCCCCCGAGATCTACGACCGACTTCTGGCGATCCGGGCGATCCTGGAGACGAACTACAAGGAGATGCAGGACATCGAGTTCACGTTCGAGCGTGGCAGGCTGTATATGCTGCAATGCCGTACGGGCAAGCGGGCTCCAACGGCAACGTTCAAGATCGCCGTGGAGCAGGCAACGAAGCCGATGCTGCCCAAGGCTGAGGCCAACCATCTCCTGAAAGCGAAGTTGCTGACGAAGACGCAGGCTGCGGCAGCGACCAAGCCGGTGATCACCAAAGATGATGCGATCGGGCGCATTACGCGCGAGGACATCGAGCGCTTGTTCTACCCGGTGATCAGCCCGCAGGTTTCCCGTGAGCATTTGGAAAGCCACAAGCTGGCCCAGGGCATCAACGCGGTGCCCGGGGCCGCGTGTGGCAAGGTGGTTTTCAGTGCACGCGACGCTGAGCGACTTGCGGCCGACGGTAAAGCGGCCATCCTCGTCCGGAAGGAGACGAGTCCGGAGGATGTCGGTGGGATGCAGGCCGCCAAGGGCATCCTGACACAGACGGGTGGAAAGACGTCGCACGCCGCGGTCGTGGCGCGGGGCTGGGGCAAGTGTTGCATCGTCGGGTGTAGCGGTCTCGATATCGACTACGACGCGGGCGAGATGCATGTGAACGGGACGCCGATCCGCGAGCACGAGTTCATCACGCTCGATGGCTCCACGGGGACGGTGTACTCCGGGCGGCTCGAGCTCGAGCGGCCGGAGCCGCCGGCAGAGTACTTCACGCTGATGGGGTGGGCGGATCAGCGGCGCCGGCTGCTGGTGCGGACGAACGCCGACACGCCCGAGGACGCACGCAAGGCCGTGGAGATGGGGGCCCAGGGCATCGGCTTGTGCCGCACGGAGCATATGTTCTTCGCCACGCGCAACCGGCAGCTTGCGATTCAGGAGATGATTGTCGCCGACACGGAAGAGCGGCGGCGTGACGCGCTCGACAAGCTCCTGCCGTTCCAGCGGGAAGATTTCATCGGCATTTTCGAGGCGATGGAAGGGCGACCGGTCACGGTTCGCCTGCTGGACCCGCCGCTGCATGAGTTCGTGCCCAAGACCCAGGAGCAAGCCGAGGATCTGTCACGTGAGACTGGTATCCCGACCGAGGCGATTCTCGCTCGTGCCGAGCAGCTTCACGAATCGAACCCGATGCTGGGGCATCGCGGTTGCCGGCTAAGCATCACGTATCCCGAGATTCTCGAGATGCAGGTGCGCGCCGTGATCGAGGCGGCCGTTGAGGTCAGGAAGCGTGGCGGGAAGGTCAGCCCGGAGATCATGATTCCACTGACCATTGACGCCAAGGAGCTTCTGCTTCTCGCCGACCGAACGCGGGCCGTGGCCGACGCGATCACCAAGGAAAGCGGCGTGCGGTTGAGCTACATGGTTGGCACGATGATCGAGACGCCGCGCGCCGCGATCACCGCCGGCCGGGTGGCCGAGGTGGCGGAGTTCTTCAGCTTCGGCACCAACGACCTGACGCAGATGACGATGGGCCTGTCGCGTGACGATGCCGGGCGGTTCCTGCCAGATTACGTCGACGTATCCAAAACCGCGATCTTCGCGGCCGACCCGTTCCAGTCGCTCGACCGGGAAGGCGTTGGCAAGCTCGTGAGTTCGGCGATTGAGGATGGTCGTGCATCACGCCCGAAGCTGAAGATCGGCATCTGCGGCGAGCACGGCGGTGATCCTCAGAGTGTTCGCTTCTGCCATCAGGTGGGCATGGATTACGTGTCCTGCTCGCCGTACCGCGTCCCAATCGCGCGATTGGCTGCGGCGCAAGCCGTGATCGAGCAAGAGAGTCAGAAGGCCGCGCGTCGCGTCCCCGCGCGCGCTACAAAGAAGCCTGTCCGAACCAAGGCCAAGAAAACGGCCAAGAAGACGACCAAGAAAGCGGCCAAGAAGACGGCCCGAAAGGTCGTCAAGAAAGCCGCCAAGCGAACCGCGAAGAAGGTGACGCGAAAGGTGACGAAGAAGGCCAGGAAGAAGGTCCGGCGCTAGTGCCACGGTCGGCGCTGTCGCCGGCCGCAGATGATCCAGCCCACTTCGGGGCACGGTTTGCTTACACGGCGTACCGTGCCCCGTCTGCTTTCCAGGGCCAGTCGCTTCCGAGCCGCGGGCTGCCCGCACACACGCCGTCGTTGACCGGCGATGTTGAAGCAGTCAGTCGATTACTCCGGTGCGGTCTCAGCGGGGGTGTGTGTCCGCGAGCGGCCGCGCCTCAATGTAGTGGTTGATCAACGCGATCAGCGCTTGCCGGTCGACGGGTTTGCTGGCGTAGTCGTTGCACCCGGACTCGATGCACTTGTCGCGATCGGTCGACATCGCGTGGGCGGTCAGTGCGATGATTGGCCGGTCATACTGGACTTGCCGGAGGCGTCGTGTCGCCTCGTAGCCGTCCATGACGGGCATCTGCATGTCCATGAGCACGGTATCAAACGGCGCCTGCTCCTCGATGGATGCCTCGACGGCGTGAACGGCACGTTCGCCGTTGTCCACAACGATGACCTCCGCCCCGGCTTTCTTCAGCACATGAGCGATGAGGCGCTGGTTGTCGGGCCCGTCCTCGGCCAGCAGGATCCGCCGATTGTCCAACCTCGCGGGCGACTCGGCGCGCTCGCCTTCCTTGCCCTCGGTCCGGACAGCGGTAGCCGTGAGGGGGTCGTCGATCATGGCGACGCCGTCCAGCGGACCGGTGGCGACCGTGGCCCGAAAGCGTGTTCCCCTGTTCGGCTGTGACTCGACGACCCAGATATCGCCACCGAGCATGTTGGCGAGCCGTTTGCTGATCACTAGGCCGAGACCTGTTCCGCCGAACCGCCTCGACGTCGAGGCATCGGCCTGTGTGAAAGGCTGAAACAGATTGGCCACTTGCTTTTGTGTCATCCCTGTGCCGGTGTCCACGACATCGAATTGCACGGCTGGGCGCTCTGTGTCGCCCGCCATCTGGGTGATGAGCCGCACGCTGCCGACCTCCGTGAACTTGACGGCATTCCCGATCAGATTCAGGAGGATCTGCCGCAGGCGAATCGGGTCCGTCTGAATTGTCTCCGGCATGGGCCCAGTGCATTCGATTTTGAACGGCAGCCCCTTCGCCCCGGCGCGCACACGCACGAGCGAGGCCACGTCGGCAACTAGCTGGCAGGGTGAGCAGGTCACGTGCTCGACGGTCATGCGGCCCGCTTCGATCTTTGACAGATCGAGGATGTCGTTGATGATGCGTAGCAGGTACTGACCATTGCGATGAATGGTCTGGCTGGCGTTGAGTCGTTCGGATTCGCTCAGGTCCGGCTCGAGCAGGTTTTCGGCGAACCCCAGGATTGCGGTCATCGGCGTCCGGATCTCATGGCTCATATTCGCGAGAAACTCGCTTTTCGATCGCGTCGCCGCCTCGGCGATTTCCTTGGCGACGCGAAGTTGCTCCTCGG
>Ga0272441_10012010_pt1 | contig 12741 bp, 8 predicted proteins | sample SSMProp6N_FD_193582 | JGI IMG/M metagenome (GOLD analysis project Ga0272441, IMG submission 193582) | Marine sediment archaeal communities from Little Sippewissett salt marsh, Falmouth, MA, United States - SSM-Prop-6N | ecosystem: Environmental > Aquatic > Marine > Wetlands > Sediment ...
ATCTACTGCGACATGTCTTCGCCGTCCGTTGTAGCTAACCGCCTGGAAGGCAACCAGGCCTACAGCGGCGGCGCGCTGGGCTGCTACGATCATTCCTCGCCGCTGGTAGCCAGCAATGTGATTGTCACCAACACGGCCGGATATCGCGGCGGGGGCGTTTTTTGCGAGTTGGATTCGCAGCCGACGCTCACCGGCAATACCGTTGCCGACAACACGGCGAGTTCGGGCGGCGCGCTGTATTGCTGGCTGACCTCAGCCGTAGTGAGCAACAGCATCCTGTGGTCCAACACTCCGGGACAGATCGTCGGTACGGCCGTGGTGACGTACAGCGACATCCAGGGCGGTTGGACGGGCGAGGGCAACATCGATCAGGTTCCGATGTTTGCCGACGCGGTCGGAGGGGACTACCGCTTGTCGGGCGGGTCGCCATGTGTGGATGCAGGCGATCCGAACTTCGTGCCTCCGCCCGACGCCGACACCGATTTGGACGGCCACCCACGCGTGACCGACGGCGACGGCGACGCAACAGCCGTAGTCGATATGGGGGCCTATGAGTGGTCGTACACCATCTACGTCGACGACGATGCCGACGGTGATCCGGCCGGCGGCGATCCGGACGCGAGCGATCCCAACGAGGACGGCAGCCAAGCCCATCCGTTCGACGCGATTCAGGAAGCAATCGACAAAGCCGTGACAGGCTGCAACAGGGTGGTCGTGCTGGACGGAATCTACCGCGGCCCGGGCAACCGCGACGTGGATTTTGGCGGCAAGGCCATCACCGTGCGTAGTCAGAACGGTCCGGGCAACTGCATCATTGACTGCGAGTCGGCCGGTCGCGGGTTCGCCTTTACGGAGGGCGAGGGGGCAGAATCCATCCTCAAGGGCCTGACCATTGTGGCTGGATCGTCCTACGACGGCGGGGCGATCTACTGCGTGTCGGCCGGACCGACCATCGACAACTGCATCCTGGTCGGCAACGCAGCCGATCACTGGGGTGGTGCGGTGTATGGCTGTGGCGGACCAATCAGCAACTGCATCATCGCGGGCAATCGGGCCAGTTGGGGTGGAGGCCTGCGCTCGTGCAGTGGCACCGTTACGAACTGCTTCGTCGTGGGTAACGCAACGCAGTACGACGGCGCGGGAATAGGGTACAGCGGCGGGTCGATCCTCAACTCGGTGATCGCCGGCAACGAGGCCGACGGATGGGGCGGCGGGCTCTACAACTGCGACGGCACGCTGCGCAATCTGACGGTTGCGGCAAATCAGGCGTCCTACGGCGGGGGCCTGCGCGACTGCGACGGCGCGATCTCCAATTGCATCGTATGGGACAATGCCGCACCCCAGGCCGCACAGATCTACAACTGCTCGACGCCGACATACAGTTGCATTATGGACTTCTCGGGGGGAGGCAGCGGCAACATCGCCGACGATCCGCTCTTTGTGTCGATCGGCAGCGGCACGTGGACGGACGACGGCGTTTACGATCCGAATACACGTCAGATTACATTGACCGATGCGCTTGCCGGCTGGGGCGAGACGGTGCTGATCGGCAAGCTGGTCAATCCCGACGTGTCACAGCCCCGTCAGCTAGTCATTGCCGACAACTCAGCCACGACGATTACCGTCTGGGCCGACCGGGCAACGGTCGAGGATCCTAATGGTCAGACCTGGGTGCACCACGGCGACGGCTACCGTCTGTTCGACCCGCATCTGCAAACAGGATCGCCTTGTGTCAACGGTGGCGATCCGAATTTCGTGCCGGGGCCGGATGAAACCGACATCGACGGCGACGCGCGCGTGGTGTTCGGGCGGGTGGAGATCGGGGCCGACGAGGTGTCTGCCGTGTCGGGCGATCTGGATGCGGACGGCGACGTGGATCTGGACGACTTCAAGGTGCTGGCCGCCGCCATGGCGGGTCCCGAAACAGCCACCCCGAACCCGGCGGCCGATCTGGATAGCGACGGCGACTGCGACCTGGCCGACGCATCCGAGCTGTTCGCCGCCTTCACCGGCCCGCCATGAGAGTCCTGTGGCTTGGGGCGCGATTCCGCGCGTCCGAGGAAGGTTCCGAAAAAAACGCGGTTGACAACTCTCGTTTTTGTGGTACATTAATAGTGAACAGAGGAGGCAGTGATTACGTAATGTCCTTCAGATCGACCAGCGCGTTCATCTATCAGGCAATTATGTCGTGCGCGGTCAAGCCGTTTTCGGCTAACCACGTTACGGGATGGACGCTGTGTCGCGCCGGTCCGTAGGGCAACGAAAAAAAGATTACCAAGCCCTGCGGACCGATCGGAACGCAGGGCTTTTTTTGTTAGGCCTGTAGTTGCACGAACGACAGGCCGGGACGGTGTGGTTGTGGTGTAGCTTTGCGGAAGTGATCGATGCTTCGTCGGTGCTGCCGCAAGCCGCCAGGAGGTGTTGGTCATGCTGGATACCCGCGAACTCGATGCGTGCATGGATCGATTGGTAACCGAAGTGGCCAGGTGGAAGGATTCGCGTCGCGATCATACGGAGTTGGACGACCTGCGATATATCCTGACGCGTCATCTTCGTGATTTGCGACTCGCGCGCGGATCGGCCGGCGGCCGGCGTCGGTCACGGAGCGCGTCGAGCTTCAATTAACGGATCGTGCGGAACGCAGAAGGGCGTTCGTTCGCCAGTGTACAGGCGGTGCCAGGCGGGTGGCGCCGGAAGTCGAAGGAACCAAGACGTTCTAAACAGTGGTGCCTAGGGTCGAAAGCCCGCCTGGCGCCGTGAGAACAAGGTTCGGCTTCCGGCGCCCATTTTATGCGCCGGCCACACGGACGACGGACGGAGGGGAATTCCGGTGCACGTGGTGGGCCGCTTGGCAGGATGTCCTCGCGTACACGCCTTCTGGGTCGAGGCTGGGCTGCGGCTGACGGATTTGCCCTTCAACGAAGCAAAACGCTATCATAGAGGGGTCGGACGGCGAGGGAGTGTGGGCCGGTGTTGCGGCCCGGCCGACCGCGCCGTTTCGTACCAGCGGAGGGGAAACGCGTGACTAGTGACTCATCCCTGGACGTCGGCGTCTGGAGGCGGTTGGCCTGTGCCGACTGTCGTCGTGGCTGGCACGAGCCCGCCCATCCGCCGGACGTGCCGACACCTTGCCCCGGATCGGCCGATCGACATTCGCTGGGTTACCTATTCGCTACAGTGCATTCAACTCGAGTCGCCTCGGGCGAGCCGCACCCGTGCAGCATGGGTGTTCGTCGCACGCTGCGGGCAGGCGGGTGTTGCCGATGAGGATACGTGGAACATGCTGGCTGGCGTGTGGGCTGATCGCGGCGGCGACCTGCGCGGGTGTATTCGCTGAAACCTATCACGCCTACCCGGGCGATCCACTAGGCACGATGGTGGGCAATCTTCGCTACGGGGATACCCTGGTGGTGCACAGCCTGGGCGGCAACGGCACGGGCCGATACGGACGCTTCGCAGCCGCGGGATTGATCGGGGACGATCCGTACACGCCGGAGGAGGAGTGGATCACCGTGATGGCGGCGCCGGGCGAACCACGACCGGAGATCTTCTACGCCTACCGCGACGCGAACCTGGTGAATTTTCGCACCCTGCTGCGATACGTCAAAATCCAAGGCCTGGCGTTCAATGGAGGTTCCGACGGCATCAAGATGGAGCTCGGCGCGTCGGGCGAACATGTCGTCTTCGAAGACCTGTACATGCACAACCTCGGGAATGTAGGCATCAACCTGTCCAGCTGCGGGAACGTCTCTTATCTCGTCGTTCGTGGCTGCGAGATCTTTGACACCGGCTACGACGGCAACGGCGAGGGCATGTACCTGGGCACGCATGGATACCAGGGCACCTCGGCCGGCATCGTGCGCGATTCGGTCTTCGAATGGAACTACGTGCACCACACAGGCGGGGATCAGGGCGACGGCATCGAGCTGAAGTACGAATGTCACCGCAACATCGTCCGCGATAACGTGATCCACGATACGCCCTATCCGGGGATTTTGTCGCACGGGACGGCCCTACCCGGGTCGGCCGACAACAACGTCCTCGAGCGGAACGTAATCTGGGGCTGCAGCGACAACGGCATCCAGACGCACCAGACCACAACGCTCCGCAACAATGTGGTTTTCGACTGTGGCCGATGCATCAGCGTCAGCCAGAGCACCGCCAACTCCGGCATCCTGCACGACGTGTACGTCTACAACAACACGTTCTTCAGCGCAAGCGACCGGGTAGCCTCGTTCTACGTGGCGGACAAGGCCGGCATCGAGATCTCAAATAACCTGTTCTATCAGCCGAATAGCTGGCAGACGGCGGCGTATTTCTATGGGGGTATGGACGGCGTGGTGGCCACGAACAACTACCACTATGGGTCGTCAAACGCCTCCTACGGCTTTGCCGCGGGTCCGTCGCCGCAGAACGCGTTCGTGAATCCGTCGGCCGAGCCCGGTGTGATCGACGTGTACCTGCAAGCAGGGACGGCTCTGGAGTCGGGCGGCAGCAACGACTTCGCGCCCGACGACGATTTCAACCTCACGCCCCGTCCTGTCGGCGGGCTCGTCGAACCCGGAGCCTACGAGCTTGCCGGGCCGGTCAATCCCGGATGGCAGATCGATCAGTACCCGAAAGGCGTAGCGGCCGACGGACCGGCCGATCTGGATCGCGACGGCGACGTCGACCGCGACGATTTCAAGCTCTTGGCGGCGGCGTTGGGCGGGCCGGGGAACCCAAACATGCCTTTGCTGTATCAGGAAGCAAACGGCCTGGTGGTGATCGAGGCCGAGCATTTTTCGTCGCGGGCCGACGGCAGCGGCAGGGCGGACGGCTGGGCGTGGACGGATCAGACGGACAACGGTTCGACCGGCGACGGCTATCAGGAAGTGGCACCGGACCTCGAACTGACGGTCGACGGCGACGTGGAGGTGGTCTCGCCCGGGCTGAGCTATCAGGTGCAATTCAATCAGACGGGTACCTACTACTTGTGGATTCGGGGATGGGCACTGGACAACCGAGACGACAGTGTGCACTACGGGCTGGACGGCATGCCCGCAAGCCGCGATTACAGCGATTCGGCGATGCTGCCGATCGGCACCGGGTTTGAGTGGGTGTCCCTGAGGGACGGCTGGGGACGACCGACGATCCGCGTGTGTTCGCGCGGACGGCACGCCGTGAACCTGTGGATGCGTGAGGACGGTGCCCGCATCGACCGCATCCTCCTGACGACAAGCGCCGGCTACACGCCTGGTGCCCCGCAGGAGAGCCCGCGGCCGCCCGACATGGCCGCCGACCTGGACGGTGACGGCGACGTGGATCTGGTCGATATGTCGATGTTTGCATCCGAATTTACGGGCTCGCAGTAACCGAATCGGGCCATCCTCAACCCAGCGGCGAGCGAAGGTGCCGTGTCAGCGCCTCCGAGTTGCTCACCCCGATGTCTTGATCCGACCGCATACCCCCTGCCGGCGAAGGTGCTATAATATTAGCTTTCGGCTGGCGGCGGATTTGCACCGGGCTGGCCGGGCCCGGCACGACTCGGCGGCCGAGCGCGAGAGAAAGGTTCTTGGCGTAATGAGTGAGTATGCAAATGCGTTTCGACAGGCGCTGGAGACGGGTGAGTTCATCGTCACCCTCGAATACACCGCGCCCGATCGAAGCGAACCGGTAGACGACCTGATCGCCCTGGCGCGCTATGTAGGCGATGAACCTCGCATCCAGACTATCGGGATCACCGACCGGGTGGTGGGTGAGGCGGCCCACGACCCGATCGATCTGGCCGTCCAAGCCGCCGACGCCAGCGGCAAGATGCCGCTCGTTCACCTGTCGGGCAAGAACCACACGCCTGAAGGCATGCGAGGGCGATACGAGCAGATGCTCGCGCTGGGTCTGGCCAACCCGCTGGTCGTCACCGGCGACGTTCCACGCGTGCAGAAGGAATTCCGCAAGAACGCCGACCTCGACGCCGTCAGCCCCCAGGGCTTTCTCGATTCGGTGCAGGCGGTCGACCTCGCCCGCCAGTGCAGCGACCGGTTCTGCATCGCCGGCGCGGTGACCAGCTTCAAGTACACCGAGCCCACCCTCATGATGCAGTACTTCAAGCTCCAGAAGAAGATCGCACGCGGCATGGACGTGGTGTTCAACCAGGTGGGCTACGATCTGCGCAAGACGCAGGAACTGGTGCTTCACCTGCGCCGCTCGCGCGAGCCGGTTGCCGCCATTGCCGCGTTGTACTGGCTGACGCCGGCCTTCGCCCGATTCGCCAACCGCGGCGAGGTGCCCGGGGTGATCATCACCGAAGACCTGGTCACGCTGCTCGAGCAGTGGTCGAAGCTGCCCGACAAGGGCAAGGCCAAGCGTGTCGAGATGATGATACTTCACATTGGTTTGGCCAGGCTGTTCGGCTACGCGGGAGTGCACATCGGCGGGTTCAAGAAGCCCGGCACGTTGCGCGAGGTGCTCGACCGCGTCGACGAACTGATGGCCGGGCGGCCCACCGTCGACGACCTCTGGCAGCGGTGGCTCGACCTGGCCTGGTTGGAGGATGGTCGAGCGGTCCGATTTGCCCCGGACGACGGGTTCTATCTGTTTGCTGCCGACTCGAACGGGCTGAACACCGACGAGCCGTCTCCCGATGGGCTTGCCGTAACCAGGCCGATGCGCTTCCGCATGCTGCGGGTTATGCACGACCTGCTTTTTACCGACTTTATGGAGCCGGGCCACGTTGGCCACGCTGTGTCGCGCTTCATCAGCCGACATCCCATTCTGCACAAGGCCGGCTACCTGTGCGAGCGCCTCGCCAAGACGCCGCTGGTCGGCTGCGAGGGATGCGGCTCATGCAGCCTGCCCGAGACCGAGTACGTCTGCATCGAAAGCAGGTGCGGCAAGGGCCTGCCCAACGGTCCCTGCGGCGGATGCAGCGCCGACGGCACGTGCGAGGCCTTTCCGGGCCGCGAGTGCGCCTGGGCCGAGATCTATCGCCGCGCCAAGGCCGCCGGCGAGCTCGACAAACTCGCGTCCACCTTCGTGCCCCCCAAGGACCCCCATCTCCGCAAGACGTGTAGCTGGATGAACCTTTCGCTTGCTCTGGACCACCACGCGCGAATGGAGCAGGACGACGGCTCCGACCATCACTCCGGCCAGTAAGCGTTTGGGGTACTTGGCCTCGCGTGACATGCCGCGAGCCAGTGGGTAGGCTACGCTACGGATTCGTCAGGTTGAGGGACTGACCCGATGGAAATTCGAGAGTTTCAGAAGCTGATCGACCGCATGTACTCGGCCAAGGACCGCCGCCGCGGCTCAGCGGGCACGTTCCTGTGGCTCATCGAAGAAATCGGCGAATTGGCCAACGCCGTCGGGGAAGGCACGCCACAGCAGAAGGCCGACGAGTTTGCCGACGTCATGGCCTGGCTGGTCACGCTGGCCAACGTCGAGGGAGTCGATCTCGACGAGGCACTGAGCAAGTACACCAATGGATGCCCCGGCTGCGGGCAGATGGTGTGCACGTGTGACGAAAAGCCGTAGTCGGCACGGGGCGGTGTGCAGTCCGACAAGGTAGGGGGTGTTCATCATGTTCGATCGGTTGGGCAATAGCTACCAGCTCGTGCGAGCGAGTTTCGGCGTCCTGCGCAAAGACAAGGAGCTTATCGCGTTTCCGATTATCAGCAGCATTCTGTGCGTGCTGGTCAGCGCGTCGTTTGTCGTACCGGCGTGGCAGTCGGGGGCGCTGGAGCGAACGGCCGACGGGCTTGCCGAGCATCCCGGCTCGGCCGACAGCTACATGTGGGTGGTGACGCTGTTCCTTTTCTACTTCTGCAACTACTTCGTGATCATCTTCTGCAACACCGGGCTGATCGGCGCGGCGCTGATCCGCCTGCAAGGGGGCGATCCGACGGTGCGCGACGGCGTTCGCATCGCGTTTTCGCGCATCGGCAGCATCTTCCGCTATGCCGTCATCGCCGCCACGGTAGGCCTGTTGCTTCGGCTGATCGAGGAGCGGCTCGATTGGGTCGGCCGAATCGTCGCAGCCATCGTGGGCACGGCCTGGTCGCTGGCGACGTACCTGGTGGTTCCGGTGATCGTTTCGGAGCGACGGGGCGCGTGGCAGTCACTGAAACGCAGCGCATCGCTGCTGCGCGATACGTGGGGCGAGCAGATTATCGGTAACTTCGGCATCGGCCTGTTTTTCGCGCTCATGGCGCTGCTCGGTCTCGCACCGCTTTTGGGCATCGGATTGCTGACGGGCTCGACCTATGGCTGGATCGCCGCGGCGGTGGTGGCGATGCTGTACTGGGCGCTGCTGGGCGTGGTAGGTGCGGCCGTTGGGGGGATCTACACCGCGGCCGTCTACCTCTATGCGACGCAGGGACAGGCCCCGGCCGGGTTCGACTCGTCGCTGGTCGAAAACGCTTTCCGCCCCAAAGGTTAGCCGCCCGATACGTCTGCGGGTTGCGACGAGGGGTATACCGTCTTCATGCCCGGTGGGGTCGACGGCCCGGACGTGGGGTACACGGTCCTGATGCCGGGTCGCGTCGTCGGTGCCGGGGCGCTGGTCGGCTGCGTGCTAGCCGGCTTGAGGCGCGGGTCACTGATCGTGTAGGCGACTTGCCACTGCGGCGGGTCGGCGCCGATGAGTGTGGCGTCAGCAATCACCGTAACCGGCCCTTCAGGCGACTGATAGTTGAATTGCATCCGGGTCGGGGTGTCGAGCGTCTGCTGCCCGCGCCCGAACAGGGCGCTTACGTGGCGGACCAGCCCGACGCGGGAAAAGGGCACCGGTCCACGTACGTAATAAACCGTGTGGGCGCGGCCCGTCGGGCCCGGCTCGGTCATGGCTACCGCCACTGTTTCGGTTACGCCAAGCTGCCTCGCTCGCCGAGCGATCAGGCCGGGAGGATCTTCGCCCAACCGGTTGGCCACGTCGTCCCACTGTACCGATGTGATCTGACCGAGCACTTGCTCAGCCGTCATACCGGTGGTCACGGCGAACCGTTCAGCACCGGCCGCCGAGCGGAACCCGACCACGGCGTAGCTGTCGCCAGCGCGGCGAATCGTCAGCCGTCGCCTGACCGGTGCTTCGGACGGATCGACCTGTCCCAAAATCGTCAGCAGCAGCAAACCGAATAGGACAGCGGACTTGCTCATGACCTGCCCTCCTACTTCGTGCTTGTCTCGTTCTCGAACAACTCGGAGACGTCAAGTTTCTTGAACAGCACCTCGGGCTCACCCAGCTTGTGCCCGGCCGGCAACTCGACCGTCGCCTCGTCCCACGCCAGCGCCGATTCGTCGAGTGCAAGCTGGGCGAGGCACTTCCTGGCCGAGAACGGCAGAAACGGCTGGAGAATCGTCGTCAGAACTTTGACCGTCTGGAGGCAGACGTTTAGCGTCGTGCCGCAGGCAGCCATGTCCTCCTTTCGCTGCACCCACGGCTGCTTGCGATCGAAATATGCATTGGCCTCGTGGGCGAGCGACATCGCTTCGTTCAGACCGGCCTTGAAGTGAAACGCTTCGATCTGCTCGGCCGTTCGCTGGGCAAAACGCCGGCACGCCTCGAGCTGCTCCAGATCCACCTGATCGCGCTGTCCGACAGGCGGCACCTTGCCGTCGTGATAGCGCTTCGTGAACGTCATCGTGCGATTCACGAAGTTCCCGAACGTGCTCAGCAGTTCGCTGTTGTTGCGGCCTATGAACTCGTCCACGTCGAAGGCCGCTCGCTGCGATTCGGTGGCGATGGCCGTCAGGTAATAGCGCAGCGGATCCGGGTCGAAGCTCTTGAGATACTCCTCAATCCATATCGCGTTGCCCCGGCTCTTGCTGACCTTCTCCTCCTCGCGGCCGGGGAACTTAATGTTCAGGAACGCGTTGGCCACGACGTGGGTGGGCAGCTGGTACGTGCCCTCGGCCATGAGCATCGCCGGCCAGATGAGCGCATGGAAAATCGTGTTGTCCTCGCCGATAAAGTGCGTGATGCTGCAATCCTGGCTTTTCCACCAATGTGCGTAGTCCTGCCAACTTTCGCCGTTGCGCTGGCACCACGCGGCCGTGAAGGATACGTACCCGATCGGCGCATCGAACCAGACGTATAGCACTTTGCCCTCGGCGTCGGGATCGTCGAGCGGCACGGGCACGCCCCAATCCAGATCGCGCGTCATCGCTCGTTCCGGCAGGCCCTCGCGCAGCAGCCCGCGGGAGAAGTTCAACACCGTCGGCCGCCAGTCGTCGTGCGAGTCGAGCCACTCGGCCAGCGGCTTTTCGAACTTGCCCAACTGGAGGTACCAGTGCACCGTCTCGCGGACCTCGGGCTTGCTACCGGTGATGGTGCTTGCCGGATCGACGAGGAGCAGGGGGTCCATGCTCTTGCCGCAGCCTTCGCATTGATCGCCGAACGCCTCGCCGTGTCCGCAGTAGGGGCACTTGCCCTTGACGTAGCGGTCGGGCAGAAACTGCTTGGCCTCGGCGTCGTAGAGCTGTTTGGTCTTCTTCTTGCGGAAGTAGCCCTTGTCGTAAATGGCTTTGAAGAAATCCTGGCTGATCCGGTTATGCAATTCGACGAAGTCGGGCTGGTGCGTGCCGCCATAGATGTCGAACTCGATTCCCAGGCCGGCAAAGTCGGCGGCCTGCCGGTTGTTGTAATGGGCGCTGACCTGCTCGACCGGCTTGCCCTCTTTTCTCGCGGTGATCAGACCGGCCACGCCGTTGTCGTCACTGCCGCAGATGAAGCGTACCTCGCGCCCGCGGGCCCGCATGTAGCGCACGTAGGTGTCGGCCGGCAGATAGGCGCCGGCAATATGCCCCACGTGAAGTCGCCCGTTGGAGTACGGCAATGCCGCGGTTACCAGGTATCGCTTGTCACCCATGCTGCCACCTTCTTCTAACGTCCATCCATCTGCCTCCGGGCCGCCCGCTGCTGTGTGGCCGAACATCGCGTTCGGGTATTTGGATCATCGGCAGATCGTCGTCGCGTCGTGATCCGCTTGCGGGCCATCTCGCAGTCGCGATTGTAGGGGTAGCAGCCCGCCTGGCAAGCAGTCGCGCAAAGGTGTACCCTTTGCAGGTAGGATTGCTGGGGGGCGGGAGGACGCTATGGCCGCGAGTGCTGCACAGCCGCACTGGTCGCCGAACCAGTACCGGCCCATCCAAGAGTACACCTACAAGTTCACGCCCAACGGCGAATTGCGGATTCACGTATTCTTTCCCTTCGACTGGACGCCGCAGGACCGCCGGCCGGGCATCGTCTTCTTCTTCGGCGGCGGCTGGAACAGCGGTCTGCCCGTGCAGTTTTTCCGCCACGCGATGTACCTTGCAAGCCGGGGCATTATCGCGGCCAGCGCCGATTACCGCGTCAAAAGCCGCCACGAGGTCACGCCGCTCGAGTGCGTGGCCGACGCCAAGAGCGCCGTGCGATGGCTGCGCAGTCGCGCCGCCGACCTGGGTCTTGACCCTACCCGACTGGCAGCTGGCGGCGGATCGGCCGGGGCACACCTGGCTGCGTGCACCGCGATGATCGATGGCTTCGACGCAGCCGGCGAGGACGTGTCGATCTCTGCCGCCGCCGACGCCCTCGTGCTGTTCAACCCGCCCGTGTCGATCAGACAGGAGCACGCCGATCGCTTCGGCCTGTCAGCCGAGACGGCCGCTTCGATCTCGCCGATGAACGCCCTGTCGGGTCAGATGCCGCCGGCCATCCTCTTCTTCGGGACCGAGGACAGGCTGTACCCCCCTGCCGAACAGTTTGTCTCGAAGGCGAAGCAACTCGGCGTGAACATCGAGTTGGTGACTGCCGAGGGACCCGGACACGGGTTCTTCAATTTCTCGCCCTGGTTCGAGCGGACGCTGCACCGGGCCGATGAGTTTCTCGCATCGCTCGGCTACCTGTCGGGCCCGCCCACGTTCGACCCGCCCGAGCCTGCCTGAGACGGCACTGTGGCGATTGGCCCGCAAACTCCCGGTCGCCGTCGCGACGAAGCAATGCGGTTGATGAGATGGCAGCACAACGTCTGATCGAGATCAACTGCCCGGCTGACCGACTGGCTGCAAGCGAAGCAATTCGACGCCGTCTGGCGGCGTGTCATCGCTTCGAGCCGACCGATCGCAACCCGGTCGTGTTCTCGATTGCCCTGCGATACCTGTTCGACGCCCGTGGCGTCGAGGTCGGCGACTACTTCGAGGATCCCCGCACGCAGTTGGAGCAGCAGTTGCTCAATCACAAATGGCTGATTGAGAACATGGTTGACGACCGCTCGATCGACGAAGGCCAACTCATCGTCGCGCCCGATCTTCAGACGATTCGAGGCGGCTACTTTGGCATCGCAGTCGACTGGTTCGGCGGTACCGATCCCGTCGCCGTGCCGCTTCTACACGAACCGAAAGACGTCGAGCGACTGGTGATTCCCGACGTAAGGACGAATCTCTACGGCAGGAAGATCGCGTGGTTCGAATCCATGCAGCGGATGGCTGGCGAGTATCGCGTTATGCTCAATGACGAGCCGCTTGGCGTCAAGGCGTCGGTATCGGGAGCAGGCGGTCCGTTCCCGGACGCTTATGCGCTGGCCGGGCAGAACCTCTTCCTCTGGGCATACGAAGCCCCGGAGGTTGTCCATAGCCTCATGGACAAGGTGACGATAGCCTTCATCAATTACGAGCGCTACACCCGAGGTCTGACGGCCCGTCCGCACCGACACCTGGGCCTTGGGTGCGATGCGGCTGAGATGTTGTCCGAACAGATGTACCGTCGTTTCGTGCTGCCTTACTACC
>Ga0272441_10012011_pt1 | contig 12741 bp, 7 predicted proteins | sample SSMProp6N_FD_193582 | JGI IMG/M metagenome (GOLD analysis project Ga0272441, IMG submission 193582) | Marine sediment archaeal communities from Little Sippewissett salt marsh, Falmouth, MA, United States - SSM-Prop-6N | ecosystem: Environmental > Aquatic > Marine > Wetlands > Sediment ...
AGGCCACCTCCAGGGCAAAGGTGGTGGCGGACAGGTGACAGGCGCCCCGGTTGGCAACGGCATAGGCCAGCCCCTGCCCCCACGACCCCCTGGGATCGTAGGCAGGCATTTCCAGGCCCTTGATCTGGATGGCAAAATCCGCGCCGCCGAAACGTTTGGACAACAATCGCGTACCGTTGGCCATTTCGTCGCCGAAACCCCGCCGCCAGGCCATATCATCCAGGGCCTGGGCGATGCCATCAGCCACACCAAACTTCAAACCAGTGACGATCAAGCCCTTTTCACCGGCTTCCATGCACCAGGCCAAAACGGAACCGGCTGAGATGGTGTCCATCCCCAACAGGCCGCATCTGTCGCTGAATGCGGTGATGGTGTCCGGTTCAAAAATGCCCAGGTTGGGACCCAGCAGACCGACGGTTTCGTACTCCGGAATCTGATGAACACTGCCGTCGGCCATGGTACCCTTGTGCCCACACATGATCGAACAGGGTTTGCAGGTGCTGGGTGTGGCGTGGTAACGCTGCCGCATGGTCTCACCCGATACCTGATCAGCCTGGGGATGGCTGCCTTCCTGAAAATTTTTCACCGGCAGGATGCCGCCGTCGTTGCACCAGTTGACATGGCTGCTGGTGCCGCAGTTGCGATAGTCGTCGGCGGTCACCGAATTTTTTTCGATATATCCGGCCGCTCTTTTTTTCGCCCGATTGAACAGTTTTTGATTGGCCGGGACAATTTTGCAGGCTTTTCCCCGGGCAACGATGGCCTTCAGGTTTTTTGACCCCATTACCGCCCCCAGGCCGCCGCGACCCAGAAACCGGTGGCCGGAGACCACATTGGCGATTAGAACCTGGTTTTCCCCGGCCGGCCCAATAGCAAGAACACCAGCCGTTCCATCCGGGTTCAGCTGTTTTTGGACCGCTTGGGTATCCAGTCCCCAGGAGTCGCTACCGTCCACAATACGAACGTCGTTTTCATCGATATGGATCACGACCGGTGATGGTGCCTTGCCGGAGATCAGCAAGCCGTCATAGCCGGCGGTCTTGTAAGCCATCCCGAATGGTCCGCCGCAGGACGAGTGCAGCATAATGCCGGTCAGCGGCGATTTGGTAATGGCCGAGAAGCGCCCCGTACACGGCGCGCCGGTACCCATAAGCACGCCCATCATGAATGCCAAACAGTTCTCTTCGCCCAGCGGGTCTACCCCACGATCCATATGGTCATAGAGTAATTTGAGCCCAAGCCCTTTGCCGCCCAGAAAACGCTGGCGGTCATCCGCATTCACTTGAAATTCAGCCACCCGGCCGGTCGACAGATTAATCTGGAGTATCCGGTTGCTGGTTCCGACGATTGTCTTCATGTAAGGGAGAGGATTTTGGCGACCAGTTTTTCAATGCCGGTGGCCACGTCCTTGATACCGGGTCCCAGCATATAGGCCGGTGTGGTGACAATCCGGTTTTTTTCATCCACGCAAATATCGGATACGCTGCAAACGGTATGCCCCCCCCCCATGGACTCGATGGCCGCTGCGGTGCCGACATCGTTGCCAATGGTTACCTGGGGAGATCGGTTGGACAGCGCGCGTGTCAGTGTTGCCGGGGCAATGCATAAGGCGCCGATGGGTTTTGAGCGATCTGCCATGTCTTCCAAAAGCCGTTGCACTTGGGAATGGACCTTCGCCTCGGGTCCCTTGACCGCAAAATCACTGAGATTTTTGGCCGCACCGAACCCGCCGGGAATGATCAGGGCATCCATGTCGTCGGCGCTGACCGTAGCGACATCCTGGATCTCGCCCCTGGCGATGCGTGCGGACTCCACCAGCACATTTCGCCGTTCATCCGCTTCCTGCTGGGTCAAATGGTTAATGACATGCAGTTGATCCACATTCGGCGCCATGCACAGGGCCAATGCCCCCGCTCGATCCAGGAACAGCAGGGTCAACACCGCTTCGTGGATTTCCGCACCGTCAAAAACGCCACAACCGGACAATAACACACCAATTTTTTTAGCCATCTGAACTCCTTTCGCTGTCGGTTATATGTGAGGCGTACAATTATTCCAGTACATGCCTGTCCAGAACAAAACAGGTGAACATTCCTTGAAAGAGCGCCTCACCAGCTTTGGTCACGTTCACGGAGACCCAATATTTCTTGCCCTTGACCTCCTGGACCTGTGCCTGTGCGATCACTGTCTCTCCCACCCGCACCGGTTTGAGAAATTTTACATCCGCGGCACCGAGGACCACATGGGGATGATTCACCGCAATCATGGCTGCATAATCCGCGGCGCTGAAGATAAATCCACCGTGGACCAATCCTTGCTCATCGGCGGCCATTTGTGGCGTGGTCACGAGTTCTACCTTGCTGTTTCCGCTTTCCACGAATAAGGGTTTGCCGCACAAAGCCTGATCGATATGGCAATGGGTGTCGATTTTCATCCGGTCCTCCAGAAGCGTTTCAGGCAGCTGCACTGCCCGGGTCAGTGGAAATTAAAACTGTCGATTGATGACGGCGTGGCTTGAAAAGAAGTTTTAATCATAATAAAAAGGGGGTAATGCTGTCAATCGTTTGCGAGCGAGAAACCCGCCATGATCGTACGAAAGGAGTGGCTTTGAATTCGATTGTTCAAAAGCGCATCACCACAATCAGGCAGGACATGGCCGAAAAGGAACTGGATGCCTTGATGGTATCGGTCCAGGAGAACCGCTATTATCTGAGCGGCTTTTCCGCAGAGGACACCCAGTTCGATGAAACCGCCGGGGTGCTGATCATATCCGATCGCCACCTGGCACTGGCCACCGACAGCCGATATGAATTGCAGGCGCAAGCCGAGGCAACCGGATTTGAGATTGTCTGCTATAAACGCGGCTTTGAAAAAGAATTGCCGAGGATCGCCAAATCGTTGGGCATTCACCGGCTCGGTTTTGAGAGTGTTCGCCTCTCCCATAAAAATCACTCGGCCTACGCCGGCGCGCTGGGTAAGCAGAAGCCGCCAGTCGAGTTGGTTCCCACCGAGAACATGGTGGAAACCCTTCGCCAAATCAAATCTGAAGACGAAATCCAACGAATCACTAATGCCCTGCGGTTGGCTGAACAGGCCTTTTCTCAAGTTCTGGATACCATCCGGCCGGGCATGACGGAAAGGCAGGCGGCCTGGGCCTTGGAAAAAACCATGCGCGAAACCGGCGCACAGGGGTTGTCGTTTCCCGTTATTGTGGCTTCGGGTCCTAACAGCGCACTGCCCCACGCGGTACCCACAGACCGCATGCTGGGCCGGGGGGAGCCCATCCTCTTCGACTGGGGCGCCCGGTTGAACGAATACTGCTCGGATACCACCCGAACCGTGGTGATCGGTGAACCGGATGACCGCTTCAAAAAAGCGTTCGACACGGTTGTCACGGCACGGGACATGGCCATTGCCGCCATCAAGGCAGGCGTCAGTGGCACCCAGGTGGACAAGATTGCCCGGGACCATATCGATCAAAACGGCTATGCGGGCAAATTCGGCCACAGCCTGGGTCACGGCACCGGCCTGGCGGTTCATGAGGGCCCCCGGTTGAGTCCGATCAAAGACGACCGGTTGGAAGCGGGTATGGTCGTTACCGTGGAGCCGGGCGTTTATCTGCCGGAATGGGGGGGAATCCGCATGGAAAACCAGGTCGTGGTCCGCCAGGACGGGGCCCAGGTGCTTAACGATGCCACACCATTTAATCCCCGGGTACCGGTGTAGTCGATGGACGGCACATCTGACTTTCTTCAGCGCATGGATCAGTATCAGGTCTTCCTGGTGATGGAAAAAGGCCTGAGCGAAAAGACCATCGATGCCTACAGTACGGACCTGATGCGATTCGGCCTGTTTCTGGAAAAGAAAAAAACGACTTCCGTTTCCCATATCGACACGGGACTGATCCTGGCCTATCTGATCCATCTAAGAAACCGGGGCTTAAGCGCCCGGTCCCGTGCCCGTCACCTGGTCAGCCTGCGGGGCTTTTTCAAGTTTCTGACTGCTGAAAAAATCATCGAAAAAAATCCGGCGCAACAGGTCGACCTGCCCAAAACCGGATTGCAGCTGCCAGACGTATTGACCGTAAGCGATGTAGAAGCCCTGATCGATGCTCCGGATCGGAATCAACCTGAAGGATTGCGGGACGCTGCCATGTTGGAACTGCTTTATGGAGCCGGTTTGCGGGTATCGGAACTGATCCGATTGACAATGACCGGCATCAACCTGGAGGCGGGATTTGTCAGGGTGTTCGGTAAAGGATCCAAAGAGCGGGTGGTTCCCGTCGGCCGGATGGCCCTGAACGCCATCCACGATTATCTGGACCGCTCGCGTCCGCTGCTGTTGAAAAACCGTTCCAGCGCGGATCTGTTTGTCACCCGGCGGGGCAGCGCCATGACCCGACAGAGTTTCTGGAACCTGGTAGGCCGGTATGGCCGGCTGGCCAAGATAAAAAAAAAGATCACCCCTCACAGCATAAGGCACTCCTTCGCGACGCACTTGCTCGAAGGGGGTGCCGACCTTCGTGCCGTGCAGATGATGCTGGGTCACGCGGACATCTCAACCACGCAGATCTACACCCATGTCGCCCATCGACAGTTGGTTGAGGCCCACAAAAAGTACCACCCTAGAGGATAAAGTCGATCATGCAAACCGATCAAGTATTAAGTCTAAAGGCCTGGTTCGAAACCTACACCCGGTCCTTTCTGACAGGTAAAACGCCAATCGACCGGCCATTGGAATTGAAAATTGAGCATACGACGAGGGTTTGCGACAACATTCGCCAATTGGGCCGTTCCGTCGATTTGACCGACGGACAACTGCGCATGGCCGAGACCATTGCCCTATTTCACGACCTGGGGCGTTTTGAGCAATATCACCGCTACCGAACGTTCAACGACCGCCAATCGGTTAACCATGCGTCCTTGAGCCTCGACGTGTTAAATCAAACCGCCGTGTTGGACACGCTTCCGCCCGATGAAAAAGCCACGATCACCGATGCCATCCGCTTTCACAACGCCCCGGCCCTGCCCGGCAACAAACCGCCGGCATCCTTGGTTTTCATGCGATTGATTCGTGACGCCGACAAACTGGACATCTGGAAGGTTTTTGCCGATTATTACCGGCATCATCGACGCCCTGAATCCGCCATCGCCCAGCACCTGCCCGACCTGTCGGTGTGGGAGGAGCGCATTGTCAACGCCATCAAAGAAAAGCGCGTGGCAAAGTTTCGAGACATGAAAAGTCTGAATGATTTTAAACTACTCCAACTCAGCTGGGTATTCGATCTGCATTTTCCAGAGACATTTTTGCAAGCCAAAAAAAGAGGCGATCTGACCGCTATTGCGCGCTCACTGCCCGACAACCCCATTTTAGGCCATGCCCTTGGCATCATCTCGGACTGGCTGAACGAAAAGGCATCGCCAAGACCGGATTCAGGCAAGGGTTTCCCCGCGATTGCCATCGCAGGTAAAAAAAAAGGTCGAATAACTCCTGATTATGATTGGGTTGACAGATAGCGGCGGCTTGGATAAGGGAGCATGCGTTGAGACGTTCAATCAAGAACGATTACAGCTGATTAACAACGACCCACCCAAAGGGAGCAGCAGCTTGACCCACACGGATACGACATTGAAACCCCACGGGTTCTGGAAACCCGACCAACACTTGCCAAGAACCGGAGAGAAGGCATTTGGCGAAGCCCTGCGCAATCTTTCGCAACCTTTCTATGTGGTGGACGTCAACGGCCAGGTCGGTGTGGCGCAGGATGGAATGGCCACTTTCGGAACGCACGCGCAATCGATAGCCAACGCTTACCGCCTGTTGGGATGGTCGCCTTCCCTTGCCTTGGCGTCGCTCGGAGACCCTGGCTTTAAATCGGATCATGGATTAAATTTCGCCTATATCTGTGGGGCCATGGCCAACGGCATCAGCTCCACGGCCATGGTGGAGGTTGCCGGCCGGGCAGGCATGATCGGCTTTTTCGGAGCCGGTGGGCTGCCCATCGAACAGATTGAGTCGGCCATCCACACCCTTCAAAAAAACCTCGGGAACATACCCTTTGGCTTCAACCTGATTCACAGCCCCAACGATATGGATCTGGAACAAAAAACCGTTGACCTGTACCTGGCCAAGCAGGTCCGACTGGTTTCGGCATCCGCCTACATGGATCTGACGATGCCCCTGGTTCAATACCGCACCCACGGCATTCATAGAAACAACCAGGGGAAGATCGTCTGCCCCAATCGGATCATTGCCAAGGTGTCCCGCGAAGAGGTCGCCCGGAAATTTTTTTCCCCACCGGCGGAAAAAATGCTTCACCGTTTGAAGGAACAGGGAAAGATCACCGGCCAACAGGCAGAAATGGCCCGCCAGATACCCATGGCACAAGACCTGACCGCCGAAGCCGATTCGGGCGGGCACACCGACAACCGCCCCGCCCTGTGCCTGTTTCCCACCATGAAGGCTCTCCGTGACGAGATGGCCAGGCAGCACGACTACGGCATCCCCCTGCGCGTGGGGCTTGCCGGTGGCATTGCCACCCCTGAATCGGCCGCGGCTGCTTTTGCCATGGGTGCGGCATACATCCTCACCGGTTCGGTCAATCAATCCTGCGTGGAGGCCGACACCTCCCCGTTGGTAAAAAAGATGCTGGCCGAGGCGCGTCAGGCGGATGTCATCATGGCACCGGCAGCGGACATGTTTGAGATGGGTGTCAAGGTCCAGGTGCTCAAACGTGGCACCATGTTTTCCATGCGTGGTACCAAGCTCTACGATATTTATCGGACCCACGACCGGTTCGAGGATGTACCGGAAGACCAGCGAAAACTAGTGGAAGAGACCTTCCTGAAAAGCTCATTCGAGGAGGAGTGGGAAAATACACGGGCCTTTTTCGGTCGACGGGACCCGGTCCAGGTTGACCGGGCGCAAAAGGACCCTAAACACAAAATGGCCCTGGTATTCCGCTCGTATCTGGGGCAGGCGTCGCTTTGGGCCAAAAGCGGTGTGCCGGATCGGGCCATCGACTATCAGATCTGGTGCGGTCCGGCCATGGGTGCCTTCAACGAGTGGGTCAAAGGATCCATTCTGGAACCGCCACAAAACCGTAAAACGGTGACCGTGGCCCTAAACCTCCTCTACGGCGCCGCCGTGATTTTGCGATTGAATGGCTTGAAAAACCAGGGAATCGACCTGTCCGTTGCGCCGGATATGGTTTCCCCCATCACAGACGCGCGGCTATCGTCTTTATGCAAGTGCGACTTCGATGGGGTTAATGGTAAAGTGTTTTGACTAACGCAGCGAACAGCGGCGAAAAATTAATCATGCGCACATGCGGGTCCTGAAGAAAAAAACAGCTGTCCATCACATCGATATGGATGATGGTCTCTTCAACTGTTTCCTTGACTATCAGACCGGTCGTCAGGTGGTTGGAATGTGTGCCAACGGTTTTTTGGATGAGATAGCAAAAACAGGGTCCTTTTTTGGCACCCGTTGCCCTGACCGGACAGAAATAGATGCGATATCCATTCGGTTGACCACTGATTTCCGTTACCGTCCCATTTGCGCCATTCAATTCTAAAAAGCCATTTTTTTTCATCCACGGCGACAAATCGTTGAGCACCTGCTGGCTCTCCGCCACCGACAGTTTCAGATGCGACAGCAGATGGCCGCCCAGATAGACTTTGAACAGATCTTTGAAGGCATACTGCCTCGCGTAACCCGATTGCATTCCCCCCAGCGGGTCCGGTGGGAGAAAGGACCTGGACCAGCGTTTCCAGCGCGCGAGATTGATCTCAAGTTTTTCCGATATTTCTCGATTGGTATAGTAATGAATCATAAGCGGTTAACCTGAATAGTTGTTATGTCTACCTAACAAGTCATAACTCTTGTGTCAATCCCTTGTGTTTTAGGCTCCAATGAATTATATTTAGCATCTCATTTTTCTGGCAGATGCACGGCCGTTTTAAGCGCCATAGGTTTTGCGCGCTCGGCCCTTCGACAAAACCAACACCAAATTGATTACAAACCACAAAAAATGACACCCCATACGAATTCAGTTCATCAGCCGGTTGCCATCATTGGCATGGGCGGCATGTTTGCCAAATCGAGAAATTTAAAGGAGTACTGGCGGACCCTGCGTAACGGCATCGACTGTATTTCCGATCCACCGGCGACCCATCGGCAGTTGAACGACTATTTCGATACCGACCCAAAAAAGGCGGACCACATTTACTGCAACCGCGGCGGGTTTCTTCCGTCGGTGCCCTTCGATCCCACCGAATTCGGCATTCCGCCGGCATCCCTCGAGGCCACGGATACCTCCCAGTTGCTGGGTTTGGTAGCCGCCAAAATGGCCCTGACAGATGCCGGATATGGAGACGATCGTGAATTCGACCGTGAGCATACCTCGGTCATCCTCGGCGTTACCGGTACACAGGAGCTGGTCATTTCCCTGGGATCACGCCTGGGCCATCCCTTGTGGCGCAAGGCGCTCGATAACAAGGGACTCAGCGTCCAGCAGAAATCGTCCATAATAGAAGATATTTCGGGTAGTTATGTACCTTGGCAAGAGAGTTCCTTCCCCGGGCTGCTGGGCAATGTGGTGGCGGGCCGGATCTGCAACCGACTGAATCTTGGCGGCACCAACTGCGTCGTGGATGCAGCCTGTGCCAGCAGTCTTGGCGCCATTCATTTGGGACTGATGGAACTGGTTGCCGGTAAAAGCAACATGGTGGTCACCGGTGGCGTGGACACCATCAACGATATTTTCATGCACATGTGCTTTTCCAAGACCGGTGTCCTTTCTCACACCGGCGACGCCCGCCCCTTTTCCTCCGATGCCGACGGCACGGTTTTGGGCGAGGGCATCGGCATATTGGTATTGAAGCGACTCGAGGATGCCGAGCGTGATGCAGACCGGATCTATGCAGTCATTCGAGGCATCGGCTCTTCCAGCGACGGAAAATCGCAAAGCATCTATGCACCGCGACCCGACGGTCAGGCACGGGCGCTGATTGAGGCTTATCGAAATGCCGGCATTTCGCCTGAAACAGTGGGATTGGTAGAGGCCCACGGCACCGGCACCCGGGTGGGCGACGAAATGGAATTCACCGCCCTGAAAAAAGTCTTCGGTGCGATCAACCCCAACGGCAACCACTGTGCACTGGGGTCGGTAAAATCCATGATCGGTCACACCAAAGCGGCGGCCGGCGCCGCCGGGTTGATTAAATCGGCGCTTTCTCTCTACAACAAGGTTCTCCCGCCCACACTCAAGGCAGGCAAACCCGACCCGAAGCTGGGAATCGAATCCAGTCCTTTTTACCTCAATACCGCCCCACGGCCCTGGTTTACCACCAAAGGCAACCCACGGCGCGGCGGTGTCAGTTCCTTTGGATTCGGCGGCAGCAATTTTCATGTGGTGCTCGAGGAGTATCAGCCTGACAAAAAAGAGATTGCCTGGGATGGTTCGGTGGAAATTCTGGCTTTCTCGGGACCGGATACAGCGGCAATCGCCAACGGGCTTCTCCAGGTTCAAGAAGGTCTTGGCGATGACTTCGACACCGCAGCACTGTCGCGGACGGCGAGGAGCCTTCGGACTGCTTTTTCGTCCGACCATCGTCACCGGCTGATCCTGGTGGTAAACACCGCCTTTGATGGCCACGATTTGAAAGAACGACTGCAGCAGGCCGTCGCGGTTGTCACCGAAGGCAAGCCTGCCGTCATGGCCGCTCAGGGTATCTATTACGATCCGGCACCTCAGACTGCCGGAAAAATTGCCTTCATGTTTCCCGGCCAGGGAAGCCAATATCCCCATATGGGCAGAGATCTGGTCTGCTGCTTTCCCGGTGCCATGGAAGCCGTCCAAGCTGCCGATCACCGATTTGATCAGGAACCGCCGCTGTGGGAAATCCTGTTTCCACGCCCTGCCATTTCCGAGGACCAGCGGCAGCGGCAGACGGACGACCTTCGCCGGACCGATGTAGCGCAACCGGCCATCGGAGCGGTCAGCCTGGCCATGCTGTCGGCGCTGGGGTACTTCAATGTGCGGCCGGATGTGACCTGCGGTCACAGTTACGGGGAACTGACGGCACTGCATGCAGCCGGTTGGATTAGCCAGGAAACCCTGTTGCGCTTGAGCGTCACGCGCGGACGCCTGATGGCCGATGCCGGCAAGAACGTCGACGCCGGGACCATGCTGGCCGTAAACGCACCGATCGACCGCTTACAGGCGCTGGCCGATCAGATAGCCGACGTGGTGCTGGCCAACCTGAACAGCCCCGACCAGGGTGTGCTTTCCGGGACAACCGAAGCCATTGAACAGGCAAAGGCAAGATGTGCTGAAAAGGGATACCGAACGATCTCCCTGCCGGTTTCGGCCGCCTTTCACAGCCCACTCGTGGAAGGGGCCCAAAAGCCATTTTGCATAGCCGCCGAAAAGGCAACATTCACCCCCACCCGAATACCGGTATATGCCAATGTGACGGCGGCGCCCTACCCGGCCGACGCTTCACAGTGCGCAGACATGCTTGGCCGGCAACTGACGTCTACGGTCCGGTTTCAGGAAACGGTCGAACACCTCTATGAATCCGGCGTTCACACATTCGTCGAGGTGGGGCCCAAAACGGTGCTTTCCGGACTCGTCCGAGCCACCCTCAAAGAGAGGAACGTCACGGTCATTGCCCTTGACCGGTCCTCCGGAAAAGCCTCGGGCATCATGGATCTGGCCCACGCTATCGGCCATCTGGCTGCCCTTGGCGTGGACCTCGACCTGAATCGGTGGGAGACCGAAGCCCCGGCCGTCCGGCCGCAGAAAATGACCATCCCGCTATCCGGGACCAACTACCGGGCACCCCGTAAAACAAACTCGACACCGAAAACCGACCATTCGGGCACGACCCCACCCCCCCAAGCGCAAAGCGGGCCTGCCACGTCACTGACCCGAACCGTGGTCAATACACCCACGCCCATGGATACCCGAAAGCCAATGCATGCAGCCGTAGCGACAAGCCCAATCGAAAACCAGAAAATCGAAGATCGGAAATTAAATCAAACCGTCACAGCCAACATGAACGGGGCGCTGGCCATTGTCCAGAAAGGACTGGAATCGATCCAGTCGCTTCAGCAACAAACGGCGCAGGCGCACCAGAAATTTCTGGATACCCAGGCTCAGGCCAGCCGCACCCTCCAGGAAATGATCAAAAGCACCCGGATGTTCATGGGGTCGGCCTTGGAAACCGCCATGCCGGCCGCAGCGGACAACCACACGGCCGTTGTTCATCCGGAACCGAATCCACCCCGGCCGCCGGCAATGGGAGATCGCTCTTGGTCGGCCGCTACGATCGCCGCCGCTGTCGAACCGGCGGTTATGCCCAAAACCACTGATTCTGCTGATTCACTGTCGTTTAAACATCCGTCGACAACAGCGTCGCAACATGCAAAGCCAACCATTGCCGCTGAAGCGATATCCAGGGCACTGATCGACATCGTTTCCGAGCTGACCGGCTACCCTGCCGACATGCTGGGGCTGGAGATGGACATCGAGGCGGACCTGGGCATCGACTCCATCAAGCGGGTGGAGATTCTTTCCGCCATGGAAGAACGCATGCCCCACCTGCCCCAAGTCACACCGGACATGGTGGGCACCTTGAAGACGTTAGGCCAGATCCGTGATTTTCTGACGGCCGAGATTGACCCCGACATGGCGGCATGCTGTCAACCAAGTCAAGCGGCCCATTCGGCTGACAGTGCGGCGCCTGCGGTTGAAAATACTTTGATAACGATCGTTTCCGAGCTGACCGGCTACCCTGCCGACATGCTGGGACTGGAGATGGACATCGAGGCGGACCTGGGCATCGACTCCATCAAGCGGGTGGAGATTCTTTCCGCCATGGAAGAACGCATGCCCCACCTGCCCCAAGTCACACCGGACATGGTGGGCACCTTGAAGACCCTGGGCCAGATCTGCGCGTACCTTTTTTCAGCTGGGGATGACGAGCCGGCAATCGAAAACGGCGCATCTTCGCCGGTTCAGTCGGTATCGGCCCATCGGGAGCCATCGGAGACGATACCCCGTCATATCATCGATGTCGTCGAGTCTCCGAAAAAGCCGGGTCGCCCGCTACGTATCGAATCGGGTCGCTGGATAGGGGTCCTGAGCGACAACTCCCCCATGGCGCAATCCATGGTCAGCGAATTGGCCAACATGAACATAGAAACTCGCCTGCTTGCCGCCGATGCAGCGGACAACGCGGCGAGCTTTGCCGGGATGGCGGGTTTGATCCTCTGTGGTTCGACCGATCCGGAAACCGCTTTTCTGGCAGCGAAACACGCTGCTCCGGAACTATTCAGCGCGTCGGTACACGGTGATGCCCTGTTTGCGGCGACCACCGGCATGGATGGCGCCTTCGGTTTTACGGGAAGCGCCTTCGACCATCCCGAACAGGGCGCGCTGGCGGGCCTGGTCAAAACCGCCGCCCTTGAATGGGATGCAGTGGTCTGCCGGGCCATTGACCTTTCCCCTGATTTTGCAGACCCGGATGCAGCCGCACAACAGGTCGTCGCGGAACTGCTGGACGTCTTTGACCACGATCCGGTGGAGATCGGTTTGCGCCCTGATGGCCGGGTGACATTGAAGCCGATTCCCGCCCAGGTCGCTGAAGGTCCGATCCTCCTGGAAAAAAAAGATGTGATTGTCGTCACCGGTGGCGCCCGTGGCGTAGCGGCCGATTGCGCCCTTTACCTGGC
>Ga0272441_10012012_pt1 | contig 12739 bp, 11 predicted proteins | sample SSMProp6N_FD_193582 | JGI IMG/M metagenome (GOLD analysis project Ga0272441, IMG submission 193582) | Marine sediment archaeal communities from Little Sippewissett salt marsh, Falmouth, MA, United States - SSM-Prop-6N | ecosystem: Environmental > Aquatic > Marine > Wetlands > Sediment ...
GCTCGAGGAAATGGCCGAAGATGCCGCCCGCATGTACGAGCAGGTAGCCACGATCAACACCGGCTACCTCGACGGCGAGCATCCATTCCCGCAGCGGACCCACCTGTCCGTGCTCTTCGCCACCTTCCAACTGGAACTCTTCGACCTGATGATCAGGTGGGTGGACTTCGCCAAGGCCGAGATCGACACCTGGCCCACCACCGAGGGGCTCGGCATGACCGACGGCACCGTCGCCATCCTCGACAACATCAAACGACGTCGTTCCGTGCTCGACGCACCGACGGGCGCTGGCGCGACGCCTACGGGGCGGGAGCGGGACCGAGCCTGACGAGATCGACGGCGGCATCGAGGGTCCGAGTCAGGCCCTCGAGGCGCTGCACCTCGAACTCTGCTTGCCCGAGCGCCTGTTCCAGTCGGTGCCGTGTTCGGTCCGCAGCCTTGGCCTCGGAGGGGTACAGGGCCCGGTCGTGGCGTCGGAGGGCCGCTTGCGAGGCCCCGACGAGACGGGCCGCCGTGTCGGCGGCACCCGCATCGCACATCCACGTCGCCAGGCAGCTGAGCAGCTCGGGCTCGAGGTGGTGATTGTCGAGTTGCTGCATGAGCAGGTACGTCTCGAGGAAGCCATCGCGAGCAGCATCGAGGTGGCCGAGGTCCAGCCGACACGCCGCAAGGTTGAACACCTCGGTCAACAGCAAGTGGTCGGCGCCGGCTTCGCCGAAGAGCCGACTTGACTCGACGAAGAGGTCGACCGCTTCGGCGGGCCGGTCCTGCATCTCGCGCAGACTGGCCAGCATGTGGGGTGCGAACCCGGCGTGAAAGCGGTCGTCGAGGCGTTCTCCGAGCGCTGCGAGCGCAGCAGCGTCGGCCTCAACGCTGGCCGCGTCCTCGTCGCGGAGTCCCAGGCGGCACCGCGCCGTGAGCGCCCGGGCGAGGAGATCGTCCGAACCGGTTGCTTCAGCGATCGAGAACAGCTCGCTGCAATGATCGTCCGCCGAGTCCTGACCCTTCAGGAATGCTTCGACGTAGGCGACCTCGTGGAGCTGGAATCGTCGCGCAGGGTCGCGGAGTTCCGCCTCTCGACTGAGGAGCCCGGCGAGCTGGGTCTCGGCTTCGACGGCATGATCGGACTCGATCAGCGGGACGAAGAAGCCACAGAGGATCGCCGTGGCCCCGTCGGCGTCGCCGGCCTCGATCGCAGCGGCAATCGTGTCGAGCAGGTCGTGCGCCCGTGCCTGGGTTGCTCGAATGAGCGAGGCGCGGCTGGCCGTTCGGAGGGTCAACCGGGCGGTGTCCGCCTCCGCAGTGAGTCGTTCGAGTTCGCCCCCCTCACCCATGCGGTTGACCCTATTCGTTCCGACATCGGCGAGATCCGAACCGCTGGCGTCGGTTCTGGGGGCCGGGCGTCAACCGCTCGGTGTCGTTTCGGTGATGAAGGACCTGAGCGCCGTCGCGAAGGCGGTGGGCTGTTCGATGAAGGGGTAGTGACCGCTGTCGGGGATGACGACGAGCCGTGCGTCGGCGATGAGATCGCACACCAGGTCCGGTGCGTCGCGCACGATGAAGTCGTGGTCGCCGTGCACGACCAGGGTCGGGCAGTCGATGCTTCCCAACTCGTGTTGGATGGCGATGTTCCTCTTGATGGCCTGTGCGGGCCCCGAAATCTGCACCATGTTGCGCGCCGTGACCTCGTCGAAGGCGACGATGCGGAAGTACTCCTCGCGTGCTGCAGCGACGTGGGGGTGCTTGGCGACGTAGTACATCGCCAACAGCCCGCCCCACGAGTGCCCGATGATGTTGATCCGGTCGAGGCACCACCCCGTGCGCAGTTCGTCGAGGTCCGACACCAGAGGCCTTGGAGCATGGCCAGCTTGGCGCTTGAGGGCCGGGGAGGGAGTCGAACCCTCCGTCATCGACCAACCCGGTCGGCCCTCAACCGCCAACCGATCTGCTTCTGTCATCAGTATCAGCCCACGGGATCGCGGCGACAACGGCCGAACGTCACCGAGATGAAGGAGACGTCACCGAGATGAAGGAAGGGCTGACTGGCGACACGTCATGATCACGGCAATCCAGTTCCTCGTCCTCGGGCACAGGTGCTCGGCGACGGCATCTCCGTCGTGACCCGACGATCACTGCCGGTGGTTCCGGGGTCTTCCGACTCTGGCCGCCGGTGGATCGTCGGGTTCACCTGGACGTATGTCGACTGATCAGGCCGTCGTGATCGCGGTGGCCAGTCCACCCGGGCGGGAGGGGCACCATGGGGCCGGCCCACCCGCCCGAGAAGGCCCCGACTGACCTCCACGGCCTCTGGATGACCGGCGACCCAGCCGTGGATGCCTCGGCCGATGCGCCGCGTCCCAGGTCGGGGCGTCGTGGAGCAATCGATGTCGCCCGCGTCGGCGCACTCGTGATGGTGGTGATCGGTCACCTCGGACTCGCCGTCATCGATCGCGGCCCTGACGGAGCGCTCCGAGGCGCCAACGTGCTTGCGCTGCATCCGGGTCTCGCATGGCTGGCGATGTTGGCGCCGATGCCGGTGTTCTTCGCGGCGGCCGGTTGGGCGAACGCGACGGCGACGCCACGATCGGCGGCGCCTCGGCTGGGCAGGCTCGTCGGTCTCAGCGCAGTTGTCGTGGTCCTGTGGTCGGTGTCCAGTGTCGGCGAGCTCCTCGTGCGAGGCGGCGGGGGCGTCGTCGCCGATGGTGGGCGACTCGCAACCCAGCCGCTGTGGTTCCTCGCCGTGTACGTGCCGTTTGCCGCGCTCGGTTCCACGATCGCCGGCCTGGCGGAGCGACCGCTCTTGGCTCTCGGTGGCTGCGTTGCGGGATTGGTGGTGCTCGACGCCGTGCGGTTCGGATTCGGGGCGCCGGAGTTGGTCGGTTGGCCAGGCTTCTTCCTGGCATGGGGAGTGGCCTGGTTGCTCGGGGCGTGGTGGCGGCTGCGCTGGCAGACCGGCTGGACCCACGAGCGGCGGACGGGCGCACTCCTGGCGGTGGCCGGATCAGCCGTCGCATGCGGTCTCGTGATCTTCGCCGGTTACGACCCGTCATTGATCGATGCTGTCGAAGGCCAGCGGTCGAACACGACTCCGCCGGGACTCTTCACCGCCGTGGCCGGCGTGGTGCAGGTCGGATTCCTGATGATGATCGCGGATTGGCTCGATCGTGTTGCCGCGCGAGCGCGTGGGGTCTTCGACCGCGCAGGTGAGGCCTCGGTCGCGGTGTACGTGTGGCATCTCACGTCGTTGGCGCTCTGTGCGGCGGTGATCGCAGCCGGCCTCTGGGCGCCGCCTCGGTTCTCGACCGGGTGGTGGCTCACGCGGCCGCTGTGGATCGCAGCGGTACTCGGTGTCACCGGTCTGCTGGCGGGGGCTACCGCGCTCGGGCGCCGGCGATCACACGACGAGATCGTGCCGCGCTCACCTTCGACGGCACGGATCGCCATCGGTCTGGTCGCCGCAACCGTCGGCGCCGGAGTCGTCGGCCTCCTCGGGCCGCGCACCCTGCCGTCAGCGACGCTCGCCGCCGTTGCGTTCCTGACCGGTTGGTGGTGCCTCCGAACTCCGAACGCTCCCCGGAACCCTTCATGATGTCCGCCTGTCGTCTGCCCGGGTACCGGTCCCGAGAACCGGCCGGCCCAGGGCTCGAATCGTTCAGCGGGGGAGCGCGTCGGCTACCTGTTCGGCCCGTGCCCGACTCCCTGCGGCATCGACGTGCACCGGGTCGAAGAACCACTCCAAGTGCGCTTCTGCCAGCGAGTACCAGTCGATGACGGCGAGGTCAGGGTCGGTCGCGGCACGTTGGGCCAGGGTGGCGTTGAACCTCGATGTCGCCCCGACGAAGTCGAACGCGAACGCTGGATCCCGGTGGTAGTCCAGGTTCACCCACCAGACGCGGGCGCCAGGGGTCGTGGCGGCGAGCATCGACTCGATCAGTTGCGCGGCGACACCCGGATCGCCCGCACCGAAGATCAGGTCGTTCGAACCGAGTGCGATCACCCAGCAGTCCGCCTCGCCCCAGGTCGCCCGGACTTGCTGCGCCGCGATGACGCCACTGAACGGGGCGCGCACGGAGGCCGGGATTCGACGGCTGTGTTGTGCATCGATCAGGTGGACGAATCCCGCTCGATCGAGTGCCTCTCGGAGGTACCACCGTGCGTTGTCGGTCAGCGAGTCACCGATCACGATCACGCGGCGGCAGCTGGCATCGTTCGGCGCGGGACCGATGCGGATCTGGTGGCCTCGTGTCGCCGAGGCAGTGGCATGAGCAGGCGAGACGATGCCGGCGCCGGCGGCCCGTGCGGGTTCCATCGACGTGATACCGGCGACCGCAGCGACGAACACCGTGACGAGAACGACACCGGCAGCCGCCCACCGGGCTGATCCTCGTCGGAGCGTCGCCACGCCGCCGATGCTATTGCGCCGGCGCGTCTGGGGGGATCGGTGGAAAAGCGTACGAGCGAATAGAGTCGACGAGCACATGGTCGACCTGAGCGACATGCAGCGGACACGTGTCCGGGGCGGCCCGTTTTCCCACGCCCTCGCAGCGGTCGTGCTGGCGTTCGCACTGGTCGTCGGGCTGTCGGCCGGTCGGCCGGACGGACGCGTCGAGGGCATCGTCATCGGCAAGGACATCGACCTGTCCACGCCCGGTCCGCTCGGACCGGTGACCGTCTTCGGTGACTCCGTGCTCCTGGGTGCTGGACTGTGGGATCCGACCCTGCCGGACCACCTCCACGCCCTCGGGTGGGGTCCGATCCGTTTCCGCGCCGGAGTCGGATACAAGGCCGGTCCGACCACCGACAGCACCTCGGCGGGCTGGTGGATCGACACCTGGAGGCGTCAAGGCTGGGATGCGCCGAACGTCATCGTGAACCTCGGAGCCAACGACTCCGGGATCTGTCTCACCGATGTCACGTGTGCACGCAGGCGGATCCTCGACGTCGTTGCCACGATCGGTGCCGGTCACCGGATCTGGTGGCCGATGATCACGCAGCGCAGCGGAAGCGAGGCAACGGCTGACGCCTGGAACACGGCGCTTGCGCAGATCGCCGGCGAACGTTCCGACTTCTTCACCTGGAACTGGCCGGCGGAGATGGCGAGTGGCGGCTACCGCAGCACCGACAACATCCACCTCGACGCGGACGGCTACCGCCGACGGTCGGCGCGGATGGCGACGGAGTTCACCAGCCAACTCGCTCGTGCCGACCGGGTGGGTGGCGACGTGGCCCTGCCGGCGCCGACAGCAGAACCAAGCACGTTCGTACCGATCACACCGGTACGAGTGGTCGACACCCGGCGCGATGCGCCGGGTCGACGCACGGCCGACTCGACGTTCGCCGTGTCGTTCGGCGCCCGGCTGCCGCGGGGTGCGACGGCGGTGGCGTTCAACCTCACCGCTGCAGGACCGACCGCTGACGGATACCTGGCAGTCGGCCCGTGTGGGGCCTCGACGAACAGCTCGACCGTCAACTTCACCGCTGGTGTCTCGAGGGGAGCGATGACGGTGACCCCGGTCGACGCGAACGGTTCCGTGTGCGTGTCGAACCGTGGCGACACCGACGTGATCGTCGACCTCCAGGGAGCGTTCGTCGGCGGTCCGGACGGCACCGGGTTCGTCCCGCTCGCGCTGAACCGACGGCTCGTCGACACCCGCGCAACCGGCCGGTCGGCCGAACTGGTCGTGTCGATGCCGTCCGGCGCGGCTGCCGTCGCGCTGAACCTCACCGTGGTGAACGCGGCCGAACCCGGATGGCTGCGAGCTGCACCCTGTGGCGCGACCACCGGCGTCTCGAACGTCAACTACGGCGTCGACGAAGCGGTCGCCGGCTCGGCGTTCGTGACGACGTCGGACCAGGGCACCGTCTGTGTGCAGACGAGCAGTTCAGCCGACGTCATCGTCGATCTCACCGGCACCTTCGGTGACGGAGGACTGTCGCTCGTTCCCGTCGTGCCCACGCGGCTGCTCGACACGCGCAACGCAATCGGCGGATGGGCCCCGATCCACGGATCCGAGCAGACGCTCGACGTCCGGGCGGCTCCCGATGGCGCTGCAGCGGTGACGGGAACGATCACGACGGTCGGGCCCGTCAGCGGCGGGTACCTGGTGGCGTTCGGGTGCGGTCCGATGCCCCCCACCTCGTCGGTGAATGCGGTTGCAGGGCAGACCCTTGCGAACTCGGTCACCACCGGCGTCTCGGCAGCAGGGCGGTTGTGTGTGCATGCAGATCGGACCACCCAGACGTTGTTCGACGTGACGGGATGGTGGGTGCGATGAACGTCCAGCCGAACACGGCCCGCCGCGTCGGCCTCACCGTCATCGGTGCGCTGCTCGTGGCGGCGGCGACCGTCACTCCCGATGTCGCGGAGGTCGCGGATGCGGCTCCGCCCGAGCATCGGGTGACGCTGTTCAGCGACTCGGTCGGTCTCGGCGCCGCGGGAGCGCTCCCGAAGGCCTTTCCGGCCGACTGGCAGGTGAACACGATCGGGACACCGGCCTACATGGTCGAGCAACTCCGAGATCGCCACGTCGTTCCCACCTTGGCGACGAACCGTTCCATCATCGGCGATCACGTCGTGATCGGCAGCGGGTACAACTACCCGCACTGGGATCCGGCCCGCTTCGATCGGTCGATCGACTCGATGATCGAGACCCTGACCGCTGCGGGCGTGAAGCACGTCTACTGGGTGACGCTGCGCGAGGTGAAGCCACAATACGTCTCGGCCTCGGCGTGGCAGGGCGGCCTCGAGTACCTCTGGTACTTCCCGACCGTCAACCAGCATCTGGAGCGGGCGGCCCAACGACATCCCAATCTCACCCTGGTCGACTGGGCAGCCGCCGCCGACCAACCTGGCCTGACATATGACGCGATCCACCTGAACCCGACCGGCGCGGCGCTCTACAGCAGCCTGATCGCGAACGCAGTCATGAACAACGAGACCCGGCTGGACAACGGAGTGGTCACCCGGGTCCACGTTGCGGACGGCACATCGACCCGCGCCGTAGCGGTGAACCTGACGGCGACGGGAACGCGCACGGTCGGCTGGTTCGCTGCCTACCCGTGCGACGGCCCTCGTCCGCAGGTGAGCAACCTGAACCATGTTCGTGATCACACCGTGGCTGCGGCAGCGGTCATTCCCGTCGGACCCAGCGGTGACATCTGTGTCCACAACGACACCTCCGCCCAGGTGATCGTCGATCTGTTCGGACGTTTCGACGATTCGGTGAACGTCGTCGACGCCGATCCGGTGCGGCTCCACGACAGCAGACCGTCCGGCGTCCGGCAGGCGGCATACACCGAACTGCGCCTCCGCGTCGGAGCGCGCGGAGCTGGCGGCGCAGTCGCACTCAACGTCACCGCGCTCGAGGCCGACGCTCCGGGTTTCGTCACGGTCCATGCCTGTGGCACGAGCGGTCTCGAGACGTCGAACGTGAACGTCACCGAGGGATCGGTCACGCCGAACCTGGTGATGGCGACGCCCGATCCGCAAGGCGACATCTGCATCACCGCCTCGACAGCGGTGCATCTCATCGTGGACCGGTTCGTGTCGTTCGGTGTCGACGCATCGATCGACGTGCCACCCGCGAGACGAGTGGTCGACACCCGTTCCGATGGCTCGGTCCGCGCGGCCGGCCGGGTCGTCCGCGTTCGCGCCGTCCCCGCACGATCGGGAGCAGCGAATGGCGGCGTCTTCATGAACGTCACGCTCGTCGACGCAGACGGGGAGGGCTACGGCACGGTGTACCCCTGCGCCGAGGGTCGACCCGACACGTCGAACGTCAACGTCGCGTCGGGCCAGACGATCGCCAACTTCGCCGTGGTGCGTCCCGACGTCAACGGTGAGATCTGCGTGTACTCATCGGTGGCGGCCGACGTCCTCGTCGATGTTCTCGGATCGGCCGGGCCCGGCTTCCAGGGGATACGACCCCAGCGGTTGGTCGACTCGAGGAGTCGTCTCGGTACCACCTGACCACCCGCCGGCGCGGCTCTCCGGGACGTCGCCGCGCCACGTACGGTCGTGTCATGCGAATCTGGCGACTCCAGCAACTCGGCGAACCCATCGACCAGCTCCGGCTGGTGGATGAGGATGCCCCGGTGCCGCGGGCCGGCGAAGTGCTGGTGGACGTCGAGGCCGTCGGTCTCGCCTTCCCGGACGTCCTCCAATGCCGCGGTCAGTACCAGGTGAGGACCGGTCCGGGATTCACGCCGGGCGGCGAGCTCGCCGGAACGATCCGCGAACTCGGCGACGGCGTCACCGGGCTCGACGTCGGTCAGCGCGTGGTGTTCCTCGGTGGTGGTGGCCTCGCGGAGCAGGTGACCCATCCCGCGCAGGCCGTCTTCGCCGTCCCCGACGGCGTGTCCGCGGCCACCGCGGCCGCCATCCCCATCAACTACTGCACCACGCTCTACGCGTTGCACGACCGCGGCAAGCTGCAAGCGGGGGAATCGGTGCTGATCACCGGCGCTGCGGGCGGAACCGGGACGGCCGCCATCCAGCTCGCACGGGCTGCCGGTGCCCGAACGATCGCGATTGCGGGCGGCGAGGAGAAGTGCGCGCTTGCGCGCGGCGTCGGCGCCGATGTGGTGATCGATCATCAGCTGAACCCCGACTGGGTCGATCTGGTGCGCGAAGCCAGCGGTGGCGGAGTCGACGTCGCGTACGACCCGGTCGGTGGTGACACGTTCCACCAGGTGCGTCGCTGCATGGGGTGGGACGGTCGGCTGCTCGTGATCGGTTTCGTCGCCGGAATCCCCGAGGTGGCCACCAATCACGCGCTGCTGAAGAGCTACTCGATCGTCGGCGTTCACTGGGGCGCGTCCCTGGCGCGGTTCCCCGAATCGCTCCGCGAGCAGATGACGACGCTGCTCGACATGGCCACCACGGGCGCGGTCGACCCTCCCCTGTATCCGCCCTACGCCTTCGACGACGCAGCCACAGCGCTCCAGGATCTCGCCGAACGACGCACCTACGGCAAGGTCGTCGTCACGCTGTGACCTGCTCCGCGGGCGTCACGAGGTCGACCACGACGGCTGCGTGGTCGCTCGCCCACACGGCGGTGCCGTCGACGTCGACGGGGTCGGCCCCCACGATCTGCGCGCTGATCGGGTTGCCGGTCGGCTTCGGACGCGGCCACGACACCATCACGTAGTCGATGCGTCGCTCGGGCCACGCGCTGTCGGCCGTGTACGGGTTGGTGCGCAGCCAGGTTGCTCCCGGACCGACGCCACACTGCTCCCACGCGTCCGACATCACGATTCCCGGGTGTCCGTCTCGACGGCCGGTGAGCAGTCTGATCTCGTCGCTGTCGGGCAGTGCGTTCAGGTCGCCGCCCAGCACGACCGGAAGGTCGGTCGTGGCGTCACCGCGCCACTCCGCGGCGAGCTCGAGGAGTCGCGCCGTCTGCTGCTGGCGGGTGAGTGATTCGTCGAAGCGGTGATCGAGGTGCGTCGAGGCGACCGGCCACGGGCCCCATGGCGTGTCGACCGAGGCGGCGACGATGCGACGGTGGCCGCGGGTTCCGTCGCGTCGTGGAAGGGCTTCGTCGGCGATCAGCGTCGACGGCCAGCGCGACAGCACGGCATTGGCGAACCCGACCGACTCGCGACCGATCCCGTGGCTGCGCACCGAGTGGTACTCCAGCTCTGCGGCGATGATCGCCGCGAGGTCGCGGTCGGCCTCGACCCAGACCTCCTGCAGGCACACGATGTCGGGCGAGACGGCTCGGATCGTGTCGACGATCACCTGCTGGCGTTGCTCCCATGGCCCGAATCGCCACCACAGGTTCCAGGTCATGACGCGCACCCGACCATCGTGGTCCACGATCCCTCGCGATGCCGTGTCGGCCGTGTCGGCCGTGTCGGCCGTGACGCTGGTCGCTGTCAGCCGTGGATCGACGGTGTGCGGTCGGCCCAGGGTGCGGCCGCCTCGAGCTGGCCCGCGACGCGGAGCAGGAGCGCCTCATCGTCGATCGGACCCGCGAACTGCACGCCGACGGGCAGGTCGTCGATGCTCCAGTGCAGCGGCAACGAGATCGCCGGTTGCCCGCTCACGTTGAACTGCGCGGTGAACTGCAGGATGCTGGTGAGTCGCTCGGTGCCGAGTTCAGGGTCGCTCAGCCAGCCGATCGGTGGGGGTGGCACCGCGATCACCGGGCTGACGAGCAGGTCGAAGTCGTCCCACCAGGCCTGCAGCCGGCGCGACCATGCGTGAGTCCAGTTGATCGACTGGACGTAGTCGGTCGCCGAGATCGCTCGGCCGATCGAGGCCAACGCCCAGTTGTCCGGTTCGACATCGGATTCCTCGACCGGCCGACCGATCGTGTCGCTGATCGTCTCGAAGTCGATCGCTGTCGCCACGGCGACGATCGTGACGAAGTGGCGTGAGAAGCGGTCGTCGAAGAAGCACTCGGGTTGGGCGATCTCGACGTCGTGACCCAGACCCTCGAGAAGCACTCCAGCGTGCTCGACCGCCGCAACACACTCAGGGTCGGTCGTGACGCCTCGGTGGTCCGGGGCCAAGCCGATCCGCAGCCGCCCGGGGTCGGCGCCCACCTCGGCGGTGAACGGGCGTGCCGGCGCTTGTGCGCAGTACGGATCGCCGGTGCGACGACCGCTCATCACGTCGAGCATCGCGGCGGTGTCGCGGACCGATCGTGACACCACGCCGTCAGTGGTCGCACCCGCCCACCCCACCCCGAGCGACGGGCCGTGGGTGATCCGGCCGCGGCTCGGCTTGAGGCCGACCAGTCCGCATTCGCTTGCGGGAACCCGGATCGAGCCGCCGCCGTCGCCGGCGTGGGCCATCGGCACCATCCCGGCGGCCACAGCTGCAGCGGAGCCACCCGACGATCCACCCGTCGAGTGATCGGGATTCCACGGATTCCTGCTCGGTCCGAAGGCCACCGGTTCGGTCGTGATCGTGCTGCCGAGTTCCGGGGTGTTGGTGCGTCCGAGGGTGATCAGTCCTGCCCCGCGGATCGCCTCGTAGAGGTACGAATCGACCTGGGCCCGAGCGCCCGCTTGCTTCATCGCCCGGTTGCCGAGCGTGTGCGGTTCGCCGGCGATCTCGCAGCCCAGATCCTTGACGAGAAAGGGCACACCGCGGAATGGCCCGTCGGGGATCGGTCCAGCGGCCTCGCGGCGTGCCGCCTCGAACCGTTCGTGGATCACGGTGTTGAGCGTCGGATCGAGGCGCTGGATGCGTTCGATCGCCGCGTCGACGAGCTCGACCGGTGACGCCTGCCCGTCACGGACCAACGACGCCAGTTCGGTGGCGTCCGGCAGCGGTGGGGTCGGTGGTGAGGCGCTCGACGTCACGTTGTCTGGACGATCAGCACCGAGCAGTCGGCGTGATGGGCACAGCGGCTCGACACGCTGCCGAGCAGGAAGCGACGAGCACCGTGCATGCCGCGGTTGCCGATCACCAGCAGGTCGGCATGCACCTCCTCGCACAGCGACAGCAATGCATCGGCGGGATCGCCGCCGAGTGCGTGCGGGGTCGCCTCTGCGCCGAGTTCCGTGGCGATCGCGACCGCCGACTCGAGTGCGGTTCGTGTTGTCTGTTCGCTGGCCTCACCCCACTCGTTGGAGGCGACGACCATGTCGGGGGCGACGAGGACCGGGATGCGTGGAGCGACCATCGCCACGTGCAGGTGCGCGCCGGTCAGAGCTGCCAACGTTGCGGCGTGCGTCACTGCCTTCTCGGCGCTGGCCGAGCCGTCGGTGCCGACCACGATCGTTGCGTACATGCGACCTCCCCATCGAGAACTCGTCGAACCGTAGCAAGCCGACGCCGTTCGGTCAGGGGTCGACCGGTGGTGGCGCGGTGAGGACGTCGCGAACCGCGTCGGCCAGGAGGCCCGCCCCGGCAGCGCTGTTGACGACGGAGTAGTGGTTCAGGCCCGCGCCTTCGATCCATCGGTGCTGCGGGTAACGGACTCGTTCGGACTCGGTGATCGAGGGGGGAGGTGAGCCCAGCATCCCGAATTCGGCACGGACGATCGTGACGGGGGCCTCGTGTCGATCGAGCAGAGTCCGCACCTCGTCGTCGGTGAGGAGCTCGCGACCGTCCTGGCGTACGGCCTCCTCGCTCACGGCGACACGGAACCCGTCTTCGACCTCGACGAGTTCGGTGAGCAGATTGCGCTCGAGATCCGGGCCGATGCCGTGCCCGAATGCCGGGTGGGCGGCCCACATCGCGTGGTACGACACCCGGTCGGGCCAGATCGTGCTGATCCGGCGGAGGTCCTGGCCGATGGTGTCGTCGAGCACCAGGTCGAGGTCGACGTCGGGCCCGCTCGGGCAGGGCAGCGGCGGGCCGCCGTCGACGAGCACGATGTCGCGGACGAGATCGGGATGGCGCTGCGCGACCATCAGGGCCACGACGGCTCCCATCGCGTGACCGAGGACGAACGCAGGGCCGTCGAGTTGTTCGATGACCGCGGCGACGTCGTCCGCGTGGCGGCGGATTCCGTACGGTCCGGCGGTCTCCAGGCTCTGCCCCCGGCCACGGAGGTCGAGGGCCACGATCTGCGCCCCACCTGCGAGGTGGTGGGCGAACGGGTCCCACGTCCAGGCGTTCGAAGCGATCCCGTGGACGGCGACGATGGTCGGTGCGCCGAGCAGGCCGGGCCATCGCAACGCCGCAAGTCTGCCGGCGTCGACGGTGTAGTCGAGGAACTCAGGTCGCCGGGCCATTGCTCACCACGTCGGTACTCACCGTGGTCGCAGCGCGCGCAGC
>Ga0272441_10012014_pt1 | contig 12736 bp, 12 predicted proteins | sample SSMProp6N_FD_193582 | JGI IMG/M metagenome (GOLD analysis project Ga0272441, IMG submission 193582) | Marine sediment archaeal communities from Little Sippewissett salt marsh, Falmouth, MA, United States - SSM-Prop-6N | ecosystem: Environmental > Aquatic > Marine > Wetlands > Sediment ...
TTCAAGGGTTACGTCCACATCATCTTCTTTTCCCAGCCTCAATGGACCGCTCAGAGATTCGATGTAAGTTTTGTAGATCTAAGTGATGGGGATCTCGACGAAGGATATTCCCAGATTTTGGACCAGCTTTTCTGATAGATCTTTGCTCTCTTGAGATGTGTAAGGCGAGGGCATCGATACTGCCAAAACGTTCTCTTCGCCCAAAGCGTCTCTTGCAAGGCAACAGGTGACTGCAGAGTCGATCCCCCCAGAAAGTCCGATCACGGCTCTTGAAAAGCCACACTTTCGGACATAATCCTGGATCCCAAGGACGAGCGCCAGGCGCAAGGTTTCTATCTCGTCTTTGGGCGGGCGAATGTTCAGATTGCCAGGAGCGTCCATCTCGACGATTCGTACAGATTCTTCAAAAGAGGGTGCGAAATCGATGAAATTTCCGCGTGCATCAACTGCAAAGCTGTTGCCGTCGAATACCAGCTCGTCGTTTCCGCCCACTTGGTTCACATACACGAAAGGTGTTTCGTGGTTTTTGGCGTGTCGTTTTATGAGGTCGTATCGGATCTGCTCTTTTCCCAGATGGAAGGGCGACGCAGAGATGTTTATGAGAAGGTCTGCGCCTTTTTTGGCCTGCACCTCGATTGGGTCGAACGAGTAAAGAGGCCTTGGCCAAAGCTTTGGATCGTTCCAGGCATCTTCGCAGATAGATATTCCCAAGCATTGGCCTTTGAAGGACACAACCTCCACGCTTGGTGCAGGATCGAAGTATCTGGTCTCGTCGAAAACGTCGTAGGTTGGAAGGAGAGACTTATGTTGAGTCGCAAGGATCGCGCCGTTCCAGATCAAGAGGGCGGCGTTGTATAGCCCCTTTCCAGTTTTCTTTCCTGTGAGAACTGGTGCGCCCATGACGATGCCGGTCTCGTTATACTTGGCAGAGATCAAGATAAGCTCTCGAAGTGCTGCCTGAACTGAGAGGGCGAAATCGTGTCTTTCTAGGAGGTCTTTTGGGGGGTATCCTGTCAAGAACAGTTCTGGAAATACCATGAGATCTGCTTTTTCGTTGAACCTGGCCAGGATCTCGATAGCCCGTTCCAAGTTTCCCTCGATGTCACCCACAATCGGGTTTAGCTGTGCAATGACGAGCCTCATTTAATCTTTGAAAAGTTGGATCTCGGCTTTTATCTAGATTTCCGTCGTCTTGAGTGGCTAAAAAAATGTGTATTTATTCTCTCTGCGGCTTAAGACTCTGTAAATATCGCCGAAGGATTATATTGGACTGTCACACTCAACCTTGAAACGCTATAGTGCTTAACGATACCTTTCGGACAAATCTCTAACTCGTAAGAGTTTGACATTTGGCCTATTCGTATCGTTAAGCACTATTCTGGCGAGAACCGATTAGTCACACCTAATCGGTTCTCGACTATAACTTGACTATGGGCCTGTGACAGAATTTGGCAGAAAAATATCAGAAAATAGCCTTTATCAGAGCGACTGGAAACCTCAGCACCATCTTTTTGATTATATTCTTGTACTCGTCTTCGCCGAAAACCACCTGTTTGAAAATGTCTGCCATCTTCTCATCGTGCCGTCCCAGAGTCACTATAAGCTCCATCCTCCCACGGGACTTGTAGGCGACCTTCTGGAGGAAGAGGCCAGGACCTGCAAGATCACGACCAAACGCCCTCTTCCATGATTCTTCATAGGACTCAAGTGGCACTTCGCCCTCTGAATCGTCCCGAATGGCTTTTGCAGCTAACTTGCCCGAAAGGATGCTGTAATAGAGCCCTTCACCTGTAACGGGACTCACAAAACCCGCCACGTCCCCTACAAGAACCACTCTGTCGAATACGGTCTTTTCTGCAGGCTTCTTGAACGCTAAGATGTGGTGACGTGGTCTGTTCAAGACCAATCCCTCGGACACCAGCCCTTCTTTTTTCAAGAGGTTCACAAAATCTTCGTAAATTTGATTTGGACCTTGTTCTTTGATATCATGCCAGAAAGATCCGATCCCCACGTTCAGGTATCCGTCCTTGACGAAATACCAGCCATATCCTGAAGGGACGACACCGAAGAAGACAGAAAGCGTCTTGTCGTTATCGTTGATCCGATCGAGGATCTCGTTTTCGACTGCAGTCTCGGATTCTGCACAGCGGGCAAGATGGCCTTCGGGCCACTTTGTCCGGATTCCAAGATCCTTGATCAACTTGTTGTTCTGAACGCCAGTTGCCATCACGATGTATCTTGCTGTTACCACTTTTTTTCCAGATACGACCTCATATTCGCCCGATTCGAGACGATTTATCTTCGAAACAGGACATTCATCGAATACTTCGGCGTCGCTCTTTCTCGCATCTTTTGCCATGGCGGCGTCAAACTCGCTCCGGATCACGAAATGTCCACGCTTGTTAGGAATGCTGATCTTCTTTAAAGATGGAGAATATATGTCAAGGCGAGTGACCTTGCAGTTCATGTGGCTTAAGGCAACATCTCCCAAGAGATCATCTGTTCGGGACGATAGAGCACCACCGCATGGTTTGTCGCGAGGGTACTTTGCTTTCTCGAATATGATGGCTTTAAGGCCATATTTGGCTGCGTTGCGCCCAGCAGAAGTTCCTGCAGGTCCACCACCGATTATTGCTACATCGTATCGTTCCATGTTATCACTCCGATCGAAAGGCAAAGCAGATCTCGCGTTCTCTTTTCGGTCAATCTTTCAGCTGAAGAGCACCATGACGCGATTCAGTTTTTATAGATTTGGGATGGCGTTTTCTTGAAGATTCGCTCAATTTGAGGGCGAGGATGTCGCGGTTCCCATTTTGTCTTGCCACTCCGATTCGACACACTGCCCAGACAAGAATGGCAAAAGATAAATCACATAAAGATTACACTCTAATATATTGGTGATGGTATGAGCGACGTAATAGATTTAGGTGACGCTAACTGGGAGACGGTGGTGGAAAGATCGAAAGGGCCAATTCTTGCCATGTTCCATTCGCCCGCCTGTTCTCATTGCCAGATGATGATGCCATACTTTGAGCAATACGCCACAGAGTTTCAGGGCAAAGTGAAATTCGTCAGGATCGACATTACGAGGAACTCTTACATACCCGAAAGGTATGGCGTCATGGCCACGCCCACCTTCAAGTTCTTCTGCGGAGGGCGACCTATTCAGGATCTGGTGGGCGCAGCATATCCCACGCTTCTAAAGAAGCTCGTCGAAGAGGGTTTCCAGCACGGTGACGAATGCGCCAGGAATTCCACACCCATAGATTACAACATAGGTTACGTTTGAGTAGACGATTCAAATTAATTTTTAAAATGTGGCAGCATCCCGCAATCTTTAAGTTTTGGCCAGTCCGATGGGAGATGGGGAGGATACGGGTTTGAACTTTAAACAATTATTCACATATTTCATGTTGTCGTGGATCTGGATCGGCGCGACCTTAGCGACAGATTCCGGTCAGACAGAATCGACTCTTGGACCTGACTGGCTTAACCCATACCAGGCTGACAGGCCCGAATGGGACCCTTATGGACCAGATGGTGAATCGGATTACGTGCCAGGAGAGCCAAGCTGGGACCCCTACGGCCCATCCAGCTACGGCCCGCCTCAGCTGGTCTCGTCAGATCCCTTTTCATCGGGCCTCACTATGGCCGAGAATGTGCTGATGCCAAACCAGCTCTACCTCCAATCAGGTGGAGTTCTCACCACTAAAGGCAGCGTGAACTTGGGCAACCCTTACGTTCTCTGGCTCTATGTGTCACAGTGGGGCCCATTTGCCCTCTACGACAAAGGCAGTTTGGTCGTCTCCCAAAGCTTCATGACGCCTGGCTGGTATAAAGTGGGCCAATACGCAGAGATACTTGAATCACATCTTTACCAGTTCAACGCCACCCTCTGGAGCAATGAAGTGGCCTTGGCCGTAAACTCAGGAGGTTATCCCACTTCTTACAGCCTGACTGGAAGAGTGGTGGATCCAAACGGAAACGGTATTCCTGGGGCTAAAGTCAAGATATCCGGATCTGGAGGAGGTAATTTCGGGACGACCACAAATTTTGGAGGTTACTATGGAATCAGCATACCTTCAGGAACGTATTCTGTAACGGCCGAACTTGCTGGTTACAGCTTCACCAGATCGACCGCCAGGGTATGGGTGGGGACCGTCTCGGTGGCAGGAACCGTCATTGGGTATCCTGCCGGTCAATATCCATCACAGGGACAGTCACAGGATCAGTATCCTCCCGATGGCCAAGTCACTCAACAAGGAGTTGGGTGGCTGGAAGGGTATATCGCTGACAAAAGTGGAACTCCTATCTTTGGGGCAAGGATTTACTCAGATGGAACGAGTGCCCTATCTGATTCACAAGGTTTTTACAGGATTGCCATTTCTCCGGGTGGATACTCCACAAACGTCGAAGCTACAGGCTACACGTTCCGTCCCGCAACCGTCCAAATCTATCCAAATAGAGTCACCAAACAGGACTTTGAAGGAAGAAAGGTGCTGGTCCTAGGCGGACTCAGGTAAATAATAGCTAAAAATGTGGCGAATTCAACGAAAAAGTGGAACACGTCTGGCTTTTAGGCGTAGTTCCATCGCCAGACCTTGAAACCTGCAGCTAAAATCATCAGAAAGATCGCCAATACGACGAGTGATTGAAGGTACTCTACCACTGTTACAATGTCCATCCTACTACCTCCGCAAGAGATGCCCAACTTCTATTTTTTTCATCGACTCTTTAAGAGCCAATTTTCGGCTTGATGCAGAGCAACAAGCCGCAAGCGCTTTACCTTCGACGAAAACGGCCCTCACAAAGGGCCTTCCCGATCCAGAACGGCTTTTGGGAATCCAAATATAAAGGGATTTCCCAGAACGCGGCCGTCTTGACCAGAGCGGCGTTTTCAGATCGCCTGTTTACGGACTCCAATACGTTATTTGCACTTAAACGTTTGGTCTGGTGGCAGCAGACTCAATCTAAATTTGACAAATGAACGTGCTTCCTATGAGATGAGAAAGAAATCTGGATCGGGGATTCAGATTGGGATTCGGCCCGAAATTCACCAATATCACCACCCTTTGAGCCATGATTAACTATTTTGCCAACCTCGACAAATTGAGCCATCAGGAGGATCTCATCTTGAAGTTTGCAAGCCACATAGCCAAGATAGACATCTCAGGGATAAGGAAATGCTTTGAGGGCGCAGGCCCAAACTCCGTAAACCTGGGCATCGGACAACCAGATTTCCACACCCCAGATCACATCAAGCAAGCTGCCATCCAAGCGATCGAAGAAGGGTTCACCGGATACACCATGAACTTGGGGACGACTGAGCTAAGAGATGCCCTTTCCGAGAAGTTCAGGCGAGATAACGACTTAGATTACGCTCCCGAAGAGATCATGGTCACCAGCGGAGCGAGCGAGGCACTCTTCCTTGCGATAAGCGCCTTGGTCGAGAAGGGCGACGAGGTCATGATGGGCGACCCCGGATTTGTTTCGTACTCAGCCTTGACAAGTATGGTCAACGGAAAGCCGGTTTCCGTCCCGCTAGACGAGAACTTGAGAATCTCTCCTGAATCCGTAGCAGAAAGGGTTACCAGCAAGACAAAGGCCTTGATCGTGAACTCCCCTAACAACCCCACGGGATCTGTCCAGACTGGAGACGAACTGCGCGCCCTTGCAGAGTTGGCCGACGACCACGATTTCGCACTTATCTCAGACGAGGTTTACGAGCACTTCATCTACGAAGGCGAACACGTGAGCCCTGCCCGGTTCTCAGACAACGTCATAACGATAAATGCCGTCTCCAAGACATATTCCATGACAGGATGGCGATTGGGCTATGTGGCAGCCAGAGCCGAAGCTTTGGAAAACATGCTCAAGATTCATCAGTACGCCCAAGCCTGCGCCTCGTCAGTATCCCAAAAGGCCGCCGAAGCTGCAGTGAAAGGACCTCAACAATGCGTCTGGGATATGAGAGACGAGTTTCAAAGGAGAAGAGACGTGTTGGTAGACGGCCTCACTGATATGGGTGTTGATATCGTAAAGCCGGAAGGTGCTTTCTATGTCTTCCCGAAAGTTGGAGATGGTGACGAGGTTGCCGCAAGGCTCGTCAAAGGAGGTGTTGTGACGGTCCCAGGCTCTGCGTTTGGAATTTACGGAAAAGAGCATATCCGGATATCCTATGCAGCTTCCATGGAGAACATAAAGACGGCTCTGGACAGGATGTGTGCTATTCTTTAAATAGGAGCTATGTTATTCGTCGGATGGGTTGATCAGATGAAAGAACAGGTGGAGACGAGAGAGTTAAAAGTGGGACGGTATGTAATAATCGATGATGAACCGTGCGTGATCAAGAGCATCGCCAAATCCAAGCCTGGCAAGCACGGATCAGCCAAGGCGAGGATTGATGCCATCGGCATATTCGATCATCAGAAGAGATCCATTGTCCAGCCGGTCACGACCAAGGTCTACGTTCCAGTCGTCGAGCGAAAGTCAGGTCAAGTGCTCACCATAAGTGAAAACTCAGTTCAGCTGATGGATATGAGCGATTACAGCACCTTAGACGTACCCATCACTTCCGAAGACCGAGAAAAAGTGGAAGAGGGAAAGGAAGTCTCCTACCTGCTGGTAATGGAAAGAACCAAGCTGGACATCCGTTAGACGTACGTTAGATATGTTGGATATACGTTAAAACGGGCAATTGGCCTATCGCGTTCAAGATAGATATTGATGTTTCAATTATCCAATTTTGCAGATGCCAACGCCTCAGAGGATGCAGAGTTCGTCCTGGTGGGCGCGCCCTTCGACGCAACCACATCTTTCCGACCTGGAACCAGGTGTGGACCTGATGCAATCAGGCAAGCGTCCTACAATTTCGAGACCTTTGAGAGTCGATATGGCATAGATCTGTCAGATCTTCGGATTCTGGATCTTGGGAATCTGGAGCTGGGATCTGACCCAGGACTTGCCTGGGAGACTATTCAAGATAGTTTTGCTTTCATTCCCGAAGGGGCGACGCCGATATTTCTTGGAGGCGAGCATTCCATAACGCCTCCAATCGTGAAGAAGATTGCACAACGCGGCGAAATCGGCGTGATCGTTCTGGATGCGCACCTGGACCTGAGGGATGAATATGGCGGCACCAATATGAGTCACGCCTGTGCCAGCCGGAGGATTCTGGACGTTCCAGAAGTCAAAGGCTACGCCTCTATAGGGATTCGAAGCGGTTCGAGTGAAGAGTATCTCTATGCAAAAGAGCAAGCCATTCATTATCACACCAGCGAGGAGGTCCGGGAAAAAGGAATGTGCCAAGTCCTGAAAATGGCTCTGGAAGAGGTGGGATGTGAGAGGATCTATCTATCCATCGACTTTGACTGTCTAGATCCTGTTTATGCGCCCGGAGTTGGCAACCCTGAACCGTTCGGGTTGACTTCTTGGGACGTGAGAGACGCGATCGAGGTCCTTGCGCCAAGAGCGGTGGGGCTGGACATAAACGAGATCGCGCCCCAGTACGATTCTGGCCAGACGGCCATTCTCGGCGCAAAATTGGCGAGGGAGTTCATCGCCGCCAAGGTTGCAAGGGTGTGAAAACAGAAAGCGTTCACATCCCACTTTTTCGAGAGCATCTCTGGCCAATCAGACAAAATTCTGGATGGAAATTTCTCATTCATGTTTTTGGTCCAGAACTTTATCTGATTCGATAATGATATTACGCACTCAGACATTCCAAATCCTAATATCTCAAGAGCGCCCCCACGCCGCCTATCGATTCAAGGCAAGAATCTTCTTCTACGAACTCAACTTCGGCTCCGGTTCTCTTGGCCAGTTCGTAGAGCTCTTCGGCAAGGTCTGCTCTCGACGTTGGCCCGCCGCAGTTGGGGCAATTTTTGGGCAGTGCACCTTCACCCAAATTTTGGCAACGCTCGCAGATCCAGCCCGGGATCGAGACGTCTTTAAGGAGGACGAGGACGTTCACCCTGCCTTGATTCAAGGCATCTCTCACCTCTTTTGGCCCGTAAGCTGCAAGGCCACTTTTCAGTATTTCGGCCCTCAGCTCTTTGGCTCGATCTTCTGACTTGATCCTTTCATCTTCCAGGGCGATTTTGTCAGCTCGTTTCAATATTTCGTTCTTCGGAGCATCCATGCTGATGTCTACGACACCGAGAACCTTCTCCAAAATATGGATTGGGAGCATCTCTTCGAGCTGGTTTTTGGCGTCACCGGGACCTGCGATCACGATCCCCCTGATTGAATCATCACATTTTTCTTGAAGATCTGCCACTACTTGTGTCAGGAACGACTTTATGGCGCCTTTCCGGAGGCGGTTGAACCTCATCTGGCTCCAGCCGCCTTTCTTGTGTTTGTTCATGAGGTCGGTGGAAATGTGGTCTCTTTCTTCCAGGATGTCGGATCGGACGCAGAATAGGCGGGCTTCTCTTGAGTCCAAGAGAAGGATTCCATAGTCTTGGTAGTCGTCCATGAGCTTTGCCAAAGGCAAAAGGAATGGCGAGGTGTCAAGGATCACTGCCGCGTCCAGCTCCAACCCGATTCTGTACACGTGGAGAAACGAATGTGGCGCTGACGCGAAGATTATCCTGCCTTTCTCTCCAGAAATGGTATCCGAATCGAAAGCATCCTTGGCCATGGATGCAGTCTCCTTGAAAATACCTCGAAGATCCTGAGAAAGAGCTTTTTCGATGGCTTTCATTCTGGACGAGACGAACGATTCCGTCTCGTGCTTTTTGTTGGTGGGCAGGTAAACTGAAAGGTAAACGTCTCGTTCATCGTATATCTCGGCCAGTTTCCTGATATCGATTTCTGCGACCGAAACCAGCTTTTCTGGAGCCTTCCGGCCAAAATCCTCGGTTGAATTCATGATCATCAATATCCGACCGAGATGAAAAGATTTTGTAACTATGGTGCTTAACGATACCTTTTGGGCAAATGTCGAACTTGTAAGAGTTCGAGATTTGGCCTATTCGTATCGTTAAGCACTACAATCGAAATCCTCTAAGATCGTCTAAGGTAGCATGCATGTCTATCAGAAAAAACGGGGGCAGAAAGCCGCCAACTCAAAGTCGAGTTGTGGGCTTCATGACCATGAAACCTTCCTTTCAATCAGATTGATCAGGCAGGTACTTCTGGATACAGAAATACTCCCTGGAGCTCCATACCCTGGAACCTGGTGAGGTATTCTTCATGGACGGCCACGAGGTCTAGATCGGAGAAGAGATCTGGATGTAACAACTTGGCGAGATAGGCGATCCCTATGAAGTGCTGGGCGCCTCCGAGGATGTCGTTGGAAAGGACGTAGACCTGATCGTTCTTCACGGCATCGACTGCATCCCAGCCCGGCCGATTCATGACAGACTCTTGAAGATCCTTCATCTCCAAAACGTCGTCTTCGGCATAGCCTCCAAAGTTCAGGCTTCCAGCACCGCAGAGCTTGATCACGATTTCAGGATTATTCTCGATAATGCTTTCCGGGTCCACATCGACATATGACAACGCGAGATCTCCAAATACGTTGTTGCCTCCTGCCATAACCAGCTTGTCATGCCACGCTGCACCTTGTGTGGCAGTCCTGTAATCAGTCCAGCGTTCAAGGTACACCTTTGGCTTCTCTTTGTCTAAGAGCGATTCTACAGCATCCTCGATCGGACCAAGGGCGCTTTCATAAAACTCTATATATTCTTCAGCCTCTGCGTCCCGCTCCAGAATCACGCCCAGCATCTCGACTTCATCTGTGTAGCTTTCTGGAACGAAGCAGTCCAAGCGGACCACAATCAGGTTCGGATCTGCAGATGCCAGGGTTTCCTGGATCTCATCGATGCTGTTGTTCATGAATGTCCCATAGACGAAGACCGCGTCAGGATGAAGGTCGAGCACCGCTTCCAGATCTGCTGTCCAGACCGATCCGATCGAGGGAAGATCGCTCAGCTCGCCAAAGAAGACCTCATCTTCCTTGGTGTACTTGCCAACGCCGATTATCTTGTCTTCGGCGTTCAGTGAACGCATCACTTCTACGGTCTCGCTATTGAAGACCACGATTTGTTCCAGCGGCTTCCAGACGGTCACATCCTTTCCAGCTGAATCTGTGATGGTTCTCGGATAATTTTCATGTATGTGCCTGATCTCTTCCAATTGATCCGAGGAGATCTTACCGTCTTTTTGGTCTTCTTTGGCAGCTTCCAGCTCATTGAGAGAAACCATCTTGTTTCCATCGAGATCGCCTGGAACTGCGAAATCCTCTGCCGCAACCAGTCCGATTGCCAAAGAAAGGCATATCGCCAAAACTAGCAAGGGAAATACAATTCTCTTCATGTTATTCTTGCTCCCAAGGTTCAATAGTAGTAACTTTTTAATCATATACATTACGAATTAATATGATTTTAGTGGCAAATGGATTTAATTATTCCTACTATAAATGTCAATCTCCTTATCAGGAGGTGCAAGGAGGATGGTTTTGGGTAAAATGTTTAAATCAGCCCGTCCTTTTCTATGGAACCCGTTATCATGGAGGTAACATCGATGCAGACGTCACCAATCTCAACGAACCAGGGCAAAGAAGAGTTTCCGGTGAGCCGTGCCGATGCGGCAGCCTTCCTTCGTGAGCTGGCAGACCAGCTGGAAAACGGCGAATTGGTCGAGATTAGCACAGCTCAACGTCGCATCCAGCTCGTGGCTCACGAACCCCTCAACCTGGAGATCAGCTACAGAGAAGATCAAAAGAAAAAGAAGCTAGAGGTCGAGCTGGAGGTTAAGGAGTATCACTCAAGGAAGGGGTCGCTTACGAGCGCAAGGCCGACTGCAGGACATCCGACAGGGTCTGAAGAGTGAGCAGATTTTCGTCTAGGTATTCTACATAAATATATTTGGGGTGAAGCAAAGCGGCGCCTTCGGCGCATTTTTCCCACCCACCCATTTTCGGCCGGTTTTTGTGCGTTGCATTAATTTCACATATGGCGCGAGGGAGACCGAAGACGGGAACGGGATCGAAAACAGAAACAGAAAGAACGGCTCGGCGCTCGAGATTACCACGCCTTATCTCGATCGCCACAACGACTACCTCCAGATCTACGTCCAGAGGCAGAATGGAAGCTACCTCCTCACCGATGATGGCTATACAATAAGCGACCTCTTGCAGTCAGGCTGCAGGCTAGACACTCCCAAGAGGGCGTCTCTTTTGCAGATGACCCTAAACGGCTTTGGGGTAAAGCGCGTAGGCGACGCTCTGGAGGTCAAGACCACAAAGGCGGAGTTTGGCTTGCGTAAGCATAACCTCCTGCAAGCCATGCTCGCCGTAAACGACTTATTCTACCTGGCGTCGCCCATAGTATTCAGCCTATTTTATGAGAATGTGGTAGCCTGGCTGGAAGATAACGAGATCCGCTATGTAGAGAAGGCTAAGTTCACAGGCAAGAGCGGATACGATCACCTCTTCGACTTCGTGATACCGAAATCAAAGACTCAACCGGAGAGGGTTCTCCAAGCCGTCAACTGCCCCAACCGAAACGAAGCTCAGGCAGTGGCTTTTGCCTGGCTCGATACAAAGGAAGTGCGGCCCCCCGACTCCAAGGCCTACGCATTATTGAACGACACCGATCGAGAAGCACAGCCAACGGTCTTAGACGCGCTAAGAAGCTACCAGGTCACCCCAATATCCTGGAGCCAGCGAGATGCTGCGGTGGCGGAGCTGAAGGGCTAACGGCCAGGAATTTAGAGAAGACTGATTTTGTGGTTGTTATAGGCGCGCCAGATCATACGGCGAGGTCGTATTGACGGGCAAGACGAAAAGAAGTGTTCTTCGTTTTGAGGACGTTTGTGATCTGGCCGCTGTAGAGACGTATGGTGATTGGCTCCGTTTGGCGCGTTCTTGGGGGTGTGCGCACCCCCGGCGAAGCCTAGTGATCTGGGGCGCAAGAATTCGTCCCGTTCGATTTCCCGCCGTTCATCAGGTGGAGTGGCTTGATCGCCACTCAACCGAAGTATACCTCGCCGGAAAAACTGGCCGCGTATCGCCAAAGTGGCGCGGCCTTCGGCCAGGGCGCGCAACTATGCAGGGGTATATGTGTTGGCACAAAACATTTTTAGGAGAGATTGGTGATTTAGATGTGGGTGATCTACACGCCGGATGATCTAAGTTCTTTAAGTGATGAATCATTCCGAGATTCGATCGATCAATTAAAACAACTATTATCGCAAAGTGGGCAATCCTTCTTACTCGGTGCCGGTTGTAGTTGCTGTGCAAACTTACCCCTAACTGATAAGTTGACCAAACAAGTATGCGGGCATGAAACGCTAAGTAGCAACACAAAGAATATCTTGAGATTCTTGGTCCAGGAGTTTAATGGGCCAGGCGCAGAGGAGTTGGGCACCCCAACAATTGAGGACTACATGAGCGATTTGATCGACTTGTTGTCGATTGCGCAACGTCGATCTAAGTGCAGAGATGATGATTGTAAGGTACTGCTTGATGAAGAGTATTCTGCAAAGGACTTGGATAACGCGCTTCAAGAAATTAAGAATGCTATTTATAGTTGCATCAATAAAGACGTTGAGATTTTAACGCATAGAAATTTTGTAAGGTCAGTTCATGGGGTGTCTCAATCAGGAAAACCAATTATAGTCATGCACCTAACATTTCGGACTTATGCCCTCCTACTAAAAATTTCTTAATCCAACTATTTGCGAAGCTGATACGCGAAGCATACTTCAAGAATTTTACTCGTATTAGCCC
>Ga0272441_10012015_pt1 | contig 12735 bp, 12 predicted proteins | sample SSMProp6N_FD_193582 | JGI IMG/M metagenome (GOLD analysis project Ga0272441, IMG submission 193582) | Marine sediment archaeal communities from Little Sippewissett salt marsh, Falmouth, MA, United States - SSM-Prop-6N | ecosystem: Environmental > Aquatic > Marine > Wetlands > Sediment ...
GGGAGTCTCTGTCCCATGTAAGCCAGATCGCCGTGGGCCCGTGTATCCCCCTCATCCTGTTTATCTGGAGGTTATACGCTTGGATGGTCAGCCTTGCCGCTACTTCGGCGTCGAAGCCGTTGCACAGAGACAGGTCGATAACCGAGTCGCAGAGCCAGAACACGTCTGGGTAGTTCCACGTTATGGTGAAGTTTCTGTCGTACCCGAAGTATGCGCACGCACCCTTCTTGACGAGGTCTGGCCCCAGCTCCTGAGCCGTCTTGCAGCTTAGAAGGTGTATGATCTTGCCTTTGACCTCGGCCGGGTCGTAGTTACATACCTCCCAGAGCCAGGCTCCTCGCTCACCCGTGAAGACGCGGGGAGAGCCGTGGCCGACACCCGAGATGTAGACTACGCCTCTTTTTTTACAGGCAGCCGCGAAGTTGGCTCGGGTCAGCATCGTGCCGGCGAGGGTTATGGGGGTGATGTTGTGTTTGGGGAAACAGGGTATCACGTTCTTTACCCTATAGCCATGGGCGTGATTGGTTATCGAGGTGCTGGTGTCGCCCGTGAATACGGCGTAACGTTTGAAGAACCACCACCAGTATTTCTTGGGAACCCAGTAGTACTCCTTGGGCGGCCAGGGCCTCACAGGTACGACTTTGGGGGCCGGCTCCATCGTGATAGGCTGGCCCAAGAGTTCGCTGTGTATATCTGTGAGATAGGACATCTCGGCTTGGACTGCGTCTCTACCGAGGTCTGTTTCTGCTTTTATCTCTTCCACGAGCTGTTTCTTTGTTACGGCCTCGCCTTGTAGGATGGATATCTTATGTTCTTTTTCTAGATCGTATCTTTTCAGTACTAGATCTTGTCTTTGTCCTGTGTCGAGGGTTGCTAGATTCAGCATTGTGACTTTTTCGAACTCGGTGAGGGTAACCGGGTTGCCTTTTATGTCGATGCCTATGGGTTTCTTTGCTTCGTCTTCGCTGAGGTTTAGTTTCTTTTGTAGTTCCGACATGTAAATGGATTTTATTCGAACGGTTACAATAAACGAGTGTTACCGGTGACAGCCAGTCAAATAGATTATCTTTTTTAAAAGGCTTGTTGGGTGACGAGCTCCCGAGGGAGGCCCATTTAATTCAAGGTGACGTAACGGGTAATGTCTATGTTAGAGAGGGTCAAGCATACATCCGGTTACAGGCTTGGATAATAACGCGCTTAGACACAACGCTTGAACTTATTCCTGGCTTCGGGGCTTTCGACACTGGTTTCAATTTTTGGGGGCGGCTTCACACCACCTATCGACGGTGAATGGAAAGCCAACTCCACCGAGAGCTTCACAGGTAGCATAGGCCCCTAGCCTGGAGAGTGCACTCGTTTCAAGGGTTTCTAGCCACCATGATGATTTCGTCTGCCGAGTATAGATCCTTGATGGTGCACTCCACCTCGGCTCCCAGGGTGTCACGGTACAGCCTCTGAGCGTAGTTGTCGGCCCTCGTAGTGACGATGACGGCTTTGAGGCGGGCGCCCCTCTCATCCAGCCTCTCTCTCATCCGGGGGAGGGACTCCTCGATGAGTCTTCGCCCGATCCCTCGACCTTGCTGCTCGGGTGAGACGGCTATCTGCTCTAACTCTAGGACTGTCTCCGGCCTGAACCCGCTTTTCTGGGTCCAGTGGATGTAGCCTACGATTGCTGAGCCGTCTGCAGCCACATAGTATTGCATGCGGGGGGCTGCCTGAAAGTTGCATGTGATCCATTTCTCGGAGTCACGTTGTCTTGAAAACGTTTGGCGATGTACCTGTGCAACTTGGGGGACGTCGTCTTCAGCCATTTCTCGGATGATGATCATCGTGTTTTTCCAGAGAAATTAACTAATAAAAGTCCTTTGGGCATTGAACTCTCGTCTGATTCTGGCAAGAGGTTGGATTCTGAATTAGCTATTTGATATAAAAATTTATTATCGGCGTCGACTCAATTGTGGTCGTTATTTGGGTGGTCTCTAGTCGCTGAAATTTATTGATGATTTTAAGAGGTTCTGGGCCAGGCAATCTAGGAACTATAAAGTGTTTATGGCAAGAGATATTCTGACCCGGCTATTCGCTATCGGGGGAACAGGTGGCGGCGGTGGTCAAGAAAGCAGCCAGTACTGGAACATCTTCATAACTCGGCTGGGCGCGACGACGATCGAGCTGGGCTTCATCTCAAGCATGAGCCACGCCATGATGGCCTTCCTCGCCCTACCCTCAGGATTGTTGACGGATAGCACTAAAAACATGAAGCGGCTGTACCTCGGCGGCAGGGCGCTGTCCCTGCCCACACACTTGCTGCGTTTCTTCGCGAGGTCCTGGCCTTTCTGCATATTCATTGAGGTGTGGCAGGCGTTCAGCCAGAGAGTCATGGGCCCTGCCTCCCAGATCATCTGGATAGGCACGCTCAGCAACGAGGACAGGGTCACCGGCCTGTCTTTTCACCGCATGATTACTTCCTTTGCGGGGATAGTGGCCCCCATGTTCGTAGCCTTCATCGTCACATATTTCGGTGGGCTTGAATCAGCCGAAAACATTAGGCCCCTCTTCCTCATCCAGTTCCTGGTTAACATACTCATCTTCGTGATCCTTGTGACCCAGATGCAAGAAGTCACTTTCACGAGGGAGAAGCGCGACAGGAGCGTCTTCAAGCACTTCTTCAGCTTGTTCAACGAGGTCCCCGGCTTGAAGCTGCTGCTCCTCAGGCAGTGCGTCCAGACCCTGATATCCCATGTCCGGATGCCGTTTCGCGGGCTGTACATGGTTGACGTCAAGGGAGCCAGCGCATACATCCTCGGCTGGAGGGGGTCAGTCGCGACCGCCGCGACCGTGTTCCTCTCGATGCCGGCAGGCCGCCTCGCCGACAGGTACGGGAGGAGGCGGGTGGCATACTTCTCCCGAGTCTTTGGGTGGGTAGCCATACTGATCACCATTTTCACTCCACTGGATCATCCGGAGTATCTCATCATAGCCAGCCTCATGGAGGGGCTGCAGACAGCCCTTTTCATAGGTTGGACAGCCTTCGATCAGGAGCTGGTCCCCCTGGAGGGGCGGGGACGATGGTCCGGGATGACCATGCTGACTCACGGCATAATAGGCGTCATCGCCCCTATTCTTGGGGGCTTCATCTGGAACCTTAACCCCGACTATATCTGGTGGATAAACCTGTTCGGCGACGCGTTAATCGTCCTACCACTGATGATCATGATACCGAACATCGAGGGAAGGAGTACCCAAACTGTTCAAGGACCATAATCTATGCATGCTCAAAAAGTCATATTGCTCCGTTGAGATAGGTGAGCATTTAGTTTGCATGATGTCCATAGAAGTTGAGGAACCCATGAACCTTGTGAGCTTGGTATTCAACAAGCGTATATCGGGTAGCATCTTTATCGTGGACTCAAAATATACTGGGAGTCATGGCGGGCCCGGGGGGATTCGAACCCTCGACCCCAGCCTTAGGAGGGCTGTGCTCTATCCGAGCTGAGCTACGGGCCCGCGCACCCAATTAACATTTCCCTGTTTTTAAGAGTAGCTACGTGGACGCAGGCGATGACTCTCAACGGGTGGAGAGGACGGTTGGACGCAAATCGTAAAAACACGTGTCGCTGGGGTTGGATCTTAACAGGTTAACATTAAAATATGGTTGCCTCCTCAAGATGGGATATTATTTACAGGCGGGAGTCAAAAAACGGGCACCGGCCTTATAAAACACCTGTACCCGTTTGCTTCAACGTGAAACAGAACCGAAATATATATTCCATGCACCAATAGTTTCTGCCCGAATGGGAGCGGACCCACGGCCAAAGAAGCGAAAGGCCGAGGAACCGCGGAGCCGAAGAGATGGGCTTCCAAGTACTCGCTGGGCTTTGGCTCGGAGAGCAACTGCATCTCAAGGCAAGAACATTCGGGCACTTCGCATTTATTGGAAACCAAACTCCGCGAGCACACCTTAACTAAGTCACGGCAACGAGCATCCCCAGAGTAGGAGGCTGCGCTTTCATCCGCCTGCCAGAGGAGGAAATACGTCAACCCGATCCCCCTCCCGGAGGACGGTGCCCTGACTCACGACGACGCCGTTCACAAGGGTCACCACCACGTCCTCGGTTGGTATCCCCAGGCTCTCGTTGAGCGTCTCAAGAGTCGATCCCTCCGGCAGGCTCACCGTCTCCCCTGAGCTTGCAGCGTCGAGACGCTCCCTCAGCTCGCCGTACAGCCGGACATTAACCCGTATCAACGCTCAGCCACTCCACCCCAAGGGATCACATAGGATATTTGTTTTTCTGGGCAGCTATTACCAGCCTATCCCCTCGAAAACTCTTTATTGTATGAAGATTCCGAGAGCCCTTGTGAATCATATTGAGTAGACCCGTGCTGATAATGAAGCCGTGGGTGATCCGAGACTACATGAAGTGCAGCGGATGCAGGCTCTGCGAGATCGCCTGCAGCATGAAACACGAGGGCCGGGTGTGGCCGGAGGCCTCCAGGGTACGCGTGTTCATGTTGGTGCCCGGAGCCGAGGCCCCCCACCTGTGCACCCAGTGCAGCGACTACCCCTGCGTATCGAGCTGCCCCGTGGACGCCCTCTCGGTGGACGACGAGACGGGGGCCGTCATCGTGGACGAAGAGAAATGCGTCAGCTGCGGCGCCTGCATCCAGGCGTGCCCCGGCGAGGTGCCCCACCTCCACCCAGAGGGAGGCCGCGTCGTGATATGTGACCTCTGCGGCGGCGACCCCAAGTGCGCCAAGGTATGCGTCGAGGCTGGCTACGGAGCCCTCTCCGTGGGAACCAGGACCTCGTCAAAGAACTTTGACCTGTACGCGATAAAGCCCGAGGATCTCACCAGGAACCTTGTGGTCAACCTCTACGGCGAGAAAGGAGAGGAGCTATACAAATGATACACGGGTACAACGGCAGGATCGCCGAGGTGGACCTCGCCACAGGCGAGGTTTCCGACTATTACCCCGACGAGGAGACTCTCAGGAAATTCGTGGGGGGCCGGGGCCTGGCGACGAGGATACTCTGGGACAGGCTCGGGAGCAGGTGGGCGGAGGTAGACCCCCTCAGCCCCGAGAACATCATGACGGTGCTGACCGGGCCCCTGACGGGCTACATCACGGGCGCCAGGATATGCGTCTCCGGGAAGTCCCCGCTCTCCAACGGCATCGTGGGCTCCACCGCGGGCGGCGAGTTCGCCATGGAGCTGAAGTGCACCGGCTACGACGGCCTAATCGTGAAGGGTAGGTCCGAGGCCCCTGTCTATATACTCGTGACGGACGGGCAGGTAGAGGTAAGGGACGCCTCGAGGCTCTGGGGGCTCGAAGGGAAGGAGACGGTGAGGGCCATGAACGACGAGGTGAGGGCCCTCCTCAAGGAGCGGAGGCCGGAGTATGGGCTCTGGAAGGAGCCAGGCATCTTATACATCGGCCCGGCCGGGGAGAACCTGGTGAGGAACACGGCCATAATGCAGAAGTGGTCCCACGCCTGCGGGTACGGCGGATACGGGGCGGTGATGGGCTCTAAGAACCTGAAGGCCATCGCCGCCAAGGGCACGGGCCCCCAGCCGGCCGTCGCCCACCCCGAGATGATGCAGGAGCTCTGGGAGGCGACCAAGGAGGCGGGTTTCGCCGATCCTCAGAGAAACCTCTGGGGGACGGGAGCCTCAGGCTACTCCACGGGAGCAGACAGATCGGCCGAGCCTGTGAGGAACTGGCAGGACGAGTGGCACGACGAGAAGAGCATAGGCGTGATCAACTTCGAGACCAGGAACTGGGTGAAGCGGTACTGGAGCGACTACGGCTGCACCAGGGCGTGCATGAAGCTGGCCGTGGTGAAGACGGGCCCATTCAAGGGCGCTATTACCGACAACCCTGACTACGAGCTTGAGGCGTACTGCGGGACCAATCTGGGGATATTCGACACCGACGGCGTGATCCACGTCGCGACCGTCGTAGACGACCTGGGCCTCAGCGGCATCAACAGCGCCAACACCATGGGATTCGCCGCCGAACTCTACCAGAGGGGCATACTCACCGAGGAAGACTTCGACGGGATAAAGCCTGTGTGGGGGGACGCCGAGGCCATGGGTGAGCTGGCCAGGCTCATCGCCGAGAGGCGTGCCATAGGGGACGTGCTTGCCGAGGGCACGTACAGGGCCGCCAAGGCCATCTCGGAGATGAAGGGCGTGGACGTGATGAAGTACGCCGTCCAGTTCAAGGGCATCGAGGTCGGGGCCCACGGAATAAGGACCGGGAAACACTTCCCATATCTGGGGTACGCCCTCTCTGTTCAGGGGGGAGACCACACATCGATACCGAGGCCGCCCATGAGCGAGGCGAGGAGTGCCATGGGGGACACCATGGTCATCTGCACCATGGGGATGCCGAGGGCGGCGCCCGACCTCGTCTGGAGGTACATGAAGGCCGTGACGGGCTGGGACATGACCCAGGAGGACTGGATGAACGTCAACGGCAGGCGGATAATCCAGATCCAGAGGGCAGCCCTATTGCTGGGCGGCCCCGACGTACACTGGGACCCCCTGGAGGACGACGACAACCCCGAAAGGTGGTATGAGCCTCTCCCCAATGGGCCCTACGAGGGGCTCGCACCCGACAGGGACGAGGTCATGGAGATGAGGAAGGCGGCCTACGCTGAGATGGGCTGGGACGAGAGGGGCATACCCACGTCGGAGGAGCTGAACAAGCTGGGCCTCCAGGACGTGGACGCGGCCCTGGAGCCGCTCCGACGCTGACCTTTCCCAGCCTCAACCCTTCAAGTCTTTTTTTGTGACTTCTGAAATCTTCTAATATCCGCGATGGAATCATTAACCATGTCATTCACAACCAGGCCCGTGGTCATGGGCGCCAACGGCGTTGTCACCAGCACCCACTACCTTGCGTCCGTAGCCGGGCTCAAGGCGCTTCAGGATGGAGGCAACGTCGTGGACGCCGGGGCCACCATGTGGTTCTGCCTCACGCTGCTGAAACCCCACCTCGTGGGGCCGGCGGGCGAGGTCCCCATACTGCTCTACTGGGCTGACGAGGAGAAGGTGGTCGCCGTGAACGGTCAGGGGCCGGCGCCCATGAACGCAACCATAGACTGGTTCCTCGAGCAGGGATACCCCATGATCCCTGAGGACGGGTTCACCCCGGCCGTGGTGCCAGGGGCCTTCGACGCGTGGCTCATGACGCTGGAGGAGTACGGCACGTTCACGCTGGGACGGGTCATGGAGCCCGCGCTGCGCATCGCCAGAGACGGCTTCCCCGTCTACCCCACCCTGAAGGCCTTCCTGGAGAGGGGAAGAGATAGGTTCATGTCAGAGTGGCCCGCGTCGGCCGAGACGTACCTGCCTGGGGGGAGGGTCCCGGAGATCGGTCAGCTGTTGCGTAACCCCGGCTGGTACAACACCTTCAAGGAGGTCGCGGAGACAGAGTCTAGGGCCGGGTCCAAGTCGGCGGGGATCGACGCCGCCAGGAAACACTTCTACGACGGCCCCATAGCCCGGGCCATCGTGGAGTTCACCCAGAGCTTCGGATGCAGAGACGTGTACGGCAAGGAGAACCACGGCCTCATAACGTTGGAGGACTTCCAGCGCTACCATGCCCGCTTCGAGGAGCCCGTCACCGTCAACTACAGGGGCATAGACGTCTACAAGTGCGGCCCGTGGTGCCAGGGCCCCGTGTTCCTCCAGCAGCTCAACCTCCTAGAGGGTTACGACCTCAGAGACATGGGCCACAACACGGTGGAGTACCTTCACACATGGATAGAGTGCGCCAAGCTGGCGTTCGCCGACAGGGAGCAGTACTACGCCGACCCCGACTACGTGGTCGTGCCCCTCGGGATGCTGCTGTCCAAGGAGTACGCCGAGAAGCGCCGCAAGCTGGTAGACCTGGATAAAGCATCCATGCTGCTCAGGCCAGGCGGCGTCGAGCCCATAGAGCTTGAGGAGAGGAGCGAGAGGTCTGGTTTCGAGGGCGACACCGTGCACTTAGACGCCGTGGATCGGGACGGCAACATGCTGGCGGCCACGCCCAGCGGCGGCTGGATAAGGGCTAGCCCGCTGGTGCCGGGCCTCGGCTTTCCTCTGGGGACCAGGGGCCAGTTCTTCCACCTGGACCCGGGCCATGTCGAGTGCTTGGAGCCGGGGAAGAAGCCGAGCACCACGTTGACGCCCAGCCTCGCGTTGAAGGATGGGCGGCAGTACATGGCGTTCGGTACCCCCGGCGGGGACAGGCAGGACCAGTGGACCCTCCAGTTCTTCCTCAACCACGTCGAGTTCGGGATGAACGTCCAGGAGGCCCTGGACGCGCCCACGGTGCACACGAACCACTTCCCGGGCAGCTTCTGGCCCCACACCGTGAAGCCGGGGGAGGTCGCCGTCGAGCCCAGGATACCCGGCGACGTGGTTAAGGGACTGGAGGAGAAGGGCCACAGGATAGCGATGAGCAGCCCGTGGAGCCACGGTAGATGCCTAGCCATAAGGATCTGCCCCGACACCGGCGTCATGTATGGCGGCGCGTCGCCCAGGACGGGCGAACCCTACGCCCTCGGATGGTGATGGGCCTAGACCCGTCTGGGCTGCCCCAGCTGCCCACATGTTTTATGAGCGGTCGCCCCGAATATTCCCCCCATGAGCGTTGAGACGAGGACACACACCGCGCTGCACGTGGTCAAGGGCGCCATAGTGAAGGTGCTGGGCGACGACGCCAAGTGGTCCGCCGGCGCCTCGGCGGGCGGCTCACATGGCAGGATAACCGTCCAGTTCAACCGGAAGCCCACAGATGACGAGGTCAGCGAGATCGAGCGGCTGGCAAACGAGAAGATCAAGGAGGATCAGCCCATAGAGATACACGTGATGAGCAGGGCCGACGCCGAGGCGCGTTGGGGCGACCTCATATACGATCTCTTCCCCCTCCCCGAGCATATAACCGAGCTGCAGATTTTCCACCTGGCCGGCTGGAATGTCAACGCGTGCAACAAGGAGCACACGCCGTCGACGGGCGCCATAGGCGGGCTAGCCATCTCCAAGACGCGTTATAGAAACAAGAGGCAGCTTCTCGAGGTCAGCTTCGACCTGATCGAGTAGGGCTACCTGCCTTTACCCTTGGTTCTCTTGGGGCGGAGGTTCTTGCTGTGGCACTTGCGGCACTTGGTGGCGTTAGGTGGGTTGGTGGCTCCGCAGCTCCTGCACACCGTCTTCTTGACGCGGTGCTCTCTCGCGATCTCGATCTTAACTGGGTCTCGTAGCGACATGTTTCCTCATCCCCTGGGGGCTTTGAGTGTATACGAGCCCCTCTATATTATCTTTTCCTAGACCGTTACACGGTGGGTTCACGGTAGGCCGTTCCTCTCGGCTATCTCCCTGTAAACCGGGACGGCCTTGGTCGGTGTGCGTTTCTTGGTCTCCCTGTCCACGCTGTAGAGGCCGAACCTGATCTTGTACCCGTCGCTCCACTCGAAGTTGTCCATGAGTGTCCAGTAGTAGTACCCCCTGACCGGGACGCCGTCGAGGGATATGGCGTTATGCAGCTCTTCCAGGTGGCTCCTGAGGTACCTCGTCCGCAGGGTGTCCATCCTGTCGGCTACCCCGTTCTCCGTGACGTAGATGGGTCGCCTGTACCTCCTGTACGCCCACCTGAGTACGTCCCGGAGCCCCTCCGGGTGTATGTCCCACTCGTAGTCGGAGCAGTCGCCGCTGCACGGCGCGAACTCGTAGTCGAGGAGAGGGTTCACGCCCGTGTTCCTGTGCCTGACCCTCCACCTGGCGTAGTAGTTGACGCCCAGGTAGTCGCAGCCCCTCACCTGGTGGGGAAGTTGTTCCGACGGCTCCACCAATTGGTCTAGGTTCATGTCGTAGTCGCCGTGGAACACCGCGTTGAGGTTCCACTCGTTGAAAGCGTAGTCTATGTACTGGCTCATCCAGGCGTCGTCGGGGCTGGCTGGGTCGGCCGGCTCGTAGTGCTGGAGCACAGCCACCAGCCCCACCGTGGAGGGGCCCAGCGGCGACGCCCCGTGCCTGTCCCAACGCTTGACTTGGTCGTATGCTACGCCGTGGGCGATGCAAGTGTGCTTGAGGCAGGTGAGGAACAGGGAGGGGTCGTTGAGGCCCGGCGGGAACTCGCCTCGCCTGGTGAGGTATCCGTGCTCGCTGATTATCCGGGGCTCGTTCACCGTGCAGTATAGGTCCACCAGGTCCCCCAGCTCGTGGGACAGGTATGCCGCGAGCTTCGCGAACTCGACGATGGTGGACTGGCTTATCCACCCCCGCTTGTCTGTGGATTCTATGTCGTCCCGGCAGGCTATGGGGTCGTGGAGCCAGAGAGGTATGGGCCAGTGGTGGAGGGTGAGCATGGGCGTCAAACCGTGGCTGTGCGCGCTCTCCAGTATCATCCGGTACCGGTCCACGGCGCCGCCGTCGGCCAGCCTTTCCAGGGCGTCCAAGTCGTCTTCCTCCAGCTCCACCTTCCAGACGTTGCCCCACCGGTCCCTCTTCACGTCCACCTCTACAGACTCGGTGGACTCGGGGAACACCCTGCCCCAGTCCACCGCCAGCCTTATCGAGTTGTTCTTGAGGTCTTCACCGGCGAGCCTAAGGTCGTCGTGGTAATGCTCCCAGAACCCTGGGCCGTCGAGGGGCGTGTCCCCGCTCACCCTCCCGACGGATATGTTGGTCTCGTCGTGGACCCACGCCCACCAGTCGGTGCCGTCGCTCGGCTCACCCGCCCCCATCTCCGCCTGGAACGACGAGATCGCTGTGCCCCAGAGGAACCCTCTAGGGAAAACCCGTCCCAATAGTGTACACCGATGATACTTCATTCTACGATGATTTAACATGGACTGAGCCCTTTTTGACACAAAAACGCGTGAGAATGTCCCAGCGGAGATAACTGTTTTAAGAAATGAAGCGCCCTGTTTATCCCTCCCCTAGGTGAACCGGTTTGAAGAAAAGGGTAATGATCGCTCTCGGCGGCAACGCCATAAAGCAGCCCCACGAGAGAGGGACTTTCGAGGAGCAGATGAGGAACGTGGAGACAGCCTCCGTGCAGATAGCCGCCATAGCGCGTAACGGCTACGAGATAGCCATCACCCACGGCAACGGCCCCCAGGTGGGCAACCTGGCTATCCAGCAGGAGCAGGGCGCCCACATGGTGCCCGAGCAGCCCCTTGTGGTGCTGGGCGCCATGACCCAGGGCCAGATAGGGTACATGATGCAGCAGAACCTCAACAACCTGCTAGCCGACGACGGGAAGGAGGTGGCCACCGTGGTTACCCAGGTAATAGTGAGCCGTGACGACCCGGACTTCCAGGACCCCACCAAGCCGGTGGGCCCCTACTACGAAGAGGAGACCGCCAAGAGGCTCGGAGCCGAGAACGGGTGGATAGTGAAGCAGGTGAGGCCGACGGGGGAAAAGACCTGGCGGAGGGTGGTGCCCTCCCCAATACCGCTGGGGATAGCCGAGGCCAGCGTCATAAAGAGGCTCGTAGAGAGCGGCACCATAGTCATCGCCTCCGGGGGCGGCGGCATACCCGTCATCAGGAACGGCGAGGGTAAACTGGAGGGTGTGGACGCCGTAATAGACAAGGACCGCGCCGGGGCCAAGCTAGCCGAGGAGGTAGACGCGAACATTTTCCTCATACTCACCGACGTGGAGCACGCCCTCCTGAACTTCGGTTCAGAGGACGAGGCTCCCATCGATAAGATGAGTATAGCTGAGGCAAAGAGATACCTGGGCGAGGGCCACTTCAAGGCCGGCAGCATGGGCCCCAAGGTCGAGGCGGCCATGGGTTTCGTCGACAGAGGCGGCGAAACAGCCATAATAACGAGCCTAGGCAAGGCCGCCGACGCCCTGGAGGGCCTGACTGGCACCCACATAGTGCCCTGACAACAAACCAGTTTTATAACCGTGGAAACCTAATCATTGCTCATGAGCGAAACACCGAGCATATTGACGCCCCTAATCGCCCAACTCGGCGTCGGCGGGGTAGGAGGGCTCTGCGTGGGCTACGCGGTGAAGAAGGTAGCCAAGGTAGTGGCGGTGATCATCGGCCTCTTCTTCCTCGGTCTCCAGTACTTGGCATACCAGGGGATAATCGACGTCAACTATGGAGCTTTGGAGGCGTGGGGCGTCGACGCGCTGGGCTCAGCCGTGGCCGCCGAGGGCGTGCTGGCGGCGATGATAGCCAACCTGCCCTTCGCCGCCAGCTTCATAGTGGGCTTCGGCATGGGCCTCAAGATGGGGTAAGCGCAACACAGGAAAGTGTCTCGAAGAATAGGCGCTTCTCCTCGAGTTTTTCTACATGGTACCCATCGAAATCGGCTAGAGTTAGACCCGTTTGGCTGCTGTAGACCATGAGTATGGAGCCGTTCTCCCTCAGGTGGCCCCTGGCGTCGCGGAGGAACCGTCTAGCCGTCTCGGCGCCGGTCTCGCCGCCCGCCCATGACGCCTCGTCTGCGTCGGCTTCCCCGGGGAGATAGGGCGGGTTGAAGACGATCCAGTCATACACGCCTTCGACGTTCATTAATAGATCCGAGGTGACGAACTCGATCTTGCCCGCCACGCCTGTGTTCTCCGCACGCCTCCTAGCCGCCTCGACGGCGGCGGGGTTCAAGTCAACGGCGACGACCCGGGACACCCCGGGCTTCGATGCCGCCTCGACGGCCTGTATCCCCGAACCGGTGCCCATGTCCAACACCTCCCCCTGGACAAGCCTCCGCACATGCTTGGCCA
>Ga0272441_10012016_pt1 | contig 12734 bp, 6 predicted proteins | sample SSMProp6N_FD_193582 | JGI IMG/M metagenome (GOLD analysis project Ga0272441, IMG submission 193582) | Marine sediment archaeal communities from Little Sippewissett salt marsh, Falmouth, MA, United States - SSM-Prop-6N | ecosystem: Environmental > Aquatic > Marine > Wetlands > Sediment ...
TGGCGCGCCGAGGAATCGTGTCAGTGGAATATCGAGCCCCCAGAGAGCTGTTATGAAGATAACCGCCAGCCCAACACATGCGGCGATAATCCACAGCCGCTCTCTCCCTACGGCAATGAGCCTGCTCAGGAAACTCCCTATCCCGCCGAATACAAGCACGCCAAACAAAACGATAGTCAGGGAATACACGGGATGACCAAGAAACAGTACGAGCTTCTGTAACAATGTGACTTCCGCCAACATGAATCCTAGACCGATAAAAACATAGTACAAAGCGAAAACAATACCCCTGCCGTGGATCGAACTCGACTGCGACTGAAGTGGCAGGAAAATCAATATAACCGTCATGACGAATGAGATTCCGAGAACCGCCACGAGTATGAATACTGCGTCATAGCTGTGAGTTTGTCCCTGTAAATCATTCAAACGAAAAACTTTGAGAAAATCTACCGGTTTTACCATGTTGAAGAAAAAGGGACGATCATCCGTTGTCGGAGACACGTCGAATGGATAACTCCGGTAGAACTCATCATCTTTAAATCGCGTTGACAGCTCAACGAAGCGATCATGTCCTCCCTCGAGAGGGAGATAGACAACGTCGAATTTGAGGCTGTCGGAAATTGCCGTCAGATGACGAATATCACGTTGCCCGAGAGGTTTTTTCCCTACAATGACGGTGGCAACGCCCTTACATGAGAGTACCGCGATATGATCCGAAGGTCGTTTAGCGCCACTGTTATGCAGGGCGGTAAGGGCAACGGCAAAGAGCCGGAGAGATTCGCGGGGCGGTTCGAAAATAAATCGGGAAATCGATACAAGACCATCGTCATTTAGACGATGAAAGTAATCCGTCATTGCTTCAACGGTGTATAGTGTGTTTTCGCTCAGCGTATATGCCCCCGCTGCGGTGGCCGCCCACGTATCCACCAACGATGCCTGAATAATATCAAAACTTCTGGAATCTCTGCGCAGAAAGGATCTAGCCTCTGCAACAACACCCTCAACGCCCGGGAGAGAATACGGTTTTCCGGAGAAAGATCCGAACACTTCATTGACCGCACGATACACCTCGTGATTTACTTCAACGGCAACAACCGAATCGGCACCTAGTTCGAGTGCCGCAAGAATATCCCTGCCGCCTCCGGGACCGACTACAAGATGCATACCATGCGGACGGAGATGATACCCAAGAGCGGTAATGTCATATCGGAGGTGTTTCAGTTCACCGGGAATACCGCGATATTCAGATATCGGAGTGCCGGCATAAGAATCGATGTGCATTCCCAATTGACGCGGCAACGGTCCATCGTATACGGGACTCATACCCCAACCGAAAAATTGCGTATTCCATTCTTCTTCGGTGGAGAACACCGTTATACGGGAATAGGAATTCCAGGCTTCGTGCAACAGACCACGTTCAGTTCGCTGTTTGGCCCAGATCACCCGGAGTAGACCCGTTGTCTCATTCACACCGAATAACAGCGCCAACACGATGATAGTTATTCCGTAGATTCGTTTTTTACCCGGGAGTGCAAAAAAGACTCCCGCTGCGGAGAAGAGAATCGTCGCTACATATATTGTTTCGGGACCGCCAAACAGACGGAGAATAGGGATAACGAGTAAACATCCGAGACCTGCTCCGATCAGATCGGCGGAGTATAGACTACTCATGGACGCCCCGTATACTCTCACGGCTATGGCTATCACAGATCCGCCTGCAATGAACGGAATAGTCGTGAGTATGTAGATGAGTCCCAGCTGTACAATTCCGGCTACTCCCAGGGTCTGACTGAAGTGAAGTCGGAGGACAATGGCGTTTCCTGCTAACGCGGAGATACTAAAAACAATACAGAGTGGCGGTATCAAAGCCACGAGTCGTTCATCGTTGACATCCCGACCGTACCTATGAACCAACGCGGCGGCTGCCGAAAGTCCGAGCATGGCAATGGAAATGACCATGAATGCGAAATGATACCACATGGTAACGCTGAAGATTCGAGTCAGGGTAAGCTCCAGCACGATAAGACCGCTGGAAGCGAATAACATCCCTGCAATTGTTGACGTATTGATTCTTTTCATGAACTCTCCCGGATCTCCCGGGCCAATGACGGTACTCTCAGCTTGATCCGCCAAATCACCCACAAAGCTTCAACTAAAATCGACCGGGATATCTTCGATCTGCCTCGTGTCCTTTCGGTGAAAATAATCGGTGTTTCATTTAGCTTGAACCCGAGACAGGCGGCCCAGTACTTCATCTCCATCAGAAATGAATAACCCTCCGATCGAACGAGGTCTAATGGGATTCGTTTCAGGACCTCGGTACGATATCCAATATATCCCGCGCTCAAATCGGAGATCCCTATTCGAAGGACCGAACGCGCGTAAAGATTTCCGAAGCGGCTTAAAAGTCTTCTCCAAATATTCCAGTTTCTCGTCCCGCCATCCCGTATATATCGTGACCCGATCACAACGTCATACTCGTCAAGACGTTTTATAATTGAGGTGAGATATATGGGATCATGTGACAGGTCTCCATCCATGCTTATAATAGTATCGAACTCCTCGTCTATAGCATATTTGAACGCATGGACATATGCACGCCCCAATCCATCTTTAGCCGGTCTCACGAGGAGATGAATCCGATCGAGGTTATCTTTAAGCGCCTTGACTTCCTCGGCCGTTCCATCGGGAGATGAATCATCAACCACCAGTACGTGTATGGATTCATCAACATCGAGAATAAGACGGATGAGCTTCCCAATGTTATGCCGCTCATTAAACGTAGGTATAACAACGAGGACTCGGGATCTCATAATTCGCGTGCCCTTCGAAACTTCACAGTTTCAAGTTGCGTGCTTTCCACTCGATGAATCTCTCGATCGACAGTTCGATATCTCCTTTTCCGGGAGTATGATCACTCATATCGGCGCGACACGTCGCCGAATCCGGTCGACTCTCGGAGTGGAACCATCCAGCCCAAAAGGCAGAGTGAGGTGAAACAGCCGATGAAAGTACTGCACCTCGCATGTCGGTCAAGACGCGTTTGGCGCTTTTCTTCCTCCAATTGCCGATAACGAGATCCATGTACGAATCCAGCATCCCTCTAAAATACTATATGTCAGTTTTCGTTTTCGTTTCATTTGGCTTCTCGCACGCCATACCGCTTTAAGACTGAGAAGAAATGCACATTTTCCAGCCAGAAATGGTAAAAATTCTCCTGCGAGAAAGCGAGAAAACGCTGTCATACAAAGGTATAGCACCCTGGAAGGAAACATGGCTACAAGAGTCCTCATGTCGTAGTTTTTGGCAATGACGAGTGATTCGTTTCGACTTGCCAGGAATGCACGTATCGCCGTAATTCGACCTCCCGTTCTCCCCTGCCGGTGTATCACCACCGTTCCCGGCTCGAAGATGATCCGCCACCCGTCCATCCACAGTCGAAGCGACAGATCCACATCCTCAAGATATGAATGGAAGTCATAATCCCAACCGCCGACATCACGTACAGCTTCGACCCTGTACATCGCACCCACTCCTGATGCCAGAAGCAATCCGGTTCGTGTCGGGAAATCACCTGTTTTTCCCATGTGACGACGGTATCCCCGCTTGTAGAAAAAACCTGCGCGGGTCGGAACATCTCCCGATGAATCGATTCTCCCTTCTGTATCCAGTGAAAGGGGAAAGGACGCCGCGACATCACACTCCGTTCGAAGACGGTTCGCCAGAACTTCAATCCACTTCACGTCCGGTTCGGCATCGTTGTTCAATACAGCAAGCAGCGATGTAGTGGTCACTTCCAGGGCATGCTGCGATGCTCCCGCATACCCGCGATTTTCAGGTAACTGTATGTGTTCAACCCGGGGATGGCTCTCCAGTAGAATCGACGTGTCGTCGGTGGATGCATTATCAACTACTAATATGCGATCCGGTTGCAGAGTCTGTGCATATATACACCTGAGGCATGCTTGAAGTAGATCCGCACAATTCCAGGAAGGGATCGCTACCGTGATACCTTCCGTTACCGGCACATACGGCATACGATGATCTGTATACCGGTACACGCCATGCCATCCCGCTTTATACTTCAGATGTGAAATGAGATTCATTACGCACTCTATGCTGCATTTTGCATTATTGATACTAAAATCATCACCTGAAGAAATGGTATGAGAGGCGCGGGGAAAAGAACTTCCAGACCTCAGTCCTGCCGGCATGTTTTTTGCGGGAATTGGCCAAGTGGGAATCAATTACTTAATCAGGAATTTGAACGATGATACGAACTATCCCCGCTTTCCTGTTACTGTCTTTGTTTGTAAACACGTATGCTGACACGCCCCTGGAATGGCTCGAACCTGATGGAATCGGATCGGGGGATTATGCATTCGATCGTCTCGGTTATACCTGGGATCTGGAGGACACCACCGGATTCCAGATGCACCACATTGATCACATTTCGATTCAAAACGGTATACTTCACGGAACATCTTGCGGTAATGATCCATGGGTCTCCTTTTATCTCGATCCACTGGACCTTCCCGATACGCATCGATATGGAACGGTCGGATTTCGATTTATGCGTTCGCCCGGCGGTCCCGTTGGTCTCTATTGGCGCGACGAACTCTACCAGTGGCATCATTCATCCCTCATCGCCCCGGACGGTGAATGGATATCCCCTGTGATGAATCTCTGGCAGAACCCTGATTGGACCGGTCCATGCACGGCTATCCGTCTGGACCCATCCACTTCATCTGACGTTCAATTTCAGTTGGATTGGTTCACCCTCACGGAGGGTGAGGTAGTATCGGACGGGCTGATCGTTGAAATGGATGTATCTGAAGCCATGGTGATCTCACTTGAATACAGAGTATGGGATACTACTCTTTGGGCACCACTGGCAAGCGCACAGGAACTCGATGCGGAAAGCGGTTTCTGGTCTCATTACTGTGACGTTTCGAGCATTCCGGGGGGCGATTACTATGAACTGAGAGCCATATGCGAACGAGAGGTTCGAGTAGATACCATTGACTGTCAGGGATTCATCAGGATTGACCGTTCTCCGGTTCTGGATATGACCGCCCCCGACGAGGAAATCGTCATCCTCGAAGCTCCAGACTTCGCCACACTCCGTGGCAATCCCTGGGATATGGATGGTATAGCGGATATAGGCTCGTGCGGCGGCATGATGGATATACAATGCCAGAATGGTCTTTTCACCGCACGCACGACGAATAATGATCCCTGGATCGTGTTTTCCGGTAACGACATTGATGCGTCAGAATTCACAATGGTAAGCTGGTTCATGAAACTCAGTCAGTCCGGAAGATATGCTGTTCATTGGATGGACGAACAAGGCGGCTGGCATCATTCGGATCTTTTGCCAAGCGCACGTGCCGACGTGTGGAACTTTTATACATTCGACCTTTCCGATGACCCATCATGGACCGGTGTCATAAAGAAGATCAGATTAGATCCGACGACATATGAGGATGTCAGTGTTGAGATCGATTGGTTGAGATTAGTCAACCCCGAGTATACGACGGTTCAAACGTCCTGGCATTCATGGGATGAGGAGTCCTTATCAAGGTTATTTCTTTCCTGTCGTGAAACTGGAACGAGCGGCGATGACGAATATGCGATAGAATCAATTTCAGTTGAAAACGGGACGGGAAATCATGATCTCGACGTATCCGCGTTACCCCCGGGATCTTATTCCGTGACATCCATCCTGGACGATGGCGCGCACCCTCTTTTTGAAGATCAATCAGAGGGAACATTGATATTACAGAGCAGAAATAATACTCCCCCGGTGTTATCGATACTCACCCCGAACGCCGAAACTCCCCGTATTCCCGATGTCAGCGAATTCTCCAGGGATGTATTGGAGGATCCATGGGATTTCAATGAACTCTCGGACGGATGCCTTTTCCATAATCTCACTGATCTCATAGTTGACGATGGAATTCTGACCGCCACAAGCGAGACCGCTGATCCCTATTTCTGGCTCCTGTTTCAAGGGTATTACAGCGCTCAGAATGCAGGGAAGACCGGCCAACGATTTCCTATTGATCCGTCTATATATTCTCTGCTATCATTTCGAATGTACATCGATGAACCTTCATGCATGAGGCTCTTCTGGTATCGTGGATCGAACGGAGCACCCGCGGAATGCGATACATTGAATCAGACAATATCAGAATCCATTCAGTTGTTTCAGGGCTGGAATACATATCGTATTGATCTCCGAACACTCGGCGTAGATCAGACCACGGGATCCGGCTTATGGTCCAACCATGACATCATAAACGGTCTGAGGGTTGATCCCGCTTCCCATGCTGGACGCACGATTCGTATAGATTGGTTCCGCTTATCCGGACAGGGTAACGAGGACACGTATATTGATATCTCATGGCAGGTGGAGGACGATCTTCAGGAGGCTGAGGTCGGTCTCTTCATCGATGACGACGGTTCGGGATTCGATGGAACGCGCATTTACGGACCTACCCCGGCGACTCAGGATATCGAATATATAACATTTTGTACCGCTCATCTTCCGTATCCGGGTTATCATGTGTATGCAGAGGTATCCGACGGCGTCAATGAACCGGTGCGCTCATATGCCCCGGCTCCCATGAAAATAAATGCGGCTCCCCTGATTCTGGTACGCGAACCGAATGAAATCGGTTCTACGGCATTCACCGCCACGCCACAGGGAGACACGTGGGATATGGATTCCTGGGAAGATATCGACATGCTTGTCAACATAGACAATCCTCAGTTGGAGGGAGGTATGTTGTCCGGTGTATCCACCAACAGCAATCCCGTTGATCCTCTTGCGGATTCGCAGGTTCACCTCGCATTTACGGAGCCTATTAATACACGTCGTTTTTCAGCAGTCAGATTCCGCCAGTGGAGCGATCAATGGAGTGTTCTCCGCCTCATATGGCGCCATACCAATGACTCTCAGTACCAGGCGACAGAGGATTTCGTGGTGTATCCCGGCTGGAACGAATTCGTCATTCCCGACATCAACAATCTGATCATGGAGTATCCTTCCGCACAGGACTGGTCAGGGTATATTACAGATATATTCAGGATCGATCCGAGCGAGTTGAGAAATTCAACGTTCCAGCTTGACTATGTAGAGTTATATACTAAAGACATGACTGAAGACAGTTTCGATCTTAAAGCCGAAATCGTGGATCCGGATGATGACGTATCTCTGGAATGGTATTGGCATAGCACTCCCGAGAGTCCCGATAGCCACCTGATATGTATGAACAATGACTGTGGAGAGGGGCTTCTCACCACCACATGGGATCTTTCAAATCTTCCGGGAGGAGAATACCATGTGTACTGCATTGCTGACGACGGTATGAACCGCACAAAACATCATGCAAAGGGTATTCTCGTTCTCAACCGCACACCGGCGTTTCAATTCATAGAACCCGACGGAAATCACGATACCGTTGAACCCGGTAATGACTACTCTACGGAGGAACGCGGCGACGCATGGGATATGAACGCACCGACCGACATCGATGTTCACATCGGTTTTGATGATGTACAGTGGTCGAACGGATCCTTTGCAGCGGTCACATCATGTAATGATGCCTACTGGTTATGGAACTGCATGAATAATCCAATTGATACCGACCGGTATTCCACTGTATCGTTTCAGATCTTCGTCGATCATCCACAGAACAGTCCCACCAAAGCCATGATCTACTGGAAGCATACCACTGACGGCCCATGGTATCATTCAAATTTCCTCTCATTGCAGGAGGGGTGGAATACCGCTATCGTCTCACTGGAGGAGGATTATCCCGAAACGTGGACGAACGCAGTCTCCATATTGCGCATTGATCCCGTTGCCGCTGCCGATGTTGCGATTGAACTCGACTGGGTCAGGCTCTCTGAACCGGGCTCGGCGGAATATACTATCCAGTGGACGGCATCGGATCCCGATGATGACGCTTCAGTCCTGCTTTCATGCACATCTCCATCAGTCGGCGATGAAGATATTCTGATTGCGGACGCAATATCCGAGGATGCGGGAATCACGATTTTCTCATGGGACCTGTCGCCATTCCCACCTGATGAATACTCGATAACAGCCACCATCGATGACTTCATCAATGCGCCACACATCGTACATTCACTCCATCCTGTAGTAATTTCAAGTTCACAGGAAGCCCTCAACCTCACCGGGTATGTGGTGGATATCGATACGCTCAGGCTTTCATGGAACGAACCGGCGGATGGGTATGAAGTATTCAGAGTATACCGGGATTCCACGGCTTACTTCGAACCGGCGATTGAGTGTTTGATCGCGGAAACAAGTGGCACCGTGGTCTACGCGGATATTACCGATGCGACCATGAATCCAGACCTTGAATATTACTATTTGGTCACCTTTTTAAATTCCCAACAAATTGAATCCCCACCGAGTAACATCATCGGTATCGCGAATTATTCTTATTAATCGGCATCCCTATACTACATAAATGCTACTGCGTACGCTTGATAACCATTGCCGTCAGGTCGTCGAGTAGAGACGGATCTGCGGAAAAGTTTAGAACTTCAGCATAGATCCTGTCTCTGATCTCGATGGCTGGATCAGTACGATGGGCACGGATCATGTCTATCAAACGATCGATGCCGAACTCTTCTCCGCTGGAACCCATGGCTTCCACCACGCCGTCTGTATAAAGAACAAGTATTTCGCCCACGGAGAGCCTTACTCTTCTGAGCTCATAGTTGGCATGAGAAAATGATCCGAGAATAAGATCACTCCCCTGGAGAGTTCTCGGTTCACCATCGGCCGAAAGTATGATTGGCTCTACGTGCCCCGCATTGCAATACGTGAACAGCCCCGATTTAAGTTCAAGTGTCCCATACACCGAGGTGACAAATACTCCCCTATCGGTGCTTCTGATGAGAAGCTGATTCACCTTTCTCATAATGATTTCGATTGAATATTCGTTGAGAACCTCGGCGAGAAGACTCGCCCTGAATGTTGCCATGACCAGTCCTGCAGGAACACCTTTCCCGGAAACATCTGCTATGCAGATACCAATCACGTCATCGTTGATCCAGATGAAATCGTAGTAATCCCCACCGACTCGTGCGGCGGGCATATTCAGGCCCGCCATTTCCCATCCGTCCAGCCGCGGGGCTTTATCAGGCAGTAGTTTCCGCTGTATATCCTGGGCAAGGGATAGCTCCGCATCTAATCTTCGTTTTTCGAGCACATCACGATACAATAATGCATTGTCAACCGCTATCGCGGCTTGTCCGGCAAGAGCATGCAATAATACCATATCACTTCGGGTATATGCATTGACGGTGTTGCTTTCCACGTTGAATGCCCCTACGATTCTATTTCCCCGTCGGAGAAGCGCCACCATTTCCGACCGGGTTTCCTCCCGTGCAGGGATATATCGATCATCGTTCTCGACGTCCTCCACCAACAAATCAGTGCCTTCTTTCGCCGCCCATCCGATAAGACCATGACCGATTTTCGCACGCGCAACATGTTCCATCTCTGATTTGTAGCCTCGTAATGTCGCCGCCGTTAGTCGTTCGCCATCACGATCCAGGATGTAGATCCCCGCGGCGTCGTATGCCAATACATCCCTGAGTGTTGAAAGAATAAGGTTGAGAAGGTATCGAAGATCTAATGATGAACTAATGGTGGTGCCGACTTTCCATAGAGCTGATATCCCTTTAATCCTTGCACGCAATCGTTCATAAATCCGGGCGTTACGGAGTGCTCGCACCGATATCGTATGGAATGCGTTTTGAAGTGAGTCATGATCTTTTTCGGCTGCGGGCGAGAAAACGAGGAGTGTCGCCCGTAGCGTTCTTCTATATGAGAGATCGATTGTTCGCTGTGCTTCGAATATCATTTTCGCCGAGACATCCACGGACCCCGGCTTTGATTCCCATGTACGCTCAATGTCACTCCCGGACCGGACCGAATATATGCCAAGACCTCCCCGTTCGGGGATCAGGAGCGACGACGAGGCCGCCTGGTAGATTTTACACGCCGCATCAAGAACGGCTTGAATAGTATCGATACGAGGACGAAGGAGAATAAGATCGTCCAGGAGATGGCGCATTTCATCTATAGTATGGATCATAGTCATGTCCGCCTTCCTAGAAAGAAGCCAAATCATGGAAGGGGACAGGCAGTGTCAAGCGGACGGTGTAAAATTGGCGTATTCCCTCATGACGTAAGTTTTATCGTGCGGTCGGTTCATCGTATATACGGCAAATCTGTGTCTGATATCGCCCGCAAACAGTTATTTTCCACAAAAATCGGCATAAATACTTGACGTTTCTTCTGATCAAGCGCCTAGTTATGCAGCTCAATGTAATGAATGTATGCGTCAGACCCGACGCATACACCTACACATCTTTCACTTCGGAGGAAGCCGAAACTATGGCAGCAGTCGTTGACGTTGAAAAATGTACCGGTTGCGAATCTTGCGTACCCGTATGTCCCGTGGAAGCGATAGTAATGGAGAATGGAAAAGCAGTCATCAGCGAGGATGATTGCATCGAATGTGGCGTCTGTGTTGATGAGTGCCCCGAAGGCGCAATATCAATGCCGGGCTGAGTCTGATAGGACACCTGGACGTAACGATCTATTTCCGTAATCGTAAGCCAATCAATACAATTCAACAGACCGGATGTTTGAAAGGGACGGTTCAAGGAATCTTATGAACCGCGGGATTATTCCGGTCTGGAAGTTGGTCTACGTACGTCGCTTCGTATAACGGAGCCGTTTCATTTTTGACTGGTCTGCCGTTCGATCTTTACTGATATCCGGGAGACCAGTCTCAATTTTTCTCATGGATGGATTTTATTGCCCACGCCGTCTAAAAACGGGCTAGTATCAAAATGATCAGAGAAATCGGAACACCGCGATTCCTAATTCATTGGAGCAACAAACCAAAACGCGGAGCCATCCGATGATAGAAGGCCGCAAGGAAACGATTCGAGGTTCGGCAATGGCGGTCAGTCGCAGTACTCTTCACCAGTGGTGGTATAATACCGCGTTTCAGATTCTTCCGATTGTATTCAGATGAATAGCAAATGCAATCCCAATCGTCGTTCAATCTTTCAGGTTCTGTCACGGCCACGGCAATCAATAATCATACCCGTTTGCTCTGAATTGAGGATCGATGAAAATTCTTGATATCCATGCTATTCAGGGTGCGAATTATTTCAGCCTGCGCCCTGTTATCGTCATGAGATTGGATCTTGAAGAATACGATGAGGTTTTTACGTCTGAATTCCCCGGCTTTGCCGAAAGACTTCTGTCGATAATACCTTCCATCCAAGAACATAAATGCAGCAAAGGCGTGCCCGGTGGATTAATAGAACGCATACGGGAAGGCACGCTCCTCGGTCATGTTATCGAGCATATAGCCATCGAACTACAGTATATCACATATATGGAAGTGGGATTCGGGAAGACCCGTTGGTCAGGAGAGCCCCGTGTTTACAATGTAGTGTACAGCTACTGGGTCGAAAAGGCCGGAATATTCGCGGGAAAAGAAGCATATAACATCGTTACTGCTATCCTGAACAATGAACCGTATGACATCGATTCCTGCCTGAATACACTCATGACATTATTGGATGAGAATCGTCTCGGTCCCTCAACCGCGTCAATCGTAGATGAGGCGGAAAAAAGACACATTACGGTCATACGATTGGATGGATACAACGTTATTCAACTAGGAGAAGGAAAATTTCAGAAACGATTGATGGGTACGATAACATCAAACACATCATTCATCGGTGTTGAAACCGCAGATGATAAAATCCTGAGTAGTCGCATTCTGAAGGATGCAGGAGTCCCCGTACCAATTCAATATAACGGTACAACCATTGAGGAGATTCTTTTAGGTTGTAAGACCCTGGGATTTCCAGTTGTGATCAAACCCGCCGAAGGATCGCATGGACGAGGCGTAACAGTAGGTGTCGGATCCGAAGACGAACTCCAGAGCGCGTTCGCGTATGCCCTCCCTGTATGTTCTCGAATCATTATCGAGCAAATGATACAGGGAAACGACTATCGAATCCTTGTGATAAACGGATCTTTTGTCGCTGCTGTCCGACGTATACCCGCTCATGTAATCGGGGATGGCGACCATAGTATCACGGAGCTTATCGAAATCGAAAATAAAAATCCCGAACGCGGATTCGGTCATGAGAAAACCATGACAAGATTGTCCGTCACCAGTGCCACCGAATCGCTGCTTCGCCGATTCGGATACTCGCTGGATACCATTCTTGGAAAAGGGGAAAGATTTGATCTCGAACTGAGATCCAATCTAAGCACCGGTGGAACGGCAAAGGATGTAACGGATACCGTACATCCGGTTAACCGTCGAATTGCGGAACGGGTATCCAAAATTGTTGGACTCGATGTTGCCGGCGTGGATATCATAGCTCCAACGCTGGACGATCCCATCATTGATAATGGCGGCGTCGTTCTTGAAATCAATGCATCACCGGCATTGCGATCACATATCTCTCCATCGATCGGTTCCCCCAGAAATGTATCAACAGCGATTGTGGACATGCTGTTCCCGAACCATATTCAGCACGACATACCCATCATAGCGATCGCCGGAACTCTGGGAAAATCAACCACGGCACGACTCCTATCTTCTATCATGGAATCCGCAGGATACGCAGTCGGTCTTGCCTGCAGTGAT
>Ga0272441_10012017_pt1 | contig 12733 bp, 13 predicted proteins | sample SSMProp6N_FD_193582 | JGI IMG/M metagenome (GOLD analysis project Ga0272441, IMG submission 193582) | Marine sediment archaeal communities from Little Sippewissett salt marsh, Falmouth, MA, United States - SSM-Prop-6N | ecosystem: Environmental > Aquatic > Marine > Wetlands > Sediment ...
GACCCTCAATCCGTCTTACTCCCTAGGGCTACCTTACCTACTATTGTCCTCCTATGCGAATTTACCCATTTATTCCATGCTTGGTTCTCGGCATTGGAAGGACTTGTTGCATCCTGAAATAAAAATAAAACCTGCTAGTCAGGCGAGGTCTGAACGGATCCCCGACTCGATCGCATTTTTCCGACATGATGCCATCGCGATACCGGGTAGTACGTACTGCTACTTTCGAGAAAAGCCGCTACTGCGTGGCTGCATTACGCGCCCTGATCCTGGCATACAGCCAGGAACTGAGCGTTAATATTGCATAGATTACAGGGAGAAAGACCAGTTACCTTGGTTGGTTGTTAAGCTCGAAATAAAGAATCAGCATAGTGCCAATCAGTAAACCGGCAAGGGAAACAAGGGTGATGGTAGCGGATGACCCGGTCAGCTTCCTGATCCTGAAATTCGCATAGGCCATCGACACAGAAACCAGCAAGAACGTAACACTGCCAAACTCCAGGATTACCTCCAGGGTGCCTGCAAGCACCACGGCAAACGCGCATGCAGCTATAAATATGATCGCGTAACCAGGGATCCGTCTTTTCCGCCTGGCGAGCACGGCTCGTAGATAACCGTCTTCGGCGATGACGGTCATCTGTCTTCAAGCGCCAAACATCGTGCCGCTGATGGCGCTGCTGGTGGCCAGCAGCGCACCGAAAATAACAAGTTCCGTCCCCCAGTGTCCCAGCACATCCCCAGCACCGGAGGCCAGCGCGTATTCCTTGTTGCGAATGATATCCTCGACTTGCACCCCATACCCTTTACACTCCATACATTGATTACCGTGAAGATCAGGATCACCATGCCGGCTATCCATTTCCTGATCCACTCGTCATTGGCGACAGGAAAACTGCTGATTACATAAGCGGCAAATGTATAAGCGTAAAGCGCAAGCGTGCTGATATAGCCAAAAGCCACCCACCATCCGATCAGGGTAGCTGCAAAATGGGAGCTGTGGCTACCAAAAACATCGTACGTATCGATTCCGTTGACTTTTTTGCTGATGTAATCATACGAGGCATAGGACGAATAAAAACCGCAGCGCAGCCATCGATAAAGATCCCCCCTCTGAGAACTAACATGCTCTTTTGCTGACCGTCAATGTGGGTGTATTTCGGTGGATGGGATTTTTGGGAGGGACAGGACAAAGACGGTTGATTCCTGGATAACAGGGGTTATAAAGGTATTCGAATGTAATGTTTTGTCCATTTTGCGATCGCACCAGAAAAATCCTGCTAGAGTACGTCATACATTACTTTTGTGCATACTCTTGGCAAGCTTTTTTTTGCTTTCATAAATCTTTAATTCTGTGAAATTAAAAAACGCTAAAACCAAATCTACCATTGCACAGAGTTGCGTATCGATAACCTATCTAGATATTTCTAATTCCATTTCAACTTAACTCCAAGAGCAGGAGAGATGCCATGAAAAAAATAATAATAAAACTACTGGCTGTGAGCTTTTTCTTCGGTTTGGGTCTTCCCCGCCTATCGTTCGCCACAGAAGTTGGGACGAACGTTCACATTACAGGCACAATTATACGAGTCCAAAGTTATGTAACTGCTGATAATGCTGAGGTCACACGATACAATATTTCTCGACCATACATTGATGGCCAGTATGTACGTTCAGCGTGGTTGAAAGCTTGCACTGGACCCAGCGCTGACGCCTGCCAATCTGCTGGACTTGAAATGGTCTCAATTGCCCCAGGAGTAGGACTTGGTTCAAAAGTTGATGCGTATGGTTTAATCACAACGATATCACGTAAAAGGTATTACAGTACGTACTACTTAGATGCAACTGCAGATATAGCGCCAATCAATTAAAACAGCTCTGGGTCAAGCATCGTAGAGCAAAGGAACTCAAGTGCATAGGTGATATGGGATGCACCGTGCACACCACTCTTACCCAGCAAGGGCCTGTATTTAGAGGCTGTCGGTTTGCGGGAGAGAGTGGTGCCGCCGCAGAGTAGCTTGTTCAGCCGACATACGGGAGCAATCAATGGCTCCCCATTTGCCACGCGAAGTTCACAGCGAAAAGGTAAGGCTGCTTAGTTTTTGTGATGCATAAGGTCTCAAGGTGGCCGAACCGAGAAGTAGTAAGCTCGCTGATGCGCCGCGTTATGCCTCAGCTCGGCCGCCTCCTACTTGAAAGGCTAAGATTCCTCACAATCAACGGTGCTTGGCCAGTTTCAGTTCCATGAAGGTAATCTTTTCATTCAAGTCTTCCGATAGCAGCCGGGCCCGGCCACATTGCCGGGCCCTTCCGTATTGCAGTTGGCCTGAACTCTGCGCATCGGACTAATCCGGGCGTACATTGATCTTGACCATATCCTGCATCACACCATCGAGACCGCCGAACACGGTGAGCTTGTCCACCTTCTCGGTGATCTTCTCCAGCGCCTCCAGTTCCTTCAGGCGCAGGAGTACCGGGTTCTCGTCCATCAGTCGGGCGGTGTTCAGCAGCGAACGGGTTGCTGCTGTCTCTTCACGGCGCTTGATGATGTTGGCCTGTGCAGCCTTTTCAGCATGCACGACCTGGTTGAGGATGTCTTTCATATCACCCGGCAGGATGACATCCTTGACACCCGCGCTCTTCATCTCGACACCGTATTCCGCTACTTTGTCACGGACGGTCTCAAAGACCACACGGTCCAGTTCACCCTTGTCACCCAGGAGGGTATCGAGGGTGCGGGTACCGATGGATGCGCGCAGCGCGAACTACAGCTCCCGGTATAGGGTAGCGCTCGCATCGACCAGCGCCTTTACCGCAGCAACCGGATCAGTGATCTGGTATTGGGCGCTGAGGTTGGCGCGCAGACTGACCTTGTCCTTGGTCAGGATCTCCTGGCCGCTAACCTCCATTGCCTGCAGGCGGGTGTCCACCTGCTCGACCTTGATGGCGCGGTTGTACTTCCAATAAGCGTACAGGCCCGGTTCCAGGGTCTTGGCCAGCTCGCCATCGACGAAGAGCAGACCCACGGACTTGTCCGCAACTTCTACCAGGTAAACCGCGGTACGCGCCGCGTCGGCCAGTTCGCTCGAACGCGCGTAGGCGATCAGGCGAACCAGGTCACGCGGTACTTCGAAGTCAGAGGAAATATCCTGCACCTCGACGCGTACATCGACCGGCCCCTTCCAGTACAGCTGGCGAGTAGCCGGTGCCAGCACCGTCGCCAGCTTGTCGTTCTTGTAAACGAGACCGACTTCGTACTCGCCCAGCTCAACCAGCTGGAAGTACTTTTCGCACAGCGCAGTCTGATCTTTGATCAGAACGTCTTCGTACGCGTGCGAGAATGCCGCTCGAGTGATGTCGTAAACCTCAACCTTGACACGACCCGGCACATCGGCGATCCAGTACACACCCGGTTCCAGGATCTTCTCAATCGATCGATCCTTCAGGTACAGACCACGCTCGTGCTTGGCAATAACCTGTCTCTTGATACCAAACATGACTTTTCTCCTCTAACATTAACGCATCCAATAGCGTGGCTTTTATCTGACTCGGACCCTGTAATGCAGGGCGCCACTCCGACATGTTATGTATGTTTCACCTTATTTCTCCTGTCTCTGTTGTGATTAAAACGCTATCCAAAATTCTTCATGAAGAGTCACCCCACGCACAAAGCGCGGATGATTTCGGGACCGATTTGAATCCCCATGCCTGCAGGGACCGGAGCAGCGGAGCTAAATGAGGCTCCACCGTGTTCCAGCACCGGCATGCCCAGTTCTTCAAACCGGTTGCGCAACCATGCAAGGCACGATGCGCGCTGCGGCCGGCACTCCTGTTGCCATACACATCCTGTGTTACCGCCGGGGCTTCTTCCTTGTTGTTACCAACCAAGTATGTGGATTTGAACCACACGGCTTTCGCCTCTACCAAAGGAACAGCGTTCCAGGCTGTGGTCGAATGAGTGGGAATCGAACCCACGACATACCGATTCACTATCGGTTGCTCTAACCAACTGAGCTATCTTCCGATGGCGCATTGGAACACTGATCGGTTTTGTATACACCTTACAATCACAGTTTTGGTGCACAAGACAGGCATACTGAACCTGTACCGCTAAACGAATAGTGCTTTTTCCATATGCCTCTGAATCGCGAGTTAATGGGCCACGCAATTACAATTCACTAGGTGATGCTCGCGTATCGCTGGCGAGAATCCAATCAGGTAAAATTCGATGACGGGCACCGCTGTCGCACTTAGCCCGCATGTTATTAACCGGGAGCCAGTGGCTTAAAACACGCGCTACCGGCCCCTACCTACAACATGCAGGCATGACGGGCCGAACGATGCCGGCGTGACAAAACACCTGATCTTCTGCACGAGGTGACCAGCCCCATTGCTGGTCACCCATTATTGCTTCCTGCACCCACTTATTTCCTGTACGACAAATGATCTCGACGTTGTTTCGGACATTGCGCTTTCAGGAATTCCATCTGGTCTGCCAGGATATTTCTGTTACGCAAAATCAACCATTCCGCATAGTTCGGTGCGTACGGAACCGCATGCAAGTGCATATCAGTCTCCTTCAGCAGCCGATTCGCTTTGCGCTGATTACACTGCTTACACGCGGTGACGACGTTGGTCCATTCATTGTCACCACCGCGCGACAATGGCAATACATGGTCGCGCGTCAAATGCCGATCGGCCAGCGGTGCCAAACAATACATACAGGTGTGACGATCACGCCGAAACAGTTCCCGATTCGTCAGTGGCGGCACTGTTTCATACCTTGATCGGCCGAGTATACCTTTTACGCCAACGATCGGGTGCACGTCCATGTATGATCGTTCATTACGAATACGGTTAAAACCACCGTAAACACGCAATGGTTCTTCGCCCAAAGTCCATACCACCTGTTCTCTGGCGTACAGCAATACCGCTTCTTTCCATCCGATCCAACCAGTAGGCTGCCCACTGACATTGGCTCGTAGAATCATCGTTGTCATTTCTACTCCTGCTGTCTATCCAAATGCTTCGACAATTTGGCAAGTGTTTGATTCTGTGAAAGAGACGGATTCGAACCCACGACAGCACGTATGCCTGTCCCGCGTTAGCACCGAGGCGCTTTAATCCGCTCTGCTATCTATCCAAAACTGGTACGGCTACTCGGACTCGAACCGAGAAACGACGAGTTTTAAATTCGCCAGGTATGCCAGTTCCCGTCATAGCCGTAAGCATTGGTACGCTTCCTCGGATTCGAACCGAGATGCCATGTATTCTGAGTACATGAGGTATTCCTGTTCCCATCAGAAGCGCATTGCTTTTGTTGTATCGTTGGTCGTGGTCCCGGAGGTCGAACACCGTTCGTTTGCTTCTCTTGTTCCATTGCAGTCTCCTTCGTGAAAAAAAACTGGTGGAGCCAGAGGGATTTGAACCCGCTTTTCCTGCTTGCAACACTGGCACTCTGCCAATTGAGTTCTGGCCCCGAACGATCTGGGAGGTGCGGTAAGAATCGCACTTACAACGTTTGAGGCAACAGGGTTACGGCCTGCGGAGCACGCCACACTGCTCAACACATCCAGAAAGAATTTGGCTCCCAGGGTTGGATTTGAACCAACATACAACTCATCAACAGTGAGGCCACCTACCAATAGTGCACCTGGGAATTAACCTGCCTTGCGCAGTGACATGCTTGAATGAAACTCAACCATGGAAGCCGCCGTTTTTAGACAAACTTCACCCCAACACGTAATGCATGTGCATTACATGATTAAACACTTGCCAAATTGTTAAAGAGCAGGCCACTGAGAGCATTGTCAGGGCATAAAAAAACCCCGTTTGCAAACTGCCTAACGGGGTTTCGTTCTGGTTCCCGCGGAAGGCATCATTATGCAGCCCTCCGCAAAATTCTTGCGAAAAGCTACGTCATACCGAGATCACTCTCATCGGTTTTAAATAATTCATTGCTGGTGGATAAGCAGGTCACGCGCGCAGCTACACACCCGTTGGTCAATCGTTGTGGAACGTCGGGGCGCCGGCCGACTCGGTAACTACGAGGCCGGGATCTCGTTACCGTCACCTGATGATGTCAAAACCATCGCCACAGTGACCGGCTCATCACCGTGCTGGATTATGTTTGGACTGGGTCCGATACGCGCCACCGGCCGCGACATACAGGCAATACGGCATCAGAACTTTGCCTATATCGTCGAGAGCTGCAAAAGCCAACAAGGCAAAATCCACCGCTTCCTACAAGCCATCGGCCTGTCACGCAAGAAAGTAGAAGAACATCTCAACAACCCCTTCCTTACCATCCCCGACAGAATCGCGAAAAAATGTGAAAAATTCTATAAAAAACCAAACGGTTGGTTGGATGAACAGCACGTCGAGGCCAACCCTGTATGCGCAGCTTTTCCAGAAGATATGAGGCGGGTGATGGAGGTATACTCGGGTTTGGCGGATGAAAAGAGGAAATTGTTTTTACAGATAGCGGAGGTTTTCAACGATTCCTAGTTGGAGCCAAAACTGGTTAGTGTTTAATCGCCCAAAGAGACCCCTGTCTCTACCTGCAAGTGGCTGGCACAGTAGGGAGGGTTCAATTCTATTTCACAAGCGTCGCCCCACTTGTTTCCTGATAGCTCACTGGCGTAACGGGCTAGCCTGCGGGCGATATTATAATATGCAACGCATCGGCGAGAGCTGCACACCGGGCTCATGTCGCAACTTGCGCCCGCCAAAGCGTTTTCGGTAAGTTATTTGCGCGGCGCAAGTGGCGTAGTTATATGCCCTTCGTCCTCGCCACTGTGCACTGGCTGGATGCCGGCGTATTTGCCAGAATATGCGTATGGGGAAATTCACAGACACCGGCACCGGGTATGCTCGACAGCTGCCGGGGTGAACAGAGATGAGCAGCGAGAACCCAATTGAATTAGTTGATGCGTTAGATTCGATGGAGCGCAGGCTGACCCGTCTCGTGCGCAGAAAAGAGCGACTGGAAACACCACGCCACACCTACGCAATTGGGGATGTTCAGGGGTGCTTTGACGATCTGCTCAGGTTGCTCGAAAAGATCGATTTCGATCCAGAGAAAGACCGCCTCTGGTTCACCGGCGATCTGGTCAACAAGGGACCTAACTCCCTGAACATACTGCGCTTTGTCAGGGGTCTGAGGGATTCGGCTATTACTGTTCTGGGCAACCATGATCTCTACCTGCTGGCAGCAGCGGCGGGCATTGTGCAGGACAAGAAGAACGACACCATAGCCAGTGTTCTTGCCGCCCACGACTGTGAGGAACTGTTGTTCTGGCTCCGGCACCAGCCTGTGCTGCACCACGACGATGTCCTCGGTTACACGATGGTTCACGCCGGCCTGCCGCCCCAATGGGACCTTGCTGCCGCAATGGCCCGCGCGCGGGAGCTGGAAATCGTTTTGCAAAACCTAGGCTACGAAAAATTTCTCGAGGCTTTACACGAGGAAAAGCCCGACAGATGGAGCGAGGGCCTGGAGGGTATGGGAAGGCTTTGTTATATCGCGAACTGTTTCACCCGGTTACGTTACTGCGACCGCGATGGCCGCCTGGACCTGGCAAGCGAGCGGCGTACCGCGGCTAAAAAAAAGAAACGATCCATACCCTGGTTTCAGGTTCCCAAGCGGGCGCATAAAGACATGAAAATCATCTTTGGCCACTGGGCGTCGCTGGACAAGAAAAAGACCAAAACCCCCGGTGTTTACCCGTTGGATACGGGTTGTTCAAGCAGAGGAAGATTCACGGCCATGCGCTTGGACGATGAGCGAATCTTCAGTACCCGCTGCAGGATCAGGTCTCATCCGGGCCTGGGGTAGACGATCTTGACCAATATCAACAGGTTCACGAAGGCTGTTCCGAAAACAAAGGCGCATTAGCATAGTTGGGACGATAACCTGTTTGGGGATGAATGCGAAAACTAAAATCGGGCTGGCACTGGGGAGGTTATAGGACCAATAAACACCACGTTGTCCGAAATCCAACCTGCATTTCCGAACTCGACATAGCCACTCACCCTACTGCCAGGCACTAATGCCTTCTTCATTCCATCCGCCTCTCAATAAAATCCGCGCTGGCCAATCCAAGATTTAAGCTGCTACCGCCGAATTCCAGCCAGCGGGCCATGCGCTAGCCTACCGCATCCATCAGGGTCGCAGCCTTTTGAGTTGCGAGTCATTGATGTGCGTGTGTCGGCTGAACAAGTCGCCCTGCGGTGGCGCCCTACTCTGTGGTGTCAACTGCCGGCCTCTAGATATAGCCATTTACTGCGTAGATGCGTCAGTATTTTCTTGATCACCACGCGACAACTTTTACAAGAAAGTCAACGCAATCAATACGCACTGTATTTTTTGGTAGCCACCGTTTAGGAAGGAATTCGTGCTCAGCGCCGGGTGAATTACCATGATTGGCTGGGAAATGCCGGTCACGATTCTGGCAATAGGGCGTTTGTTCTACTAATAAACTCGGAAACACGTGGCGGTCTATTACTAATCCAAGCGTTTGCATTCGACGCCTGGTTATAAAACATCGCTCGATCATGAAAAGAAATTTAACAAAGTGTGCGGGAAAGGTTGACCACTTAATACAATCGAGACAGAAATTTCGTCTACGCTTAGGTATGGCTCACAGAGAAAGTGACCCTAAAAAAAACATGGACTGTCCATAACCTTGCTAAACATTCGTCCGGAGGTCCCAAGATGAACTGCGCTATCGCTGAAAGATTGCCAGAAATAGACTCAAATACTACACACTACTCCCATCTTACAACTCATTATGAATCAAACCATAAACTCGGGTGGTATTTCATGCACGCGTCGCCACGCGCCTGTTTTACCCCTACCCTGCTTGCTGAACTTCAGAGTCACTATGCCAGCGTCAGGGCAGAGATTGATAACCCGGTAGGTCGGGAGTACAAGTATCTGGTTGCTGTCTCCGACGTACCCGGTGTCTTTAACCTGGGGGGTGATCTTGAACTGTTTGCCCGCCTGATCCGGGCGAGCGACCGTGATGGCCTGATGAAATATGCTGTCTCCTGTATCGATGCCGTCTACGAGACCCATGTCCACCTCAACCGCGATATAACCACCATCTCTCTGGTTCAGGGTGATGCGCTGGGAGGTGGTTTCGAAGGCGCACTATCGAGCAACATCCTGATCGCTGAGCGCGGTACCAAAATGGGATTGCCCGAGATCCTCTTCAACCTCTTCCCGGGCATGGGTGCCTATAATCTGCTGTCACGCAAAATCGGTAGTTCAAGGGCAGAACAGATGATTCTCAGCGGTCAGCTTTACAGCGCCGAAGAGCTTTACGATATGGGCGTGGTAGACATTCTCGCAGAAAAAGGTGAAGGCGAACTCGCAGTCTATGACTATATCAAGCGTGCTGAACGTGCCGCCAATGGCTATCGCGCCATGCGCGATGTCAAAGATATCAATGGCCGTATCAGCTACCAGGAACTGCTGGATATCACCAAAATATGGGTCGACGCCGCGCTGCGCCTGGAGAAACGCGACTTGAGGATGATGGAGCGCCTGGTTTCACGTCAGACATCAAACAGGCTCAAAACTGCCTGAGCGTAAGAAACGGGACTTTTTCCCTGTCTGCATAGACCATATGCAGACAGGGCTATTTAATCTCCCGCTGCTGTGTCAGATGGCTAGCCATCGCCTCTGCTATGCGACTAAAGCTGTGGCTGATTTCCGCAACTTTGTTGGCTGGCTCAGTACTACCCATATCATAAGGACGTAGTCGTTCGCTCGCTTCACAGAGCTTGACCAGCTCCACACCACCCAGCTCTGTTGCACTACCCTTTAGTGCATGCAGCGCTTCGCGAAAACGCAGATAATCCTGTGCCTCACTTGCCGCATCCAGCTCCTTCAATAAGGCTTCACCATCCCTCCTGAAACCTTCGACGAGGTCACGAATAAACTCCTTGCCGGTACCGAGCTTCGCAAGCTTATTCAGCGCTTGTTGGTTCAGAATCCCATCTTTCTGATTATGAATACCGGTGACGGGAGCTTCACTCTTCGTCTTGGGAAGACGCTGGTATTTTTGTGAATGGAGTGCAATCTTCTCCAGTAGATTGCGTGCATCTATTGGTTTGGTAAGGTAGTCGTCCGCCCCTGAAGCCATACATAACTCTCTCGCCTCAAGGGTTGCATCAGCAGTTAACATAATAACCGGCATCGAAATCCCGGTATCCATAAAGCGGAGCGCTTTTAACACATCGATACCATTGCGCCCGGGCATATTCATATCCAGCAGTAGCAGGTCGAACTTCAGATCCGACCTTTCCAGCATATCCAGCGCTTGCTCGCCATCACTGGCCACCCACACCTCATTCCCGGCATGTTCCAGAATAGCGGTAACGACCTCCTGGTTTATCGCGTTGTCCTCCGCTACCAGAATTCTGAGCTGTCTGGCGCTGATCTGGCGTTGATAGTGTTCGGCAAGGGAGACAACATTTTCATCCGGCTCATGGCCACTTCTGGCAGCATGAATTGCATTGAACAGTAAAGTTTTATCGATGGGTGTTTTAAGAATAGATGAATAATGACCGGCAAGCCCCTCACTATCTAATTCACCCGTCGAACCATTATCTACCAGGACAAGGGAGAGATTTTCCAGTGCCTCATCTGCCCTTACCGCTCCCGCAAAGTGAGCTGCGCCCATTTCCAGCATCCCACCTTCAACGATAGCGACGCCATAGGGCATGCCATGTTCACAGGCGTCGATCATCAGAGAGAAGGCCCGTGCCGATGATACGACCCAGTCAAACTGGATCCCCCAGTCATGCAGCACGGAACGTATCGGTGCCACATCAGGCTCATTGAAAAGCAATAGCACCCGCGTATCGGTCAGAGCAGACAGAGCAGACTCTGAGATTACATCACTTTTCTGTACGGTAAAGGGTACTTCAAACCAGAAACAGGTACCCACACCCATGGAACTGGTTACGCCAATCTCTCCCCCCATTAGTTCAACCAGTTGCTTTGCGATCGTTGTTCCCAGTCCAGTTCCGCCGTAGCCACAGTTTGCGGCGTGTTCAACCTGGGTAAAATCTTCAAATATTTCCTCCAGCCGCTCATCCGGAATACCGATTCCAGTATCTGCCACCTCAAACCGGATACGCGGTCGATATGAGGTACCACCGGCCAACATCACTTTCACAGTCACTGAACCCTCATTGGTAAACTTGATGGCGTTACCAATAAGGTTGATCAAAATCTGGCGCAGATGAAGCGCATCACCATTCAGCTGGAATGGTGTTTCGGGGCTGATGTTGCTGGAGACCACCAACCCTTTGCGGCGTCCCTGCGGCTCAAGCATCAGTACCGATCCATTGACCAGCGCATGCAGGTCGATAGGTTTATGTTCAATAGCAATTTTACCCGCTTCGATCTTTGATATATCGAGTACATTCTCTATCAATCCCAGGAGTATGTGGGCAGAGGCATTTACCGCTCGTACCAACTCCTTCTGCTCATCATCAAGTTTCGTATCCTTGAGCAGATCGCTCATACCGATAACGCCGTTGAGAGGCGTGCGCAGTTCATGGCTCATATGAGCAAGAAAGCGCGATTTGGCCTCACTCGCCTGGTTAGCCTGCCGGATTGCTTCATGCAACTTCTTCAGCAGCGCGACCATGTAGATTGGCAGCACCACAAGACCAATCAACAGGCTAATCGAGAGGATAGAGTCAGAACGCCAGTAATCATTGACCAGTATTGCCACAGAAAATCCGGCAATGCTGACGAAAGCAGAGATATAGAGGTATTTAGGCCCATACCGAAATCCATTTCCCATGGTAACCCAGAGATAGATAGCGAATAGTGGAGTCGCCGCCTTGCCGCTGATTGCCATAACCAGAGAAACTGTTCCCAGGTCAACGACAATGGAGATGATACGCCTGCCAACCGATATTTCGGGTGAAACAACAATAGCAACCAAAACCGCGACAGCATAGGCGAGAAACAGGGTGCCAATCAGCTTTGGACCGAGGTGGGCTATCCCCGTCCCGGTATCACTACCAGCGAAGGGGGAAAAGAAATAAAGAAAAGCAATTAAACCAATTATCAGGCGCAGAATTGCCTGTTCATGCTCGCTGTCCTGACGCTTCGTCAGGCGCTGATGCAGCCGCACAACCGCCCCCTTGAAGCGGTTCCCGAACAACAGACTGCTCTCTGTATTATTTTGCATAATGATTTAAGTCACGCGACAGAAGAATGAAACCCTGCACTTCCAATTCCTGAAGGGTATTGAAGACTATATTTCAAGCCCGTCACTGCCCAGTTGCTCCTCAAATTCAAATATCTTTTTCTGTTGTGACAAAAACGCATCGACACAGGAAGGATCAAAATGTTTGCCTGCTTGTGTAGATATGTACGCCACTGCATCTTCCCTTGACCAGCGCTGCTTGTACGGACGGGATGTTCGCAATGCATCATAAACGTCGGCAACAGCAACGATACGCGCCTCAAGCGGTATCACTTCTCCTGCTAAACCATTGGGATAACCGGAACCATTGAATTTCTCGTGATGATTAAAGGCAATTACCGCTCCCATCTTGATAAACCTGGAGTCGCTGTCCTTAAGAATGGCATGCCCCATAGTGGTATGAGTCTTCATTACTTCCCATTCGGCAGCGGTCAATCTTCCCGGCTTCAAAAGGATATTATCCGAGACGCCAATTTTTCCGATATCGTGCAGAGGTGCCG
>Ga0272441_10012018_pt1 | contig 12733 bp, 6 predicted proteins | sample SSMProp6N_FD_193582 | JGI IMG/M metagenome (GOLD analysis project Ga0272441, IMG submission 193582) | Marine sediment archaeal communities from Little Sippewissett salt marsh, Falmouth, MA, United States - SSM-Prop-6N | ecosystem: Environmental > Aquatic > Marine > Wetlands > Sediment ...
GAACAAAATATCAAGCAATAATGTAATTTTTTTTAACTCAAAATTTTAACACAGAATCTAAGATGCAGAGTATGCGCACTTAACTCATTGTATCTGTGCAATTTACCTCTGCATTTTGTGTATTTCGCTGTGCACAATTAGTCTTTGACACAGCGAACTGAAAAGCCATAGTATTTATAGCCGCTACCACGTGTTATACTCGCATCATCAAAAGTGAGAACTCTGGTCCAGGAGGAATATTCATCGTACTCTGTAAAGGACCAAAAGTATGCTTCTCGCTCTATATTAAAGAAACGACCATAGCTGCGGCCGCGGGAACCGCCCGGTCGTGCGGTGAAACCGGCTTCATTGGTAGCACCGGTATTAGGATTAAGCCAGTGGTCAAAACCGGTTTCTTTTAATTTTCCACCTTCATTTGTCCCTCGTACACCTGCCTTGTTTGCTTCGGACTGGCTCATACCAAGATATATTTCCAGTTTTTTCCATTCTTCATCCGTTGGCACATGCCAGCCTTCAGGGGCAATGTTACTGCTGTCGTTTATCGCGAACCAGTTGTACAGCGCGCCGTATATATCAGCACGACCGCTGATATTATCATAATAACAGTATGCGCTGGTTGTCAAACTCCTCCAATGTGAATCATCGGTCACTTTTTTTATAGCTTTTCCGTTACGGTAGTGAGTTACTTTTAAATTTTCCGCCATCCACCATTGATCTCCAATTTTAACGGTTTTATAAACATTACCGTCAATATCGGTTACCGTTCCGGTTTCACGGGCTATCACGGTTAATTTTGCCTGAGCTGTTTTATCCTTGTAAGTCGAAGAAATGGTTTCCACACCGGTAAGAGAATCGTGAGCCGTGAACAAACCATTTGGGTCAATATTGCCCGTTGTACCGGGGGATAGAGACCATTCGGCTAATTTCGTTACATCACGTGTCATCGAATCTGAATAGATAGCGGTACAGTTGAATTGCATTATTTCACTGTTACCCAGAAACGAGATCCCGGGAACAATTTCAATACGGCTCAGTTGTACTGATGAAGAATTTCTGACAAGACGAATAGAGTGACCGTATTGCTTCCTTTCGTACAAGTTATGACGAAATATTTTAGCGCTCCAAGTTTTCAAACCGCGTAACCAGGCTATATTTAAATCGTATTCTGTAGATGTCCAAAAAGTAGTACTTGTACCCAATCCAAAAAAATCAGAAAAGTACAGACTTCCGCTACGGTTTCCGCCCGGCAGCGCGGTGAAACCGGTTTCATTGGTCGCACCGGTGTTGGGATCAAGCCAATTTTCAAAGCCGGTTTCCTTCAATTTCCCTCCTTCGTCTGTGCCGCGCCAGTCGATATCATCCACATCATACTTGCTCATTCCCAAATACAATTCCAACTGCTTCCATTCATCATCTGTGGGCACATGCCACCCTTCAGGGGCAATGTTACGGCCGTCATTTGCCGCGTACCAATTGTACAACGCACCATAAACAGGGGCATAACTGCTGTCATTATTATAATAACAATATGCGCCTTTGGTCAGTTCAGTCCATTCCCCCCTATCTTTCACATAAAGTATTGAATCAGCATTACTATATCGTGTAACTCTTAAATTTTCCGCCATCCACCATTGATCTCCAATTTTTACTGTTTTATAGGTATTACCATCAATGTCCGTCATGGTTCCTGTCTCAATTACATTCTCAATCACTGTCACTTCAGCATGGGCCGTTCTACCCTTATAAGTAGCAGTAATGATTTCATGGCCGGTTAAAGTATCGTGGGCCGTAAATTTACCTCTTGTGTCAATATTGCCGGCAGTACCGGGAGATAAGGACCATTTTACTAAATTCGTCACATCACGTGTGCTATGGTCAGAAAACACAGCATTACAGGTGAACTCTCTAAATTCCTTGTTTTTCAGCGTATCAACTTTTGGAATGACCTCAATATTTATTAAAAAATCTGTTAAAGCACTATCTTTTACACATCGTACGGACAGCCCCCTCAGTTTATTAGCGCTGAAGCGGTCTATAACAGCATTATCGTTGCGCAATATGCGAGCCCACATGCTGGAAGTATCGTTATCTGTAAAAGTCCAAAAGTTGGCCATTGTACCCATAGAGGCGAAAGCACCGTTGTCGCTGTTGCGGAATCCCGCGGCCAGGGCGGCAAATCCACTTTCGTTGGTAGCTCCTTCATTGGGATTATTCCAGTAAACAGTTCCGGTTTCTTTTAATTTACCGCCCTCATTTGTACCCCGTTCACCTGTACTATAAGCCTGAGAAGGAATCATGCCCAGATATATCTCCAATTGTTTCCATTCCCAATCCTCGGGCACATGCCAGCCTTCAGGGGGAATGTTACGGCTGTCGTTCACAGCATGCCAGTTGTATAGCGCCCCATATACTGCTGCATTGCTATCGCTGTGTTCATAATAACTATACGCACCGGTTGTCAGAGTTGTCCATTCCGTATTGTCGGTTACGTTGGGTATGGCATCTCCATTTTGATAATGCGTCACTTTCAGATTCTCAGCCATCCACCACTGGTCCCCTATTTTGACTGTACGGTAGACATTGCCGTCAATGTCAGTTACCGTACAATAAACAGATACATCAACAACCATATCGCCGGTAATTTGCAGGTGTTGCCGCTCCCAGGTTTCTATGTCCTCACCCGATACCCGCAATAAAAAATTGTTTGAATGTGGTTTATTCAAAACATTTCCATTGGACGCTTCATGTCCTGTAGTTTGTGAAATCGCGATAGGTAAACTACCGGAATGACCATCGAGCAGCAGCATTTTTTTGTTGATCCTGATACCCTCTGCCGACAAAGAATAAATATACACTCCCGCTGAAACACCCAAACCCAGATCATTTGTGCCGTCCCAGATAATACGACCAAAAAGATTGGATTGAAATCCGTCGAACAATGTTTTAATTTTTTGTCCCAAAACATTATATATTTCAATACAAACATCCGCAGGATGGGGTAATTCATAAGTAATGACAGTAGACGGATTAAACGGATTGGGATAATTTTGTAACAATTTGAAAGCAACCGGTTTCTGTTTTACAACATCACCGATTGCTGTTTCAGTGAGCTGAATGATATAGTGTCCCTTTTCATCGGTCGAGCTGCTGAATACCCTTGTATTATCAGCCTGATCGATCAACTCAACCAAGGCATTTTGTACGGGCTCCGGGTCCATTCCCGCGGATGTGACGTCGCCCTGCAAAACAACTTGAGAAAATAAGTTCAAATTGAAAATCAATAGGAATAAAACAATGATTATGAGATACTTTTGTATGCACATAAACCCTCCTATTTGATTTATGAATATTTACACACTTTTTTATGGTACGGTGACCTCGACAAAGGTTTCCACCGGAACATTCCATGACGGATCATAAGAGAAATCCGGATGATACAAAAGTCGCACATAAAAACGGTACGTGCCGGAACCGACCAGAATCGGACTCGATGTCGCTTCTCCGTCTCCGTCGTCATCGTATAAACCGCAATTAGGACAGCCGCTGTAATTCGACAGGCCGCCTTCGCCGTCCGGATGAACCTGAACCCACTGACCATTGACCCTGAAGCCGCCCTCGTTACATATAACTGTTGCGGATAATTCAGCGGAAAATTTTGATTTTTTTGTTTTCGGATCATTTTTGTTTGGGCTCAACTCTTCAATGTGAAATTCACTTTTTGTATTTTCAGGCGAGACGAAGATTTTATAATTATCCGCGACTTTAATTTTGAGTAGTTCTTCGGTACTAATCCAATTTTTGGTATGAGAGGTTCCGTCGTAGACTTCAAAGCTGATCAGATAGACATCGGGATTGGGAGTGGAAAATTCATCAAAGATGAATCCGTCGGTTGAAAACAGGGACGTATAATCGACACTGCCGTCCCAGAGAATTTCATCTGTAATAGTTGTTTGTGAGCCATCGTATATTTTTTCAATGATTTTTATGTTTTTGTAAAAGAGAATTTTGAAAAAATTATCATTATCATCATCACGTCGTATCGAAATTTTCACATTCGTTATACCGATATTGTCGGACACGGTGTAATGAATTTTTGCCGGACCGTATGGTAATAAAACGGGGCTGGCGTTTAGATTTGGCTGGTCATCCTGATTGAGTACGATCACTTCATCTATTGTCGGTGGGAATTTGTCATCTACCGGTTTACCAGGTTTTTCTGGTTTTACCTGTTCCTTCATTTTCTGTTCGGTTGAAACATCATCTTTAACGGGATTTTTGAATTTTTCACAATTTGTTTGGATTAAAAAAATCATGCAAATAACCAAAAAAACGAAAAACTTTTTCATGACTCTACCTCCTATAAATAAAACAAATGTTAATTAATTTAAGAGTTATGATCTTTCTCCTTTTATTTAATAAATTGAATCATGTTTTTTGTAATTACATTAAATATTAAATTAATATATTTCGAATAATAGCATTTTAATCACAACGAACCTTAAATACATTCTACTTTAAAATATTGAAATAATTCATTTTTTCACCACTACCTGCTCATACCAGACAATTTCTGCATTATAAGAACCCGAAGCAACGATATCCATGTCCGAATCGCCATCCATATCGCCGATCTCGACCCGGCTGGGATTATGCAGTTCGCTGTCAATAATATGCATGGACCAGTCGGGTGCCTTGAACCAGACAACGAAATGGGACGTGGAATCCGTTGCCACCACATCCAGCATCATGTCGCCGTTCATATCGGCGGCTTTCACATCGCAGGCATATTCCAGATTATTACTGATTACGTGTTTAGTCCAGGATGGCGCTTCATACCAGACCACATCTTGCTCACCAATCCCGGTGGCGAGCACATCCGGTTTTCCATCGGCATTCAGATCAGCAATATTCACATATTCGGCGCCGGTGAGATTTTTATCAATGTAAATTTTGTCCCAATACGGAGCTCTGTACAAAACAACGGCGTTTGCCTCCATTCCGGTCGCCACGACATCCTTATCAATGTCGCCGTCCATATCAGCGACGCACACATTGGCCGCCCCGGCCAGGCTGTCTTCGATAACGTGATTTGTCCAGTCGGGAAATTCATACCATAAAATTTTACCGCTGTTATGTATGGTAACCATAACATCCGGGTCGCTGTCAGCATCCATATCCGTAACAACGACATCATATGGATAGTTTATATTTTTTTCAAACTTTATTCTATAATAAGTGCAAAAATCGCAGGGATCAAGTGGTATATGAAATTCAAACCAACCTACTATATTATTATTAAAAGTTGTTACCACAGCATCCGGATACCCATCTCCATCAATATCTGAAGGAGTAATATCATAATCTTTTTTATCAATATTATTAGTACTTTCATCTTTTCCTATAGTATGAATATCCCACGTCGGAGATTCTAACCATCCACAAAAACGTATATCCCGTTTAGATCCTCCAAAGATCATATTAACTCCGGCAGAATATAAAACGTCGGATTGATTATCATTGTTCATATCCACTAATTTCAAGTCATGAATATGGCCCCAGCAATTGTTATTTATTTTATGTTTTATCCACTGTGTTTCCAATCCCGCATTATCCTCGTTTGTTGTGAAAGTGGCTATAAACATATTTTCAAGATGATTGCCGTTTTTGTCCGTTACGTCTGTTGTAATATTGATGGTATATGCTGTATTTGGCTCAAGAAGTTGCGCCGGTGTAAAGGTAATACCCGTATCGTCATCAATAAAATCGATTGTACCGGTCACGTTTCCGGCCGCGTTGAATAGTGAAAAACTGTTCTCGTTTACAGAGGCGCGATTGACCGGTTCGGTGAACCTGATAATTATGATAGAATCTATAATGATGTCCTTATCTCCGTTTGTTGGCGCCGAAGATGTAACCTTTGGAGGAATATTATCCAAAACACTAAATGGCAGGGTACGATCCAGTTCTCCTCCCTCGGATGTCAGTATCACAGATAAAATATCACCTACAGCAGCTTCCATGTATAAAACCGGGAAACCCCCATCATGATTGATATGAATACTTTTTTGTTTAAAAGTCTGCCAATTCACAACAGTAATCGTACTAATTCTACATTCTTTATCATTTACAGTACCCTCCACACCGCATATTGATACCATGCCCAAATCATCCGGTTCGGATACATTTACCAAATCCTTGTTCAGAAGCGATCCCTGTTTCATATCTACATTCATATCAAAACGAAATTCATTTTCAGTAACAGTAATGTGCTGCTTTTTAAATGTATATATTCGTGCACCCACGGCACGAATGGTTACGGTCAACAGATTTGATTTTGACAGAGTATTGTTTTCATCATTCTGTTTTAAAGAAGAGGTGTTATGGATCGTTCTTTTTCCAACGTTATTTCCATCAAGGAGCACCATTTTGTTGGTTTGCAGGAATTTACCTGCCCGTAATTGATAAAAATAGATACCGGCGGCCACGCCGTTACCGTTTTCATCGGTCGCGTCCCAGGCCATTGTATAATATCCCGGGCCATATCTGCCGTTTACCAGGGTTTTGATCTTTTGTCCGAGGGTATTGTAGACAATAATCTGAATGTGTTCGGACCTGGGTAACTGGAAATTGATAAGCGTAGAGGGATTGAAAGGATTGGGATAATTCTGTTTTAGTTTGAAATCAACCGGCTTTTGGTCCTGCGGAACGGATGTGACCGCAGTCGCCAGATTGAGCTCATACCTGCCGGTTATGTCAGTTTTACCGGAACATTTTTGAGCCGGATCGGCTTCGTTGATCACCTCCACTTTAACATTCACCACCCCCTTACCGGTTTCCGAATCGGTTACATATCCGTGGAAACAAACCTCATGCAAATCCTGTGCTGTAAGATTGATGAAAATAGTAAGACTTGTGAGTGTTATTAAAATAAAAGTTTTCATTTTTGCCTCATTTGCAATAATTAAATTAACTCCCGATTAAAACAAAGGAAGCCCAGAAATAGGGGTGAGTAAATTTCATATTTGTGTTTGCCTGATTATCTATAATTTCATTGTTCAACATTTCTCTCTGGGTCAAAGCCAGTGCTTCGGCTTTTCTTTCCGTTTTCAAATGCCGGTAAAACCGGTTCATAAATAGAGATGTGGAGCGGTCATGAATTTCCCATAAACTGGCAATAACACAGGGTGATCCGGCGTATAAAAAAGCACTGGAAAGACTGACAAAATCATCACCTTGTGGAAAACTGGAAAAAAAGCCGCTTCCTATTGCCGTTTGACAGGCGCTTAGCGTGACCAGCCGCGCTGTCAGGTCCAGATCAAATATCTCGTGAACCTCAAGCTGGCCGTCATCGGAACCGGATCTGGCCAGATCAAGACTGGAAAATATTGGATTGAACCTGTTAAAATGTGCCGTTGTGGCAAAATGGATCAGATCATATTCTTTGCCGTTTTCCCTCACCAGCGACTCGGTGGCATTTTCATCCAGTTTACAGTTCGCGATATCACCATAGATATTTTTTATTTCAAGTATTTCATTTTTTGTCATGGGGAGTGAGCTGCATTTCGGCGCCAGGAGGAGCAATGAACGTATTAATTCCGATTTTTTTTCTTTACAGTATTTGAGTATACTGGCAGAAGGCGCATAAGAAATGATGTAATCCTGAACCAAATAACGGACATTTTGCAGAACATTATTTTCCAGTTCATATTCACTGATCAGCGCCTGAAAAGGTAAATGATATAAAATTCCCTGGGGTATAAAAATCAATCGTTTTTTATTTGCCAAATGTCCGGATTTTTCAACCGGAGAAATCAGTATATTATACAGATCGTTTAATGGTTTCAGCCAGTGAAGATTGGTCATTTTTTGCCCATTCATATAACGTGTGGCGGTACCACGGAACAGGATTATTTTACCATACAGACTTTTTTCAGCAATGGGGCGTCTTAATACCTGAACATCATCTCTTGTCAGTACAAAAATGATCAATTCGTTTTCCGTTAAAAAATATTCCAATAATGCCGTATCCTCATCAAGCAGTTGTTTAATTTTTGTTGCCGCTAACGGTTCAATGTTCACAAGAGCGGCATGTTCGGGATCAGATAATTTTAAATCGAATAGAGTTTGCCGGTATTTCTGTTGGGTTTTGTGTAATTCGGAAATAAAAATTCTTTTAGCATTATCGCGTGTTTCCAGGTTTTGAAACTTGTTATTTCCATATATCCTATCTTTCAGATTCGTTATTCTGGTCCGTAATTCATGTTCTTTATTTAAAAGAGACGCATTTTTATTGGTTTTATTTATTTTGTTATTGCCAATAATGTCCAACAGATTTCTTGAACGGGTATGTTCCACATATTCAAGAGCTTCTTCATATTTTCCCATTTGTATGAGCAATGAAATAATGGCTTCATAGGGTTTATATCTTTTTGACAAAACACCTGATTTTATCTCATCCATATATGATTTATTACGTATTCGTTCAATCGCATCGATCGCGGCTTTGTAAGAAGTGATTGCTCTGTCGTTTTCGCCCTGTTGTTCCCAGAGTTTCCCGTTCCCATAATATAATTGCCATTTTAAGTCAAGATCATCAAATTCATCAATAATTGCCAGCCCCTGTTCATAAACGCCTGAAGCTCTTTGAGGTTCAAAATGGTCACAGTAAAAATCCCCCAATAATTGTAAAAGCCACGCCTGAAATCTTTTTTCACCAATTTCCTCAGCAATATTCCGGGCCTCAAACCAGCAATTTATTGTTTTGCTCGAGTCTTGCATTTGATCATAAATATTTCCCAGCCTGATCAGTGTTAAACATTCATTTCTCTTTTCACCGGATTCGCTAAAAATTTGCAGCGAATTTATAACATGATTCTTTGCTTTTTTTATATCTCCTCTGGTTAGATAGATCTGGCTCATTTCAAGTTGCGCGACAGCGACTCCATTTTTATTTCCGCTTTGTTTTTGTATTGTCAGAGATTTTTCAAGACATGACAGTGCGTTGTTATAATCACCAATACCGGTATATACTTCTCCGAGAGCTTCCAGCCAATAAGCAACTCCCCGCATATGGCCGATCTCTTTATGCAGCGCCAGGGCTTTTTGATAATTAATGATTGCTTTGGTGTAATCACCCTTGTATGAACAGACTTTAGCGATTCGCGCAAGCTGATACGCCTCGCCCTCTTTATAGCCAAGTATTTTGTGAATCTCCAATGCTTTATTAAAATATAAATGTGCTTTGTTGAAATCACCCAAATTCATATATACAATACCAAGATTTCCTAAATCATTTCCCAATCCTTTTTCATCGCCGGTTTCACGACGAATTGTAATTGTCTCTTCATATATGGAAATGGCTTTTGAAAAATCACCCAGATTCAAGTATACATTTGCCATATTTGCAAGATTTTTACCGGTACTGCGAATATTATTTATACTTTTGTTGATCACATAAGAGGAATCGTATTGTGAAAACGCCCTTATATATTCACCCATTTCTTCATATACCAGGCCCGAATTGTTAAGATCGGCTGCCAAACCCCTCAGGTCCTCTATTTCTTTTCTGATCTTTATCGCTTTTTCATAATATTCAAGCGCCATCGGATAATCACTTTTATCGCTGTATACGGTTGCAATATTACCCAGCCTGTTGCCGATTCGTCGTTTATCTCCCAGTTTTTCATGCATCATCAAAGATCTTTTATAATAATCCAGCGCTTTGTCGAACTCGCCAAGATAAAAATAAGCGGAACCGATACTACCGGTCAGAGCGGCAATTTCATCCGTATCATCAATTTCCTGAGCCAGATTATACGCCCTTTCAAATATTGACAAAGCGTTCAGAAAATTTCCACCATAAAATTCAGATTTACCTCTTTGTTTCAGGTGGATGATTTCTGATTTTTTTTCAAGAGCTGTTCCGGTAAATTGCGTGTAACTTTTTACCCGGTTTTGATAATATTCATCATTAAAAATTTGTGTGTAAATATCTGCAATCTTTTTGGCCATTTGTTTATCATTGTAGGCTCCGGTAGTATTTTTGCGAGCACTTTTCACAATCGATGAATCCAGTAACGCTTCTATCAAACGGATTGCTTCAGACCTGTCCGACTGAATTAACCCGGTTAAATTTTCCGTATTATTATTCTGTATTGATTGTTTCACCCGGGTTGGGAAATCGGCAGGTGTCTGTGATACGGCGGGGATTAAAATACTCAAAATAATTAAAAAATAGACTGCCAAAAGGATTTTGTTAAAAAAAGCAGTGCTTTTAAACATTTTATACCTCTATTTTTTTTCGTATTTGAAAAAAAACATATCAGAAGTAATCGTAGCGCCGTTTTTTGTTAAACCTTCAATTTGCCAAAAATAATTAGTTTTGGGAACAAGCTTTATTTTTTCCGGCAGGCGTAATTTATTCCGGGGCGTTTTCTCGTTCAGAACAATATTTCCGTCAGAATCAAGCAACAAAAAAACATAATTTTTTATATCCGGTGAATCCTGCCATTGAAATTTGACTTTATTTTCCACAGTACTTTTATTTTTTGGCGAGATCAACTTTATCTCCGGGACTAAATATTGGTCCGCTGTTTCCCGTGTAACAAAAGGATTAAAAGTGCTGATATCCGATTGAACCAGAACCAGACATAACACAATAATGATAACGGCAAGACCGGACCATCGATAAACCGGTTGTGGTTTTGTTAACATATCAAATAATGATTTAACGCCGTTTACAAATTCTTTGATATGTGAAGAAATGAGAGTAAAAATATTATCTCCGGTTTTACCAAGTAGACCTTCTACCTTTAATTCATATAAATATTCCTCGATTGTGATTAATTTTGATAAGCAAAAATCACATTGATTAATATGGGTAAAATATTGTTTTTTCCTCCTGCCGCTGAAATGGCCCGAAAGATAGGCAATGTGATCATTTTCATCGTAGCACTGTTTTGTTGGAATCGAATCTTCAAGTTGCAGTGTGGAGAGTATTGAGCCATAAAACCTTTTGAATGACATGAGTTTATTTTTGCATTGTTGACATTCCTGCAAATGGTTATCAATTTCTTTTTTTTCTTTGCCGGTTACTATTCTATTACAATATTCAAATATCTGTTTTGTATTTAGACATTTCATAAAAATATATCTCCATTATTGTTATATATTATAATAACGGACATGCAATCCTCATTTTGCATTTTTTAGTTGTAAATATGATAATAAAAACCGGATAGTCGTATTTGAGAGGAATTATTTCAGGATATTTTCAATATCGGAAGAATCAAAACCGTAAGATTCAAGTTCTTTTTTTATCCTGGACAGCAGTTTTTTTAACAGTCGATGAACTTTCCAGATATTTTTGATCTTTAATATTCTGGCGATTTGCCCCAGTGTCAGTCCCCGGTAAAAGTAAAGATTGATCAAGAGATTTTCACTCGCGGAAAGCCCGGAAAAAATTTTGTTATATATCTTTATTATTTCTTCCGACAAAATCTGGCTGTCCGGCCATTCTGCGGTTTTGTTTTGTTGTTCTTTATCAATAAGAGTATATAGAGGATCGTTCTTTTCATTTTTATCAAATTTTAAAAATATATACGATTTATCATGGAGGAAAGGCCTTTTTGGGGCTTTGACCATGGATTTGATTTTATCAATTCGCAAATATATTTCTTTCGGTGTGATGGTATAACCATGATTTGTTGTTAAGATTTGGCAGATTGTATCGTCAGAGTAATTAAACCAGAATTTATATTTATAAATCCATTGATCCAGGAGGGGAAGTTCTTTAATGTTCCTGCTTATCCTTTTTCTGCCTTTTTCTTTCCTCAGCCAGTCTATACAACAGTTCCTTGTAATAACAGCTAACCAGGATTCAAAGTTATATTGCCGCTTCTTTTTATAATATTCCATTATTCTGGAATAATTATTTTCTTTCAATTTTTCCAGGATACAGGAATACATATCCATAATGACATCATAATCACTGGCATATCTTTTAATGATCGCTGTGATGAAATCATTATAACATTCAAGTAAATGCTTCCAGCCTGCATCGGGATGTTGTTTTAAACATTTCTGCCAATTTTGTACAGATTTTTGAAACAAAATACCCCTCGAACGGAAAAAGAAGTTAAAGTTGAATAAAAAAAAACAGTAGTTATTATTATAACTAAATTAATAATGAAATTATTTCAAAAAATTAATGCATAAAATCCCAATTGACTGGTGTGGCTCCCCCCGGAATTTTTTAAATAAGGGCAATAAGAGTATTATTACCAAGAATTTAGCTCATAGTAATAATGAGTATAATCCTTAACAATATACCCGACAGGCTTGACAGGTTCCCTTTTCAAAATCCCTTGACTTTGCTGGTCATAGCAGTTAAATTCAGTTTCAGAAAACAAAGATTATCGTAACAAAAAATTCAATTTAACCGGAGAAAAACGATGATCAACAATAAAGATATTTCATCTGCTATGACTTTACATCTGGGTCACCTGTTCGGCGAGCTGCCGGATAAACCGGAATTTGTCCCCACTATCCGCCGGGCGCCGAAACGGTCCTCCTCCCTGTCCGACCGGGACATCCCGCTGGCGCTGCGCAACGCCCTGCGTTATGTCCCGGAAAAGTGGCACGAACAACTGGCCCCGGAATTCATGAACGAACTGCTCACCACCGGCCGGATATACGGCTACCGGTTCCGTCCGTCGGGACACATCACCGGCAA
>Ga0272441_10012021_pt1 | contig 12730 bp, 10 predicted proteins | sample SSMProp6N_FD_193582 | JGI IMG/M metagenome (GOLD analysis project Ga0272441, IMG submission 193582) | Marine sediment archaeal communities from Little Sippewissett salt marsh, Falmouth, MA, United States - SSM-Prop-6N | ecosystem: Environmental > Aquatic > Marine > Wetlands > Sediment ...
CGCCGCCTAGACCAGCTCGTGGTCCCAGAAGGGCGCGGTCTCGACCGCAACCACGTTCCCCTCGAACTCAGGGAGCGACGCCGGCGCCGCCATCGCCGCCCTGAATAGCTTCATGTCCTCGAGGCCGCCAACGCCCATGACCCCGATGACGAAGGGGAGCCCTGGCGCGCCGAGGTCCTTCCGCACGTCGCGGATGAAGTGGGCGAGGAGCCTGCTGTACTCGTCGTAGCCGCCGGGCCTGTTCCGGTCGGGGTAGGTGCCGCCGTCGCACATGTCGTTCCAGCCCTGGAACCACACGAAGCCCGCGAGCTCGTAACCGGCTTGGGGGTCGTAGTCCGGGTAGACGCCCTTGATGTCCGCGAGGACCTTCTTCACATGCTCGACCATCAGGCGGTAGTAGCGGCCGGTGGCCTTGTCCTTCTCGGCCCGCCACTTCGGCCGGTCCTCCGCCTTGGGGATGCCGTGCGCCCCCTGGGGGTGCTTCTCCCAAAGCGCCCTGATCTTCTCGGGCAGTTCGTACCGCCCGGCGCTGGGCGGGCGGAAGTCGGTGTGGAGGCTCTTGCCGCCCCACGCGGTTTTTATGAGCAGCACCGGCTCGCCGAGGAGCCTCCGGACGTAGATGCCAAAGGTGAACTCGGGGCCGATCTTCGCCCCCCCCGAGAGCGCCCCGTACCCGGCGGTGAGCCTGCCCTGCTTCACCTTCGGAGTCATGGGCCTTCCCCATCCGCCGACGCCGGTAAGGTAGGATATGTAGACGTCGTCGCAGACGACGGGCGTCCCGTCGTCCCCGCGCATGGCCTTCAGGAGCGGCGCCGTGTCCGGGTACATACCTATATGATCGAACGTGGAGACCGTCGCCTGCCCCTCCATGTTGGACTGCCCAGCGAGGACAAAGACCTTGAGCGGTCGAGGGGCTGGGTCGGGTGGCGGGGGGCTCGGCGGCTCGGGCTCGGTGAGAGTGTCGTCGGCGCGCTTGTCTCCGGCGGAGGACGGCGCGTCCGTGTCGCCGGACCTGGCGGGTATCTCGGGCCCGGTGGATCTCTCGGGCCTCGTGCCGCAGCCGAAAATAACGATGGCCGTCGAAAGCGCCGCCGCGCGCAGTGCGATCCTGTTCATCTTTCCCCCTCTTGACGCAAGACCCTCGACGCGCACCGGCGCCGTGACACCGGCAATATCGCGGATTCCCGCCGTCGTCTCAAGTCATCCCGGCCTGCTTCCCTGGAAGTGCGCCGGGGGGAGGTTGCGGAGGCCGGGCGCGGGCGTATACAATCCGCGCAGCTGACGGGGGGCGCCGTGGCCATCCGCTTCCAGTGCACCTACTGCCTGAACAAGCTCTCCGCGAGCGACGACTTCGCGGGGAGGAGCATCGCCTGCCCGATGTGTGAGACCTCGCTCGATGTCCCCGAGCCCGGCGAGCCGCCGCCCTTCCTCGTCGAGGACCTCGCCGACGCCATCGACCGCTACAAGATATCGGACTTCGACAAGGCGTGCGCGAAGCGGGCCCTGGCCCTCAAGCTCGTCCGCACCGACAAGCTGGGGCGCGCCATCGCCAAGCTCCGCGAGGAGATGATGCGAGGCCGCTCGCCGACGCTCCTCCAGATACTCCGCAAGTATGGACGCATCGACGATGAAGGCGAGCGGAGGATCCGCGAGGGCGTCCATGCGCCCGAGCGCAAGGCCAAGTCGTCAGGTGACTCGGGCCGTCCCAGGCGCGAGCACCGCGACTCGCTCCAGATACTGAAGCAGACCGTCGTGCTCGACATCGACGCGCACGAACTCGCCAAGGGCCCCGTGCCCGAGGTGCCGGGGTACGCCCTCAACCGCTGCCCGAACTGCGGCCGGACGCTGAAAGGGGCCAGCGTCACGAACGGCAGATGCCCGGCCTGCGCGGCCGACGTCCGCAAGGTCCTCGCGCCGCCGCCGAGGGCGATGCCCATCAGGCGCGCGCTGGCGTGGCTCCGCGGGAACTGGCTCGTTCTGACCGGGATCGCCGCCGCGCTGGCGCTCGCGTGGGCGGGGCTCAACTGGTCGCGGGTCAGGCGGATGGGCGCCGGGTTCTTCAAGGGGGAGGGCAGGGCCGAACTCGATGAGCGGCTGCGCCGGTTCGACCGGGCGCTCACCTTCAGCGACATGGATACCTTGGGCGACATGCTCGCCGCCGGAAACCGCGTCGCGACGGAGGAGCTCCGCGCGTTCATCCTCTCGGGCGCCGACCCCGCCCCGCCCATCGAGAAGGTCCTGGAGATCACCCATCCCGAGATCGACTTCAATGAAGAGGCCGGCCGCGCGACGGTCTACACCCGCGTCCGCGCGAAGCTCGTGCTCGCAAAGGTCAAGACGCCCGACATCGAGACCTCGGCCGACGTCGCGGTCGCCGGGCAGATGATGATCGGCGCGGCGGGCGGGCTCAGGGCAGAGCTCGCATGGAAGTGGGTCCGCCAGGGCGACGCTTGGCGCTACGCCGGCCCGTTCCCCGCCACCCGGGACTGACCGCCAACGGCCGGAGGCGTCGCCGGCTCGGGCCGCGCGGGGGCATGGAGGCGTGTTGACGCGAGTGAGCGATAGCCTCTTGATTGTGCTGGGCTTTGCTGTAACCGGCATCTACTACGCCCTCCTATTCTCATTTCTCAATGCCCATGCCGCACTGTATGGCAAGAAGAATCCCGCTGAGCCTCGTTGGCTCTGGATAGTCGCGGCTCTGGGACCTCTCGTTGTCTCGTGGTTGTTCATGGGATACGTCATTCTGCTGAGACACGTGCCGTGGGAACTGCCGTTCTGGTTTGTCGCACCCTATTATCTGGTCTACTGCAGTGTTGCTTCTGGTCTGGCCTGCGTTTGCCTTGGAGCCTTGTGCAGCGATGATACCCGTCCGCAGGCTGCTTTCATCTGGCTCTTTCGAATCTCCTTGGCGATGCTAATTGCAGGTGGGGTATGGCTGGTGACGGCCCACGTTGCTGCAAGAATATGGCTGTACTCACTGGCTGACAAGGAAGCTGCAGCACCGAAGACGCACCCCGCACCTCGCCCCAGCCGCATCGACGGCGAGACGACCGGAAGGGAAGCCGCATGAAGCTCAAGTCCATCGAGACTTTCTCGACGCGACGGCTCTGCATCGTCCGCGTGACGGACGACGACGGCCTGCAGGGGTACGGCCAGGCCGCCCCCTTCAATGCCGACATCACCGCGACCGTGCTCCACAGGCAGATCGCCCCCCACGCCCTCGGCGCGGACACCGCGGACGCCGCGGACATCAACGCCCTCGTCGACGCGTGCATCGACCGGAACCACAAGTTCCCGTGGTCCTACGTCTGCCGCGCGCTCGGCGGCGTGGAGACGGCGCTCTGGGACCTGATGGGAAGGCGCGAGGGGAAGGGCGTCTGCGAGCTCCTCGGCGGGACGCCGGGGCGGATCCCGGCATACGGGTCGAGCATGCGGAGGGACATAGAGCCCGATGCCGAGGCCGGGCGGCTCGCGCGCCTCCGCGACGAAAAGGGCTTCGGCGCCTTCAAGGTCCGCGTGGGAAAGACCTGCGGCCATGAAGAGGACGCGCGGCCCGGCCGGACCGAGGAGCTCCTGCCCGCCGTCCGGAGGGCTCTCGGCGACGACGTGAAGCTCCTCGCGGACGCCAACAGCTGCTACTCGGTCGCGCGGGCCGTGGAGGTCGGGCGGCTCCTCGAGGAAAGCGGCTACCGCCACTTCGAGGAGCCCTGCCCCTACTGGGAGCTCGAGTGGACGGCGGAGGTCGCCTCGGCGCTCGACGTAGCCGTCGCGGGGGGAGAGCAGGACAACGACCTCGCCCAGTGGCGCCGGATGATCGCGATGGACGCGGTCGACATCGTCCAGCCGGACGTCTGCTACGTGGGCGGCGTCGCGAGGACCCTCCGCGTGGCGGCCATGGCGGCGGCCGCGGGCAAGCCCTGCGTCCCCCACTCCGCGAACCTCTCGATGGTCACCCTCTTCGCGCTGCACGTCCTGGCCTCGATCCCGAACGCGGGTGACTACGTCGAGTTCTCCATCGAGTCCTCGCCGTGGGCGAATGGGCTCTACGAGCCGGCGCTTGAGGTCCGGGACGGCGAGGTCGCCGTCCCCCCCGGCCCCGGGTGGGGGGTGCGTGTGAGGCCCGAGTGGCTTGAAGGCGCCGAGCGGGCAGTGAGCAAGGCCTGAGACTCCCACGCGCGGGAAGGCATCATCGCCCCCGTCCCTCCCCACGCCGTCGCTGCCCACCCCGTCCCTCCCCGCCCCCGCGAGTTGCATCCCCACGCGAGAGTTCTAGCATTCGCCCCGGTCGCCGCCGAGGGGCGCGCGGCCCAGGGAACTTCCGGTCACGAGTCAAAGGAGGAGAGACGTGAGCGACGCGATGGCGATGAAGGGCGATACCTCGTGGTTCGTCAAGGACCGCTTCGGCATGTTCATCCACTGGGGCCTCTACGCCCTCGGGGCGCGGCACGAGTGGCTCAAGAACCGCGAGCGCATCAAGGACGAGGACTACCAGAAGTACTTCGAACACTTCGACCCGGACCTCTACGATCCGAAGGAGTGGGCCCGCGCCGCGCGCGAGGCGGGCATGAAGTACTTCGTCGTCACGACCAAGCACCACGAGGGCTTCTGCCTCTGGGACTCCGAGCACACCGACTACAAGGCGCCAAACACCCCCTGCGGCAAAGACCTCCTCGCGCCGATGGTCGAGGCCTTCCGTAATGAGGGGCTCAAAATCGGCTTCTACTACTCGCTCATCGACTGGCACCACCCCGAGTTCCCGGTCGACAAGGTCCACCCGCAGCGCGACGACAAGGAGTCCCGCGAGGCCACCAAGGGCCGCGACGTCAAGAAGTACGCCGAGTACATGCGGAAGCAGGTGACCGAGCTTCTTACGAAGTTCGGCAAGGTCGACGTCATCTGGTTCGACTTCTCGTATCCGGGCGAGGACGGCAAGGGCCGCGACGACTGGGAATCCGAGGAGCTCTACAAGACGGTCCGCGACCTCGCGCCCGAGATCATCGTCAACAACCGCCTCGACCTCCCCGGCATCGGCGACATCCAGACGCCCGAGCAGTTCCAGCCGCGCGAGGGCCTGAAGGACAAGGACGGCAAGCCCGTGGTCTGGGAGGCCTGCCAGACCTTCTCGGGCTCGTGGGGCTATCACCGCGACGAGCAGACGTGGAAGAGCGTGAGGCAGCTCCTCTGGATGCTCATAGACGGCGTCTCGAAGGGCGGGAACCTGCTTCTCAACGTGGGCCCGACCGCGCGGGGCGAGTTCGACTACCGGGCGCTGGAGCGGCTCGCCGGGATGGGCGAGTGGATGCGCGTCAACTCGCGCTCGATCTACGGCTGCGGCGCGGCGCCCGATGGGGTCGTCCCTCCCGACGACTGCCGTTACACGTTCAACGCCGAGACGAACAGGCTCTATCTCCACATGTTCAACTGGCCGCTGGGGAAGATCCTCCTGCCGGGGATCGCCGACCGCGTGGAGTACTGCCAGTTCCTCCACGACGCGAGCGAGGTCCGAAAGGGCGCCGTCGAGAACAAGGAGTCCGGCGGCGGAGATCTCAACATCCGGATCCCGGCGGTGAAGCCCAACGTCGAGATCCCGGTGATAGAGATATTCCTCAAGGGCTGATTGCGATTGGAACGATCGCATCACAGTGGATGCTAACAACGCGGGGGGAGGGCCGATTGGCTCTCCCCCCGTCATCATATCCAGAAATCCATCCACGCGAAGCGGCCAAGCGGGCTACGCCGCTTCTGTCGAGCCCTCCTCGCGCTTCTTCTTGACCACGCCGCCCGCAATCGAGGCGCCGCCAGCTATGACGAAGACGACGCCGATAAGAAGCGGGATGTATGCGCCGCCGCCCGCGCCGGGCTCGAGGACGGCCGTGCCGGGGCCCGCCGGGTCGTAGTGGACGTCCACCTTCTTGCCCTCGGGGTACCTGCCGACGATGCCCGCCGCGTGGCCGCGGTTGCTGCTCTTGTACTGCCCGAAGGAGACTCGGTCGGAGGTGTAGCGCCGGCCCTCGACCGCGTACTCGTAGGAAATCTCGGCGCCGTAGGTGACGCTCTCGCGACGGCCCCTCCTGCTGGAACTCGAGGTCTCCCGTTCCTCGGTGACCTCCGAGGATACCACAGTCCCCTCGACCGACGGCCACGACTTGCTCGCCTTCGCGCGGGAGAGCGTGGAGAAACCCCACGCCGCCACCAGGACGCCGATCACGAGGAACACCGCGCCCAGGATCATCATGCCCTTCGGGCCCATCGGAGTGGAGCGCCCGTGCGAGCGCTCGAAGTCCGCGTCGCCGCCGCCGATGTGGATGTCAACCATGCCTCCCCCTTGCGCGATCGCGCATCGGCCTCCGCACGCCTCTACCGCGGAACATGATCTCCGGCGTGCGACTTCGCGTCAAACCGCCTCGTCAGAACTCGGCGCGGTCGAGGGCGCGAGCGCCATACTTGAGAGGCAGTCCCGCCGCGAGCGCGGTCGAGACGCATGCGAAGCCGACGGTCACGACCGCCCACCTCACGAAGGCGCGCGGGCCGACCGTCGAGCTCACGAGTCTCATGTAGGAGAGCGCCGCCACCAACGCCACCACCGTCAGGATGAAGACGACCGAAAGGACCAGGGTCAGCGTCCCCCCGAAGCCGGAGACGATCCGCGCGGCGTTCGTCTCGCGGTAGTCCGGGAAGATCGCCCCCAGGCCCACCGCGAGACCCGTGAGCCCGACGCAGATGAGCGCCGCGGCGATCATGTGGACGACGAATATCCCGGCCGGCATCCGGAGCATCGCGTTCGAGAAGATCACCAGGCTCTCGGCGATCAGGAGCGCGCCGCCCAGCGAGAACGCGAACTTCCCGTATAGTATCTCGCGCCGACGGACGGGGGCGAGCCCCAGCACCCAGAAACGCCTGCCCTCGAGCGACACCTGCGGGAAGATGAACCTGGTGGTCAGCGTCCCGAGCGTCAGGCTCGCCGCGCCGAGGTTGAGCGTGGAGACCAGGTGCTGCCAGAACCCCTCGGGCAGGCTGTAGCGGAGGCTGCGCAGGTTCAGGATGTATATCCCAAGCAGGCCGAAGAAGATCAGCACCTGCGACCACTGCGCGGGGTCGCGAAGGAAGACGCGCAGGTCCTTGGACACGAAGAGCGACGAGACCCGGCCCGACGGCCGCGCGAGGGCCCGCGCGATCCTCGCGACGATCTCGCGCCCGTAGCGCCTCTTCCCGCCGCCGCTCGCGGCGGTCGAGTAGGCGCGGGCGTATACTCTCCTGGCCACGAAGTCACCGAGGAAGAACGCGAGGACGCCGGATGTCGTCGCCGCGAGCCACGGGACGAGGGCGTCTCTTGCGCGACCCGCCGCGAGCATCAGGATGCCGCGCGTGAGCCAGCCGTGCGGCAGGCGGCGGCTCCTGAGGAACTGCAGCCGCCCCAGGACGTTCTCCCGCCACTCCTCGAGGGGCACGCCGCCCGAGCCCGTCGAGAGCGTCCTCAGGGCGTAGACCGCCACGACGATCAGGATCGCGGTGCCGACGTAGATGACGGCCCGCCCCCGCTGCCTGGGCAGGAGCCCGGTGAGCACGAGGCCGATGAACGTCCCCGCCGAGGCCGTCATCAGGGTGAAGGGCGCGAGGAAGAGGGGCAGCCCCAGATAGTAGGTCGCCGGCGCCCCCACGTCGATACCGTAGGCCAATAGCGGCGGCAGGCCCATCACGAGGAATGCCCACGAGCTGAACACGAGCCCGTCGAAGGTCTTGTAGGCGTAGACCGATCCCGGCGGGACGGGCTTCGACATGAGGAAGGCCGCCTCGGCGTTCCCGAAGAGCGACCCCAGCGAGATCACCGCGCCCGAGAAGACGAGGAGCACGGTCAGCGCCATGAAGAGGAGCGCGACCCCGCTGTAGACGATGTCCTCGCGGAGGTCGGGGTACTGGTCGAGGAATGCGAAGGCCCTGAGGGACCCCGCGAAGAGCCCGGCCCAGAGCCCCCCTCCCGCCGCCACGATCACCACGGTCTTGAGCATGCTCTCGTCGCGGAGCTGCGAGAGGCGGTTGCGGGCCGCGCGCGCGCGGTAGCGAAGGATGGTGCCGAGGGCGCTCATACCGGGACCTCAGTCCTTGGCCTTGTCACCATAGACGGCCTTCGGGTCGAACTCGGGCTCGCCGTGGGCGACTAGTTCGCCGTCGACGGATACGGGCTCGAGCTTCCTGAAGAAGCACGAGCGGTAGCCCAGGTGGCAGGCCGGGCCCTTGGGCTCGACTATCGCCACGATGGTGTCAATGTCGCAGTCGAACCAGAGTTCCTTGACAATCTGCACGTGGCCCGAGGACTCGCCCTTCTTCCAGAACTTCTGCCGCGAGCGGCTCCAGAAGTGGCACAGGCCCGTCTCGATGGTGGCCTTGAGTGCCTCGGCGTTCGTCCACGCGACCATGAGGACGTCCCGCGTCTTCTCGTCCTGGAGCACCATCGGCACGAGGCCGCTTGAGTCCCACTTGATCTCGTCCATGAGCGGCACGGCGTCTCCCTTCAATGCGACTTCCCAACCACGGAGGTACGAATACTCACAGGGCAGGCGTCGCGCAACGACGGCCTGGCGGAAGGGACGCCTACCCCACGCTTCCCAGGTCGAGCCGCCCCGCGAAGACCTCCGCCACTCTTCGGCGGAGGGCGGCCCACTCGTCCGCGGCGAGGACAGTATTGTCCTGCACGACCCGGAAGGCGTCCTCGCGCGCTTCTTTCAGCGTCTCAATGTCCGAAAGGATATCCGCGAAGCGGAGCTCGGGCAATCCGCTCTGGCGCGTGCCGAAGAATTCCCCCGGACCCCTGATCCTGAAATCGGCCTCCGAGATCTTGAAGCCGTCGGTCGTCTCCTCAAGCGCCGCGAGCCGTTCCATCGCGCCCTCGGTCTTGGGGTCGGCGACGAGGAAACACTCGCCCCTGTGCTCGCCCCGGACGATGCGCCCCCTCAACTGATGCAGCTGCGCGAGGCCGAAGCGGTCGGCGTGCTCGACGACCAGCACCGTGGCGTTGGGGACGTCGATGCCCACCTCGATCACCACCGTCGAGACGAGGACCTGCGTGTCCCCCTCGAGGAAACGCCGCATCTCGTCCGCCTTCTCCTCGGCGGACATGCGCCCGTGGAGAAGCCCCAGCTGCAGCCCCTTGAGGGGACCGCGCGCGAGGCGCTCGCGGGTCTCGACGGCCGAGCGGAGTTCCACGGGGCCGAACTCCATGTCGAAGTCGTAGAGCATCGCCTTGCCCCGAACGCGCGGGCAGACGACGTAGGCCTGGCGCCCCGACTTCACGGCGGCCTTGACCTTGCGGTAGGCGTCGAGGCGCTTGCTCTGCCTGACCACATGAGTATCGCACCCGCCGCGCCCGGGGGGCAGTTCGTCGATTACTGAAAGATCAAGGTCGCCGAAGTACGCGAGCGCGAGCGTGCGGGGGATGGGGGTCGCGGTCATCACGAGGACGTGGGGGTTGTCGCCCTTGGTCTTCATGGCGCCGCGCTGCTCGACGCCGAACTTGTGCTGCTCGTCGACCACGACGAGCCCGAGCGACTTGAAGCGCACCCCCTCCTGAAGGAGCGCGTGCGTCCCCACCGCGATGTGCGCGCGGCCCGAGGCGATGTCGTCGAGCGCCTCCCGCTTCTGGGGCGGGTCCTGCCCGCCCTTGAGGAACGCCACGCGGACCTTCGACCCGGCAAGGTACTTCGCGAGCGTCCGCTCGTGCTGCGCGGCGAGGAGCTCCGTCGGCGCCATGACCGTCGCCTGCGCGCCCCGCGCGATCACGCCGAGCATCGCGTAGACCGCGACTGCCGTCTTCCCCGAGCCGACGTCGCCCTGGAGCAGCCGGTTCATCGGCTCGCCCGATGCCAGGTCGCGGGCTATCTCTCCGACGGCGCGGTCCTGCGCGTCGGTAAGCGCGAACGGCAGCCGCGCGCGGATGCGGGCGTCGATGTCCTCGGTGACCTCGAAGACCCGCGCGATCTCGGCCTTGCCCCTGGCCCGAACGAGCGCGAGGCCGGTCTGCAGAACAAAAAGCTCCTCGTAGACGAGGCGCCTTCGCGCCTCCGCGCGGGCGTCGTCGCCGGAGGGGAAATGCGCCTCGCGGAGCGCCTCCGCTATCGAAAGGAGGCCGCGCGACTCGCGGACGGAGCGCGGGAGTATCTCGGGAAAGGCGTCGGCCGTCGTCGAGACGACGTTCCACGCGAGCGACCGCATCAGGCGCTGCGATATCCCGTCGGTGAGCGGGTAGTATGGAACGATCCGCCCCGCGGCGAGGTCGGCGGGGGAGCCGGGCTCCGCTCGCGCATCGTCGTCATAGGAGAGGTCGCCGGCTTCGCCGCCATCCGGATCATTGAGCAGCGGCCCGCCGCGCGGGGAGTGGATGATCTCATACTCGCGAGGTGTCAACTGAAGACGGTTGCGGTAAAGTTTCGGCTTGCCCGTCACGACGAGCTCGGTGCCCTCGCGGAGGACCTCGGCGAGGTAGCGCTGGTTGAACCACATCACGTCCACCGGCGCCGTCGCGTCCTCAACGGTGGCGGTCAGGATCGTTGGACCGCGCCTGGGACGCCCCGTGCGTATCTTGATTACGCGCCCGCGGATCGTCGCCTCCTCGCCGGGCACGAGCGAGGAGATGTTGGCGAGGCGCGTGCGGTCCTCGTAGCGGCGCGGGACATGAAGAAGCATGTCGCGCGCGGTCACGAGTCCGAGTCTGCCAAGCTTCTCAGCACGGGCCGGCCCGACGCCCTTCTCGAACTGGAGCGGGCGGTCGAGGTCCCTGGGCGAGGCATCGCGTCGCGGGGCGGGCGAGGTGTCCATTGCTCCCTGTGGGTCCGATTCTCCCTCGCGGACGATGATAGGTGCAAACCATCGAGGGTCAAATTGATTTGGCTCCGCACCGCGATGCCGATGAACCTGCGCGAGACGGCTTCGTTGAGACCACCGTTGTCGGGAAGGAGGAAGCTGGTGCGAAGCGTTCGGCGACGTGCCTCTGCCCTCCTGATTGCGTGCGCCTTCGGCGTCGGATGCGCGGAGCCGGAGATGTCCTCTCGGCCTGTGATCGCAACGGTCGCTGCGCGGCCCGCGACCGAAGCGTCACGGAACGTGCCCCCCTGGCGGCCCCCGCCGACCCGACCGCGGCCGAAGGATGATGCCGAGAGGGTGTTTCGCGCCATCTGCTATGCGAGGACGGCTGCGAAGACCTACCCCGACCGCGCCATCGCCAACCTGGAGGCCGCGCTCGGCCGGTGGCCGGGCTGCGACGCCGAGTTCCACTTCGGCATCGCCATGGCCGTGGACAAGAAAATATCCCGTTCAGCGCAAGACTCGGCCGAGCGCCTTGATCTCTTCAGGCGAAAGCTCAATCACCTGGAGAAAGCGTTGGAGCGCATCGTGGCCGGCGAAAGATGGTGCAGCGACCCGATGAAGACGCGGACCCCGAACCTGAAACTGAGCATCGAGCAGGCGCGCATCGCCATCAAGCGCCTGAGCCCGGCCCCGCCTCCCGCCGACAAGCCGGCGCCCGGCAGACCCTGAGATCGCTGGCACCGGCGCGCTCCCGCCTTCCCGGCAGTCAGAAAAGACGAAGTCCGTATCGAGAGATTCAGCAGCCATACGTTTCGGGGCAGCCTGTCTCGCGACAAGACGGCGGGAAACTTGGAGCGGCTGGTGAGGGATGGCGCAACTCAGCTGTCGCCGCGAACGGCATCCGGATCTCGGTCGATCTTCCGCCGGAAGCGGACATACTTGCCCACCGGGGAGGGCCGCCACTCGATGCCGATCTCCTCGAAGAGGCCCCTGAGCGCCCTCGCGCCGCGCCCGGCCATGGCCTGGGAAAGCTCGCTCTCCATCTCGAACTCGGCGGTGCCGTCGGGATATTTCGTGCGGTCGAGCAGTATCTCGAGGGCGAGGTTGTCGTGACTGAACTCGAAGACCTCGCGCGTGTTCTCGATGTGGCCCATGGATTCAAGGTCCAGCGGCCTGATGTCGCCCAAGGCCTGCTGGAGCCTATGGACGGGCGGCAGATCGACATCCGCGAAATGTATCTGCTTGTCGCGAAGGCCAGACCAGTCGGCGGGGTCGAGCTGGCACTCGATCTCCGGCCGCACCATTAGCGCCCCCGCGCGGAGCCCCATGCCCTTGACGGTCAGGAGTATCTGTTCGTCGCCGCTCGTGACATCGTGCTCCTCGCGGACGCGCAGAGAGAGTTCCGCCTTGGCCAGATGGTCCTGCGGCGTCTCGAAGAAGTAGCTTATCTGCCGAAGCGTCCGGCCCGGATCCCCGAGCCGCGCGCGCAAGAGGCCCACGTCCTCGTCGGTGAGGATGACCTTGATCTCCGATTCCTTCGGATCGGGCGACATAATCTGAAAACTCCTCGACGACGTACTGTCTGCGAGATGCTCCGCCCCGGGCAGGATTGGGGCGCGAAGGCCATTAGGCCTCTCGCGTCACTCCTCACGGCTGTCGTCAGAGCCGCAGAGCGCTGCTTGGCCGCGAATAGGAAAAACCCCCACCATCAAGGGAAGCTCAACGCATTCCCAGACCAAGCACATGCACATTGATCACATGTGCATGACATAATACCTCTCGGCGCCTGTCTTTGCAAGGGTGTTGGCTGGGCATTTCAAGGCCGGGGACGATAGCAGGGATTCGAGTTGCTGACCTCGAATCCCCCGCAGCTTGCCGCCGAACGCGTCCCCCGCCACTGCAGGCTGCGCAACCAAAGGCGCGCGCCTGTCTG
>Ga0272441_10012022_pt1 | contig 12729 bp, 11 predicted proteins | sample SSMProp6N_FD_193582 | JGI IMG/M metagenome (GOLD analysis project Ga0272441, IMG submission 193582) | Marine sediment archaeal communities from Little Sippewissett salt marsh, Falmouth, MA, United States - SSM-Prop-6N | ecosystem: Environmental > Aquatic > Marine > Wetlands > Sediment ...
TGGGGTGACAACAGCAAAGGTCAGCTAGGTAACGGAACTACTACAAATGAATCTGTCCCTGTACAAATAACACTTCCCTGATTTGAGATGCGAATCTGCATCAATTTAAGCCCGGTTTGCAATGAGTGTGCCGGGATATTATATGTAGCGGTGTAACGGTACAGAGGCGTAACGGCACAAAGGCTAAGGGATACACAATCAATTAAATGACAATAACGAGAAGCCAAAGAGCCTGCCCCGCCCAAGCGGGGCTTCAAAGTCCAATATCCCCGGTCACATCCGGGATAGGTGGTTAAAAAATCTTACGACCCCGGAAGGAGATCGAATACGGCGCCTTATTAATTTTATTCAACGCCGCCGGCGTTGTTAAAAAGATACAGGCAATTACCATGGATGTTACCATGGATATTGGAATTGGACGTCTCCGACGTCTTATATTTTAACATTACCAAACCATAGATTAGGATGAGTAGAAAAAATAGGAGGGAAATAAAAAAAGCGGGAGGGCGGGAGCGGGGGAAATTAGGATCGTTGTGAATTTTAAAGTATATTCTAAAATAATTTTTGGTCTCAAATTTTGATTTGAATATTCTTTTGAATAGATATGCATTCCTAGGCCATAAGGGTCATATTCATTATCATATATTGGATATATCAAGAAACCATATTTGAAAAGGCTATCACTGTATTCAATTACATCTCTAAGATTCAATGTAATCTGAGTGATAGATTTTATACTAATATAATAAGCTATTTTAAAACTTAAACCTTCAGGAATATTATCACAATTTAAATTGCTTTCATTCCATTCACCTAAAAGTACTTTTATGTACCAGTTACCAGAATATGTTTCATCAGCTTGCCATTCTTCATCTCTATCAACAATTTTAAGTAAGAGTTTTGTGATTTCTGAACTTTGTGGAATATCAATAGGTGCATGAAATAATATTACAGAGTGCTTAATTCCATTATTAATTACCCATAAAGTTTTTTCATCACCGTCCATTATTATATTACATGCAGATGCTATTACATATGTATCTCTATCTATATAGATCTCTTCATTATAATATTTCCTTAAAGTTATTTCTATCTGTTTATCAGAGGAATACATATAAAAAGACTGATTATAAGGCTCATAACCTTCAGCTTCGACTTTAATATTTTGAATTCCTTGTGGTATTGATGGAAGCTGATAATGGCCTGTAGCATCAGTATAGTCTATCATGCCAGCAATAGATATTTTTGCACCAACTATTGGTGTTCCTAAAGTGTGTTTTATATTGCCATAGACATTAGCTGAAACAATATTGGAGTCATAAAAATATTCTCTAAAGTACCATCTTTGTGAATATAAACGGTCTTTGAATAAAACTCAAAGTCTGATTTTCTAGCACTAAGTTGATTTTTACCAACAGGTATATCATCAATTTAAAAATCACCTGTTATTCCTGTGGTAAATGTCTTGTCTGCACATTGAATAACAGCTCCTGCTATTAGTGCATTACTGTTAGTTGATTATACTACTCCACTAATAAAGCCATATTCAAATATTTCACACCCTTTGCAAAAGCATAGTAACAGGTATATTATTATTACTGTGACTTTGGATTTGAATTTTAATTTTAATTGACTCATTTTAATTGATATTCAATGGTTACTTTCTGTCGGAAGGCAATTTAAAAGCGAATAATACTATTAAAGATTATTCTTAGCACATGACAAAAAACACTAATATACTGGATGTTAATAAGTTATATAATTAAAACTAATAAATACATATTCTTGATTAGTATAATGCCCTGATATTCAATATGTAATAGTATGGATTATAATTATTTTAAGTATTAATTCATGATTTCAAATAGTATATTGTAGAATTATATTACTAATAGTAATACTATCCATGCAGCCCACCCAAGGGTAGTATTTACTACATTCTGACCCTTTGCTTTCCTTTTGTAGCAACTTAAATATTCTGCATTATTGAATAAATCTTTATTTTGGGACATCATAAGTGTTTTTGTACTTTTTTCAGGAGTAGGGCTTGCAACAGCAGCTCCTATTACGGCAAAAGGACCGAAAAGAACTCCAAGTGCAACATGCATTCCAACTTTACCATGATAATTATCTGCATCCAATTGTCCCTTAAGACAATTTCCTTCCTGATAATTTGAAATAAATTCTAGATAATCAGTATAGATTTTATCCTGAGGATTACCAAATTTTATTGAATAGATATCAGTTGCAGGAATATGGTATTTTTCTCCTTCATGTTTGAAAGTAACAATACAATCTTTGATTTTGGTAACCTTGCCTTCAAAAATTGCTTGGTTGGTCAACGTAAGGGTGTCATTTCCATATAATAGGATTGGAAATAAGATAATTAATAAAGTCATCTTTGTTTTCATAGTTGATTCTTTAAAGGGTTATGACAACAGTGATAATATTGATAATATTGATAGTATTGATTATTAATTTACCCAATGCAGTAACTGTCATTAAATATATATTATGTGATAATATAGTTCGTAATTAGAAGGATCTTCATTATTCTTTTATTCATTAATAGGTGTCTTTTAGTAACCAGTACATGACCCTTCCAGAAAGAAATATGCCTCCCACATCCACCAAATGCCTGTCAATTCTTCATAATCTTCCATTCCTTCAACTTCAGTTACAACTGTTAATCCCTTGGCTATAAGATCTCCTCCATTAAGCTTTTGTCCAGACATTATCAAAGCAACAGTAATTGTAAGTTCATCGGGTAATCCAGCTTCTTCACCATTCTGCCTGGATTCACCCCAGATTGTAAATTTCCCACTTTCTCCGGTTATATAGCCTCCGGCACCTCCCACCTTAATATTCATAATTGATTCAGTAAAACTTATTAGACCAGAGGAAGTTTGATTATAAAGACAGAATGTCGAATTTATAGGAAATGAGATCATGTTTACTAATTCAGGGCTTGTTTTAGTAACTTCGCCATCAGTACTGTATTCACCTACCAATGCTGGTGGATTATCACCATAGTAAAAGGTAATTCCTGACTCATCTTCGGCTTCTTTTATATCAGGATTCTTTATAAATTCTTCAGGAGAATCAAAATCACTTGTCTTAGGAGGTGATTCTGGTTCTTCACAGCCAATAACTGTAAAAACAATAAACAAAAGATATGGAATAATTTTTTTCATTTGATAAGGCATTGATTATTAGTAAATAATAATTAAATCATTAGAATAATTGTTAATTTGTAGAAGATCAGTATTTTATATCTTCGTTAGATTATTATATTTTGTTAGTTTTCTTTAATTAGTTATTTATATTGTCACTTAATTCTATGCTTTTACACAATTAAAAAGAATTTTAGAAGTTACCATAAGTTGAAATTAAGACCAGCATATATTATTTCGCTACCAATGTTTACATTTTCTTCATCAATTTTTACTTTTGAGTATACAGAACCCCATCCCAAATCAAGCATAATTATACTTCCTAAAGGTATTTCTACGCCGATTTGTGCTGAAAATCCAATTCCATCTGCTTTGTCGATAAAACCATCATATGTGTCTTTTAATGATACTCCTTTAATTCCAAAGCCAGGACAAATATTTGGTCTGTTACTTCCGAAAGGATACCATGCATACTTAACAAATGCACCATAGTGTAAATATCTTAATGTTTCACCTTCTACAGTTTTCGATATGAAATCCATGTCTATACCTAATTTAAAATCTTCAGATATATTCAATTCTATTCCCGCACCAAGTAAAGGGCTATTTCCAAAGACATCGGAAAGACCTTCGTTCCTCCAAAAAATTAAGGAAGCTCTGCAAAAAGCATTTATTGACCCATTAGTTAGTGTACTATTTGTAGAATTTGTTGTGATTTTCTCAGCTGTTATTATTGTATTTGGCTTCGAATTCGTATCCTTAAGTATTACAAAATTCTCTATCCTACCATTTTCATATACAATCTTTGAAATATCTCTAATTTGAATGCTTCTAAAAGGTCCATCAAGAAAGTCAATGGGTTTATACTTAATTAAGTCTTGCTGAATCTCAAAAACTTTTACCTTCAATTCAGTATTATCTCTTTTAACTATTATGTCTTGAGAGAACAAATTATTAGATGAAATGGAGATATCTATGAGTACTATGAATAATATACAACAAATTAATTTATACATTATCTATTCAAAAATTATTAGTCCGTTTTTATGTTATTGTTCATTTTAATAATACCAGTTCATTTTACTGTAGTATTAAGAGATTAATAAGTAGATGAATATATAAATACAATCTAAAGATCAATGATTATCAGTATTTTATCAATAACCATGCATAATGATTACTAATACTCATTCAATAGTAAAAAGCAATGTTTATACTTAATATTGATTATTTATTCAGGAAAAGTCTCAGACAGGAATTACAACCTGAGCTATTTTGCCAATTATAATATTATCAGAATTATACCTGTCTTTAAGAGAATATTTGATTTGTATTCTTTCCAGCTTAAAGTATAGATCTGTTAATTCTCTTATGATGGTTAAACCCTTCCCGGTACCTGTATGATGTTTGTAATCTGTAATTGTACCTGTATTATTATCTTCTATTTCAATATAATATCTACTGTTTCTTTGGCATATCGAAATATTCAGCATCCCTGTACCATTACTGTCTTTTAATCCATGTTTGATTGCATTTTCGACGAAAGTATGTATAAGCATTCTTGGGATCTTCTTATGCAAATGGGTATCATGCTTAATATCAATCATATAGGAGAATGCATCGTTGCATCTGAATTTCTCAAGTTCAATGTAATTCCTTACAAATTCAATTTCCTCTGCAATTGGAATTATAACCTTATCGGAACTTATAACAGTATCTCTGATTAATTTAGCGTATTTTCCGAAAATATAATCAGCCTGTTCTCTGTTTTTTTCTGTTGCATAAAGGCTTCCGATCGAGTTTAGTACATTTAAAGTGAAATGAGGATCCAATTGGTTCTTAATGGCTTTCATCTGAAGAAGAACCATTTGATTCTCTGTCTCCTTTTTAGTATTGATACGGTATCGTTGAAGCCTGAATATTAATAGAATTAAAAGAAATGTTGCCAGGTATAATATCAGGTATAGTGGATATTTAAGAATATACACAGGATTCTTTGAATATCTGATAAAAGTACCCTTTTTTCCTAATTGTAAATAAACCAATGGTTTATTATCTTTTATCAAAACCTGAGATACCGCAGTTATTCTTGGTTCAATATTTATAGGCAATGTAATACAATACGAAAAATCATTACGGATAATTAATACAGATTCATGTTCACCTCCCTGATAGAAATATTCATCTTTTCCATCCATATCAGCATCAATAATAGCAAATGGCAGACACGAACCTAAAAGTTGAGTTTTATACTTTTCTATAGTTGAAAAATCTCGATCAATCTTTTCAATCTCTCCATTAAGGCCTTTTAGAAAATAGAATGTCGAATAACCATCATTTTTATTTGCAATTGTCCTTGCGTAAGCATGTTCAAATCCATCAACAGTTTTTCTTGAGAGTAGATTTCCGTGATTATCATATAAATAAAATGCTGATTTTATTGTATCTGTACCATAATAATTATTAAAGACTCCCAGTCTGATTTTTCCGTTAAAGTCTAATGGTACTACATTAATAGTAGAGGGATACTTCATGAAACGTACCGGAGGAAACTCAAACTCCATGTTCATGTTTAGAACCATTAACCATCCATATTGATCAGTATAAGGTTTATCAAATCCTGTATTTCCTGTTGATTGTTGATTAAGAATAATCTCAGGAATACTGTCATCATTTATATCAATAACCTGACCTCCGATAATACATGCACCGGATTCAGGCGATTTTATCAGCGAATCACTATCAATTATATAACGATATACTCTACGGGGTTCCTTGCTAAAACCGGCAGTTATCATGAAGATGAAATCCAGTTGATTAGATTGATAATTACGAATTAACGAGATAGGTTTTATATTAGGCTTATTTCCACTTTGATTAGCCTTCCCCTGAATATCAATAAAACGGTTAAGAATTATATATTCTTTACTTAGCAATGGATCAAAAACAGTAAGGAATATTGAATCATCGTTCGAAGTAAAGACAAAACATTCAGAAAATCCATCAGAATTATAATCGCCTGAATAATAAAATTTCCCTGCAGCAGGTAGATGTTTTATGTTGAATTGTTCAAATACCTGGTCTTGCTTTTGTATCAATATTTTAGTTTGCTCAGTATCACCAAGATCAAAAATTATCTTTTCACTTTCATTATCCTTATCAAGATCAGCAAAATAGTAAACACTATTACTGCAAAAGACTTCATCAACTATTTTCACACTGTATTTAGAGAATATGTCCGGAATAAGGAGAATAACAATAAACCAGATTAAAAAACTTATGAAAGCCGGATGTGTTACAAAATGTAGCAGTTTATCTTTCATTTGATCAAAGATCCTTTATTTTGAGCAGTTCAAGGGTTGATTTACAACCTGTTTTCTTAAGTATATTCCTGCGATGTGTATTAACGGTATTTATACTTATGTATAGTCTCTCAGCTATTTCTTTACTGTTATTTCCATTCAGCACATATCTGAGTATCTCCTTTTCCCTTTTGCTAAGTATAGTTAATTCATTGATAATCTTGTCAGAATCAATAGAAATATGTGATATTAATCTTTTTATTGATGATTTTAATTCATCTATATCCACAGGTTTCAGCAAATAATCAAATACTTCATTCCTTATTGCTTTGATAGAATACTGCTGATGTGCGGTGATTAAAATTATATGAGGATAGCAGTAATTTTCCCGAAGATCATTGATAATATCAAATGCTGAAATATTGTTTTCCATCTCAATATCAAGAAAAACAAGATCCGGTTTGTTTCTAATTATGAATTCGATTGCTCTTGATGAACATGTAAAACTACCCAACAATTTTATTTCCGTAAAAGCCTCAAGTAGTTTTTCCAGCCTCTCACAGGCATATTTTTCATCATCAACTATGACCGTTGAAAGCGGCTTCATCAGAATTGAGATTAACCAGATTATTGCAGTTTGAAATGTTTCTATAAAGATAGTAAATTATTAAATAGAAAGCTATGATAACTAACAAATTAAAAGAAAAGTCCAATTTTTTTATTATATTAAAGAACAATAGAGTTGTCTTTATAGAAGATATCTCAATTGGCTTCATTAGTAATCTTAATCCTTTTTTTGTTACCAAATACTCATTCATGAGTATTTATTTAATTATCAATGAGTATGGATATTATTTTGTATTGATTTTAACTTGCATATTCTAAAACAAAAAGAATATGCAAAAAATAGGTTTGATTATTTTGTGTTTACAGATAAGTCTGATGACTTTAGCTCAGACTGTTCCCCATAAGATATCATATCAGGGTAAGCTTTATGAAAATGAGAATCCAGTTACAGGAGTAAAAAGTATTACATTCACAATTGGTACGTGGACTGAGACACAATTCGTTCAGGTAACTGGTGGTTTATATTCAGTAACACTCGGTGACATAACACCAATCCCGGCATCTGTATTTAGTGATTCAGACGGATTGACACTTGAAGTGACTATTGATGGAAGTACATTGTCACCGGCAACAGAAATTCTTACAGTACCCTATGCATACAGGTCTGAGTACTCTGATAATGCTGATAATGCGGACAATGCCGACAATATTGCCGGTAATCCTGTATCAGGTGTTCCGCAGAATAATTATGTACTAAAATGGAACGGTACATCTTGGGAACCTCAGCCTGATGAACAGGGAAGTGCAACAGGAACAGCAGGAGGAGATCTGTCCGGTACATATCCAGATCCCTCAGTTAGTAAAATTGCCGGAAATCCTGTTTCAGGCACACCAGCTATAGGTCAGGTTTTAAAGTGGGATGGAGAACAATGGATTCCAAAAACTGATTCAGTCGGGAGTGTAATAGGTACTGCCGGAGGTGATCTGTCTGGGACTTATCCAGATCCGACTGTAAGTAAAATTGCCGGGAATCTTGTTTCAGGAACACCAACTACAGGTCAGGTTCTTAAATGGAGCGGTAGTGCATGGACACCACAAACTGATGAGACAGGAACTTCGATGGGTGATCCGGCCGGAGATCTCTCAGGAACGTGGACAAGTACAACTGTAAGTGGAATTTCAGGGATCCCTGTTTCAGGTACACCGGTTACAGGACAAGTTTTAAAATATGATGGGACTAACTGGATACCTAAAACCGATTCAGTTGGAGAATTAACGGGTACTGCCGGGGGTGACCTGTCAGGTACATATCCTGATCCATCTGTAAGTAAGATTGCAGGAAATCCTGTTTCTGGAACTCCTGTATCAGGACAGGTTTTAAAATGGAATGGATCTGTTTGGACTCCAGATACAGATTTAAGTGGAAATACAAGTTGGATTCAGAGCGGTAACGATTTAATTTATAACCTTGGTAATGTAGGGATTGGTCCTAATATGGATTCTCCACAATTTCCGTTCCATGTTGTTAGTAGTCAATCATCAATAAAGTTAGGAGTAGCTCATTTCCATAATACAGCTGAAAACGTTGACGGTGCGGGAGTATCAGGTATATGTGCTAACTCTGATTATTGGGGATATGGAGGGTTTTTTACTGGTGGTTATTGCGGTGTTGAAGGTAAGGTTACAACAGAATCAGATAATAGTTCTAATCAATATATAGGTGTTCTAGGTTATGCTGCTAGTCCTAATGATGCTACATTATATGGTGTGTTTGGAAAAACCGTTGGTGGAGGACCTGATTCGTATGCTGGCTATTTTTATGGTGATGTAAATGTTACAGGTACTTTATCTAAATCCTCTGGGTCATTTAAAATCGATCATCCACTCGACCCTGAAAATAAATATCTATACCATTCTTTTGTAGAATCACCTGATATGATGAATGTTTATAATGGTAATATTATTCTTGACAATAATGGAGAAGCAGTTGTTCAGCTTCCCTTGTATTTTGAAGCTCTCAATATGGAGTTCAGATACCAGTTAACATGTATCGGAGGATATGCTCCGGTTTATATATCTGAGGAGATCTCAGATAACCGTTTTAAAATATCCGGGGGGAATTCTGGATTAAAAGTATCCTGGCAGGTAACCGGAATTCGCCATGATCCTTATGCGGAACAGAACAGAATTCAGGTTGAAGTGGATAAACCTGCAGATGAAAAAGGAACTTATCTTCATTATAAAGAATATAAGCAGCCAATTGAGAAAAGCACGGAAACTAAGAAAGAACTAAAGCATAAACAAGATGAGATGTAAAATCCTTATATTTCATTTTATCATTTTTTTAATAGTAAATTATACTGCCAGCGCACAGGGTTTAAGTTATACCGGGTTATTATCCGCAGGTGGCGGTAAGTATGATTCTGGATCATTTTCAGGCTTTGGAGTTATAGGTGGCTCATTTTCAAGTAATATAGCTAAGAGTCATAACTATAGAAATTATCAGGGTTTCATGTGGAATGCTGAAATGAATACTGGTATAGGGAAATCTCTTGAATCATTTAGAATAGAAGTCTATCCAAATCCGGCAATTAACAAGCTTTATATTGTATCAACTGAATTGAAGATAACTAAAATAATGATATTAAGTATCACAGGGATCACTGTAATGGAATCTAGAAATGAGTCTGAATTAAATATATGCAGACTACCTGAGGGACTATATTTTATCAAATTTTTTAATGATGAGAATAATTGTATTACAGTAAGAAGAATAATAAAACAATAAATATTATAATTCGCTAAATTAATTGAAAGGCATTGTTAAAATATTCAAGTTGTTACTGGTTCTGTTTTTGCTCTGTTCGTTACCTATAGTATTATTTTCCCAACAGACCAGAACCCTGTCAAAACCTTTTCTTGAATTCAAGAATAACATACTTGTTATCTTATATAACTTTCCTGATGATTGCAAAGCTATTTACAGAGTATGGGTAGAAATTAAAGATTCTAAAGGGAAGAGTATTCAGCCAAACTCAATTTATGGTGATATTGGTGAAAATATCAGTCCGGGGAAAAATAAAAGGATTTCGTGGAATCTGATGCAGGATAGCATTTATCTGAATGATGCTCTTTCAGTCAGAGTGCTTGCCCAGCAAATGCCAAAGCAATTTTCAAGAACAAACCTCATTATTAGCTCTGCCTTATTGCCAGGCCTTGGTCAATCCAAAAATACTGGCAAACCTTATTGGCTTACAGGCATTGCAGCATATGGTTGCCTCGCTGGATCCTATTGGTTTAACAGAAAGGCTTCAGACTCTTATGAGTTATACTTATATTCTGAAGAAAGAGAGGCTAATGATAACTATTTTAATAAGACTGTTTTTCAGAACAATACATCAAAAGTCCTGGCATATTCATCGATTGCACTATGGACAGCAAACATGGTATGGATAGCAATTATGCCTGCTAACAGATCAAACGAAAACAAGAGAATTACAGTTGGACTTAAGCCGGAAGTATATAATTCAGGTAATACTATTTCATTTTATCTGACTTTAAATCTGTCACAATGAAAAAAGTTCGTAAATACCTAATCTTTATATCCTACTTTATTGCTGTTCACAACATTATAACATCTCAGATAATTGAATCCAGATGGTCAACTATTCAGATTAATAATTTACCTGAAGTTATTACTAATATTATTGATTCAATTCCACCTGTAATATCAATGATTTCTCCACAGGTAAGAACAAATGAAACATTTATAACAAATTCGGAAAAACTTACAGTAATCGGGAAAGTGAGTGATAATACAAGCATTAAGTCACTTTTAATAAATTCAGAAGAAATTGTTCCCAACTCCTCGGGAGTTTTCACCGATGAAATAATTCTAAAAGAGGGTAAAAACAATGTATATGTTATTGCAGCTGATCTCAACATGAATATTGCAGATAAAAAGCTGATTGTAGAATATATTCCGGAAGATCAATCAACAGAAGCTGTTGAAGTGAAAGGGGATTATTATGCTTTGTTAATTGCAGTTAGTGAATATAAGAATCCGGAGCTTTTTAACCTTGATAATCCGATTAAGGATGCTGAAGCTTTAAGAAATGTGTTATTGACAAAATACACCTTTGAAGAAGATAATATAAGATTACTGGAAAATCCCGGAATGGAAGATATTTTAGGCGCATTGGACCAATCATCCCGCAACCTTACTGAAGATGATAATCTCTTAATTTTTTATGCAGGACACGGATGGTGGGATAAAGATGCAGGTACAGGTTTCTGGTTGCCATCAGATGCTGACAAAATCAACAGAACCCGCTGGATAAGAAACAGTACAGTTCAGGATTTTATGAAGGAGCTTAAGGTAAGGCATGCTTTATTGGTTACTGATGCATGTTTCAGCGGAAGTATTTTCGTGGCACGAAGTATTGATTTTAATACATCATTAGCGATAAAAAAGCTTTATGAAATACCAAGCCGTAAGGCTATGACCAGTGGTTCGCTGACTGAAGTACCTGATCAGAGTATTTTTATAAAATATTTTATTGACAGATTGATCCGTAATGAGGAAAAAACTCTGTCAGCAGAACAGTTATTTACCAGTTTCAGAATTGCTGTAATAAATAACAGTGACGTACTCCCCCAATATGGTGTTATAAAAAATGTAGGAGATGAGGGAGGTGAATTTATATTCATTCAAAAATAATTATATCTCACTTTATTTAGATATGTGGTTATATTTTAAGCATCATCTCATTATACCAATAGCTGTTGTCACTCTTTTTTTATATGGTTGTGAAAAGATAGATGTAATCAGGATACTGAAGCTTGATACTGTAAATTATAGCGACCTTGCGGCCCGGTCAGTGAATATCTCCGGTAAGTTCATTGATTATGGAAATGAAGAGATCATAGAATATGGAATCTGCTGGGCTGTTTTTAAAAATCCTTCTGTTAATGATCAAAAGTCGATAATTGGAGAACATCCTTCTGATTATATATTTGATTCTGAGATTACAGGATTGAAGCCTGGTAATATTTATTTTATAAGAGCTTTTGCCAGTACAGTTGATACAGTTATCTATGGAAAAACGATTGTTTTTAAAACCCTGGATCTCAAGCTGCCGGTTGTTATTACTAAGCAAGTGACCGGAATTACTGCGAACTCTGCATCATCCGGTGGTACTATTACTGATAATGGAAATTGTGATATAACTGAGCGTGGAGTTTGTTGGGGCATAGATACGAATCCGACTATCAGGGATACAAAAACAAGTAATGGTACTGGTGCTGGCGAATATACATCACAGATGTCAGACCTTATTCCTGATATGACTTATTATGTTAGAGCATATGCTACAAATGAAGTCGGTACTACATATGGTGAGTCCTACTCATTTAAATCAATGGAAACAAAATGAGTTTCACAGGATTTTAAGGTGTATGATCTAACAATAAACCCACCCCAAACCCCTCCGGAGGAGGGGATTTTTTTGGTTCCAACGCTATATGCTTAACCCTTATCTGTACTTAATCCGTTGTGGTTCTGAACTTCCTCCTATCCTCCCTGCATATTGCTTTGAGAAGCCGGCGTCCTGACATGATACCTGTCGGGAGTCCACCTCCAGGCTCCACCCACTGACCACACATATAGAAATTGCTGAGCCCTGGTA
>Ga0272441_10012024_pt1 | contig 12728 bp, 12 predicted proteins | sample SSMProp6N_FD_193582 | JGI IMG/M metagenome (GOLD analysis project Ga0272441, IMG submission 193582) | Marine sediment archaeal communities from Little Sippewissett salt marsh, Falmouth, MA, United States - SSM-Prop-6N | ecosystem: Environmental > Aquatic > Marine > Wetlands > Sediment ...
CCCCACGATCCGCCGCTTGATATCTGCTGATACCCTCATCCCCGACCCCTCCAGCTCGCAGGCGTTCAACCGGTACAGCTATGTGACGGGGAATCCGCTGGTGTTCGTCGATCCGAGCGGGCATGATTATGAGCTGTGGCATTATGATAAGTATGGGGAGCTGCCGAACTCGAAATCATATATATCCCACTATGGAAGGATGGATTACAGCTATCTTAAAGAGAATAAGGAGAGGTATCAAAGGAACGAAGATTTATTTGTTGATTATGATGTAACATTTGCGGTTGCATATTGCGAATATATACTTCATGAGGATCCACTTACACAATTCTACAGCGATGACCTGAGTGAGGCTTTTATTCTACTTGACGAATTTCATGATAATGTCTCGAATGGTGAACAGGTAACTTTTGCTGATTTAGTGAAACCGGTAACATTATTATTTATACTTACTGGTGGGGATGAATCAATTGAAAATGGGACAAAGGGTAACAGTCTTCCACTTGAGTATCATCATTTTGTTACGAATAAGCATTCATACTACACTCCACAATTGGAAAGTATCACTAATAGTTATGATCTTTCTCTTGATGGTGATTGGAATATTCGCTTAATGCAACATAGAGGACGACATCCTCATGCATACCACGATTATGTATTGGAGGCTGTACAAGGAATTCATGAAGTTCTAGGTGGTGGTAAATCAAATCAAGAAAGATTCATTCAGATGTTTACTGATTTGGTTATTGATCCGGTACTTGAAGTTCCATTAATGCTTCGGAAGATTTTTTGGGATTCTTAGGGAGAATTATAAATGACAAGAAATCTAAGTAACTCAATTGTAAAGAAAATTATCATGAATGGAGATATTTTATCTGAGTACCCTGACGCAATTGTTCCAGTAAACTATGATAGACCGGATTTGAATCTTTTTGAAGGAAGAAAACTAAAGGGCATATGGCCAGATAAAGTCTTAGTGCGTGTGAAGGGCGGGTTCTTAATTGATTATGTTAAGGGGATTGTTGATCCAATGGTTTCTGGAAGAGCTAGTAATGTTATTGAAGGTATAGCAGGATCTGATATTGAATTTCTTCCCATTACTTTAGTTGATGAGAGTACCAATACGATTCTTTCTGATGACTATTGGATATTGAATCCATTGATAATTGTAGATGCGTTAGATTGGAATGAAACCACTTGGAATCCTTCAAAGAGTACTACTAACCAGCCCAATTTTGATGATCCGATAATTCACTTACGTGTAATTAAACCAGTTTTGAAATATTCATTGATCTCAGATTTAGATATATTCAGGATTCGAGTGGGAAGGAAAGTAACACATGACATATTTATGTCAAATGATCTTGTTCAGGAATTACAAAAGGATCAGGCGGATTTGGGCATGTATTTCGCGACTGTAAACGTCAATCTTGAAGGATAGGGCTGACAATATAACATAAAAATCATTTCTGATGAGTATGATTCTCCGCCGGCCGTGTCGCACTGCGTGACGGCGACGGCGTGCACTTCTTGCTGACAGATCACCTGGGATCCGTCGTGGCCGTGCTCGATGACCAGGGTGTGGTCGAATCCGAACAGCGCTACCTCCCCTACGGAGGTGAGCGTTATGCTGCCGGGATAGACGAAACCGACTACGGCTACACCGGCCAGCGGGACCTGCAGGACCTGGGCTTGATGGATTACAATGCTCGCTTCTACTCTCCCACCATCCGCCGCTTGATATCTGCTGATACCCTCATCCCCGACCCCTCCAGCTCGCAGGCGTTCAACCGGTACAGTTATGTGGCGGGGAATCCGCTGGTGTTTGAGGATCCGAGCGGGCATTATTGGGTGGAGGATGAGGAGCAGGAAGGGCCGACTGCGGAGTTTTTGCAGAGGTTCAATATTCCTGCCAGCAGGCATCCGGGAAAAAAACCAGATACAGGATTCGATATTTCAAATGGACCAAAACTAATTAAATCGGGGGTATCAGTTGCATTCTGTACGGTTTATTCAGAACCTTTTATTGTGGAAGACTCAGTTAGTACAGGTCAATTTACGGATTTTGAAATTATCCCTGCGATTACACTTATTGAATCTTTTCTAGAACCATGGGCGAACGCTTTATATATGGAAGGCATGCAGCCCAATGTTCTATTGGGGTTGGAGTATGATCTATATGAATCATATACTATTCCCAAGAGTCTTACAGTGGTAAATATATCAAATGAACCAATTTGGGTAAGAGCATTTGAATTGAACTCTCAAAACGATGGGTTGGAAGTAAGTGAGTCATGGGTATTGGGGGCGAAACTTTCTGATGTACGTGTTTCTCCTGGACAAATTGATACTTTCTATTTAGATAATGATATTCATTTGTATCCGCATAATGACAATCTTCTGGATTATTATGCTGAATTGGATGTGTTTGTTGATTTGGGAATCCTTAATACACAATGGAGGATTATTAACAATGATCTGGTTGCAATCGGAGGAATACAATGCGAGGGGCAATAGATATGAGTTATAAACGCATAAATTTTTTTTCTGTTTTTTGCTTAAGTTGTTTGATCCTAACAAGTTGCAGAGATGATGGGAGTAGCTTAGTATCTATATCAAATGAAACTTCATTTCGAAATCAAATTTCAACCGAGGAAATAAACACATACTTTTCCGTCGAAGAAACTCGAAATGTATCATATACTTTCCCGCCTAAGAGTAGATTGTCTGTTGGTGTGAAGAATATTTCGGATGCGTATATTGAGTTTGAGAATGACTTTGGAACGCGTATTTTTTATTTTGATCTTGGAGAACAGAAATGGATTGAGGTCGAGAATCGTGTATCATATCACGGTGAAAGTGGGGAGATAAATGATCTATTCCCAGAAGGATATGAGGGTGGACCTTTTGATTATCAATTTGTACGAATAGTGCCTGCTCTGGAAGGAATTGACCTGCCTGTACTTGTCAGAATTTACTTTGAAGGAACGGTGGAAGAAGAAGGTGTAGAAAAAAATGTTGGAGGATATGTAGATATTCAGTTTACTAGCAGCGAATAGAAAGGAAATGAGGGTAACAATTCGTTTGCATGAACTGTATCCATACCATCTTCTCGAACTTAGGACAGCCTCGAGAACACCGATACCTTTACCTACGACAATGCCGGTAACATGACCACCCGCGATGAAGCAGGCACCGAATGGACCCAGACCTTCAGCCCTGACAACCGCCTCGAGCAGGTCACCGATGGGGCAGATACCTGGACCTTCATCTATGACGGTGACGGCGTACGTACCATACAGGAGAATCCTGACGGAACCAGCACAGCCTTCCTGTTCGGCGGGTTGTACGAGGTCGCCCTCGACAGCCAGGGTAACACAACCGCAGTCAAGCGTTACTACACATCCTCCGCCGGCCGCATCGCACTGCGCGATGGTGACGGCGTGCACTTCTTGCTGACAGATCACCTGGGTTCCGTCGTAGCCGTGCTCGATGACCAGGGTGTGGTCGAATCCGAACAGCGCTACCTCCCCTACGGAGGTGAGCGTTATGCTGCCGGGATAGACGAAACCGACTACGGCTACACCGGCCAACGTGACCTGCAGGACCTGGGCTTGATGGATTACAATGCTCGCTTCTACTCTCCCACCATCCGCCGCTTGATATCTGCTGATACCCTCATCCCCGACCCCTCCAGCTCGCAGGCGTTCAACCGGTACAGCTATGTGACGGGGAATCCGCTGGTGTTCGTCGATCCGAGCGGGCATTACTGGGTGGAGGATGAGGAGCAGGAAGGGCCGACGGAGAGGTTCATTGAGAGATTTGTTGCTTCAAAATCGACCACAAGTCTCGTATATAACAATTTGAATGCCGACGATAGTGGCTTGCCCAATCAAGATGAACCAATAATTTCAGATTATTATTGGGAGCCATACTATCCTGAAACCTTGAAGCCATTGGATCCATCAATCACACAATCTCAAAATAATCAATTCAACGATTTGTTATCGGGGCTTGACTTTATAAAATATTTCTCTCATGATCTATTCTTCGAGCCATTAAGGCAGATTTATAACCATGGTTATCCGGTGTATAAACAATCAAAGGGTTTGATACCATTTGATCCTTTTTTAGAAATGGCAATTGGAGGAGCATTTCAATTCCTTGGTGATTTGTCAAATGATCAATTAACTTGGGAAAAAAAATACTTACGCTCGTTAGTTATTGCTCTTGAGGATGGTGCAATTGATGTGGTGTCTTCGTATGGCGGTGGAACAGTAGGAGCGTTTCTTTTTGGAGGGCCTGCGGTATTAGACGGTATTCCTTATGATGAAATTCCAGGTGCAGGTTTAGGATATTTTATTGGAATGGATATTACAACGTTGTGGCTTACTGAGAAAAGAGATGAATGGAATGCTTCTCATTTCCCCGGATTCTTTGAATAGAAATTTAGATTATCAGGAGTTATATAATGTTCAGTAATCGAAACCGTCCTTCGTCGTCTCTGCGATCGTTTTTAATTACATATGCTCCAATCCCTTTGGGTTTTATTATCTTATTTGTTCCGTTTCCGGAAAGATGGACGATATTTAAAATTTTCCTTATCTGGGCGGTAATATTACTGGGTCCTGTAACAATTATTATGAGAAAAGAAATTCCCAGGCTGCCTCCTCTGGCTCCAACAGTTGGGCGGCCTGCAGTTATTTATGGATGGGTTTGTCTGAGTATTTGGCTGTTTCTAGGGTTATTATTCTGGCTTGGACCAATCCTCGAGTAAAAATCCATTCAGGACTGCAGAGTGGTCTGATCGTCTCAACGAATTCTGATATGGAAATGTGAAATATATATTTCCTTTTACAAAAATGATGGCGGTCCTTATAAAGTAACTTCCTTGTATATACCAGTCGGTGAATAGGTAATGAGTATCTACTCCTCCTCCCAGCCGCATGCGGTCGTGGCAATCGAGGACAGCCTCGAGAATTCCGACACTTTCGCCTACGACAACGCCGGCAGCATGACCACGCGCGATGAAGCCGGCACCGAATGTACCCAGACCTTCGGTCCCGACAACCGCCTCGAACAGGTCACCGACGGGACGGATACCTGGACCTTCACCTATGACGGCGACGGAGTCCGCACAATCCAGGAGAAACCAACGACAGGATCGACCGGAGGGAGATCCTGGCGCAGGGACCACCACAGCGTTCCTCTTCGGCGGGCTTTACGAGGTTACGCTGGATGCGCAGGGCGAATCCCCAATTCCATGATGCTGCCAGGCGAGAAAGGGGAATCTGATTTAATCTATATGCTTCGGGATGAGACGATTGGGGAACTATGTAGTGCGGGCGGGTTTGCCGGTGAAGGTACGGGTTGGTGGTGGGGTGCATATTGTGGTTGTCGATTTATGCTGGAAAAATGTTTGAAACCCGCCCCTACGGAATGTGTTGAAAATCACGCACACCGGGCGCGATGTTGAATCGGGGCGCGTCAAACGGGCGGGTTTGCCGACGTGACCATGGGGAACATAGAATCCGTAGGGGCAGGTTTCACGGCCGATGGGATAACCCGAATGATCGTGATTGTGTTACGTGCGGTGAACATAGACGATCGCCGGTAAACCTGCCCGTTGTATAACGCGATAAATTACAGGCACATCGGACGGGATGAGGTATCGGAATGGATCGTGCGGGCGGGTTTGCCGGTGGGGGTACGGGTTGGTGATGAACCACATATGGCGATTGTCGATTTGTATTGGATGATTGTTTGAAACCCGCCCCTACGAATCGCAGAGGGTATTTTTCGAATGATACAATGACGGTAATGAATTGGAGGGGGAAATGAAAAACAAACAGGAAATTCCAAATCGTCGTTCGATTCGCCTTAAGGAATTTGATTACACAACACCGAACGCATACTTTATAACAATTGTTACGAAGGACAGGGAATGTTTCCTCGGAACTATCGAAAATGAGGAAGCCCTTCTTTCTGAGGAGGGCAAAATCGTCCTGGATGTTTGGAACAGGCTGCCTAAACATTATCCCAATGTACTGCTGGATGCTTTTATTGTTATGCCTAATCATATTCACGGAATCCTGATTTTGATTGAACCGGATGATGAAAAAAAGAAGTATCCAGTTTCAGAGATTGTAAGGGGGTTGAAATCCTTATCTTCGAGATTGATCAATAGGAAGAATAATTCCACCGGGACTTCCAGGTGGCAGCGAAATTATTATGAGCATATTATCCGCGATGAAGAAGAGCTGCATGAAAAGCGGGAATATATCATTTTTAATGCAAACAAATGGAACGAGGATTCGTATTTCCAATAAATATTGTTCATAACCCGTAGGAGCAGGTTTCACGGCCGATGGGATAACCCGAATGATCGTGATTGTGTTACGTGCGGTGAACATAGACGATCGCCGTTAAACCTGCCCGTTGCAAGACGCAGGAAATTACAGGCACACCGAACGCGATGGTTAATCGGGGCGTATCGAACGGGCGGGTTTGCCGGTGGGGGTACTGGTTGGTGGTGGGGCACATATGGCGATTGCCGATTTGTATTGGATGATTGTTTGAAACCCGCCCCTACGAAATGTGTTGAAAATCACGCACACCGAACGCGATGGTGTACCGGGATGTACCAAACAGGCGGGTTTGCCGTTGGGAGTATGGGTTTGTGTGGATGCACATATGGCGGTTGAGATTTTGTATTGGAACGCTGTTTGAAACCCGCCACTTCAGCCTTTGGAATGCGGTAAATTACAGGCACACCGGGCGCAATGGTAAATCGGGGTGTTTCGAACGGGCGGGTTCTGTTCGCAAGAGGGTTTCACCCATCCAGGGGCCAGGTGGGGAGGGCGTCGATGTCGAGCGCGTCGCGCTGGCCGGCAAGGAAACGCTGATGCCCGACGGCCGCGATCATCGCAGCGTTGTCGGTGCACAGTTTCAGCGGCGGGACACGCACGGGGAGGGGGGATAGTTCCTGGAACGTTTCGCGCAGCGAGGCGTTGGCCGACACACCGCCGGCGACCAGGATTTCCTTTGCATGGAATTCCTCTGCAGCTGCAATCGTCTTGCGCACCAGGACATCCACAACAGCATCCTGGAACGACGCTGCCAGGTCGGCAATGGGCAGGCCGGGTCGCGGGGCTTCGACGCCGGCGTTCAGATCCGGCTGTTGTTTGCGCACCTCGCGCAGCACCGCTGTTTTCAGGCCGCTGAAGGAAAAGTCCCAGGTGTTTTCAAGCCATGCCCGCGGGAACTTGAAAGCGCGTTTGTCGCCGCTGGCGGCTGCTTTCTGGATCGAAGGGCCGCCGGGATAGGCAAGCCCGAGCAGGCGGGCAACCTTGTCGAATGCCTCGCCCGCTGCGTCATCCAGCGTGCCGCCCAGGCGCTTGTACTTGAGATGGTCCTGCATCAGGACCAGTTCACTGTGGCCGCCGGAGACGATCAGTGCGAGCAGCGGGAACGAAGGCTCTTCCTGTTCTTCAACCAGCCAGCTCGAGTAGAGATGCCCCTCGAGATGGTTGACCCCGATCAGCGGGATCCTGGAAGCCAGCGCCATGCCCTTGGCCATGTTGAGGCCGACCACGAGCGAACCTGCGAGGCCGGGGCCGCGGGTGACAGCAATGGCATCGATGCCGGAGAGGTCAATGTGCGCCTGTGAAAGCGCATCTTCCACAACGGTATAGATCGTCTCTATATGCAGCCTGGATGCGAGCTCCGGGTATACGCCGCCGTAACTGGCATGGACGGCGGCCTGTGAAGCGACGACACTCGAAACCTGATGGCGGCCGTTTTCAACAACAGCCGCCGCTGTCTCGTCGCAGGATGTCTCGATTGCCAGGATACGGGTCTCTTCACTCATAACATGTTTATTCTACACTATCTTTGGATTTCGTTTGGGCGGGTGTTGTGGACGTGAAGTGCAGGGGAAGGTTTCACGGTCGCTTGGATAATCTGTACGATCGATATTGTATTGCGTGTGGTGAATATGGGCGACCGGCGTCAAACCCGCCTGCTGCATAAGGCAGTAATAAACGGGCAAACTGGTGTAACGGGGAATCGGATCGTACCGAAACGGGCGGGTTTGACGGCGGATGTTCGGGTTGGTGGTGGGGCACATATGATGATTGTGGTTTTGTGTTGAAACGTTTTTGAAACCCGCCCCTACGCGTCGGGTCCGTTGATAAACGGGCACACTGGTGTAACGGGGAATCGGATCGTACCGAAACGGGCGGGTTTGACGGCGGATGTTCGGGTTGGTGGTGGGGCACATATGATGATTGTGGTTTTGTGTTGAAACGTTTTTGAAACCCGCCTCTATGCGTCGGGTCCGTTGATAAACGGGCACACTGGTGTAACGGGGAATCGGATCGTACCGAAACGGGCGGTTTTGCCGTTGCAGTCTGCAGGTTGGTGATGAACCAAACAGGCAGGTGTATTTTTATGTTGAAACACCTGTAAAATCTGCCTCTACACTACAGAACCAGGTCCTTGGGGAAATCGACCACGATTTCGAGCTCGCCGTCCGGGCGGACCCAGACTGTGTCCTCAATCCGGACTCCGAAGCCGCGCTCAGGATAATAAAGGCCCGGTTCGATCGTGATCACGGAACCCTTTTTCACCATGTCCGTGTTGGTTTCCGTGCTGCGGAAATAGGGGCCCTCATGCACTTCAAGGCCGACTCCGTGCGCCAGGCTGTGGACGTACCCTGAAGTCAGTGCCGGGTCCTGTCGAACAGTGGCGTAGCCTTTCTTTTCGAACAGCTCACAGGTGAGGTCCTGATAAATGCGGCAGAGTGTATCCGGTTTGATGGCTTCGGAAACCCTGTTGTACACATCGAGCACATCTTCGTAAACCTGCTGGACCTCATCAGGCGCATGGCCCACGCACCAGGTGCGGGTAAAGTCAAAGAAGTAACCGCCGCCGGTCTGGCAGGGGTAGATGTCGAAAACAATCGGCTGTCCGGTTCGGATCGGGGTTTCGGCCTGGCCGGAGTTGTGGGGAATACCGCCATCACGTCCCGGTGCGAAAATGGTGCCGTGAGGATTTTCGGCTGCCAGCTCCGCCAGCCACAGGTTGATGCGGTTCTTGACTTTCCCGACGGTTAGCGGGTCGCCATCTTTGTCCTGCAGGACATCATTTTTTACAGGACTGGTTCCTAACAACTCGGCTGTTCGGCCGACGACTTCGATAGTAGTTTTTCCTATTTCCCTGATCTGTTCAATTTCATAGTCGTCTTTGGTTGTCCGGGCTTTGATAAGGGTGGAGTTGAGGTTGTTCTCGCCCACAAATTCCACATCCGGTAGAAGTGTTTCGAGGTGGCGAATGATGGTAAGAATTGGCCCGGCTTCCACCTTGCCGTATAAAGCCACACGTCCGCTGATACCGAATTCTTCGAACATCAGCTGGTAGCGGAGAGCGATCGCCTTGAGCGGGTCGCCGCCGCTTTTTTTCAACAGTTGTATCGGTTTGTATTCGTTTCCGTCTTTTATTCGCAGTCCTGCCGCGGCGGCTTCTTCACGCTCCATTGGATTATGGAACACGAAAATGGGTTCTTTTCCGCGCGGCACAAGCAGATCTGCCTGTCCGACATGGACGGAGCCGGTGAAGTAAGTCATGGCTGCGTTGTGTTGTGCAGAACCAGTGATGAGCAGTGCATCGAGATTAGCCTGCTGCATCAGTTCGGGAAGATTGGATTTCATAATGCCTCCTGGGGATCAGGGAGAAAGTATTTTTCTGCGCAGTTTTTCCACCGCCGCCAGCAGTTCCGGTTCCTGTTCGGGAAGCACGGTGCGAGGATCCAGCAGGATCTGGCCCTGGCCGATACGGGCGATAACCGGTGGATTTGTACTGCGGAGTGTGCGTGCCGCTGCGTTCGGGTGGCGAACCGAGAGGGCCATCAGCCAGGTAGGAAGCGTCTCTTCCGGCAGACTCCCTCCACCAACTGTTGATTCTCCAGAGATACAGGTGCCGAAACCAAGTCTGTCGGTCCATGCCTGTACGCGCTCTTTGATTTTTTCTTGTGAAACGGCGATCATCTGCCAGATGGGAACGGTTTGCAGCGCCTCATCCTTGAGGTAATGCTGCAATGTGGCAGACAGGGCAGCCAGGCACATCTTGTCCGGCCGGACAGCCCTTGAAAGCTGGTAGCGGCGCAGTCGGTCTATAACAGGCTTTCTTCCGATCAGAATGCCGGCTTGCGGCCCTCCAAGCAGCTTGTCGCCTGAAAAACACACAACATCAGCGCCTGCGTCAAGGCTTTCCCGGATGGTTGGCTCATGCCCAAGCCCGAAGTCTGCTGTGTCGAAAAATGCCCCTGATCCGAGATCGTGCAGGACAGGAATTCCATGGCGTTTGCCGAGATCGGAAAGTTCCTTGAGGCCCGGTTCACTCGTAAAACCGAGGATCTTGAAATTCGAGTGGTGCGCCATCAGGATCAGGGAGGTGCGGTCTGTGATTGCGTTCTCATAATCAGCGAGGTGGACGCGGTTAGTGGTTCCAACCTCGATCAGCTTCGCTCCGGATAGGCGCATAACTTCCGGGATTCTGAAACCCCCGCCGATTTCCACCAGCTGTGAGCGTGCGATCAACACTTCCTTGCGCCGCGCGATTGCAGAGAGCGAAAGCAGCACCGCAGCTGCGTTGTTATTTACAACGAGCGCTGCTTCAGCGTCTGTCAGCAGTTTCAACTGCTCTTCAGCGTGCACTTCGCGTTTGCCGCGCTTGCCGCTGGAGAGTGAATATTCAAGCGTGCTGTAGCCCAGGCTGGTTTCCTGCACAGCCTGACGGGCATCTGCCGACAGGGGGGCACGGCCCAGATTTGTGTGGATAATAACGCCCGTAGCGTTGATAACCGGCCTGAGGGTCGGCGATGTCCATTCTTCCAGTGTGTTTTCTGCAGCTTCCAGAAGCGAGTCCATGGCCGGTGGTGGATCACCCTCTGTGTACCCGGTGCGGACATTTTCCAGCGTTTGGCGTATGGATTGCAGTGTCAGCGGGCGACCATAGATCCCCGCCAGCTTTTCACTTTCAGGTGTCTGAAGGAGAGAATCGACGGAAGGTAGATCACGCAGGGACATTATTTCCCTCTCCTCGAGGTTCGCTTCAACCGCTGGAGCAGGCTTTCGAGCAGGATCATCCCGACCGAGATAACAAGGGCAAGTGTCAGTGAGAAGGTGCGGTTGATCTGCAGCCAGGTCAGGATGGTCACAGCAAGGCTGAACTCGAGTGACTGCCTGTGGAGCAAGCCCGGTGAAAAGGGATTGGTATTGAACCTGCGGTGAAGGAGCCACAGGAAAGGGAGCGAGGTCCCGCTGGATGCCAGCACCAGCAGGAAGAAGAAAACCCAGCGCGGGATAACTGTGGGAAGTGTACGGGTCAGGAGAAGGTAGAGCCCTGCCCAACCGGCGGCTGCCATCAGGATGGAAGCCAGCAGGACCGGCTGGTAATTATAGGAAGGTTCGTGTTCAGGCAGATTTGTTTCCATTGTACATGGAATTATAGCGCGTAGAGGCTGTTAGGGGCAGTGCGCAGGAGCAAAGGCTGGAGACGGTGGGCGGATTCATGAGAATGTTTGATTGGATGCGATCGTCAAATTCGGGCCGCTTTCATGGTGAAGGATATATGGAATCCGTCTGAACGGACTGGGGTATAATGCGCCTGAGGATTCTATGTCATTGCTCTCAGCCCAATCACTGGCGCGCTCCTTTGGCGCGGAAGATATATTTCAAGATGTTGACCTTGCTGTTCCTGACAAAGGGCGTATTGCTCTGGTTGGCCCCAATGGCGTAGGAAAGACGACACTGCTGCGCATCCTCATAGGGGAGGATAAACAGGATGCGGGCGAGGTTCACAAGAAGCGGGGATTGCGTATCGGGTACCTGCCCCAGGAAACCAGTTTTCAATGGGAATCGGGCCTTGATCTGTCCCGGAGTGTCTATGACTACTATCTTGATGCGTTTTTGAACCTGAGGCAGATGGAACAGCGTCTGGCGGATCTTGCTGCTGCGATGGCAGAAAGACAGAACTCGGAAGAGGTGATCCAGCAGTACGGGGATCTCCAGGAGAGTTTCGAGCTGGAAGGCGGTTATCTCTATCCGGTGCGGATCAGGCAGGTACTGCGCGGCCTGGGTTTTGAAGAGCACGAGTTCGAACGGCCGCTGAAAAACCTTTCAGGCGGCGAGCGGACGCGCGCATTCCTGGGAAGGCTGCTGCTCGATTCGCCGGATTTGCTGGTGCTTGATGAGCCAACCAATCACCTGGATATCGGTGCTATCGAATGGCTTGAATCCTGGATCAGGGGATGGGACGGTGCAGCACTGATTGTCTCTCATGACCGTTACTTCCTGGATCGAACTGCCAGAGCAGTCTGGGAACTGACTTCCTCGGGCATAGAAAGTTATCGAGGGAATTACTCGGCCTATCTGATTCAGAAGCAGGAACGTGATGCACTGTACCAGAAAGCGTACAAAGCCCAGCAGGAATTTATCGAAAAGGAAAGGGATTACATTCGCCGGAATATTGCCGGGCAGAACACCCGGCAGGCACAGGGGCGGCGAACGCGGCTGGAACGTATGCTGCGGGATGAGAAAATTGAACGGCTGACGGCCGATTCAACCGTCTCTATTGAATTCCAGGAAGTGGGTCGGTCGGGCAATAAAGTGATCGAAACGAAGGATCTTGAAGTAGGCTTTCCTGAGGATCAGGACCTTCTGTTTCGT
>Ga0272441_10012025_pt1 | contig 12728 bp, 8 predicted proteins | sample SSMProp6N_FD_193582 | JGI IMG/M metagenome (GOLD analysis project Ga0272441, IMG submission 193582) | Marine sediment archaeal communities from Little Sippewissett salt marsh, Falmouth, MA, United States - SSM-Prop-6N | ecosystem: Environmental > Aquatic > Marine > Wetlands > Sediment ...
GATTCCGGCTCCGGCATTTTTGCAAACCACTTTCTTGACCGGGCAGCCAAAGTTGATGTCGATAATGTCCGGCTTGGTTTCCGTAACGATGTCTATGGCCTGGAGCATGGAATCCATTTCCGCCCCGAAGATCTGTATGCCGATAGGGCGCTCCTTCTCGTAAATGTCCAGCTTGATGACGCTTTTGGCTGCATCCCGGATCAGGCCTTCGGATGAGATGAATTCCGTGTACATCACATCGGCCCCCTGCTCCTTACAAAGGGCTCGAAAAGGAGGATCGCTCACGTCCTCCATGGGCGCGAGCAAAAGGGGGAAATCCGGAAGTTCAATGTTGCCGATCCTGGCCATCCTTCATTGTTTGGAGTCGCAAAAATACAAATAAGTGGATTATTCAGATCAACCTACTCGCTTTCAATTCGTTGCAATTCGCTTTTTCGCATATCGGAGGACCGGCTGCTCAGGCGGAAATTCCCGAAGTTATAGGTGAACCCCAGCCGTACAAACTGGGTTTCGGGCAGGGCAAAAAAGAAGTTGTCCTGATTGGCGTATCGGCTGGTGTAGGTAGCGTTTGCCCTGCCGAGGATGTCTTCCGCCGTCAGGGTGAGCACAGCCCGTCCATCCCAGAGGGTCTGGCGCAAGCCGATGTTCCAGGTAATCGTCTCAGACATTTTGTAGGAGCCGTTCAAAAACCCACTTAAATACAGCAGTGAGGTCTCCCCGGTCAGGGTGCCATCCCTGGAGAGCGTAAAGGAATTGCTCAGGTACCCATAGTACCCGGTGACCACATTCTTGTAGGTTTCGATCTCGCTCTGTTCCGCCAAAAACGTTTCATCCTCATAGAATACAGAGTTGTAGAAGTACACATCCCAGAATGGAAGCAGCCTGGTGGAAATGGTAAAATCCAAACCGTAGGATATGCTCTCCAGCACATTTTGCTTTACCTGTATCAGGGTTTGGTTCTCGTTGTTCTGAAAGCTGAGCGTGCTGATGTAGCGACCATTGTCACGGTAATAAAGGTCTATAAAGTAAGTGTTCTTAATGGTCCAGTTCAGGTTGAAATTCTGGCTGAAATTCGGCACGAGGTTGGGGTTGCCCTCGTCGAAGTCATTCTCATTCAGGAAAAACCGGAACGGGTTCAGGTCTGCATAATTAGGGCGGGTCAGTTGCCGGCTATAGGTAAAAGCCAGGCTGTGGTCCTGCCCAAGCTGACGGGATAGAAAAAGGGTGGGAAACAGCTCGAAATAACTTTGGCGGTTGATCTCTTCCAGGGTCTCCGACTCGGCCCTAACCTCGGTCTGTTCTCCACGCAGGCCCACCTTTAGCGTCCAGGGGTCCCAATCCTTGTTAAGGGTGAGATACCCAGCGTAAACGGCCTCCTCGTAGGTGAACCGGTCCGAGAGGGCAATGTCAAAAGGGGGCTGGGTGCCATTAACATCAAAATAATCGATCCGGCTGTCAGTAGTGATAAAAGAACCCTTTACCCCTCCCTCCAGGCTACCTGAAGGAATGGGTGTAAAATAGTCCGCCTGCCCGGTGAAGATGTCAATTTTCTGAAAGGCATCCGTCGAAAAGGAAAAGTCCCTCAGAAACGCCCCGGCAGGGTCAAAATAGTCTGTGTTCCCCCGCTGAATGCGGGAAAGTTCATTGTAGGTATAATGGGCGTTGGCCTTTAAAAAGGAGCCCTCCTCATTCAGGTTGCGCTGGTAATTCAGGTCCAAGGACAGGTTGAAGGCATCGTCTTCCAGCACGCTATTCGTGCGGAGGGTGGAGTCCACCTGTCCCTGGCCGTTCTGCATGATCGTTTGAAGGTCATACGTGCTCCTTTTGTTCGGGTTATACGCCAGGTTGGACGTAAGGTTGAGCTGGTCCCTTTCTGTAGGGCTAAAATCCAGGATCAGGTTGGCCTGTTGGGACTGGAATCGGGTGATTTTGTCAAGATCCGTATCCCAGTCCGCAAAGACCTCCCCCTCGGGATTGATCCAGTTAATCCCGCTCTCGGTATTCTTAAATTCCTTGCGCGGGTTGATGGCGTAGTTGGCAAACACCCCAAATTTCTCCGTCTTGAAGTAGTGGCTGGTCCCGAAGCTGTATTTGGGAAAGACGGCCTGGGTGTACTGCCCCCGAACGCTTCCCTTATACCCGGGCACAATGTTCTGGTTGGTCCGGATGTTCAGTACCGGGCCATCTTCAGCCTCAAAGCTCGCAGGGGGTATGGGGATCACTTCCACCGAGGCGATCAGATCTCCGGACAACCCCTGGAGCAATTCCCGCACCTCCATCTGCGAGAGCTGGACCTTGCGGTCATTGAGGTAAATCGTAGCCTGCTGTCCACGGATTTCGAGATTCTCCTGTACCACAACCACCCCGGGGGCATTCCTGAGGATGTCCCATGAGCTCCCTTCGCTGGCAATGGTGTTCTCCACATTGAGCACTATCCTGTCCGGAAGCCGTTCAATGGTCGGGCGCTGGCCTGTCACTACCACTTCGTCGAGCTCGCTGGTTTCCAGTTCAAGAACCAAGGCACCAATCTGGATATCCGACTTCACTTCCAACGGAACCATGATGGAACCCTGCTCGAAAAAGGTCGCCTTCAGGTAGTACAGGTCTGGTGAAATGCCGGGGAGCAGAAAACGCCCGTTTTCATCGGCGGAAGTCCCCTTCACCTGGGTGCTGTCCTGGGTTCGGAGCAGCAGTACGTTGGCATAGGGCAACGCCTCACCCTGGGTATCCTTTACGGAACCGGTGATTTCGTAGGTCTGGCTGGAAAGCATAAGGGGCAGCAATCCAAAAAGAAACAGGATCTTGTATTTCACCATAGGGTTCGCCTAAACCAAATCTATTAAAATTATTTGAGGTCTGTTTCCGTTACTGCCCTTCCATGCTTGGTGATTCGGTCTAGCTCCATTACTTTTAAGGTAGAACCCCTCCTCTGCGGACCATTAGACCCCCAGAATGAGCAAATGTAATGTCATTTTCATTTTTATGTTCCTGGCCCTCCCATGGACACAGGCACAGGACAACGCCTGGTCCATAGAATTCAGCGGAGGGATTCCCTATAATATTCCTTCGCCCCTTGTCGTAGAGCAACAGGGGGAGCCCACCCTTCGGTTGACGGCCAGATACCGATCTGAACCCTTTCGCTCCCCAATTTACTACGTTTGGCGAATCGGGCGATGGAAAGACGGCCGTGCATGGGAATTTGAATTTGTACACCACAAGCTCTACCTGGACAACAAACCCCCTGAGATCACAAATTTCTCGATATCCCATGGGTATAACATGGCCCTGATCAACCGGACCTTTAAGAAACGGATGTTTCAGAAGTTTGATTACCACCTCAGGCTGGGCGCGGGTGCCGTTTTGTCCCATGTGGAAAACACCGTAAGGGGGCAAATGTTCCCGGAAGACGGCGGGCTATTTGGGTGGGGGTACTACATCACCGGGCCGGTGCTCAATGTTGCCGTGGCCAAGCGCTTCTATGTTGCCCGTCCCTTGTATATCAACACAGAAGTGAAATTCAATCCCTCCGTTTCCTGGGTCCCGATCCAGAATGGACAGGCTGTGGTATGGAACTTCCCGGTGGCCTTTGCATTCGGCCTGGGGATCGACCTTGCGGTCAAAGAAAATGACCCCAGCCCCTAGAAGGTGATTTTTGCGGCGACCTTTTCACCCTCACGCTCCACGACGACCGTTGTGGAATCCCCTGTCTCGAAAACAGAGAGGGCCCGCATATAACTCATCATGTCCACCACGGTGCTATCCCCGAGCTGCACAACAACATCTCCCTTCTTAAGCCCTGCCATTTGTGCGGGTTTGTCCTCGCTGACCCCGTCAATGCGCATCCCTTCTCCACTGAAGAGATAGTCGGGGATGACCCCCATGGCTACTTTGAACCTGGGCACCTCTTCACTTTCATTCTTGGTCTTGCGGAAGGCGATCTCTTCCTGTGCTTCCATGGCTTTGGCCAGTTCGAAGATATAGGTTGCGATCTCTTCCATCCCTTCGTAATTCAGTTTGGCAGCATCGTCAGAAGGCTTGTGGTAGTCCTCGTGCTGGCCGGTAAAAAAGTGAAGTACGGGAATGTCCTGAAGGTAGAAGGAGGTATGGTCTGAAGGGCCCACGCCAGATTCGCTCAGTACCAGCTCAAAGCCGGGGTTCAGGGAATTGAGCATCTGGCTCCACACCGGGGTGGTCCCGGTTCCGCTGACAGACAGGGTCTTTTCCTCCCGAAGCCTTCCCACCATGTCCAGATTGATCATATAGGCCACCTGATCCAGGTCCAGGGTGGGGTTTTTGGCGAAGTAATTGGACCCCAGCAGCCCCATTTCTTCCCCGGAAAAGAATACAATCAGGTAATTGTCCCTGGCTTCCGGCCACTCCTGAAGCATTTTGGCAAGCTTCAACAGTACGGCCACCCCGCTGGCATTATCATCCGCCCCGTTGTGGATGGCGGGCTCGCCCCGGTACAGGGAACCCTCCCCTCCCATGCCGAGATGGTCGTAGTGGGCCCCGATGATCACCGTCCGGGAACCTCCGTTATCGATCAGACCGAGCAGGTTTTTTGCGTTCAGGCTGCTATCGGTGACCGCTCCGTATTCAATCTGCGTATGCGGATCCCGCCTGGGTTTAAAACTAAAGTCCTGGGTGTAGTCCTGGTCGGCATCAAATGGGGTCAGTTGTAGGTCCTGCATCCGTTTTTCAAGATAGGCCGCGGCCATATCAGCGCCTTCACTCCCGGTTTCCCGGCCCATAAGCGAATCGCTGGCAAGGATCTGAACATCTTCCTGTAGGGAGACCTCCGGGATCTTGTGTTGCTTGCACCCAAATCCCAAAAGGAGAATTCCCAAAAAAAATACATTGTACTTCATGAGCAGCGTCTATTTTTGTCAAAAGTACACAACCTATGAAAACAAGGATTCTTCTTATTGCATTAATCGCTATAGCTTCCTGTAAATCCGAAACGAAAAAACAGGACGCCCCGGAGCCCTCCGGAGGAGAAAGCCCTATGGCCATTTCCTCAGACACCCTGATCTACCCGGGGGAAAAACACTTTAAATCCATCCGGCAGGTAACCTTTGGAGGAGACAATGCCGAAGCATATTGGAGCTTTGACGACCGCATGATCATTTTCCAGTCCAATTATGGAGATTGGGGCGTCGGCTGTGATCAGATGTTCCTGATGAAGGCGGATGAAAGCTTTCGGGACCATAAGCCCCCCATGTTAAGCACAGGCATGGGACGTACTACCTGCGGTTATTTCCTTCCGGACAACGAGCACATCCTGTATGCCTCCACCCACCTGAGGGATGAGGCATGTCCTGAGGTCCCCCTGCGGGAAAACGGCAATTACGTATGGCCCGTTTATGATTCTTTCGACATTTTCGTGGCAGACCTGGAAGGCAATATCACGGCACAGCTTACAAACGAGCCCGGTTATGATGCAGAGGCCACTGTTTCACCCAAAGGAGATAAGATCGTCTTTACTTCTGATCGAAGTGGTGATCTGGAGCTGTACACCATGAATCTCGACGGCAGCGGGGTAACGCAGATCACAGATGAACTGGGGTATGACGGAGGCGCTTTTTTCTCTCCGGACGGAACCCAGATCATCTTTCGGTCTTCCCGCCCGAAAACCGATGAAGAGGTGGCTGAGTACAAAGACCTCCTGAGCCGGGGGCTGGTGCAGCCCACCAACATGGAGTTGTTCATTTGCAATGCCGACGGCAGCGACCTCAGGCAGCTTACTTACCTGGGCAACGCCAACTGGAGTCCCTTTTTCCACCCGAGCGGGAATAAGATCCTTTTCTCCAGCAATTTTGAGGCTGAAGGCGGGTTTCCTTTTAACCTGTATATGATCAATACAGATGGCACCGGCCTGGAACGCGTAACCGAAGGCAAGACCTTTGATGCCTTTCCGGTATTCTCCAACGACGGCAAGCATCTGATCTTCTCCAGCAACCGGAACAATGGCGGCACCCGGGACACCAATTTGTTTATAGCCGAATGGCAGGACTGAGCAGTATTTGCGCTATCTTTGTGGCCTATTTTCAGCTATGAAGAACATCCGGAATTTCTGTATCATCGCCCATATTGACCATGGGAAGAGCACCCTGGCAGACCGGCTGCTCGATGAGACCGGATCGGTAACCGAACGGGAAAAACAGGACCAGCTTCTGGACAATATGGACCTGGAACGGGAGCGGGGGATTACCATCAAAAGCCACGCGATACAGATGGAATACCCTTACGAGGGTGAAACCTATATCCTGAACCTTATTGACACCCCGGGCCATGTGGACTTTTCCTATGAAGTGTCCCGTTCCATTGCGGCCTGCGAAGGGGCGTTGCTCGTGGTGGATGCCGCCCAAAGCATACAGGCCCAGACCATTTCAAACCTCTACCTGGCCCTTGAAAACGATCTGGAGATCATTCCGGTGTTGAATAAAATTGACCTCCCAAGTGCAAACCCTGAGGAGGTAACGGACGATATAGTAGACCTGCTGGGTTGTGATCCCGAAGAGGTCATTCCCGCAAGCGCCAAAACAGGCCTGGGGATTGACCAGATCCTGAAAGCCATTATCGAGCGGGTCCCAGCGCCGGAAGGTAATCCGGAGGCGCCCCTGCAGGCTTTGGTGTTTGACTCGGTCTACAACCCTTTTCGCGGGGTGGAGACCTATTTTCGGGTGATGAATGGGAAAATCCAAAAAGGGCAGCGCATTAAGTTCCTGGCCACAGGGAAGACCTACGATGCGGATGAGGTCGGGACATTAAAACTCAGCCAGGTTCCAAAAAAGTTGATCTCCTGTGGGGATGTGGGCTACCTGATCACCGGAATCAAAGATGCCCGTGAAGTAAAAGTCGGGGACACCATAACAGATGCGGCCCGGCCTACAGACCAGGCTATTGCAGGCTTCGAGGATGTAAAGCCAATGGTGTTCGCAGGGATTTACCCCGTAGACACGGAAGATTTTGAAGAACTCCGCAACTCCATGGAGAAGCTTCAGCTCAACGATGCCTCCCTGGTCTTTACCCCGGAGAGCAGTGCAGCCCTCGGATTTGGTTTCCGTTGCGGATTCCTTGGGATGCTGCACATGGAGATCATTCAGGAACGCCTGGAGCGGGAATTCAACATGACCGTGATCACCACCGTGCCGAACGTGAGCTATTTTGCATACACCCGAAAGGATCCCGATACCCAGATCGTCGTCAACAACCCGTCTGACCTGCCGGACCCTTCGACCCTGGAGCGGGTAGAAGAGCCTTATATCAAGGCGAGCATAATCACCAAGTCAGACTTTATAGGCAATGTAATGTCCCTCTGTATTGAAAAGCGGGGACAGATCACCAACCAGACCTACCTGACACAAGACCGGGTAGAGCTCAACTTCGATATGCCCCTGGCTGAGATCGTTTTTGATTTTTATGACCGCCTGAAAACCGTTTCCAAAGGCTATGCCTCCTTTGACTACACCCCCATTGGGATGCGGACGTCAAAACTGGTGCGAGTGGACATTCTGTTAAACGCCCAGATGGTGGACGCGCTTTCCGCCCTGGTGCACTTTGACAACGCCTACGATATCGGGAAAAAGATGTGTGAAAAACTAAAGGAACTGATCCCGAGGCAGCAGTTTGACATTCCGATACAGGCTGCGATCGGCGCCAAGATCATTGCGCGGGAAACCATCAAGGCGCTCCGCAAGGACGTGACCGCCAAGTGTTACGGAGGGGATATTACCCGGAAGCGAAAACTGTTGGAAAAACAGAAAAAAGGGAAAAAGCGCATGCGTCAGGTAGGGAATGTAGAGATCCCCCAGCAGGCGTTCATGGCTGTCCTCAAGCTTAACGATTGAGCCTGGCCTAGCCCTGACGGCCTACCCTGTAACTTCAGGCAGGGACACCACCTCATCCTCGTCCTGGTCCATTTCCAGAAGGTTGCCCAAATACACCATCTTATACCCTTCACCCAACTCCTTCCCTTCCCGGAAAAAGGCAGGTATAATATGGAGTTCTCCGGTAGGGGCCTTTAAAAACAGGGGTACTATCTCCCGGTCGGATTTGGCCCTGGTGTAGGCCTGATCGAACTGCTTCTGGTCCTGAAGTTCCATTTCGTGAATGACCGGACTGCTTCGCACGGCGTCTTCAAGCTTTACAAAGTCATCCCGCTCGGAAAACAGCTCCTGCTTCTGTTCATTTTCCGGATCGTTCAGCTCATCCCCTCCCACGATACGGAAAGAGCCATTCTCCCCGAACTGGTCCCTGAACTTTTCTATGGCGTATTTGTTGATATCCGGGTTTGCGGTCATTGCAATGAGGTACCCAACGTCGTTCAATTCGATGTTGTCGGTGAGGGTGTCCGAAAAAATATTGGCGGTCAGCGCTTCCAGGCCAAGTTTTTTCGCCCGGTCAATATTGTTTTGGTTGCTGTCGATCAGCACTACATGCCGGTTGTTCCGCTGTAAATAGCGCCCGATAAGCCTGGACGCCTTGGAAGCCCCCACGATGAGGATCCCCTCGGATTTCGTCAGGAATACCCCCAGCAATTTGGAAAAAGGACGGGCAGTCGTGGCATTTAGCAGGACTGTACCCAGCACTACGGTGAACACCAGAGGCGTAATGTATTCCGAACCGGGTTCCCCTCGTGCCATAAGCTTGGAGCCAAAGAGGGAAGCAATTCCGGCAGCCACGATCCCCCTTGGGCCCACCCAGCCAATAAAGATCTTCTCATTGACCTTCAGGCCGGATCCCTGTGCGCTGAGGAACACAGCCAGGGGCCGTATTAGGAAAACGATGATGGCCAGCAGCAGCAGCGTATTCCAGTTGTAGACCAGTTGCATGTCTTCCAGGTTGATGTTCGCCGCCAGCAGGATAAACAGGATCGAGATCAGCAGTACACTGAGGGATTCCTTGAAATAGAGCAGTTCTTTAATGTTCGGCAAGTCCATATTTCCCATGACCAGGCCCATGACCACCACTGCCAGCAGCCCCGATTCATTGGCCAGTACATCCGACTCGATATACACCAGCAGCACTATCGAAAGGGAGACTACATTGAGCAGATAATGCGGGATCAGTTCTTTCTTGATGGCAAATGCCAGGGCGTGGGCGAAGGTAAAGCCGAAGGTAAAGCCAAACAGCAGGATCTTTCCAAACTCGATAAGGGCGGTCTTGGTGTATTCCTGCCCCTCCCCCACACTGATGAATTCAAACACCAGGACAGCTACCAAAGCCCCTATCGGATCGATCAGGATGCCCTCCCATTTCAACACCGCAGAGACATCCTTCTTCAAGGGGATATTGCGCAAAATTGGGGTGATTACCGTTGGCCCTGTAACGATGATCAGGGCGCTGAAAAGAAAGGAGATCTGCCAGGTGAGGCCAAAGATAAAATGGGCCGCGATCCCAGCCCCAAAAAAGGTAACCGCACTGCCCAGTGTGATTAGCTTGGATATGGTTGGCCCAATGTTCTTTATCTCCGAGCGCTTCAGCGTCAGCCCGCCTTCAAAAAGAATGATGCTGATGGCGAGGGAGACGAAATGGTACAGCATCTCCCCTGGAAAAAGCCCGTTTTGTCCATTCCATACAGGCTCAATGAGCTTTGACCCATCCTCTGTATACAGTGTAGAGATGGGCCCGACCAGCAAGCCGATCAGGATAAGCGGAAGGATGGCCGGGAGCTTCATCCTCCAGGCAACCCACTGGGCCACTATCCCTAAAATCACTATCCCTGCCAGTTCGATCATATCGGTCCCATTATTTTGGGGGAATTCCAAAAATAGGGATTTACCGCTATCTGGCCGCTCCGGAGATTAATTGTTTTTGGGAAGATCGGCCATCTCCCTGATCCGCGGCCGCAGAATTTCAATGGGGAATTGGCACAGGCCAACCGGTCAATTTGTATTTTGCGGCATATTTGAACATTATGACGCTTTACCCGATTGAGACCGGAAACTTCAAGCTGGATGGCGGGGCCATGTTCGGGGTAGTCCCGAAATCCCTCTGGATGCGCACAAACCCCGCGGACGAAAATAACCTGATCGACATTGCTGCCAGGAGCCTCCTGATCGAAGATGGAGACCGCCTGATCCTCATAGACACGGGGTTGGGCAACAAACAATCCGACAAGTTTTTTCGTCATTATTACCGCTGGGGGCCACACTCCCTGGATGACTCCCTTAAAAAGGCCGGATTTCACCGGGATCAGATCACAGATGTGTTCCTTACCCACCTGCATTTTGACCACTGCGGAGGAAGCATTCAGTGGAACCAGGACCGAACCGGATACGAGCCCGCTTTCAGAAATGCTGTGTTCTGGACCAATGAAGACCACTGGAAATGGGCTACGGAACCGAATGCGCGGGAAAAGGCCTCCTTTTTAAGAGAAAACCTCCTTCCCATGCAGGAAAGCGGTCAGCTGCAATTTATTCACAGAGGCGATGACGCGTTTCAGGCAGAATCTCCCTTGGGCTTCGGGATCCTGTATGTTGACGGACATACGGACAAACAAATGATCCCTCATATTGTCCACAAGGGAAAAACCCTGGTGTTCATGGCCGATCTGATCCCAACAGCAGGCCACATTCCCCTGCCCTATGTAATGGGGTATGATACCCGGCCTTTGCTGACGCTGAAGGAAAAAGACTTGTTTTTGCAGCAGGCCGTCGAGAAGGAATACATATTGTTCCTTGAACACGATGCGCATAATGAGTGCTGCACCCTGAAGGCTACGGAAAGGGGGGTTCGCCTGAAGGAATCCTTCCCGTTCAAATCCCTGGGCTAATAAGTTCACAAAGGCTTCACATTGTCCTAACCCCGGATTCTTTTGAATTCTTTAGGAGAATCTTTGAATCCGTCGTATTATTTTTACCGAAATCAAATCAAGCGTATGAAATCAAATCCAGTAAACGGTCTGAAATCAGGGTTTTTCTCTTTGATTGCCGGAATCGTATTCTCGGGCTGTGGGTCCACAGCCCTGGTAAGCACTCCCATAGAAAACATCGACACCGTTCCGCTGAAGGTGACGGAGCTCAGCGAAGCTGAATCGAAGCGGTGGGGGCATGCAGACCTGGTCAGCGACACCATCCCCGGCATGAGCGTTGACCGTGCATATAAAGAAGTTGCATCCAACCTGAAAGTTCGTGAAAAAGTGTTGGTAGCTGTCCTGGATTCCGGCATTGACCTCAACCACGAGGACCTGGATGGTGTGATCTGGACCAATAAAGATGAAACCCCGGGAAACGGGAAGGATGATGATAACAATGGATATGTGGATGATGTCCACGGGTATAACTTCCTGGGCGAGGCCTTGCACGAACAACTGGAAGTCGCCCGAATCCAGCGATTGAAGCTGGGAGATGCCGCCTATCAGGCAAAGGCCAAAGCAGTTCTGGACAGCGATTACGTGGAAGCCACTTCGGGCAAGGAAAGATATGAGCAAATCCTGGAGGCCGTTCGCCGTGCAGATACGGCCGTAAAAGAGCATCTGGGAACGGATAGCTACACTGCGGAAGACGTCGCGGAGATCCAAACCACGGACCCGGTGCTCCAACAACATGTTGGGGTGCTTTCGCAGATGTTTAGTTTTGACCCCTCCATGGACTCCCTGATGGACCAGCTGGAAGATGGGGTGGCCTATTTCACCAAGCAGGTAAAATACCACCTGAACGTGGAATTCGACGGGCGGACCGTCGTGGGTGACAATCCCTATGATCTCAATAGTCGTGGTTATGGCAATGGGAATCCGATGAACCGGGATGCCGAAGAATCCCATGGCACCCATGTTGCAGGAATCATCGGCGCGGAAAGAGGCAATGGGCTGGGCGTGGACGGCGTGGCAGACCAGGTAGAGATCATGAGTGTCCGTATGGTGCCTGACGGAGACGAGTACGATAAGGATGTAGCCCTGGGGATACGGTATGCCGTGGATAACGGGGCACGGATCATCAATGCGAGTTTTGGGAAGTCCTTCTCTCCGAACAAGGAATGGGTTTACGACGCCATCAAATACGCCGCCGATAACAATGTGCTGATTGTGCATGCAGCGGGGAATGACGGTTTGAACCTGGATGATCCCGACAATCCGAATTTCCCGAACGACCAGGTGGCCGCCGGTCCGGAAATTGCCGAGAATGTCTTAACGGTAGGTTCCCTGGATGAAACCTATGGCTCGGAGATGGTTTCTTCTTTTTCGAACTATGGCGCCAGCAATGTAGATGTTTTCGCCCCCGGCGGCAGCATCTACTCCACAATGCCGAACAATGAGTATGAATTCCAGGGCGGGACATCCATGGCTGCTCCTGCCGTCAGCGGTGTTGCGGCATTAATTCTTTCCCGTTTCCCGGAGCTCAGCGCAGTGCAGGTAAAAAAGATCATCATGCAGTCCGGGCTTCCCGTGAAAACACCTGTTGTTTTGGCAGGGGACACCGACCTGTCAAAGCCATTCTCAGAAGTTTCACGCACGGGCAAAATCGTCAACGCCTATAATGCCCTGATCCTGGCAGGTCAGGTTGCCAGTGGCAATATTTCTCTTTAATTCAACACCTCTATGAAATACGCTTTTGTACTTTTCCTTTCGGCCACCCTCGGCCTGCATGCCCAGGGCAACCATTCCTACTGGCAGCAACACGTGGATTATACCATGGAAGTGAATATGGACGTAGAGACCTACCGCTACCAGGGAACCCAGAAGCTTGTCTATACCAATAATTCGCCGGACACCCTCTCAAGGGTTT
>Ga0272441_10012027_pt1 | contig 12727 bp, 12 predicted proteins | sample SSMProp6N_FD_193582 | JGI IMG/M metagenome (GOLD analysis project Ga0272441, IMG submission 193582) | Marine sediment archaeal communities from Little Sippewissett salt marsh, Falmouth, MA, United States - SSM-Prop-6N | ecosystem: Environmental > Aquatic > Marine > Wetlands > Sediment ...
CTGGTGATGATCCTGGTGGCCGCGGGCGTCGTGTTGGGAATGTCCTACCTGTCGGTGGCGTCGCTGCGCTGCCACATCTCCAGCAGCCACCAGGCCTTGGCGCGGGCCCGCTACCTCGCCGAGTCGGGCCTTCAGCACGCCATGTACGTATTGCGCTTCCAGCCCGAGGCGTTCGACGCCGCCGCGAACAGCGTCCTGGGGCCGTTTCAGGCCGACGAGAGCGGCGACAGTTACACGATTCGCGCCGAGGCGGTGGAGGGAAAGACCGGGCGTTACGTTCTGACGTCTACGGCCACCATCGGCGGGGTTCGTCGCAGCAGTTCCATGACCGTCCAGCGCGAGGCGGGGCCCACCTTCCGGGTCAACCAGGGGTTGCTGGTCGGAAACGGCATCGTCTGGACGCCGTGGGGGATGAGCCTCCGGGGGGACGTCCACGTCAACGGCACGCTGTTTAACCTGGGCATGGTCGATGGGGATGCCTCCGCCACCGCGGGGCTTACCGATCCGCTGCTTCGGATCACGGGCGCAACGGACCCCTCAGCCGATGCGGTAGAGGTGCCCAACGTGCGCTATGACGACTATAGGGATAAGTACAAGATCGGGGGCACCGAGTACAAGGTCGTTGAATACAAGGAAGTCGACATGACCTCCGATTGCTTGCTTGCCGGGGGTGGCGCGGTCACGGCGACCAACGTCGGCGGGCTGACTCACCTCAAGCCCGATGCGGGCAACACGGTGACGCTTCATCAGGGCCTGGATTTCACCGGCACGCTGGTCATCGACGGGGACCTGGTCCTCGACGGAGCCAACATCACCCTGACGGCGGTCAGCCGGTTTCCCGCCATCGTGGCGACAGGAAGAGTCATCGTCACGAATGCCGCCAGGAACGTGACCATCAACGGAGCGGTCGTCGCCGCCGGGGGCATCGTCACCGACGGCCAGCCCACGTGGCAATCGAATACCACAATCAACGGGGCGCTGATCTGCCGGTCGGGAGGATACGCCTCAGACCTGGGGGGGGCTCACGTCCTGAACTACGACGCGGAGCGGGCCAGGGTTTATGACTTTTCGCTGCCGGAAGCATCAAATATCCCGGTGGTGACGCTCGTGGAATGGAACGACTGATCTGCCCCGCCGCCGGGGCATCGCGGCGGCGAAACGGGCACTTGAAGGAGCATACGATGACACGCCGCAAGGATAGAACCACGGTGGTCGTGGACGCCTACACGCGGTTCTGCCTGACCGCCATTGCCGTTCTGCTGACGGTCCTAATCATCGCCCTGTGGGCGACCGGACCTGCCGAGCAGGGCGCCCAGACCGCCTGGGGCCAGACCAAGACGATGGGAAAGGGCGTTCTCCCGAATGCCGGAGATCAACGCAAGGCCATCCTTGAAGCCATTGAAGGCACCCACGACCGGCTGGACAGGATCCTGGGTTTCCTGAAAAGCGGGCACCTGCAGGTCACGATGGCTCAACCGGTCCCGGCCAAGGCGAAACCTGATGTCCAGAAGCCTAACACGAAATGACGCAGTCCGGCGCGGCTTCACGATGGTCGAGTTGATGGTGGTGATTGTCATCCTCGCGGTGGCCGCAGTGATGGTCCTGCCGTACGCAACTGGCACGTCGTCGTTGAAGGCCCAATCGGCCGCCCGCATGGCCATGGCGGACCTGGAATGGGCCCAGAACCAAGCCATTGTCCTGCAATCGGATGTGACGGTGACCTTCAGCGTGCCGGGGAATTCTTACACGATTGCTAAGCAAAGCCAGCCCCTGAAACATCCGATTACACACAATGACTTCGTGGTCGATCTTAACGCCCGGCAGGGCCTGGAGGGTGTCTCGATCGTCTCGGCGGCGTTCGGCGGCACCCCGCAATTGACGTTCCAGGCCCTGGGCCAGCCGGCGAGCGCCGGCAGCGTGGTGCTCGCCGCCGGGGCTCATACATACCAGGTGACTGTGGCGCCCGTCACCGGGCGGATTACGGTGACGGCGATCCCCTGAGGAGCGACGATGCTTGGCGGGTTGTCCAGAACGAAATGCGGACCGATCGCCCTGGACGTTGGAGCCGGGGGGGTGAGGATGCTCCAACTGGGCCGAAGCGGGGACAAGTGCCACGTGGTTTCGGCCGGACGCTGGCCGTTCCCGCCCACCGCGCAGGGGTATACCGCCGATGCCCAACAGCAGCGGCAAATGGCGACCCATGGCATTGGCGAGCTGCTCCGGAAGGGCTCCTTTCGGGGCCGGGACGTCGTCAGTTGCCTGCAAGCCGCCCAGATGTCCATCAAGAACGTCCGCCTGCCCCACATGCCCGAACACGAACTGATGAACGCGGTCGTGTGGGAGTGCCAGGAGCGATTCGGCTTTGACGTCTCGCCCGATCGGGTGCACTACGTCAACGCCGGGGAAGTCCGCCAAGGCGCCGAGGTGCGCGACGAGATCATTCTGATCGGCGTTCCGGCCGAAACCATCGCCGGGCACATCGAGATGCTTTCCGAGGCCGGCCTCCATCCAATCCATATCGACGCGGAACCGGCGTGCCTGTTTCGAACGTACCAGCGCTTCCTCCGTCGGGCCGAGGACGAATCCGTCATCAGCGTCATCGTGGACATCGGCGTCGGGGCGACCAAGGTGATCATCGCGCGGGGGTCCACGATCGTACTCATCAAGGCGATCGACATCGCCGGACATCAGTTCAACGAGTCCGTCGCCAGTGAACTGGGACTCAGCTACGACGAGGCGGTTCACCTCCGGCGGCGCGGGCTCCGAGGTCAGCCCGTCGGCGAGGCAGGCGCCGGACCGGCGTCCGACGTGGAGTGGTCTGTCTTCGACGCCATTCGAGGGCAGGTTCAGGCGCTGGCCCGCGAGATCAGCCTGTGCCTGCGCTATTGTTCGGTGACGTTCCGGGGCCTGCGCCCCCAGACGATCACGCTGGCCGGGGGTGAGGCGTACGACGCGACGATGATAAGACTTCTGACCGAACAGCTCGACTGTGAGTGCACGGTGGGCGATCCACTGCGCGGGATCAACCTGGGCAACGTGGACCTGGGCGGGGACCGGCGCGGCCCGTTGACCGAGTGGTCGGTGGCGACGGGTCTGGCGTTCCGCGGCCTGGGGTCCGGGGTGCGGACCGAGACAACGGATGATGACGGAAGTCGACTTTCTGCCTGAACGCATCCGGCAGCAGCGTGCCCGCCGCCGGCGGCTGATCCGCCAGGGGCACCTGCTGGCGCTGTGTATCTTGGCCATGGGCGCGCTGACCTACATCCGCCACGGGCGGATCGCCGAGGCCCGGGCCGAACTGGCGGCCCTGGACGAGCGGCAGGACAACATCGAGCGCCAGGTGGCGATGATTGGCACGCTGGAAAGGCAGATGGCGGACCTGCTGATCAAGAAACGGATCGAGTCGGAATTGGGCAGCCGGACGGACTGCACGGCGGTTCTGGCCGAATTGTGCCGGATCATGCCTGCGAACGTGGCGCTGCGCAGCCTCCATCTGAAGACCGTTCAGGTGCATCTGAAGGCCGACGCGCCTCCGATCCCTCAGCCGCTCGCGGGCCACCGCGCGGCGCCGGCGCCCATGTCGAGCCAGGTCAAGAAAACCGACCGGCGCGTGCGTCTGGTGATCACGGGCATGGCGCCCACCGACGTGGACGTCGCCAATTTCATTGGGCAGTTGTCCGCCAGTTGCCTGTTTGAAGACGTCAACATGGGCTACGCCAAGAACATCACGTTCCGCGACCGCGTGGCGAGAGAATTCCAGGCCTCGTGTAACCTGGCGCGGTGAGGGCAGGGAGAATCGGACACATGCGGCTGTCGCGCGACAACCTGATCATCCTGGGGATCGTGGTGGTCATCACGGTGACCTATGTGGCGGTCATTTACCGGCGGCAATCGCGGACGCTGGAAGACGTTCGCGTTTCGCTGGCCGATCGCCAGCGCGGGCTCCGCACCAGCGGGATGACCGCCTCGCGCGTTCCGGGGATGGTCCGCGAAATCGAGTCGATGAAGCAGTGCTACAACACCGAGTGGGACCGGCGCCTGCCCAAACGGAAGGAACTGGCGGAATTCCTGCGGGAGATTTCGTCCAACCTCGCTCGCGAGCGCCTGATAAACCAGATTATCAAGCCGGGCAACCCCTCCCGGACCCCGCTGTACAACCGCCTGCCGATCACCATGGAGTTCGAGGGTGATTTCCTGTCCCTGGCAAGGTTCCTCAAGCGGGTGGACCACATGGCCCGACTAACGCGGATCGAGAAGATGACCATCGAGCCGGCCAAGGACAGCCGGGATCTGGCGATCGAACTGGGCATGAACATCTACTTCACGGAGCACTAACGAAGGCTCAGATGATGGAAAAGATCTCCGCCCATCCAACCGACTGGCGCCGACGCCTGAAGGACGAACTTCAGCGCGACAAGAAGAAAACAACCATTCTGATCGTGTTGATGATCGCGGCGGGGATCGTCGGGGGGCGCCTGGTGGTGACGCACAGCGTCCCGGAGGAAGCCCTCGCGACACCGTCGGCACAGGTTTCTGCCGCCGGGACTTTCGGCGCCGGCCCGACGAACGCGTTCCTGGTCGGCGCGCGGGTCAACGCCGAAGAGGCGCGCCGATCACACTTGGCCCAGATGGACCGGCGGATCGAGCGGGATCTGTTCAAGCCGAACCTCGCATCCTTCGCCTTCGTCAACGGCGCCGCCGTCCATGACGTGCCCAATCAACCCGCCGGCCCCGGATGGTTCGGGCAAGTTCAGGAGTGGATGGCGATGAAGGCCCAGGCCGAACGCCAGGGCCTCATTCGCATCAGCGTCATCCAGACCCAGGCCGAGGCGCTGACCGTCCAAAGCACCATGCTCGGGCCATCGCCGACAGCGCTGGTCAACGGGCAGGTCCTCCGCCAGGGAGACTGGATCAGCGGCTTTCAAGTCAAGCAGATCGCCACGGAGTACGTCATCGTTTCCAAGGACGGTGTGAACGTGACCCTCAGCATGAAGAAATGAATAGGATTTGCGCTGTTTCGTAACAGGGCTCGGCTGCGGCCGGAGTCCCGAGGCTACAGAAGCGGATTCGTCTTGTGCGACGAATCACCCTAGTAAGGAGCACATGCGATGAGAAGGATCTTGATACCGCTGATGGTGGGGACGGGGATTCTCTTGGCCTCGGCGGCGGCGGCGCGCGGGCAGCCGGCAGCGACGGCGCCGGCCAAGCCCGACGTGAACATCACCGAGCGTGGCCTGATCACGCTGCACGTCCAGGGCGCCGACCTGCGAAGCCTCCTTCAACTGCTTTCCAATTCGAGTAAGACCAACATCATTGCCACGAAGGAAGTGCAGGGCAAGGTCACTGCGAGTCTGTACGATGTGACCTTCACCGAGGCGTTGGACGCGGTCCTCAAGTCCGCCGGGTTCGTGTACACGCGCAAGGGCAACTTCATCCACGTGATGACGCCCAAGCAGGCCGAGGCCATCGCCGTCGCCCAGCTCGCCATGACGGTGAAGGTCTTCCGTCTCAACTACATCACCGCCAAGGACGCCAAGGCCCTCGTCGTCCCGGCCATGAGCCCGAAGGGAACCGCCTCCGTCACGCCGGACGCCCTGAAGGGCGTCAGCCCCTCCAGCGAGGAAACCGGCGGCAACGACATGGCCAATGACGATGTTCTTGTGGTCAAGGACTACCCCGAGAACATTGAGAAGATCACTACCATCCTCCGTGACGTGGATGTGCGCCCCCAGCAGGTGATCATCGAGGCGACGATTCTCCGGGCGACGCTCGACGAGCGAAACGCCCTGGGCATCGACTTCGACGCCTTCTCGGGGGTCGACTTCCGCACCATGGGGTCGGCGAGCACGGACCTGTCCACGATTACGCACACGGGCTTGCCGGCGGCCAACTTCGACGGGACCACCGGTCGCTACACCACGGACCTGCGCGGCGGCGTTCCGGCCGGCGGACTGAGCATCGGGCTGATCTCCAACAAGATTGCCTTCTTCGTCCGCGCGCTGGAACAGATCACCGACGTTGCCGTCCTGGCCAATCCCAAACTGCTGGTCATGAACAAACAGCGCGGGGAGGTCTTGGTCGGCAACCGCAGCGGGTATCTGACCACCAACGTCACCGAGACGTCCACCACGCAGACGGTGGAGTTCCTGGAAACCGGCACCAAATTGGTCGTGCGCCCGTACATCTCCAGCGAGGGCTACGTCCGTCTGGAGATCCATCCGGAGGATTCCGACGGCAGCGTGGACGCCAACGGGCTCCCTTCCGAGGAAACCACCGAGTGCACGTCCAACGTCCTGATCAAGGACGGGCACACGATCGTGATCGGCGGCCTGTTCCGGGAGCGCACCAGCAACAGCCGGGCGCAGGTGCCGGGGCTGGGCAACATTCCCCTGGTCGGCAACCTGTTCCGCCGGCGCAACGAGCAGACCGACCGCGAGGAGATCATCATCCTGATCACCCCGCACATCATCAAGCACGCCGCCGACGAGATCGTCTCCCAGATGTATCGCGACGAGATCGAGCGGATCCGGTTCGGTGCCCGGCAGGGGCTGATGTGGTTCGGGCGGGACCGGCTGGCGCAGGGGCACATGCGGCGGGCGCGACGGCACATCGAGGCCGGGCGCGACCGCTTCGCCCTGTGGAACGTGAACTTGGCGCTGTCTCTCCAGCCGCGACACCTCGAAGGTCTGCGCACCAAGGAACGCCTGACCAACCGCGCGATCTGGGCCAAGGAGACACGTACCGGTGCCGCGATGGACATCATCCAGCACATGATGATGCGCGAACTCGGTCAGCCTTTGGAACGAGTCGTGCCGCCACGCAAGCCGCGAAACGCCGAAGGGCTGGACAAGGCGATCCGGGATGCGTTGGGCATCGAGCCCCGCCTGGAAATGCCCCTGCGCAAGACGCCCGATAAGACGGTCAAGAAAACCAAGCCCAAGCCGAGGGCCAAGGACTGAGGCGCGCCTTTTTTTCGCACCAGGCGTCACAATGGGCAACTTAAGGATTCTGAAGAAGAACCAGAAGGAACTGAACATGAAACGCATAGGACTCATGACGGCCGTCATCCTGCTTTTGGCGGGGTGCAATTTCCAAGGCCGCCAAAAGATCGAGGCCTACCAGCGCTGGCATCAAGCCCGCGCGCAGGTCATCTGCAGCGTCGCGTCCGAACACCTGAAGGTCGGGCAACTGGATGAGGCCGGCGCCAAGGCCCTTGAGGCCATTCACCTGGACGGCAAGTACCTGCCCGCCCACCTCGTCTTGGTCAAGGTCCGCCTGGAGCAAGGGCGGTACGCCGACGCGTTGAGCCAACTGGCCAAGGCGGCCCCCCTCGATGCCGAGAACGCCGAGATCCCATACCTGCGGGGTGTCGCCCAAGAGAAACGCGGCGAGGACATCGAGGCGCTGAAGGCTTACCAGCAGGCCCGGGCACTCGATGAGTCCAACGACGCGTACGCGATGGCGTCGGCCGAGGTCCTCGTGGCCATGGGGCGCCCAAAACAAGCCCTGGAACTGCTCAAGGCCCGCCTGGCCCACCGCGACGGGAATGCCGCCATGCTGGCGCTGGCGGGCGAGTTGGCGATGCTGGTGGACGCCCCGGGCGAGGGCGCGGAATTCTTCCGACAGGCGCTCGACGCCTGTCCCAAGAGCGTCTCGCTTCTGGAGAGCCTGGCCAAGGCCTACTTCTTCGCCGCACGGTACGACAAGGCGGTGGAGGCGCTGAGCAAACTGGTCGCCGATCACGACAAGGCCGGGTGGATCTACCTGATGATGGGGACGTGCCACATGCGTCTGAATCGCCCGCTGGATGCCCGGCGGGCGTACCAGGCGGGCACGGATGTGGCCCCCGATCAGGCCCCGCTGTGGGTCTGCCTGGCCCAGGCGGCGTTGGTGCTGAACGACGCTCCGCGGGCGATCGTGGCCGCCCGGCGGGCCCTGGCGCTGGGCGAGTGCCTTGAGGCCAGCGCCGTGCTGGGCTACGCGATGCTGCGCGAGGGCAAGCCCGAAAGCGCCGCCCAGGTGTTAAGCAAGGTCGCCCAGAAACGCCCCGACGACGCCACCGTGTGGTGCGCGCTCGGGCGGTGCTACGCCGCCCAGGGGCAGGACGATCAGGCCGCCTCGTGCTACGTCCGCGCCCTGCGATCCGACCCGCAGCACCGCCTGGCCCGAGCCCTGCTGGCCGGAGTGAATACAGAACGGAAAGACCTGAAGTAGGGCGGAAGAAGGAACCGCATCGTGACCACGGCAAAGCGATTGGGATTGGCTTCGGTGGTGCTGATCTCCCTGGGAGCCAGTGCCGCCTACTACGCCACGATGATGGCGATGCGCGGCTATGAGGTGCACACGCGCAGTCTGAAGTTCCTGGTCCTCGGTCTCGTGACGGCATTGACGAGCCTGCTGCTGCTGGTGTTCTGGCGAAACGTCCATCGGGCGGTCCACAGCATCGCCGAGCAGTTGAACCAGATGGCGGCGCAGCGGGACGTGGGCTTGGTCATGCTCGAAGGCGACGATGAACTGACCCAGATCACCCAGCCCCTCAACCACCTGCTGACGACCATCAAGGAAGAGACCAACCGGGTCCGCGCCGAGAACCGCGAACTGCAAATCCAGTCGCGCATCGCCGACGCCGAGAAGAAGCACACCGAGGCCATTGTCTTCAGCATCTCCGACGCGGTGGTGGTGACGAATCGGTTCGACGAGTTGATGCTCGCCAACGATGCGGCCGAGCAACTGCTGGGCTTCAAACTCGCCCACAGCCTGCGGAAGAACATCGACCACATCATCCACGACGGGACGCTGGTCCGCCTGATCCGCGAGACGCGCGGCGGGGGGCGAAGCCTTACCCGAAAGGTCGTCGAGCACACGATCGACCAGAAGGGCCAGCCCCGGACCTTCAACGTGACCCTCTCGTGCGTGATGGCGGGGCAGGGCGAGGTTTCCGGGGTGGTGGCGGTCCTGCACGACGTGACGCGCGAGAAGGAAATCGCGCAGATGAAGACGGACTTCGTCTCGAACGTCTCGCACGAACTGCGAACGCCGCTGTCGTCGATCAAGGGGTACATCGAGATGCTCCTGGACGGCGAGGCGGAAGACGACAAGACGCGCCGAGAGTTCCACGAGATTATCGCCGCCCAGGCGGATCGGCTCAGCCGCCTGATCGACAATATCCTGAACATCTCGCGGATCGAGTCGGGCGTGATCCGCGTGGTCCGTGAGCCGCTGAGCCTGACCGAAGTCGCCAAACAGGTCCTGGACATCGTCGCGCCCCAGGCCCGCGAGAAGCAGGTGGAACTGGTCGATCGCCTGATGCCCGTCTGCCATCAAATCGAGGCCGACAAAGACATGATCCATCAGGCTGTGCTGAACCTGGTGAGCAATGCCATCAAGTACACGCCCGAAGGGGGCACGGTTACCGTCGCCGCCAGCGTGGACGAGCGGCGCGGCAAAGCGGTGGTGGAAGTCTGCGACACCGGTGTCGGCATCTCGCCCGAGGACCTGCCGCATGTCTTCGACAAGTTCTACCGCGTGCAGGGGCACACCAGGATGGCCAAGGGAACCGGACTGGGCCTGACCCTCGTGAAGCACATTATCGAGATGGTCCACGATGGGAAACTGTCCGTCACGAGCGAGAAAGACAAGGGGAGCACATTCAGTTTTGAAATGCCCGTGCTTGAGTAGGAGACTTCAGCGGTGAGCAAGAAGATCCTGGTTGCGGACGACGAGGCGCACATTCGCCACATCGTCTCCATGAAGTTGGCCAACGCCGGGTACGAGGTCGTGACGGCCGAGGACGGGGAGGAAGCCCTGGAACTGACCCTCTCGGAGCGCCCGGACCTGGTGATCACGGACTACCAGATGCCGTACCTGACGGGTCTGGAGATGTGCGCTCGCCTGCGGGAGAACGCAGCGACCCGCGGGACGCCGGTGCTGATGCTGACGGCGCGCGGGTTCGACATCGAGTCGCACGAGATGTTGGCCGCCGGCATCGTGGGCGTCTTGTCAAAGCCCTTCAGCCCGCGTGAGGTGTTGGCGAAAGTCCAAGAGTTGGTCGGGGCCAAGGCCGACCAGACCGTGTAGGAGTGCTGAGGGTGGCAGCCTCTGCGGCCAAAGCCGAACGACGCATCAAGCCGCTCCAGCGTCTGCGGGAAAGCCTGCAGGAGCACTTGGAGGCGCTCGATCTGACGGTGTCGTTCTGGGACCCGTCGGGCGAGGCGCTGATCGGCCCGGCGACAACGGGCCAGTTGTGTCAGTTCGTTTGTGGCGAGGGGTCGCCGTGCCTTGAGGCGATGGCGCGTTTGGCGCAGCGGGTGTGTCTGGCCGACGCCCCGGCTGTGGGAGTCAGTCCGATCGGGTGCCGCCTTCTGGGGGTGCCGGTGCGCCAGCGGCGCCGGCAGATCGGCGGGGCGGTGGCGTGCTTCCCGACGCGTCAGATGCCCGACAACGAGGATTTCGCCCGCGCCTGCGGGCAGGCCGGACTCGACCGCGAGGTCGTCGCCGACCTGTGCCGAAAGGCCGCACGCCATGGCGCCGATGAGGCCGAAACGCTCTGCCAGGTCTTCGAATGGCTTATCCGGGGCCAGCAGGCCCAGACCGTCGCCCGCGAGGAACTCAGGACCCTCTCGACCAATCTGGCCAACACCTACGAGGAATTGTCCCTGTTGTACCGCATCAGCGGCTCGATGAAGGTCACGCAATCGAACGAGGAGTTCTTCGAGAGTGTCTGCGGCGACCTGGTCGAGGTGATGCAGATGCAGGCGGCGGGGGCGGTGCTGTCTCCTCGGACCCGCACGGACGCCGACCCCATCGTCGTCTGGGCGGGCGACCTGCCGTTGACCGCCGAGCAACTCCGCCAGATGGTGGATCGCTACCTGGCCCCGCGCCTGCACGGCAGCAACCGCACCATGATCGACAATCACTTTGCCGTTCACGCCAGCCACCTGGGCGCCAAGATCGAGCAGATCCGCTCTCTGATCGCCGTGCCTCTGATGAGCGCCGAGCACTGCAAGGGCATCCTGCTGGGCATCAACAAGCACAATGGCGAGTTCAACAGCATCGACCAAAAACTGATCATCTCCATCTGCAACCAGTCGGCGGTGTTCCTGGAGAACCACCATCTGTTCGAGGATCTCCAGGACCTGCTGATGGGCTTGCTGCACGCCCTGACGTCGAGCATCGACGCCAAGGACCCGTACACGTGCGGGCACTCGCGGCGGGTGGCGCAGTTGAGCCGGAAATTGGCGGAACTGTCCGGTTTCGACGACGCGCGCGCGGAGCGCGTCTACTTGGCGGGCCTGTTGCACGACGTGGGTAAGATCGGCATGCCGGAGGCGGTGCTGTGCAAGACCGGGCGACTGACCGACGAGGAATACGAATGTGTCAAGTTGCATCCGGAAACCGGAGCGATGATTCTCGGCGGGATCCGCCAGATGGAGGACGTCCTGCCGGTGGTCCTGTACCACCACGAGCGCCCCGATGGGCGAGGCTATCCTAAGAACCTCACTGCGGACCAGATCCCCGTCGAGGCGCTGATCGTCGGGCTGGCGGACAGTTTCGACGCCATGACCTCTTCCAGGACCTACCGCGCCGCCATGCCGCTGGAGTCGGTGATGGCGGAGATCCGCCGATGCAGTGGGACGCAGTTCGACGCGCACTTGGTGGAGCGCTTCCTTTCGTTGGACCTGGAGGCCTACCTCCAGGAACTCCGCACGGCGGCCGAGGCCGCCCCCAAGATGGTGCCAAGGAGTTAAGGCGATGCAAGTGACCGCCGAGAGTTACGGAGACGCCGTTATCCTGAATTGCACGGGCGACCTGACGGCCGATTCGCTGGAGGCGTTCAAGAAGGTCGTGGATCACCAACTTGCCGAACAGCAAGTTCGGGACTTGGCGCTGAACCTGGAGTCGGTGGGCTTCATTGATTCGGCCGCTTTGGAGTACTTGCTGGGGCTTCAGGAGCGACTCAACGAGCGCCTGGGGCAGGTCAAACTGGTCAGCCTCGATGAGAACATGATGAAGATTCTGGAAATCACTCGGTTGGACACGGCCTTCGAGCGATGCGAGGACGTCGCCGAAGCCGTCAAGAACATATAGGCCCACACCATGATCACGATCGGAAGCGGTCAGAAACTTCAGTTGGGCCAGACGCTGCTGAAGCACGGCGTGCTGACGGAAGAGCAATTGTCCGAAGCCCTTCGGATCCAGCGCGCCTCGGGCAACCGCCTGCTGCTGGGCGAGGTCCTCATCGAGCAGAACCTGTGCACTGAAGAGCAGATCATGGAGGCGTTGGCCAAGGGGTACGGCATCCCCTTTGCGCGAATCAGCGGCAAGATCGCCGATCCAAGGGTCGTGGACATCCTGCCGAGGGAGTTCCTGGACAAGCACTGCATCCTTCCGCTGTTCAAGGTCCGCAGCCACTTGACGCTGGCGGTGTCGGAGCCCGCCAATGTCTTCCTGCTCGAAGAAGTCGCCCGGATGACCGAGTGCCAGGTGGAGGTGGTCGCCGCCACGACCCGGGACATCCGCAACACCCTGGAAACCCACCTGCCGCAGGCCAATGTCTTCGTCATCGACGACATTGTGGACGAGTTGGACGCCGGGGAACTGGCCCTGGTCGAGGACCGCAACGAGGACATCGCCGATCTGGAGGCCGCCGCTGAGAACTCGCCCGTCGTTCGGACGGTCAACTATCTGATCTACAGCGCTGTTCACGACGGCGCCTCCGACATCCACA
>Ga0272441_10012028_pt1 | contig 12726 bp, 16 predicted proteins | sample SSMProp6N_FD_193582 | JGI IMG/M metagenome (GOLD analysis project Ga0272441, IMG submission 193582) | Marine sediment archaeal communities from Little Sippewissett salt marsh, Falmouth, MA, United States - SSM-Prop-6N | ecosystem: Environmental > Aquatic > Marine > Wetlands > Sediment ...
TATCTCTGGCCGTCTGCAAACCCCCTACTACCCGCGTTCCATACACACCACCTACAACACCCGCCAGTGCTATTCCTAATTCCAGCAGGTAATCCGCCGTCTCCCACGGATCGGGCCTTTGCAGCGCTTCACTGCGGGCCTGAGACGTTATCGCCTGGTTATCCTTACCAAGAATATCCTCGATACTCTCCGAAGCCGGTATCTCCTGCGGCATCCCGTAATAGGCCACAATCGCCTCGCTCTGCTGCCTGGCCTGTCTGGTCAGCTTCTGCAGCGGCTCCGAAGCCTCTTCCTGTGCCGCCCGCATCTCCGCCGCCTGTACCGTCCGCTGGTGAAGATACGCGTTTTGTTTTTGCGCCTCTCCCGGCGCCAGCCGCAGCCTGTCACATCCCACCACCGTCACCATGCCTGTTACCAACACGATTACCACCGCCATCATCCGTTCCCTGCCCATACAATCTCTCCTTTACTGCTAGAAAACGTTTATTATGTTCCTTGTTTTTCCTCTAACCCTTTTATGCGATATTCATGTTCCCCGCATGTACGTTGTAAGTTATTTAATTGCTGTTCTATTTTTTCATTTGTCCGCAGCAATTGATTAAGGTCATGTCTAATCAGCACCAACTCACTCTGCAGGTTGCTCCAGCCGATCACCAAAGCTAAAAGGATCGCCCCCAACTGAGCCACCGCCGGTATCGTCACCTCCCGCCGCAGCCGCCACCTTGAGCCGTTTGCGTTTTTTACCTGATCAACAGGTAAAACTTTCTCTCTTATTTCCTTCTCACCACTCATAACTCACCACTGATTCTCACGTCTGCACGTAAAATACATAATCCTTACCCACCCGCCACATCACCGCGTACGTCCCCGCCGACACATTTCCCGCAGATGTAAACGACTCAGCCAGGTTATACGCCTGCATATTGTTCCCGATCGGCGCCGGACTAACCCCCGCCTCGGCTATCTCCACCATCTGCACGTTATACACGTTATAGCTATCCGGACTTAACACCTTGATCGTCCACGCCGGCACCGCCGCCCCCGGAGTCGTCACCACCGCTCGCTCAACCGAGGCCGACTCCCGGCTCTGCCGTTTCAATTTCTGTAATTCTTCCTGCCACATAACTAATCTACTCTTATACTCTTATACTCTTATACCCATACACCCATATACTCAATCATCGTAGCCCATTTATTTCCCAATCGAATCCGGACCTTATCCACTTGCGGATCCCCTTCACCCGGCGAGCTCAACCGGGACAGATTCACTTCGCGTCCCTTTACCTGCCTCATCACATCCCCCACCTGGATGTCCGGCCGCACAAAAATCAACTCCGCTTTGCCGCCCAAAGACCTTCGCCGCTCGCGTTTGAGTTCTTCCCGTGCATGTCCCCTTAGTTTTTCCGTGTCATCGACTACATCCGCCGGTCCTTTAGCAAAAGTATCACCGGCAAAGATACTTCCTTTAGTAACCTCTCGATATTGATACTCATCCCCCAGATCAATTACTTTCGTTCGTACCGGCCGGGCGCTCTTTACCGGCCCATCACTTACAACCGCTTCCAGTCTTTCATCACTGTCAAGCGAGCAGGTAATCCGAAATCGCAGTACCCCCTTGCAGATAGCCACCCAAACCTGCGGTTCCAACTGCTCACCGCTTAGATAAATCCCGCCTTCATCCTTCAACACATTAAACGCCCCGCCGTAAGGCTGCCAACTCTCACCATCGTTATAGGAAACCTCCAGGTAATACCCCAACACTCCCGATACCGACCCGATCGGCTCTCCCATCTGATTACGACTCAAACATGGATAAAACCGCCGCCTTCGCCTCGCATAATTTTTTGTTCCGAACACCTCACATAATTCATAAGCCGCCCCCTGATTGTACGGCTCAGATGTATAATCTCCCGCTTCATTCAACACCCATTTGCGAAACACATCCCGGTACCTCTCGAAATTCTCATTCGTTGCCGGCGAATAGAGCGAATAATCATTGATCTCCAAAGACTGATCCCACCCTTCGACCAGATCAAACGTACTTTCGAACCGTTTTATTCCTCCCTGAGCCTTAATCTGACAAGTCGCTCCCGCCCTATCCACCTGCAATTGTGATCCCACCAGGTTCGTCTGGTCCAAATCCAGATCTTCTCCTGCCTTCTGATGGCGCAGCCCGATCACCCGTCCCTGTCCCAGCCGGTAAAACTGCAATACCTCTTTGATCTCACTTTCTCCCGCGGGAACATGTTCCACCCGATACCGCAATCCCGCCTCCCGGCACAATCTCTCCAGCCCCTCCAGCGGCGTCAGGCCAGACACGTCTATGTCCCGTAAATGCTGTCCCTCTGTCAATGCCTTTAATTCGTCCCGGCAGCTTGCACTGATTACCCTCCGCCCCAGATATTCACAGATCAGGTAACAGATTGCCTCCGCATACGTCCAGTCACAGCCCGACTTTTCATTGAGTTCAAAAACCCGGTAACTTATTCCACCGGTGGTGTACTCTATCTTTGTGCAGTTTCCTTTACCATCCGGATTGAATACCGCCTGGTCGTTCTGAATATAGACCGTCCGGCCTTCATCCCCCGGCACCCTGATCCCATCTATTACCCGCCGCTGTCTATAGGCCAGTTCATCCACCGCCACTATTTCGATACCTTCTCCCGAGCCGCTTAAACTCGCCGCCCCTTTCGCGATAACTCCCGCGAACAACGGCCACCTGCTCTGATTTCCCGTCACGCTGTCTTCCCGACCAATCAGCCACGCCCGTATCCTCTGTCCCGGCCGGGCCAATTGTCCCACACTCTCAAACCGTGCTTTTGGCCCTGTCAGGTGCCCCAGCAAACGTAACCGGGCTTCGTTCAACTCCGGTCCCGGCCGACGTATAACCTCTAGAAGTTCCAGCCACGGCACCGGCAGCCCTTCCACTTCCACCATCGCTGTAAGCGGTTTTAAGCTGTGAATCCTTTTCTCCGAGGGTGTATATGTCGCGATATTACTTACCATAATGACCTGTCCTTCATGCTGTCTGAGATTTCAATTATTCCCCGTTAACATCTACCTTCCGTAACGCACCAGCCAGCCGATTATCTGATTCGCCGCCGCCACATTTACCTCGCCTTCCACCCAGCCTCGACCGCGGCAATCGTTACCCGCTTCACTTACCGCCCGCACGGCAAATCGATACGGTGTTCCCGGCGTCAGAGCCTCCGTTTCGAACGTGTAGAAATAATTCTTATTGTAATCAACCTGCCCCAGCGGATTCTCGTAATCTATAACTTTCGAACCATTATCACCATAGATTGCAAAGTACGCCGGCTCTATCTGTTCACCCAGCGGCCAATACCACCAGCTCACCCGAATCCGATACCCTTTAACTCCGCTGGCCCTGAGATACCTCACCGGATTCGGCCGCAGCGGCCTGACCTTTCCTTGCTCATCCAGCGCCAACCTCACCAGGGCCATCGTCCCCTTTTCACCGATCCCCGTTCCGCTCACCCGCCGCACCGCGTAAAAAGTCTCGCTATCGGGTCTATGTGTAACATAACCGGGCAGGTTCAATTCTCCGCCGCTTGTCTGCGCACAAAGGATATGCTTGAAATCAATACTCCCTGCATAACCTTCCCCCCGATGTACCGTGTAACAACCCTGCCCTCGCGTCCAGAAGTCCCCTTCTGTCAGACTCATTCTAAGGGCAAACCCGTTACCAAAATCACCTTCAATCAAACTATGGTAAAATCCCGGATCCATCTGTTTCCTGCCTCTTCATTTCTCACCACTGACAACTGACCACTAACCACTTCTTCTTTTTTTCAGTCCGCCCCTGTCGGCAGCCGGGATATCTCACTTTCACCATCGCTCATCTGCAGCTTCATTTCTTTGCTGTTGCCGTCCGTGGAATAAATCTCGATATCGCCCGAGCTCTTATTTTGCACCGCCTTATGGGCGATCCTGGCCAGTGCCAAACCCCTCAGCGTAATACACACCGGCTTATACCGATCCACATCTTCCAGATCAGCCCCCCCGTCAATCACCCCCACCAGGTCCTCTCCTGCCCCATCCCAAGGTGCGGTCCCGAATGTTATGGCAAACTTATACCAGCCTCCGCCCACCTCGGTTATTGATGGCGCTGAACCACTTTTATCTGTACCGTTCTCAGCCGTTACTAAATATTCCCAATTCACCGTCAAACCCGTCTCGGGAATACCCGCGTTACTAAAATATACATAATACAACATCTTAAAATGCTCCTGAAATTGGTGCTCCCGCCAACATTATATCTCTGGCCTGACCGGGCGTCGGACGTATTTGCAGGTCCAATTCCCTGCCATAACCACCGTTCCACAAGTAGGCCATTTCGTTATAATCCAATGCTTTGTCGAATATCATGACGTCACTGATTTTCCCCTTCCACAACATCGTATCCAGGGCTACCCGGCCTATTTGCACCTCGTCTCTCGCTAAATCTATATTGCCCGACTGTAAGGTTGGACCGGCTTCCAATACGTGATTAAGGTATATATACATGTGACCGCCATCATACTTGGCCACCACAAAATGCCACCTCTCCAGTTCCAGATTGGTTGAACCTTGCTGTTGTACGTAATTACCGCCTGCATATACCCTGAACTGAAGAATCGTGGCTCCTCCGCTTGTGTACGTAAGTAACTGAAATGCCCCAGCGGAACTGCTGCGTCGCCTCGCCACTATACCGGAGTAACCAGATATGCTGGAATCTAAATATATCCAACCTGCAAGCGTGAATTCATCGGTTATTCCATTTATCAGCACTCCCCCTTTTGTCAGATTATAAAGCCGATTTGCATTAAGTTCGGTTGAGTGGTATGAAATATCTGATAACATCCAAAGCGTGCCGTCAGGTCCAATGGCTATGTCTTCTGGAAAAGCCACTGTTTTATAAGAATTAAGTACGCTTCCATCTGAAGCATCAACATGTTTAATATAATCAGGTGGCCCATCGACACTTAAATATAATGTATCGTCTGAGGGATCATAACAACAGCCGTCCAGTTGATTCATGATAGTGAATGTCTCAATCCAAGAACCTGTACCGGCATTAAAATGATGTAGGTCTGTCCCCAGTTCGCACACCCACAGAGAATCAGTCGCCGCCTCGTAACTTAAACCGCAAGGTAGAGATAATTTAGCCGACACATCAATATCGTCACCTAAAGAATTGCCCTCTTTATCGATATGCCTTAAATAATCATTGTCCATATCGCTCCACCAGAGAGTGTCATCTGAACAGTCATAGGCAATACCTTGTATATGAGCTCCAGCCGATATCTCCCCCAATTTTTCCATCGGCGTCGTTGCTGTCGGCCTGGTCGTGTGAATAATCTTACCGTTACTGTAATCACCCATCCAAAACGTATCATCCGTCGGATCATAGGCCAGCCCCGTACAGGTAAATTTACCCGGTACCTGCACGCCGTCGATGTGCCCGCAATTGAGCCAGTCGCCAGATCCGTTAAAAGTTAGGGCGTCTTTGACCCGGCCATAATCACTCATGTCTTCGGTATTGTTACCCACTGACTGGCCGTCTTGATCTTCGCCTCCATTGTCAATTTCACTGACTATGGTAGTATTGGCGGCATTGTCATTGAGCTTCCAGTAACCTGATAAATGTGTTCTGAGACTTTTCATTTTTACCCTTCCCCCCTAGCTTACCCTTATACAATTTATATAGACAATAACGTCAGCATTGGCCCCATCACCCACCACCGAGAGCGACCACCCCGCGGCGATTTCGTGATAAGCATCATCAATCGTCCCAACCCGATCGATCATCTTGTCGGTCCCTGTTACCGTTACCGTATCGCTAATATCATTTGAGCCGTCGGTTAATTTCCACGTTCCTCCATCGGCCGACTTAGCCACACTCCACGCGTCCAACACCTTAAACTTAAAGGGTGCCGCCGCATTATATATCTGCACCGTCGAACCCGCCGTAAGCTCAGCCGTCAGAATAAATGACTGTCCACCGACCGAGTCATAATAATAAGCCCCCGGCACATGGAACATATTAAAGCTCCGGGCATCAACTATTGCTGTTATATCGCCCCCGCTGGTCGTCACCTCCGCCAACCGCACATGCGGCACCAGCTCATTCGGCCAGGAGCTATATTCATCAATAACAAGTGCTCCACTGGAGTTTAGATAGATGTAAATATGCGGCTTATCATCCCCCAGCGTATTACCAGTTGACCCGCCATACTCGGTAAAACTGGCCCCCAGAAAACATTTACCCGCCTTGACTCCGATATTTAGGCCCCCCTCGTCGAACACTCTGAAATCATTCGCCCGCCTGCTCCCCAGCAGCAACCGATACAGTAGCCTGCGAAACTCCAGATAGTATGGTGCCTTACCTGTCTCGATATATTCCACTCCCGTCTCACTCTCACTGGTTAGATTCAATAAACTATTATCACTCGGATACACTTCACTCATCTTCTCACCTTATATCCTTTCCCTTGCGAATCTACTGAACGCGTAAGATCAGTTTATCATCCTGCTCATCATAACTTTCTATGCTCACCTGAGGTTCACCCGGCAGCGGATCCACCCATACTGTTACTTCATCTCCCTCTTCTGCGAGGTTCCCCAGCCTATCCGTGGTTCGAATTCCAAATTTATATATCCCTTCTGTAAGCGTCTCGCTTTCAAATTCCTGCATCTCCGCGTCAAACCCAAACTCTCCCCTGCCCATAGCTCCCCGGCCCCAGCCTATGGACCCGGTTCCGCTGTATCCAAAATCCCCCTGGCCAAACTCATCCAAGCCCCAGCCCCATTTCTCTGTTTCTCCCTCCCAGACCTCCCGGATTGCTAAAGGATTCTCGTAATCCATTTCTCCCGTTCCCCCATCTCCGAATATCGCCACTTTACTCCCCAGCGGTATCGTTCCTCGTTTGGGCCAACTCACTATCACATGAGGCCCCCGCACATGGAAAAACCCCCTTACTTGTCCTTCATAATCGGTGTACTTTTCCTCCGGCTCCACAGCGATTATTTCAATCGCCGCTAAATGACTATGTTCATATTCAACTAGAAGCTTCCTTTGCTCCGGATCAGAAGTCACTCCCCCCCATCGGCCGTTCACATAAACCTGAAACAGTTTGTCTGTCTCCGAACTTTTCCAACTTACCTGGATCATCCCCGGTACAGCCGCCAACTTACCACTACTCAACATCCCCGCCGCAAACCACGTTACCCATACCCTGTCAATATTGTCTGTACTAAAAGTCATTTAATTACTCAGTTGTGTATATTCAATCTCGTATTCACATCCCGCCTGATTCGCCACTGTTATACCGGACAACCTCGTAAAACTGTCCATCCGTACCTGGCTGAATATAATCCCGTCCTGATCGACAAGCTCATACACTTGCCCATCAATGTATTCCGATATTTCCTCCATCCGTTTTATCAGGGCCCCTTTACTATCCGCCGCCAGTCGCCCCCGCTGTGTTAACTTTCGCTTTCGCCTACCCAGGTCCAGACTGACCGCCCCGTTCAATCCCCCAAAACTCTGCTCCTTCACTTCCCTCCGCCACGACAAAGGCCTGACCGTATGTTCCCCGCCTTTGAAAAACGTCTCGCCGTTAAATGTAATATTCTTTATATGCCCCACTCTTTTATAACCTCCGCAACCTTACCGTCCCGCCGCTGCTGAATCTCTCTGCCTGTGCATCCTGGTTCGTATCGATCTCCAGCCGCACCTTAACTCGCGCCGAATTAAACATCTCTTGATACCGCAGCGATTTCTTCCAGAATCCCTCACTATCCTCATTCCCCCCGCTACTGCTGGCAAAAACCAATGACAACACCGCAAATACCGCTGTCTGCCGTAAGGCTCGACTGTTTAAGACCTCATTCTCCCTGCCCCCTTCCTCATCAGTAGCTTCAATCCCGAAATACTGTAGCAAACTATAGGCCGCTTCTTCCGCCTGCGGGTCAAACGTACTGACTCGATAACTTATCTCACTCCCGCTCGGCGGTGCAATCGGATCATCTTCCAGGCTCTGCCTCACCACCGAAACCGTAAGCTGCGTCGCCGAATCCACCGACACCACTTCATAGCAACCATCCAGATCGGCTTCCTCATCGCTCAGGTAAATCACATGCCCCGCCTTCACCCCCCTGCTGGTAAAATCCCCGCTGCTGGATGTAAACGTTGTACCACTTAAGACACCATCGCCACCCTCACACAATCTCTGCGAAGTCAAAGCCAAATCCCGAAACAATACCGGCTCCCACTTCAACAAATCCACATCCTGGTAAAACTGCACCATGCCTTTTAGCCTTCCTTTCCTGTAACGGACAGACGAGTGGATGAACGCTTCTGCCCATCCACTCATCTAACCCTCTTCCTCTCGATTAACTGGTACTGAGTCCCCGTATGAAACCATGGGCCTCTTCGTTGCGCATCTCCAGCGTGTACTCACCGATTAATTGACCGCTGTAATAGTCTCCCACCGATGCCAGCGGTTTGAAGTGAAAACTCCGCCCCGCCAACGGTAAGACATTCAACCGCGACCTGTCCAGCAGCAACACTGCATCCTGCGGCATCCACCGAGTTACGATCACCGTACACAGACCGAAATCACTCTCATAGTAATTAACCACATCGGTGTACTTGAGATCCTGCGCACCATAACTTCTTTCACCGCTCAAGAAGGCATTGATCTTCCGTTTCTGATATCCGTTTACCACGATCAGATCGACGTTACTGCTGCTCGCCTCCCAGATCTTTCTCAGCACATAATTCAACTTGGTCTCATCGAGATCATTTCCGCTGGGAAATCCTGAATCCCCGATGTGATAACCATGCGTACTTATGTGCTGAATAATCCCTTTCAGGCTCCGCCGCACCGTCCCGGACCCTTCCGGATTACTGCCCGGCTCTCCCCCGTTGATCACGGTATTCTCCAGGTCCCGCAGCAGTTCTCGCAGCCGTTCCTGCTTTTGGTAATCCAACTCATCCGACAATCCCAACTGCCTGGCCGCCAGATCACTGCCCGACACCTCCACCGCCGCAGTGAAATCTGAGTGTAATTCCCTTTTCGTACTCGATTGGTAAACCGCGTTGCCGGTTTGTCCGCGCCTTCCAGAGCCGCATTACCCAGAATATTGATAACCTGATTGTCAGCCAGATCTTCCGCCGTAGTACCCGCATAACCTCTTACTACCGTCAGTGTATCACCGCTGATCCCGGTCACCAACATCAGCTCTTCACTGGACTCTACCTGAATCTGATCACCCACCCGGAACCGATCCGAGTTATCCACATCAAAATCCGTGTCCACATCCGGATCGGTGAAGTTCGCATCGTTGATCGCATCCTTGTTGGGCAGCAGAGAATCTTCCAGCCATTCGTGATGCGTGCTTTTCGCCCCATACAAGGGATCTCCCAGCGCATCTAATAAAGGTGTCTCATACGGAGATACAATCCCCACAATGTCGGCAACATCCTCCGCCAGTTCCGGCAAAGTCGTTCCCGCTGAATATGTCGCTTTTCCCGTAAATGCCATAATACTTCTTCCTTTCTAAACTCTATAATCCTTAACTCTTATTTCTCATAATTTCCTTTATCTTCTTAACCCTCTGCGCAGCCGCAGATACTCCTGCATATCCTTGCGGCTGCCGCTTTGCTGCACCTGCTGTGCCAGACGCGACAGAGTGCTCACCTTACTGTGATTCCCGCTTTGGATACCGGCCGTCGGACCCGCCAGTGTCGTTCTAACATCTTCAACCGCACCGGCAAACAAATACGGCCTCTCATTTTGCAGTGTCTCAATTAAACTCCGCACATCTGTTTGCGCTTCTGCACTACCGGCCATCTTATTTTTCGCTAACAACAAGGCCGCCTCCACATCCACAACCCCGGCCTGCACCAGCTTTTGGGTCAGCTCATTATCCAGGCGAACCTCTTGAAGGCTTGCCTGCGATACCTCTTGACTATGTTGACTTTCTTGTAGTTGTTGTCTCAACTGCTCAGCCTTCTGTTCCGCCGCCTGGGCCCGCCTGCGATACTTAATGGCCTCTGAAACCGGAACCATTTGTTCCGCATCGGTTGAAACCTCTTTAACACTAATAGTGTCCTCTTGCTCCTGCAATTCCTCTGACATACTGTCCTCCTGATAAATGGATTCTGTCCCCGCTTTTTCAGCCCTTACAACTCAACTCTGTTATCAGTATCCCAACTCCTTTAATATCTGTTCCTGCGGGATACCTAATTCCTTCTTTAAAACCTGCTCCTGTAATTTCTCCATCACATTCTCCGGCAGCGGACTGGGCCAATGAATATCAACCTCTCTTTCCTCATCGCTGTTTGGATAGACACCCATCCTATCCAATGCCAACAAAATCAGTCGGCACAACTCTTTAATACCTTGCCCGTAACACCGGCGTTTCCTCTCCGTCTTCGCCAGCACTCCCATCAGGGTAACTTTTAAGGCCACCGCACTGGTCAGATTTCCGATACGTCCCTTAAGAATCCCCGCTGCCACCGAGGCCACCCCGCTGGCCTTGTCCAGTGCCTCGCGGACATGTTCAATATGAACCTCTTCACTGGGGCTGCCCGGATCACCGCCGAATTCTTCTATACATGCCTCAGGATTTTCCGTACTCCACATTCTACCCGGTGCCACCACCCGATCCTCAAAGCCTTCGATCCCCTTGCCTAAATACATCTTGAAACTCTGGAATGTTATCCGACTGGCCCGATCGCTCAGACGAGTATTAAGCTCATCCTGCAGTGGAATCAACGGTGCCACATCACTTTGCCCCTCATAATGCGATGGCAGCGGCATATTTTGTATATGCACAACCGGTATCACCCCCAGCAAATTTCGCCCCACCGCCACCAGCTCCTCATCTTGATATCGCTGCCAATAATCCGCCCCTATCACTTCGACATTATGGCTTTCCTTCTGACGACTTACCTGCTTACCTCGATGGTTAACCGTCTGGATAAAATCTCCTTTCCTCTCCAGTTCGTTATGTCTCTGCCAGTAATGCTGAATATAAAATTTCATTCTGTGATAATTATTTTCCTCCAGAATAGGCAAGCACCGCGGGGCCTCGAGCGCCTCTAACATTATTTTTCTGGCTCGGTTTAACACCTCGTCAAAGCTTCTAGGCCCAGCCCCCGCGGTTCCACCCTCAAACTTTTCTCTCTCCTTTCCGTCACTCCATCGCAATATCACATCCACAAAACCATAAGTACTGCCCAGCAAGGCCAACTGCTGCAAATAGGTAGCTCCCCCATTGGCATCCAGCACTGCGTTCAATATTCGCTGAATCTCTTGGGCTCGCTTTTCCTGACTCGCTCTGGAGACAATAGTAATCCCCTTGCCGAACAGAAAATCCACCATCGTATCAATTCGCCAGGCAATATCATTTTCGATTACTACTTCTTTGCGCTGTATCCCGTCCGCCCGACTACCGCTGAGGATCCCCTCGTAAAAACTGTAATTCACCCCTGTAATCCGGCTCGGCAGCCCGTACTCTTGCTGCTGGCGATAAAGCCGGGCCGTCTCACTTACTTGGCCATTACCCACATCGGCCAACCCCATACCACACAACTCATTGCGGTAATAACTCCACAACTTTTCATAGTGAACAACCACCTCCAGCGACTGTTCGTTCACCAGATAAGCCACAAAATCCTCATCCAGCCTTCTCCTACCCGCAACTTCCTCACGATTAAACAAGGTAAAATCAAACCCCATATTAACTTGCTCCCAAAATTAGGCCTGTGGACGCTCCAACTTCTTCCGCCCTTTTATCACTCTCTTTTCTTCTCTTTCATTCGCTTGTCTTTCCATTTTTTCAACATCTCTCTCCCTACCTATCTTGGACTAATCATCAAATTTGCGCTGCCAATTTTTCTAAAAAAGTCCCGACGTATGTTTACAACTCCTCCATGTACAAGGAGAAAAAATTCTATAAAAAATCCTGAAATCCCCTTCTGGAAATATCAAAAGTGCGCGAAAAATTCCGATAAGATGGGCAAAAGTGGCAAAATATAAAATACCACCTGATGGCCCCCCATAGGTATTTGCTCACCAAAATTTTCTTGTGTATTTTCCCCCTACCTTTTATTTTATATGTATGCCTGTTTTCGATGTATATGATGAGAGTACGCCCCGCCGCGTTATAATCTATGCCGACTCTGTCGCTATCGGACGCTCGGTTGAAAACGATGTTATCATTTGTGAGAAGCAGGCTTCCCGTCAGCATTGTGAAGTGCGCCTGGACAAAGATGTTGATGAAACAGACGAGCCAACCAAACCTCCCACCCCTGACATGAGCGATTCCAAATATGACATAACTATCCCCACCTCCGAGGACACTGAAGTCAGGATCATTATCCCCGAAGACTACAAAAATGATGCCATCCATCTATCCGATGGTACCGAAAGAGAACACGACTTGGCACTCCGAGCTCCCACCCCTGTCCCGGGCATTGGCAAATACTACGTGCTCCATGACCTTCAAAGCCGCAACGGTACCATCCTTAATGAAAAACGCCTCAAAATCCCCACCCCCCTGGCCAACGGTGATGAAATCAATATCGGAGACTCCGCCGTCCGTTTCTGGATTAATCAAGCTAGTATCCCCTCCCATATTCCTAAATTACCAATTATTTCCATAATTAAAAAGCCCCCCCCAGCTACTTAACTCTTCTGATTCCAACCAGTT
>Ga0272441_10012029_pt1 | contig 12726 bp, 3 predicted proteins | sample SSMProp6N_FD_193582 | JGI IMG/M metagenome (GOLD analysis project Ga0272441, IMG submission 193582) | Marine sediment archaeal communities from Little Sippewissett salt marsh, Falmouth, MA, United States - SSM-Prop-6N | ecosystem: Environmental > Aquatic > Marine > Wetlands > Sediment ...
ACGGTCACACCCGTAAAGGTGCCCGGGCCCATACGATCAATTTCGAAGTGGGAACCTTGCGGACGGTATTAAACCTAGCCATCAAATGGGGCTATCTCAAAGAGAATCCAGCCAGGGGAGTCAAACGTCTCAAGGTCAATGATTCCAAACCGCTACGCTTTCTCACCATTGAGGAATGTCAGAGACTATTGAAGGCCTGCCCGCCGGATCTCTATCCGGTATATTTTATGTTTTTAAATACGGGCATGCGCAAGGCAGAACTTGAGAATCTGGAATGGTCCGATGTTGATCTGAAGCGCAGGAAAATCCGAATCAGACGCAAAGAAACCTGGCAGCCTAAAACCGGTGAACGGGACATCCCAATCAATCAGTCTCTGCATGATACCCTGACAGACCTGAAAGCCAAAAACGACAGGGAATTAAAAAGCAATTACGTATTCCCGGACAGCACTGGCGGAAAAATCAAAACCAAGCTTCGTGAGAAACTGATACAGATCGCGATTACTGCCGGGATCGAAAACCTCACCAAGGTCCACACCCTCCGTCACACCTTCGCCAGCCATCTGGTCATGCAGGGAGTCGACCTGCCGACGGTGCAGAAACTAATGGGCCACGCCGATATCCAGACAACCATGATCTACGCCCACCTCGCCCCCGACCATCTTGCCAATGCGGTCGAAAAACTGCCGTTTTGATGTTGGTTTCCTTATTAATTCTTGCATTATTATGCATGTCATCTTAAATCTTTTGCATTAAATAGCAGCCAGCTCTTAATTGTCTGCTAACATGTTGTTATATAGATGATTATGACCGCCAATTATCCGTGTTAACTGGCATGTCCGTTGCAGGATCAATTATCAAGAGTGATTTATATGAACTATATCGAGGCTTTTAACAATGCGGCATATATTCAGCTCTCGGGAATGGTCGCCGCTATGCTCTTTTTTGCAATGGCGGCCTATCGAGAACTGAATGATAAAAACTTCCAGGGACTAATTTATCTTGTCCTGGGTGGGGTTTTTCTCATTTTTCACATACTGCTGTTACTGGATCTGTCCGAAAATGCATTATCATCCTGTGGTTTAGATTTTTGGCAATGGCTTATCAAATTTCTCGCACCGGCCTTGGTTTTCCTTTTGATTGCTTTTGGCGTATTCAGTCTCCTGAGGCTACAAATTCAGGCTGCGTTGATAAAAGTCTCATTGGGGCTACTGCTGTTGCTCCTAATGGCCGCGGTTGAATCAAATGGTGCAAATGACATTCAGGGTGTAATTATCCTCCTCAGCTGTGGTTTCTGGTTCCAATTGGAGCTTAAAACAGCAGGATGAATATTTCTCACGCTATGGACATAACGGCTCAGGGCCGGGTGGATTGCCGTAAAGATAGTCAATTAAGTATAAAATATCGAGCAGATTGATGCTGCCATCGGCGTTGGCATCACCTGCCTCCGGCGGTTCCGGTGGCGGGCCTGACGGATCACCGTAAATATGATTTATCAGAAATAGAATGTCCAGCAGGTTAATAAGCGCATCACCGGTTGCATCTCCGCACGAATATGGTGTCTTGATTGTTCTGACTATCGGACCACCTTCAGGCGCCTCCAACCAGGCATTATAATCGAATCGTATCCATGCCGTATTAGCGATTTCCGTCAATTCCGGCAAATCGGCCATCGGTGAAATCGAATAGCTAAAATACCCTTCACCCTCGGGTGGATTTAGATTGGGCGGTAGCATGATATGGTCGCAGAACCAGGTAATTACACCGGTATAGGGATCAAATTCGCACTCACAATCATCAGGGTGACTCATCGCACCAAACGCCAGCGTACTCCAATCAAGATCAGGATCAAGAGTGTCCACCACCCTGACATAGATCGCTGATGCCGTTGCTTCGGGTTTGTTTTCAAATTGAACCGTATATATTATTCTTTCCCCGGGCTTTATTTCGAATGACGGCTCCTTTCCTCCGGGCGACGCCAGTTTGTCATTGGGATCGATTGAACCGACAACCTCGATATAATGTAATGTCCGGTTATTTTCGTAATCCTCATCGGAAGATGAGGAAACCAGCCGCGCCTCAGCAATCAATGTGTCTCCAATCGGCGCGAATTCCGAAAGAATCCCGATCAATTCCACGCATCCGCCATAGTACTCGGAAGGCTCAATCTCTCCCAGTACAATAATGGCCGTATCTCCATTTAATGAATATCCTTCATACATTCCGGATGTGTTGTTGTCACATGCCGTCACGTCATCCAGGGTGAAATGATCCGGGAGAACCACCATCAGAGTGCAGTTGTCCGCCGTGTACGTGCCGATATTTGTCCAGTAAGCATAAAGCTGAAGATCGAAACCGGGGCGGGCCTCAACATGGCTGAGTTCAGCCTCGAGGTTGGCGTACAGGCTGTCGCCGACATGGATGTACTGCATACGAAGAAGGCTGTCGGTGTCATCGAAGCCGTTACTGACTCGTAGAAAGACATCATACATTCCGGCTGTACCATAGGTATGTATCGGCGCCGGGTCAGTGCTGATATTTCCATCGCCGAATTCCCAGGACCAATCAAACGGTGATCCAACACTCTCATCAAGAAAGCTGACCGTGAGCGGTGCAATGCCGGCGGTGACATCGGCGCTGAAATGAGTTTCCAATTCACTAACCACGACGTAATCTTCAAGAATAACCGAATCGACATGCAGGCAATTATCGAGATCGAGACTGACCTTGAGTTTTACATCGTATTTACCCTGGGTAGTGTACTCATGAATGGGATTTCGTAGTGTCGAGGTGCTGTCATCTCCGAAATCCCAGAAATATTCATTTGCAACCCCCGCCAGGATCGGTTCGAACATGACTGCAAGCGGAGCGCGGCCGCTATTTGGGATTCCGACAAAATCGGCGGAAACACTGTCCTGGGCGATAATATACTTCTCTTGAGTTAATGTGTCGGCTCCCAGTCCATCAGACACAATCAAGGTTACATCGTAATTGCCGGAGGAATCGTACCGATGACCGGGCATCGGATCATATGCGGGTTCACCATCATTAAAATCCCAATAGTAATCGGTTATAGTGTATGAACCAGATGATTCATCGATAAATGAGACATCAAGCGGCAGACCCCCGCACTGAATATCGGCCGAAAATGCGGCGGTTATATCTGATACGGACACATAGTTTTCCCTGGTCAGGCTGTCTTTAAATCCCGAGTATTCGGCAACAAGTTTTACATCATAGAATCCCACTGAGTCATACACGTGGGTTGGGTTCAGGGTGTGGCTGGAATCGCCATCACCGAAATACCAGACCAATTCCGACGGGATAACATTGCACAAAGCCTCGAATGACACAGCCAGAGGCAACCGCCCCTGTACCGGTGTCGCCTCGAAATCAATCGTCAGCGTATCAAAAACTGAGATGTAGTATGGTTTTGTCAATGTGTCCGTGTATTCACCATCACTGGTAATTAAGGTAACATCAAAACAATCGGCCTCAACCGGGCACAGCTCGGCGTTAATCAGGAAACCATAATCCCTTCCCCAGCCGTCCACCATCAGCCACCAGTTATCCTCCCAGTATTCCGAACAACGATAAGATTCCCAGGGGGTGTGTTCCTCACCATTGTCAATAACGATGCATAAGGTATCCGACGGATCAATGGTAGTGAAACCGATATGAATATCCCCGGCAAGGAACAATTCATGACTGCTGACATCGACTTCCGTCCAATCCGGCCAATATACCAGGTCACCACAGGCGATATCCACGCTGTCGATTATTGCATCTGGAATACCATTCCGACTGTTCCATATATAAAACCTGACTCCTTCGCCCGTACACTGATAAGGTGCATCATAGTCATAAAGCATAATTCCGATTGTTACCAGTTTGTGTAATCCTTCGATCGTAAATCTGGTATTACGGAGATCATCGCCAAATGAATCGGGACTGAGCAGAAGATAGGCGGGATCCGAGTGATAGGCAAAAGTGGAACAAGCAACCCGGCTCTTGTTCGGTGAATTGTATGCTTTCAGGTTTTCATCGATCGCAATGGGGACGCGACTGTGCTCCTCATCGCCTGCCAGGGTTATGTTACGGGAGAGTGGGGCATTACCGGGCCGCTCGGCCGCCAATCGTTCCTGAATTTGCGGGAATTGGTAGATATTTCTGGTAATGTCATAGTACGTATGAGTCGGGTCTTTAAGCGATGATGAATCCCCATCACCAAAATACCATTTCCAGCTGGTAGGGTTTCCTTCTGTTAGATCGGTGAAATTGGCCTCAAGCGGTCGATAACCCCGCGTTTTGTCGGCCGTAAATGCCACGCCCATCGAGGAAACCCGTATCAAATCCTCATAATAGACCGAATCCTCGAAGGTGTCATAAAAATAATGCAGGGTGACGTCATAATACCCCGGTTCAGCATACACATATTCCGCTGTCTGGTAGTATTCTCCGGGCATGTCAATGGAATCTCCTGTTCCCGGATTGATCCAGGCGAAACTCGGGTAGGGACTTCCGGCGTTAAACATGCCGCTTATCGTGAAGAAAAAGTCAGCGGTGAATGGGACATGACCATATGTGAAAATCGATGACATTTCCACATACGGGGGAGTTGTTTTGATTGCATTCTCTTTGACAATTGTGTCGGATATTCCCGAATAGACATACCGGAACTCCACGTCGAATGTGTCAATTGTGGTGTATTGATGAAAATTGTCGGATCCCGTTGTGCCATCACCATAATCCCATTCAATAGACTCCAGGGTGATGTCCGAGCTGATTTCAAATGTGACACCTAGGTTGATTGGCCCGGTGGTGGTATCCATCGAGAAATCAACATGCGGTGTATCACTGACATGAATATAACCAGTTCTGGTCAAACTGTCATAGAAAACACCGTTGGAGATTATCAGCATAACATCAAAGTAACCGGTGTCATTATAGAGATGTGTTGGGTTTTGCATGGTGCTTGAATCATTATCGCCGAAATACCATTTCCAGGAGCTGATTGTTCCGGTTGCTATGGATGAATCAAAGAACGTCACCTCCATTGGGACATAGCCGGACACTGTATCTGCCGCAAATGCAACCAATCCCGGATCGCACTGATCGCCCTTTCCATCACCGTCGGCATCAATCTGGTCGGGATTGGTAACGGTTGGGCAGTTGTCGCACACGTCACCATATTCATCGGCGTCGCCGTTTTTCTGTGTGACATTGGCACTGTCGGGGCAATTATCACATACGTCACCCCAGCCGTCCGTGTCGCCGTCCTCCTGACCAGGATTATACTTCGACAGACAATTATCGAGTGAATCCGCGATGCCGTCGATATCCCGGTCATTCGGCCAGGACCGCCAGCTTGCCAGACCAGAGCACGTTTGATAATCAACCCAGTCGAACGAACCACCGACATAAAGACGCCCATCGAACTCGGTCAGTGTGCTGACCGCCCCGTCTATTGCCGAATCAAGGGTTAGCCAATCGGGTGCACTCCACAGAGCGATGTTCATGCATTCATTACCTCCGGCCTGAGTAAATGATCCACCGGCCGCCAGCATCCCCTGATACGGTGCAAGCGCCATAACTAAACCGTTGGGACTTGCTCCCAAACCGGCCCAGGATGAGCCGTTCCATGCCGCTATATTGTTACAGGCGACACCGCCGATGGTATCAAACTGCCCTCCCGCGATGAGCATCCCGTTGAATACTGTCAGCACCGAATCATATCCCCAGCCGTGAATGCCTGAGCCCAGCGACGACCAGGATGTGCCGTCCCAGCGAGCAATACGGGCACAGTAGACACCACCCGCCGAGTCAAAAGACCCTCCCGCAATCAATTCGCCATTGTAGGTCGTGAGCGCATAAACTTCGCTGTTAACACCGGACCCAAGCGGATACCAGTCCGCTCCGTCCCAGCGGGCGATTCCCCGGCAGGCTGATGCTCCGGCAGTATTAAACCAGCCCGCTGCAATCAGGTCGCCGTCATATACGGCTAAGCATGCAATATGGCCATCGGTACCAGTACCAATTGGTGACCAGGTTATTCCGTCCCAACCGGCAATGCTACGGCATTCGATTCCCCCTGCGGTATCAAAACCGCCGCCGACGATCAACTCCCCGTCATAAACCGTCAATGTCATAGTACCATAGTTTGTTCCTTCTCCCAGGGTGGACCAGGTACTACCGTCCCAGCATGCAATATTGTTACAGGCTATTGTTCCAGCCGTGTCGAACTGCCCCCCCACAATAAGGGCGTTATCATAGACTGTCAGCGCGTATCCCGCCCCATGAATTCCACCGTTCGGGCATGCCCATCCGGGACTATCGGGATCACAAACATCACCAATGCTGTCGGCATCACTATCTTCCTGACCGGGATTGTACACATACCGACAATTATCAATTTCGTTATAGATACCGTCGTCATCGTCGTCTTCCAGATTCTTGCAGGCCGGTTCGAGAGCACCGATTAACTGCCCCAGGACATTGAGTGGAAATTCATCCGAACAGGGTGAAAGCGAGTCAATATGGAAATTGGCCATCACTGAATCACAGAAAAACGGATCCATCGCCAAATTGTAATTCATGTCTGCAAATCTAGCCAGGCTGTCATCCCAATCGCCATACTCATTGCCATACATATCGCAATTGGAATAATCAACCAGTTCCCCCAATTCACCCCAGAATACAACCTCACCTCCCACATTATAGGCAAACAGGCAATTCTCAATCACCAGGTCACTATACTCGTGATAGAAAACACTTCCGGCAACACCGCTGTTTTCAATAAAAGTATTATTGTTTATTGTCGATTCATTGTTGCCTTTATTACTGAACCAAAGCGCCCCGCCAGTGTTGGCGGCGTTTCGATAAAACAGATTATACCCAATGTATGAAGGGAATGCTGAATACATGCCGCCACCGTAAACAGCCTGGTTACTATCAATAACATTATATTCAATATATGCCGAGGCTACCGAATCGTGGATGCCGCCTCCCCTCGTTGCGATATTGCTCGTTATGCGATTATGCCTTACTATGGTGCCATCTGAATCATACAACGCAATGCCACCACCTTCATCATGCGCGACATTATTGATAATCTTATTGTGCAATATCTGCGGTGTTGCATATGGCCCGCAAAATATGCCGCCGCCGTTATTGCCGGACATATAGACATCATTTGTGCCGGTACCGCCTTGGATGGTGAAGCCGATTAACATTGACAGTGAGTCCTCATTGGCGTTAAAAAAGACAACACTACCGGTATCACTGGCTCCAAGCACCAGGGTATCGGCATCGATAATTGTGGCTAAAATGGCTGCCGTATCACCGCTGATGAGGTAATGACTTCCAACCACAATGCTTTTGCCGCCAAAATTGATTCTCTCGTAATAATGGCCTTGGGCTGTCAGGACGGTATCGCCATTATTGGCCTGATCGATGGCATTCTGAATGGTGGCGAACGGATGGCTTTCGCTACCGTAACCGGTTAAATCGTCACCAGTTGGGGAGACATGCCAGATACTGCGATCAAACACACAGCCCACCGGGTACACGCCAATCAGAGAACTGCAGGCATTGTTGGCGGGCGCGCATTCGGATTCACTGGCGAGGTGCAAATCGTTGCCGGCGGGATCACAATACAGCGGATCGACATGAAGATTGTTATTAATTACATCCATGCCCGCAATACACCCAACCCAGTCTCCTCCCTGGTTGTTGAATATGTTGGTGCAGTTGATGGTAATGTCATCAACTCGATTCCCTGTAATGTTTGGAGACATTGCCGCTGTATTTATATCCTCATGCTTCGCGGGAACTGCATTTATCCGGCGTGTCTTATGGTTAAGCTCATATTCGGAAAATCCCCTTGCACCGGCCTCATAACAGTAAATAACATCACCGAATCCGCCATTGGTTATGAGGCAGTTGTTCAGAGAGAAAACGGATTGGTACGTTATGAACGCACTGCCCGTTAACTCAGCTAGGTTGCTGTTAAAAGTGCAGTTGGTAAACACAAAGGAGGAACAGGATTCAAGACAAATAGCCCCCCCATATACTTCGGACGTATTTGCGGCGAAGAGACAGCTGTCGAAGGTTCCACTGGAGTTATAGGCATACATTCCTGCGCCGGCATGCGTCGCCGTATCGGTCGGTTCCGGACCGGTAACATTATTTATGATTTCGCAATTAATGATAGTAATGGGGGAGCTGTTTACAAAAATCGCCGCGCCGTACAATTGATCCAAAGCCTCGGCAACATAGTTATATTGAAAGACACATGAGTCAATTGTCACCGGCGCTTCCCAGATCGAGATCGCGCCTCCCAGTGATGTTTGCAAATCAATGGCCATTACGTTATTGCTTTCAAAGGTGCAATTGTAAACCTCTGGAGTCCCCCCATTATAGAAGCTGATGGCACCGCCGACATTGTCGGCCGCATTGCCTAAGAAAACACAGTCGGCGATATACGGAGAGCAACTGTCGCTACACTCAATACCACCTCCCCAGAATGCCAAATTATTCTGAAATTCGCAGTTGAGGATTTTTGGCGAAGCCTTGACATAACATGATATTCCGCCGCCAAAACCCTCCACCTGACTTGCGTTGTTGCTTTCGAATCGGCAATTGGCTATGGTTGGCGATGATTGATAACAGAGTATTCCCGCTCCGACCAAATATGCCAGTCCATTGTCCGGCGGACAGCCGTTATGTATGGCAAGTCCTCTAATCTGCGAAGTGGAATCCTCACCGCTATGGAAATAGAATCCGCGATGCGGTTCTGATACGCTTCCCCCGCAATCGATAGTGGTAAAGCTCGGTCCGTTTTCCGACCTGACTGTTATTGCCTTGCCATAAAGGTCGAGATCACGATTTCCATCACCGGTATAAGTCCCGTCTTTTACTATTACGGTATCCCCGTCAACAGCCATGTTGATGGCAAATTGAATTGTTCCAAAAGGGGCATCGGGACTGCCGTCACCCGTCAGATTGTCGCCTGATGGCGATACGAACCAGGTAAATATGCCTGCCTGGCAGGCGTCTCCGATACCATCACCATTCGTATCTTCCTGCAACGGATTGGCAACCGCCGGGCAGTTATCACAGCCGTTCGGAATGCCATCGGAATCATAATCGGCCAGATCGTCAAATCCGGAACAGACGTCACAGGAATCGCCGACCGTATCGGAATCTGTATCTTCCTGCATGGGATTCACCACCTCCGGGCAATTATCGCACGAATCACCCACAAGATCGGCATCGCCATCTTCTTGCAGCGGATTGTATATAGTTAGACAATTATCACAGCTGTCTGGCATGTCATCGGCATCGACATCTTCATTATCATCGTATCCCGGACAAAGATCACAGGCATCACCGACCTCATCAGTGTCGGCGTCCTCCTGCAGGGGATTTTCATCTTCCGGGCAATTATCACAACTGTCCGGTATCCCATCGGTGTCGAAATCGGCAAAATCATCATACCCGGGACAGAGATCGCAGGAATCGCCGGCACCATCAGCATCCGAATCAGTTTGATCGGGATTATATATTTCCCAGCAATTGTCATCGGGGCAATCATTCTGGGGATATCCCGGATCGCCATACCCATCGCCATCCGAATCGATGCAAATGTGCGGAGTCAAAGCGACATTTACCGTGGTCGTGTTCGCCATCTGTACCTCAACCCCCGCAACAGTGGAATCGATAAAATCGGGATGCGAAAACAAAACATCGTATGTCCCGGTCGATAAACCCGTTAAAGCATACTCCCCGTTACTGTCGGTCGTGTCTACAATGCCTGAATCGACGATCGAAACAAAAACGTTTTCAACCACCGCCCCGGACGTATCGGTAACAATTCCGCTTATCCTCCCATAATCGATATCCATTGTCACATTGAAGGTGATGACATCTCCGGCCGTAACCGTCAGCCCGGTGATGATGGTGTCGACATATTCCGGATGAGAAAACGACACGTCATACGTTCCCGTCACAAGTCCCATTAACGAATACTGACCTGAAACAAGGGTGGTGTCGGCAATGGTGGTATCGATGACAGCAACCTGAACATCCTTGATAGGACTGGTCGTTGTGTCAGAGACGGTCCCCAGTATAGTACCATACAAATAATTGGGCTCGACACATGGGACGCGAAACCATTTAAGGGGATTGGTGGTCCACACGCCCGCATCCAGAATAGAGCCGCCGGGATGTTTATCATTTACATAGAAAACATCCAAATACGAATTACCGGTATACCCACCGGTGGGATCAATAATTGTGGCGTCGGTGAAATCCCCGGTTGTGGTTATCATACCATACCGCGAAACTGATGGCCACATATCAGATTCGCACGGCGTTGCTCCCGCAGTCGTATCGCAGTGCGGGGTGTAGGAATTGGTCAGGTTTCTGGCCAAATCCCAGTGGAGTCCGCCATTGTCGGAAACGGAAATATATAATTCCCCATTGGCGCTTCCGGAATGGTTCTCTTCCGCCCAGTTACTGGCGGCGCAGTCATCACAAATGCCGTTTTCGATATCATTAAACTGCACGAAAATAGCATATAGTTTGTTATCACATTCGGAAATCTGCATCTTGACAATACTCATTTCGTTCCAACTCCCGCCGGTACAGGAACTGTCGCTGTCAAGATCCCAGTTGGCGTCTTTTATCGTGATTATACTATCGGGGTATTGCTCCGACCAGTGAAACAGGCGCGATCCATAAAAATGTGGAAAAGAGCCGTTAGGCGGAGGTGATGGTGAGTACTCCCTGGCATTCCAAACAACATGCAGGTAATCATCACCAGTTATCAAACAGGACAGGTCGGTCTGTGCCCGCCACCCGATTTCCGCCGTATCGGATTTGGTGATATTGATCTTGGGACCCCAAGAGGCACCCATATCATTCGATTCCATATAGTAGATGTCGTTAGCATAAATCTGTTCGCGGTCAACCGATTCGGATCCTCCCGCATATTCGGGAAGATTTGCGGCCCAGACCAGCGCAACTTTGCCGGATGTTCTTGAAGAAGTAACCGTGTGTGATACCGATCTAATCGTATCGACGACCAGCGGCGGGTAATCCCAGATCGGGGTGGTGGGGCCGTTCAGGCATCGAAAGTAGTGAATTTTTTCATAATCGCCATAATCGCCGGTCATCTCATAGGCAAAGACATGTGTTACCGTATCGCCGTTGTATATTTGGTAATCGATTGAAGGGAACATGAACTCGTCTATTGATGATCCATCATAATCATCCAAAGTGTCCGGCATGGGATTCTCAAATGGTGAGAAAAAACCACCCATTGGCACAAAATCGGGCCAGAGGGTCGTGTGATACCCGTGTCCATCCGTATGGTGATTACCAATAAGAACGCGACCGTCCTCGCAGACATCAAGACCAACATAGCCGGAATAATTAACGCCGCCGCCCAAACGAGGGTGAACATCCGTCCCGCCCAGCGGCCCATTGAATTTCAAGGTCCCACTGGATGCATCCCAAGCCTCATATGAGGTCCCGCGATCACCTCCCAAAACCCTGTAGCTTTGTACGGTCCAGACGAAATGTACGTTTTGCGTGTTGCGCCAGTCAACCTGGCGGTTCATACGTCCCACACTTTGTACATCCCAGGTTGTGGTACCGATTTGGACTCCGGGAGATTGAGATCTGATCCTGTCAATTCCAAGACTTCGTGGCGTTGAATCCCAGGTTATATTTTTCGAGACACCGGTAAACGGCTCTATCGGCAATAATGGATTTCGGATCGAATCCATAGGGACGTGATTTATCAGGCTGGTGTCAGCAGTTATAACTGGTGTTATAAAGAGAAACAAAAAACAAGAATATAAAAAACAAAAGAGCGTAACCCGTGATTGTTGCATAGTTTCCTCCCAGCGAGTATTTTGGCTTTATCAATAATCCGGGTTGTGCTCGAAACCCTGATGAAATATACGGTTTTCCGGCTTGGAGTCAATGCGAAAGCGGCATTATATTACCTCAATGCTTCTTCTGACTCTCCCTTCCGTCGACCGTTTCTCTAACCATCTTTCAATCCTACTCGCTTTAAACCTGACGAATTTCCCCAGTTTTACATATGGAATATACCCCTCATGGGTCCACTGGTAGATTGTGGACTTGCGAACGCCGAGATACTCGGCAATCTGATCTGGGGTAAGGAGTTTATCCATAGTCGTTATCGGGATCGTCCTTTTAGTTTATCATCGTAATAGTCAATCATGGCCTGCAATCCGCCAGTCATGCGAAACAGCTTTCTGGCTATCCGTTCTCTGGATCGAGGTGATCGGGCCCGGCGGAGTTTCCGTTCGAGTTTGGGGCCTTCATTCATTGCCCTGATTAGAGCTATCCATTGAGAGTGACCTTCCTGGCGGCTCTCATAGGTCAGATCATGACAGATGCGACAGGCGAAGTGAGTCGCCCAACCGGGTAGGTATAACACTCGACACCGCCGGTTGCATACCGGACACAGAAACCACCACCGCTTGTTGCCGAAGTAGCAGGGAGTGGTATCGAGAAAGACGTAATACTTACATTTTTCGATCTCGCCGGTTCTGCCTTTTTGAACATCGTATAGCAGGATGATTCTTTCCGGGGGATGCACAAGCACCCCGATTGACGATCTTTTGCCCCAACTGCTTTTCCATTCAATTTTTGCCGCGTCGAGTTGTTCAAGGTTAACCTGTTTGGCAA
>Ga0272441_10012030_pt1 | contig 12726 bp, 10 predicted proteins | sample SSMProp6N_FD_193582 | JGI IMG/M metagenome (GOLD analysis project Ga0272441, IMG submission 193582) | Marine sediment archaeal communities from Little Sippewissett salt marsh, Falmouth, MA, United States - SSM-Prop-6N | ecosystem: Environmental > Aquatic > Marine > Wetlands > Sediment ...
CCACACCGCAATGGCAGGGCTACACGACTACGCAGGCCGTTCCTTCGTGTGAGCGGCCTGCCTTTTTTGGGGAGGCAATATGTTCCACCTCAGTGCCATCAGCGACGAGATATCCCAGGACTTCCAGCGCGTCATTGACGTATGCAAAGAGTATGGCGCAGCCATGATCGAGCCCCGGTCTGTCTGGGACACGCCGCCGCACGAGCTCAGCGACGACCAGATTGCCCAGATGAAGCGCATGTTGGACGAAAACGCCTTTGCAGTGCCCTGCATCGCAGCACCCTTCCTCAAGTGCGACCTCGGCGACGACGCCCAGTACCAGGAGCATCTCGGGATACTGCGCAAGTGCATCGCTCTGGCCCACGCTCTCGACTGCAAGATCATTCGCGGCTTCACCTTCTGGAAAACGGGCCCCGCCGAGACCGTCTGGCAGCAACTACTGGACGCGTACGTAGAGCCCATCAAAATCTGCCAGGCCGAGGACATCTACATCGGCATCGAGAACGAGGCCTCCACACACATCGCCACGGCCGCCGAGGCCGAGAAGATGTACCAGGACCTGGGCAGTGACCGCGTTCGTGCCATCTGGGACCCAGCCAATGAGGTCTATGCCGAGGATGGGGAGTTGCCCTTCCCCACCGCATTCGAGCGGATGAAGCCCTACATGATCCACATGCACATCAAGGACGCCGTCCAGGATCCCACCGCCGACGGTGGGGCCCGTTGCGTTCCCGTAGGCGATGGCGGCTACATCGACTACCCGGCGCAGTTTCAGGCCCTCATCGACATAGGCTATGAGGGGGCCTGCAGCCTCGAGACACACTGGCGGCCCGAGTCCGAACTCGACGAGGAAGCCATGAACAAACCGGGCGGCGCGGCCTTCTCCGAAGGTGGCGAGCAGGCCAGCCGCATCTGCTTTGATAAGATCAACGCCATCATCGACGGCATTGACAAGTAGCCACAACGTACCTGCATACAAGCGCCGCCGTGGCCCGAAGCTACGGCGGCGCTTTGTTTTGTGCAACCCGCTGCGGCTGGAATCGCTTCGGCGGGCTGTGACACCGCGACGACCCGAAGTGTAGTTCCGCCGCTGGGTGCTGGCCTGCATCAGACCCGTCGGAGCCGACGCCTTCGCACCCGAGGGCGCCGGCCCCACGCATCGAGCACTGGCAGCAGGTCAAACTTGACCACGTGGCTGGCCTGGAAGGCGCAAAACTGCTCGAAGTCTGGGCAGTTAGACCGCTCCGCGTCGACGGCGCCCAAATGCGGTGGCCAACGCAATCAACACGCACACCCTCGCCAGGAGCCACCCCCACCTCACGTATGGTGTGAGGCCCTCCTGCATGCACACGGCGCCCGTGATGGCCTCGGGGTTCTGGGTCGTGGCTTGCGACAGCACCTCACCGTGGGGATTCACAATCATCGAATACCCGCTGCTGGCCGACCGCAGGACGTACCGGCCGGTCTCGACGGCGCGCATGCGGGGCATGGCCTCGTGCTGCCGGTGCATGGCTTCTCCCCACAGCCTGGCGTCGAAGGTGGGGATGGCCAGTATCTGCGCCCCCCTGAACACGGCCTCGCGACACGGGCGCTCGAAGTCCGCGTCATAGCACACCGCCAACCCGATGGCCCCCAACTCGCTGTGGACCGGCACAGAGCGTCGGCCCGCCTTGCCGTCATTGAAGAACGGGACGGGGTTGCGCTTGGCGTATTCCCCCACCACCTCACCCCTTGGGTCCAGCACAAGGGCCGTGTTGTGAAAGGGCCCATGGGTATCGTCCGTATAGCGCTTGCAGCCAAACACCACGTACGCGTCTCGCTCGCGAGCCAGGCGCACAAAGGCGGGGCCGTCCGGGTCCTGAGCCGGATCGCCCATCAGTGCGTATTCGGGCAGCACCAGCAAACGCGCGCCCTTTGCGTCCGCGGCCGCGCGCTCATACTCCCCCGGACCGACCTCCTCCCCCTGAACGCACCCGGCCGTAAGCATTCCGACGCAGTGCGCCCGGACCCGCCTGCGGCAGGCACCATCACTGAGCTTCACGCCCGCTGCAAAAACGGACCCCAGCATCCACATCATGTGGACCCCTCTATCCACAGGGCGAGTCAATGTCCAGAACAACAGCGCGTTGGCGAAGATGATCAGCCACGTGATGCCGTACACGCCCACCACCGATGCCGATTGCATGACTAACGGAGCCTGCACCTGGCTGTACCCCAGGGCGCCCCAGCCGAAACGTAGGGCCCAGCACTCGGCCCTCAAAAACTCACACGCCACCCACAAGGTGGGCGTGAGCGCAATCATGGTCCCGGGGCTGAAGCGCTCGGCCGCCCGCCCCTGCAGACTGCCGAAGAGGGCCGGAAAGATCGCAGAGATGACAAACAGACTGGCGCAGAACATGCCAAACAGGTTCCACAGCCAGTGTACCGTCAGGGCGAAGAACGCCAGGCCGAACAGGCCGCCGTAGGCCGCGGCATGCCTCGCCGAGGCGCCGCGAAGCGCAAACAGCAGGGGCACAAAGCCCACCCACACCAACCAATGGTAGTTGAAGGGAGCGAAAGCGCCGGCCATCAGCACGGCAGAAACCACGCACAACAACGCTCTCACTGCGGGGGCCCCGTGTCGTCGCGCTGCTTCCAGCATGGTCACATTCATCCTGCCACCGCCCTTCGCGCACCTACGACCATCTTACCAACATACAATTCCCGAGGGAGATTGTTCCGGGGACCACCGCTTTGACCGGCAACTGGCCTCGTTGTATACTTCCGCCGTCCGACGACGGGTGATCTCACAGGGGACGGTGTCGCGTATCTCAGATGTCGATCCTTAGCATCCCGGTCGCGCAATGGGGGCCGAATCTACGCCGGATCGCCACATGCGTGGCCCTGGCCTTCGTCGCCCTCTACAGCACTGACGCGATCCTGACTACAAAACCTCAGGCCATGGCGGGCGCCGCGCCGCCGCCTCTGCCGCAGGCGGCCACGGCCCAGCGGTTCTGGGCATACGTGCCGCTGCCCGAATCAACATCGGCCGTTGAGCCACGACCCGTGTTCGACAGCGTGCAGGTCTATGACAGCATCGACAACAATGACCTGCACCGCCGTGTCATGGCCGCCCGTAAGCAGCTCGGAATCGACGTCGACGGCATCCTGTACGAAGGGTGCGCAGCCGTGCCGGCCAGGGAACTCGTTGCCGGCCTTGGGGGTCGGTTCTGGTGGGATACGTCCGGCCCGGCCCGAGCCCTCACCCACCTGGGCTTCGTTCTCATCCGCCCCGGAAGTGATCGGTGCTGGCGAAACCACTGCGCCGTCAAGCTGGCCGCACCCGCCTTCGTCAAGGACGACGAGCTTTACTTGCCCCTAAGAAGCGCCGCCCGCGCACTTCGCATGCAACTGCAGGTCGACCCGGGCTCTGGGGTGTACAGCCTAACCGACGGGCAGCGCGCGGTTCGAGCCATCATCCGCGAACGCGCCTTCCGAATCGAGATTGACCGCTCTGACCGCTGGGTGCAGGTCTCGTACGCCGGACGTCTCGTCAAGCACTACAAGGCATGCACGGGTGAAGGACAGAATACGCCTATCGGGAAGTTCCATATCGAGAACAAGTGCGTCTGGCCCGGCTGGCGCGCATACTGGGGCGAGTTCATCCCCGGTGGATCCCACCGCAATCCGCTTGGCGCCCGCTTCCTGGGCACCTCGGCGCGCGGACGGGTCACGGGCTGGACCATCGGCATCCATGGCACAAACCAGCCATCGTCCATCGGCAGGCGCATATCGGGTGGTTGCATACGCCTTCTGAACAAACACGCCATCGAGTTGTACGAGATCATACCCATCGGCACCCGGGTCATCGTGCACGAGTAGGTTGAGAGAAGGAGAGGCGCATGATAGTGGGCGTCGGTACCGACATCTGCTCCGTGCAGAGAATGCAGTACATGGCCGAGCGCTACGGAGCCCGGTTCCTGGACCGCGTCTTCACCCCTGAGGAACAGGCCCGGTCCAAGAGGAAGGCAGGCACCGCCGAGCGCCTGGCCGCTCGCTTCGCCGCAAAAGAGGCGACCATGAAGGCCCTCGGTACCGGCTGGGCCTGCGGAGTCAAGTTCCTCGACATCCACGTCACCAACGAGTTCGGCGGCCGACCGGTGGTCAACCTCATCGGTGACGCGGCCACATGGGCCACATCGCTGGGAGTCAAGCGCGTTCACGTCTCGCTGTCCCACGAACGGGATCAGGCCATCGCATTCGTCGTACTCGAAGGCGACCCCATATAGCACACGCAAAAGCTCTCCCCACGGTTCCCGTGGGCAAACGTGCTCGGTAGGTCCACCCCATGCGCATACTTGACCGCTACCTGCTTCGCTTGATAGCCCTGCCCCTCATCATCGGGCTCGCAGTGTTTGTGGTCATCATGCTCTCCGAGACCACGATAAAGCTCGGCCAGGCCCTTCTCGGCATGCGCATCCCCCCCCTTCTCATCGCCAAGTACTTCCTCTACCGCCTCCCCAGGGCCGTCGCCTGGTCATTGCCGGTGGGGATCCTCGTGGGCGCCGCCATGGTCACCACCCATATCTCGCGCAACGGCGAGGCAAACGCAGCCAGAGCCGCGGGCGCTAGCCTGCAACGCATCTGGACCCCATTGCTGTGCGTCGGTGCCCTGGGCTGCCTGGTAGCCTTCGCCATCGAGGAATACGTCGTGCCCGTCGCCAACAAGCACGCAACAGACACGTATGTGCGTATGGCCAACGCCCAGCCGGTCATGGGGCCCCGCAGTGAGCAGGTCTTCCGCGACAAGCTCGGACGGCTCATCTACATCGGCTACATGGACGAGAAGACCAACCGACTGGACAACGTCATGATCGTGACCGAGTACCCCGCGGGCGGCGTCGGGATCATCACCACGGCCCGCTGGGCGGAGGTCTCCCAGGCCACCTGGGTACTCCGGGACGGTGTCACCATGCATTTTGACCCCGAGGGGCGCCAAACCGGACGACCCCAGACCTTCGAAGCCAGGCCTGTGAAGCTGCGGACCGCACTGCAGGACTACTACCTTGATGAGCGCTCCTACGCCGAGATGAGCACGCACCAGATGCGGCGGCGAATCGCCCTGCTTGAGACCGGAGGTCTCGACGCCCAGCGCTGGAAGGTCCGGCTGCAATTCAAGTACTCCATGCCGGTCGCCTGCCTCGTCTTCGTGCTGGTTGCGGTACCCCTGGGCGCCAAGTACGCCGCCCACGGTAGCTTCACGGGAATCGTCATCTCCATCCTGGTGGTGTTCCTGTACAACGGGGTACGCTCGTGGGGGTTGGCCTTTGGGCTCGTGGGCGACTTGCCCGCGGCCGTCGCCGCGTGGGCCCAGAATGTCATCTTCGGCGCACTGGGGTTGTGGCTCGTAGCTAGGGCGAGATAGGTACTGCAGCGCCAACACCCCACCTGTCCATCACACCATTGAATTGCAGGCGTGCCGCGGGACCTGTTGTGCCGTCTCGCCGTCCCCGTTCTCCCCCTCCTCCTGAGTGTCGTCCACGAAGCACAGGGCGAAGAGCACGAGCCCCGCGCAGGATCACGACGCGCCGTGTGCGTCGTGATCGGGGCTGAGGCCGCCGTCCCCCTCCGCCACAGTCCACTACCCGGCCACCATCTGCCCCACGGTGGCGCGAGATAGACGTTCCGTCGAAGCACCCGAACCGCCAGCCACGATGGCCCCGGCCGCGTTGCCCCATCTAAGCATCTCGTCTGCGCCCTTGCCGTCGAGCATAGCGCACAGCAGCCCGGCGTTGAAGGCATCCCCACAGCAAGTGGTGTCCACAACTTGCACGCGGAAACCCGGTGCACGGACCTCATCGCAGGCGGTCACCAGTGCTGCACCGTCTTCGCCCAGCTTCAGCGCAACCCTGGCGCCCGTCTCAGCCAGCCTTGCCGCGGCGGCCCACGGGTCCCTCACACCTGCGATGGCCGGCGCCTCCACCTCGTTGGGCATGAAGACGTCCGCGCCCTGCAGGGCATCAAGCACGCCACTGTCCCACTCCTCGTAGGGGTCGTAGCCTGGGTCCAGTGAGGTCGTCAGCCCATCCTGCCGGGCCCGCCGCAGAATGCCCGCCACCGAGGGCTGCAGCCTGCGCTGCATGAAGTAGCTACCGATGTGTACGTGCCTCGCCCGACGGAACAGGGCATCCTGCACATCGTCTCCGGATAGTCCGTCGATGGTGCCCAGGTATGTCACGAAAGCCCTGTCACGGGCCCCCGAGAGCGAAACGGTCAGCCCGGTACTCAGGGTGTCATCGCGGATGACAAACTCCGTCGAGACGCCCGCCTTCTCAAGCTCTGCCATCAGGAAATCCCCGAAATCATCCCTGCCGACCCTTGCCCGTAGCGCCGCCCGCATCCCCAGCGCGGCAGCGAAGGTTGCCACATTCGCCGTGCACCCGCCAAGGTGCATCCCAACGCCCCGAGCGAGCACCTCCCGCCCAAACTCAGGCAGCGCCTCGATCCCTGACAGTATCAGGTCCACGTTCACTTCGCCTATGCACAGAATGTCGTAGTCTCGCATGGTCCTTTGTGTGGTTCCTCGCTGTGGGCTGATCGCTCCTGACAGGCTATTCTACCATGGCGGACGCGGACCCTCGTGGAGGAGAAGCCGCCCCGGCCCCCGAATACCATGCACAACCCGACACTGAACCATGGAGATATCACATGACCCGCTCCGGCACGGTACGCGCAATCATCATCTCAGCATTGCTGGGAGCAGTGGCCCTCGCCTCCTACGCGTCGCCTCCGCCGCCCCTTTTCTACGCCGTCGTGGCGGATACACAGAAGCCGGACAATGACCCCTTCGAGGAGTTCGCCTGGGCCGTGGGCCAGATCAATGACATAGGGCCCGACTTCGTCCTGATGCCCGGTGATCTCACAGACTCGGGCACCCAAAACCAATACGAGCACTTCATGAAGGTGGCGTCCACGCTAAGGGGCCCCGTCCGGTACGCCCTGGGCAACCATGAGGCGGTATCGGGGCAGAAAGTGTACCGGTCACGCTTCACATCCCACACCAAAAGCCCGGCCTACTACCATGTCAAGCATGGAGGCTGGCACCTGGTTGTCCTCGACTCGGCTCGCTTCCTGGACGACAAGCTCCAGCACGATGGCGCCATCGATCCCGAGCAACTGGGCTGGCTCAAGCGGCAGCTTGACGCCATTGGCCCCGAGGAGCCCATTGTGCTCTCGCTGCACCACCCCATGGTGCCCCACGACGGACTGAAAAACGCAGAGCAACTCCTCAGCCTGTTCGACGAACACTACCTGCTGTATACGGTCACCGCCCACTTCCACCGAAACCGCCATCACCAGGACCAGCGGGCCTTGCACCACATCACGACAGGCGCGCTTTCCTTCTCCACCGACAAGAAGAACTGCGGCATCGGCTACCGCTGGATCGCCACTGTGGGCCACGACCTGTGGACGGCATGGGTCGAGACGACCGACAAGAAGCCCTTCAAACTGCTGTACCACGAACAGGGCCCCGGGACGCTCGGGCCGGGCGGATGGCGAACAGGTACGCACGGCCTGAGCCACAAGCCCGTCTGTGTGCGCGTGCGCTACCAGGGCGAGGGCCTGCGACTGAGCACCGACGGTCACCAGCCCATCCACCTACCTGCCGCCCGGGAGCCGGCGACCGCTTTCATCCCGATGATACCCGGGCCTCAGGCATCCGGCCCACAAAACACCCGTAGCCGAATGCTCATCACCCCCCTAAACCATGCCCGGGTGCACGAGTTGTGGGTCTACGAAACCGCAGCCAAGTGGCAGCGCCACCGTCTCAAGCAACCCGGCGAGGTTCGCGCCACCGTGCGGATTCACGCGCCGGAGGCCGACGCGTCCCTGCCCCGCGGGCGTGTCGCCATCGCGGCCATCATCCAGGCCCCCGCTAAGCTTCCCGCGAACCTGGCTATCGACGGGCGGCCCGTCGAGCCGGACCCCGCGGGCCTGCTGGCCCCCACCTTCCAGGCGAGCGGCCTACAGACCAAGTCCTTTGGGTTCAAGAACCACCTGTTTGCGAACGGGCAATTCGTTGCCGCCCTGCCCACGGACCGGGACGTCACTGAATGGGAGCGTTTTCTGTATCCCATCCCCGCCGCTGTGTGGAACAAAGAAGCCAAGCCCTGGTACATGCTAACGGCCGGCACACCCGAGGATGGCTCCGGGGCAGACCCAGAGGAGAACAACGAGGACTATCTCGCCATGGACCTGGCGCTGTATGACGGCCGCCAGTACCTCAAGGACCCACTCATTCCCATGGGCAAGGCCAGGCCCATCGGAGACAACGCGGACGACAGGAAGACGTGGCTCAAGTGCTACCCATCCGAGCCCTTCAACCCGGAGGGGTGGCGTGCTCTCCTGCACTCATGGGACACCACTGACGTGCAGCCCGGTGTCCATGAGCTATCTATCACTGTAGGGCAGGTCCGGCAAACAATCACCGTCCGGGTACCGTGACCGGGTGCGTCAGCCGCCACTGCCCAGCGGCACCAGGCGCACTTCCACCCCAATGACCTCCCCCGCGAAGTCGGCCTCCTGCGGCCATGCATAGAGGCCCGGGATAGGCTTAAGGTTGAACTGCGGCGGGGTCCTGGTGGGTATTGCCCCCGGCTCGGGTCGATCGCGGCCCGCTATCCTGCGTAGAACACCCGCCTGGCCGCCTATGCTCACTGCCTCGACTATGTTCTGCTCCGCTCCGGGTAGAAGCTTGCGTACGGCAAACTGCCCCTTTAGGGTCTCCCAGACCGGCTCCTTCACATGGCCCTGCTCGTCGAAGTATAGCTTCATCGCCACCCACAGGGGTTGGCCGACCTTTGTTCGCTGCCCGGGCTCAAATCTCACGCGGATAAGCACTTCCTCAAGCCCCAGGCGGGCCCGTCGCAGTTGGCCTCGGGCGCCTGACTGACGCCAGTACGCGAAGGCTCCTCCATCGGCCGCCCAGGACATGCCAAGCGGGGGTGCCGCCTCCAGGCCCGCGTCGTCCAGCGCGGACCCCGCAAGCCGGCGCTGCTCCATCGGTTCAGGCCACGTGCAGGACAGCTTGCCTCTGCTCGCGTACATGAGCATGCTGCCGTCAGGAGCCCAACATGCTGCGCCGGCATCCTCGGCCACCTTCACCACCGGAGCGCTCTCCAGCCCAGCCAGCCACAGCCCCCCGGACGGGGCGAAGTACGATGAGAGCTTGGCGTCCGGCCGGGCGCGATCGTGATCGAAGTCCGCGCTGATCTCCTCGCTACGCCCCAGCGGCACGAGCCTGAAGCAGCGCTTCTGGTTGCCCACCCACACGGCGATGGGGTCCCACCCGGGCCAGGCACGCAGCCCGGTCCATTGACCGCCCTCGGCTTTAACCAACGGTCGGGACAGGCCCGTGGCGGCGTTGATAGCGAAGGCCGTGCTCACACCCTTGTTCTGAATCAGCGTGCATATGCTGTACTCGGTGGTCCATGCCAGGTGCATGGCCGGGCCGATCCTGCGCGGCTCGCCCACGTAGCGTGGCCCCCCACCCGGCAGCGGCGCGATGGCCAGTTGCGACCAGCCGCCACCTGTGGCCACCCAGTACGCAACCCGATCTCGCGAAGGCGATAAGGCGAAGTGGGGCGCTGCAGGAGAGCGCAACGCCATGGGCTGGCTCCCCACAACCGCCACAAGCACCATCGGCTTGCTGGGCCATTGCTCCCAGCCGCCGGCCACAAGGCCCCGGTGGTCACCCAACCAGGCTACCTTTTCCACCAGGATATCGGCAACCGGCGCATCTTGCAGCACCACGAGTTGCCGGAACTGCCCCAACTCTAGTGCCCACGCCGGCAATGCTGTCACCGCCGCCAGACATGTGAGCAGAAGCGTCTTCGGAAGCCATCGCATCATGGCATCATCCTCACGGCTGAGTTGACGCGAGCCGCAGTCGCGCCACGGCCCGACCGGGACGGAGGCAAACCCTATGGGCGACCGTCAGCCAAGTATCATCGGCGTGTGAGGCCCGCGCCCCGCCGCTACGGCTCTCTGAGCACGAATTTCTCTATGGCCTCGCCGACACCTTCCGGACCCGACTGCGTCACGTACCGCGCCGCCTGCTTCACCGCCTCCTGGGCATGCGCCATCGCCACTCCGAACCCCGACATCTGCACAAGCTCCAGGTCGTTGAGCATGTCTCCCATCCCCATGGTCTGCTCCATTGGGATATCCAGGTGATCGGCAAGCCACGCCAGGGCTTTGCCCTTCCCCGCGTCCGCGCTGAGGAACTCGATATACTCGGGCATCGAGCGCGTGACCAAAAGCCGGTCGCCATAGCGCTGCTGCCCCTCCCGCAACACATCCTCGGCAGTGTCGCCGGCCACGCACACAAGCACTTTGCTGGGCGCCTGTCCATCAAACCGCCTCATGTCGCCGGCGTGCACCGGCTCCACACCTGTGCGCGACTGGTACAGGTGCGCCCAGTGAGACATCCGCGTCACGTACATCACATCCCCTAGGTAGTAATGCATGTGGTACCTGTTGCCGATGCAATAGCGCACGATGTCCGAGGCCATGTCCGGAGCGATGGGCGCCTGCAGAATCGCGGCCGACTGCCCCAAGCGCCGAACCATCGCGCCATTAAACGAGATGATCGGGACATCGTGCAGACCCAGCCGCCGCGCGAACTCCTCCGCCGACGTGTGGGGCCTGCCCGTGGCGATGGCAACGGTAACGCCCTGTTGTCGCGCTGCCCGGACGGCCTGGATGTTGCGCTGCGAGATCTTGTGAGCGTCGACCACGAGCGTACCGTCCAGATCGACGCCGATCAACTTGATAGTCGGCATGCGAACCCTCCGAGCGTGACTGTGTGAGTGTGGGGCGGTGGCGGTGCGCCATTATACCGCATCCTTGGCCCAGGCGTGGAGCTTCGTGCAGCACGGAAGCACCCACAGCCCCTCACTCACCCTCCCTTTCCAGGTAGGCCCGGGCAGGGGAAGGTCTCGGACCGGCCGCGTCGAATACTCTATAGCTGTGAGCGGCACCAAGCCGCATGTCCGAAACCCAGGTAAGGAAGGGGGATACTATGGACCCCAAGTCAATACGGGAACTGACACAGAAAGCCAACCACGTTCGGCAGCATGTGCTCGAGATGATACATGCTGCGGGCTCGGGGCATCCGGGCGGCAGCCTCTCCGCCGTAGACTTCACGGTCGCCCTGTACTGCAACCACCTGCGCTTCAAGCCCGAAGACCCCAAGTGGGAGGACCGCGATCGTGTCTACTGGTCCAAGGGGCACATAGCTCCACTGATCTACGCGATCAATCATGAGGTGGGCTACATTCCCGAGAGTGAGTTGTGCACCCTCAGGCAGCTAGGCAGCCCCCTGCAGGGACACCCCGCCGCAGACAAGTGTTCCTGCCTCGAGGTCTCCTCCGGCTCCCTCGGCCAGGGGCTCTCAATCGCTGTAGGCGCCGCCATCGGCCTACGCATGGACAAGACGCCCGCCCGCGTGTACTGCGTCATGGGTGACGGCGAGCAGAACGAGGGGCAGATATGGGAAAGCGCCATGGCCGCCGGCCATTTCAAACTCGACAACCTATGCGCTGTCCTCGACCTCAACGGTCTGCAGATCGACGGCTTCACTGAGGACGTCATGAATATCGAGCCCGTCGCGGAGAAGTACCGGGCCTTCAATTGGAATGTCATCGAGCTCGACGGCCACGATATGCAGCAGTGCGTCGACGCCTTCGAGCAGGCCAAGGCTCATAAGGGCGCCCCGACGGTACTCGTTGCCACGACCGTCAAGGGTAAGGGCGTCTCCTTTATGGAGGATGTGGCCGGCTGGCACGGCAAGTGCCCCAGCGACGAGGAGCTACAGATCGCGCTGAGCGAGCTCCGGCAGGAGGCGGCATCACTATGACCAGGATTGCACCCCAGATGGCCTACGAGTACGGGAAAGAACTCGACCAAAAACCCACACGTGATGGATACGGAGAGGCGCTCGTAGAGCTCGGGCACGAAAACCCGGACATCGTTGTTATGGACGCCGATCTGGCAAAATCTACCCGCACCGAGTGGTTCTGGGAGGCGTTCCCAGAGCGCTTCCTCGATGCCGGAATCGCCGAGCAGAACATGCTGTGCATGTGCGCCGGTCTCGCATGCACCGGCAAGATCCCATTCGCCAGCACTTACGGCGTGTTCGTGGCCGGACGCGCGTGGGACCAGATCCGAACCACCGTGTGCTACACCAACCTCAATGTCAAGATCGGCGGTGCCCATGGCGGAATCTCCGTCGGCCCCGACGGCGCAACACACCAGGCGCTCGAGGAGATCGCCTTGATGCGCGTGTTGCCCAATATGGTCGTATTGTCACCCGCCGACTACATCCAGACCAAGAAGGCCGTGCATCTCGCGGCCGACATCTTCGGCCCAGTCTACATACGTTTCGGCCGCGAGCCGATCCCCATCATCACCAGTGAACAGATGCCCTTCGAGTTGGGCAAGGGGCAGTTGTTCCGAGACGGAACCGATGCCAGCATCATCGCAACCGGGCCCATGACCAAGCCGGCACTGGACGCCGCCGAAGAGTTGGCCGCGGAAGACGGGCTCGACGTGCGAGTCATTAACATCCATACCATCAAGCCCATCGACGGAGACATCATCGAGAAGGCCGCCGACGAGACCGGCGCCATCGTGACCGCAGAAGAGCACCAGGTCATGGCCGGCTTCGGCATCGCCGTCGCCGAG
>Ga0272441_10012031_pt1 | contig 12725 bp, 13 predicted proteins | sample SSMProp6N_FD_193582 | JGI IMG/M metagenome (GOLD analysis project Ga0272441, IMG submission 193582) | Marine sediment archaeal communities from Little Sippewissett salt marsh, Falmouth, MA, United States - SSM-Prop-6N | ecosystem: Environmental > Aquatic > Marine > Wetlands > Sediment ...
CCCGCATACTAACCGCCTCCGCTTCCGCTATGACCTTCTCGATTTCCGCCCTGATATCTTCCGGGGAAAGCTGCGCGGGCATGAATCCCTGGATGATGGCCAGTTCTCGTTCCTCTTTTTCGGCAAGATCCGACCGGTTTCCCTCGGTGAACTGTTCGATGGAATCTCTTCTCTGTTTTGCCATGGAAGACAAGACCTGCAGTGCATCGTCGTCGGTCATGCTCCCCTTGAGATCTATTTCCCTGTTGTGCAGAGCGGCCTTGATCATCCGCAGCGTAGACAATTTTTCCCTGTTCTTCGTCTTGGCGGCCTCGACCATTTGGCCTGCCAGTGCCTCTTGTACATCCATGGTTGCTGTCTCTGCCTCCTTGTGTCATTCGGAATGAAGTGGTTGCTCGGGAACGGGCGGATGGGACTGTCAGACAGGACTGTTTTCATACCCCGGTACCGGCGGGACGAGGCAGGGCAACAGTATATTAAACCGCCAAGAACCCTTTACAAAGATCGTTATACATCACTTAATTTAACTATGTTTATGGGGTTGTCAAAATATTTTATGCCAGTTCATCACACAGTTTCTTCCCGCCCAGGACATGCACATGGAGGTGAAACACTATCTGTCCCCCCTCTTCGTTGCAGTTGATGGTCATGCGAAACCCCTTCTCGTCGATGCCCTTGATCCGTGCCACCTCCTGTACGGCCGTCAGGATCTCTGCCATGAGGGTGGTGTCGGCATCCCCTAGATCCATCACCGTGGCGATATGGCGTTTGGGTATGACGATCACATGCACGGGGGCCATGGGGCTGATGTCATCGAAGGCGAGGACGTTGTCCGATTCATAGACCCTGCTGCAGGGTATGTCACCCTTCACTATCTTACAAAAGATGCAGTCTTCCATAGTCTGTACCTCTCTTCACGGTTTGCATTCGTCCCGGCGGGATGGCCGGCACAGGAAAAATCCGGGATTCGCGGGTCCCGGTGAGGGGCTGACGCATGATGTGGCCATGAACGGAGACATCGGAATACTCCAATGCAGCAATCGAATACACGGTCTTGAGAAAGCAGCCACGTCAATCCCGGGATCCCTCTGATCAATAGGACGATGTGGGAGATGCTCCGTTATCCCGCATGTGCCCGTTTGATGGCGTCCTGCAGGCTGATGGTCCCGCTGTACAGGGCCTTGCCCACGATGACCCCCATGATGCCCGATGCCTCCACTGCCATCAGCCGTTCAATGTCCTCCATGCCTGCCACGCCACCCGATGCGATAATGGGGATGTCCACTGACTCGGCCAGCTCCCGGGTGGACTCCACATTGGTCCCCATCTCCATGCCGTCACGGGATATGTCGGTAAAGACGATGGCATCGAGGCCGCAGCCTTCGTAACTCTTTGCAATGGCCACGGGAGACCGGTCGGTCTCTTCGAGCCACCCCTGGATGGCGACCCTGTTGTCACGGGCATCGAGGCCGAGGATGATCTTTCCACTGAAGTCACTGCAGATCCCTGAAACAAAATCGGGATGTTGCAGTGCAATCGTCCCCACGATGACACGGCTCACACCCACGTCGAGGTATGCCTCTACCGTTGCCCGGTCACGTATTCCCCCGCCGACCTGGATGGGGACATCTGTCTGTGTCACGATGGTTTCTATGGCCTTCCTGTTCTGGGGAGACCCGGTACGCGAACCGTCGAGATCGACGATGTGAATACGTTCGGCCCCCTGATCCTCCCATCGCCTGGCCACATCGAGGGGGTTGCCCGAATATATGGTAGCCTTACCGAAATCTCCCTGAATCAGACGCACACATTTGCCGTCTCGCAGGTCTATAGCTGGTATGATGATCACTGATACGTCCTTTGGTATGAAGGTGAAAATATATCGAAACGGGGACGTTTCAAGCCGGTTTCATGCTCAGTGCAACCCCGGAAAGGTCGCCAGCATCTTATCGACTCCCTGTTCCGTCAGTTCTTCAGCGGTCAGCCATCCGCCGCCTCCCTTGACGAAGGATGAGAAGTCAAGCAGGTTTTCCATGAGGGACGTCTGGGTCTTGTCGAATATCTTTCGCCACACCAGTGCCCCATCGTCGACCCTGAGCAGATGGGCACAGAATGTGACCGAGGCAGGCCGTCTGACGGAATAGGAAAAGCCCTTCCTGTCCTGATAGCAGTAGACATATCCCACGACCACCCAGTCCGCACCGAGTTCATGTCCCACTTTTTTGAGTATGTCTTCCGGAGACGCCTTGAAGGATTCCGACGAAACCCGTGTGTAGACACCCCGCACCCGTTCCTCGGGGATGACTACATATCGCCGGTATGATTGCAGCCTCTCGGAAAAGACCTTTCTCACAATCTTTTCGGCGTTGAGGGCGCAGTCACAGGTATTCAGAACCGCCCCCGAGAGGGGACAGCGGACATGTGTGGCGGAAGCATCCCGTGATACCACTTTTTGAAAGGGTACAACGGCGATCTTGTTGGCACTCGTGTCACCGATCGAGTGGAGACTGGTCTCTCCTCCCCACCGGTCCTGAGCACAGGCAGTGATCAGAAGAATGATGGCGCCGATACAGACAGCACGACTTACACACGTTTTGACGGGTAACACCCCCTTCCCCTACATCATGCCTTCTGCAGGAGGGCATAACAAGGAAAAACCGGCGGGCTTTCCGTGAAAGCACACTCTGCTCATAATCTCCCTTTGGTGGACATGACACCCTGTATCCGGGTGTCCCTGGCGGTTGCCATGTCGAGAGATCGGGCAAATGCCTTGAATATCGATTCTACGATATGATGAGAATTTGTACCATACAACACCTGTATATGCAAGGTTATTCCCCCGTGATCACAGATAGACTTGAAAAACTCCCTGAAGAGGGCGGGATCGAGATCCCGCAGCTTTTCGGTGCCGAAATCGACATGAAAGACGAGACAGGGTCTCCCCGAGAGGTCCATGGAAACCTGACAGAGGCTTTCATCCATGGGAACCAGGGCCCACCCGTAGCGGCGTATTCCCTGTTTATCACCGACGGCCTTCCTGATGGCCTCGCCGAGGCAGATGCCGATATCCTCGATGAGGTGGTGATAATCCACGTCGATATCACCCCTTCCCCGCACCGTGAGGTCAAAAAGACCGTGTCGTGCCAGGAGGTTCAGCATATGATCCAGGAAGGGGATGGACGTCGCTATATCCCCCTGTCCCTCTCCGTCGAGGGTCATTGAAACGGTGATATCCGTTTCCTGGGTTGTTCTGCTCTCCGTTCCTGTGCGTTCCATTGGTATCCTCCTCTCACGGCACTCACCCCGCCGATGGAAAGCGGGCTTCCGCCCGGTATCGTGAATACTGGCCCCTATCCCTATATGACCTTGTTCAGGGGATACTCGATGATGCCCTCGGCTCCCGCTTCCTGCAGGAGGGGTATCAGTTCCCTGACAATATTCCGGTCCACCACCGTTTCCACGGCATACCACTCCTGGTCATAAAGCCCCGATACAGTGGGGGCCTTCAGTGACGGGAGCAGCAGCATGACCCGGCCGAGATTTTCCTTGGAGACATTCATCTTGAGTACCGTTTTCCCCATGGCCAGCAGGGACCCCCGCAGGAGTGTCGTTATCTGCTCTATCTTTCGTCGCTTCCAGGGATCTTCCCAGGCGTCCCTGTTGGCGATCAGCTTGGTATTCGTCTCCATGAGTTCATGGATTATCTTCAATTTATTGGCCCTGATCGTGCTTCCCGTCTCGGTGACCTCGACAATGGCATCGACAAGACCTTCCACCACCTTTGCCTCGGTAGCACCCCAGGAAAATTCCACATCGACGGTGATGTTGCGTTCACGGAAATATTTTCTCGTGAAATTGACCAGCTCCGTCGATATCTTCTTCCCTTCCAGGTCTTCAATGGATTCGATGGGAGAATCGCCCCGCACAACGAGCACCCATCGGGCCTTGCGCGTCGATGCCTTGGAATAGATGAGGTCTTCGATCTCTACGACGTCCGATTCATTTTCCGCGATCCAGTCCTTGCCCGTCAGACCGAGATCGAGCGTACCGTCTTCGACATATCGTGACATTTCCTGGGCCCTCACCAAGGCGCATGAAATTTCGTCATCGTCGATGTCGGGGAAATAGCTCCGGCTTGCGTAGGTAATTCTCCAGCCGGCCAGCTTGAAGAGTTCCACCGTCTTCTGTTCAAGACTTCCCTTTGGTATTCCCAGTTTCAATATATCCATATCAATACACATCCTCGGGATTGAATATCTTCTCTCCCACGATTTCCGTTGTATCGCCCGTCACTTTTCGAAAAAAGCAGGAGCGGTATCCCAGGTGGCATGCGGCCCCTCCCTGCTGATCGACCTTGAGCACCACGGTATCCTCATCACAATCTATGTATATTTCCTTCACCAGCTGGACATTCCCCGATGTCTCGCCCTTTACCCAGAGGGCATTCCGGGACCGGCTCCAGTAGGTGGCCTTGCCGGTTTCGAGGGTCCGTGACCATGCCTCTTCATTCATATAGGCGAGCATCAATACCTCGTTGGTTTGATGATCCTGGACGATGGCCGGCAAGAGTCCCGCCCCCTTTTTAAAGTCTAAAACAACCATTCACTGTTCTCCTCCTGGCCTTATTGTCTAACGCCATAGTATTATTGATATTATATCACTCTCTCGGGTGTGTGGAAGAAAATTAGTAATAATAGAAAATCTGATTTTAAGCAAGCAATTTTCTTTATTTATGACTTGCCTGTCCCTATTTTTTGTGTTAGTCAACTGCTGAATGATGCATTCTATGTACCTGTGGCCCGGGTGGTAACCCGGTTGAAATGCAACATCAATAAGGAGGTTAATCAGTTATGAAAGTATTAATTGGTGGTATTATAGCGGCAGTCGTGGGATTGATCCTGCTGATCCTGTGGTGGGCACCGTTCCTCATGATACTGATGGGCGGTATCCCGATCTTTCTTCTTCTGGGCGGAGCCCTTGCCATTTATGTGGGGATCGACGAGATAAAGGATCAGATGCTGGAGAAAAAGGAACGGGCCAGGGAAGAGGAAGAAGAGGCCAAGAAGAGTGAGGAACTGGAAAAGGCCAGACAGGAACTGGAGAAGACCAAGGCGGAAGCGGCCAAATACAAGGAAGAACTGAAGAAGGCAAAAACAAAAAACACCAAGAAAAAGGAAGAAGAATAGATTCGAACCGGAGACACCTGTCTTCCGGCACCGGTACACCGGCGAGCGAGTACCTGAATCCCCGGGATTCGGGTACTCACAGAGACGAGAAAAGGGTCGCACAGCTCCTTTACTCTGGAAAGAACAAAAAAAGCTTGACATTACCGGAGAAAAAAATTAGCCTGCGGTGCAAGTTTCCGGTACGAGAAGATCCTTATGGTAAGAAGACAGATCACACACCTCATTACCACGGCATCAATCAAGCATTATTTCTATATGTATTAATGCCTGCTGCCCATCGTGTGGGTGGGTAAGCAGGCTTACATTTCTTTTTTTCCAGTTATAGTTTTACCGTCAATTATCCAAACAATACAACCCTTTTGTGTGGGGGCTTATTTTACGTATATTCTAAAGGAGAGTACGATGAAGAAACATATCCTTTTGACAGCAGTACTAGTGACATTTCTGGCGGCCATGATTGTGCCGATGAACGCCACACCGGTTCAGGCCAAGACCGTGAAACTGACGTACAGCATCTTTTTCCCGCCGACACATGGGCAGGCAAAGGCCGGCGTCGCATGGGCGAAAGAAGTGGAAAAACGTACCAATGGACAGGTCAAGATTACGACCTTTCCCGGCGGTACACTGACCAAGGCGAATCAGGTCTATGACGGTGTCGTCAAGGGTATCTCCGACATCGGCATGTCGTGCTTTGCATACACACGGGGACGGTTCCCCGTCATGGAGGCCGTCGATCTCCCCCACGGGTACCCCAGCGGCACGGTGGCCACACGTGTTGCCACCGAATTTTACAAGAAGATGAGACCCCAGGAGCTCGAGGATGTCAAGGTGCTCTACATCCACGCGCACGGCCCCGGTTTGCTCCACACAAAGAAGGCGGTCAGGTCACTGGCAGATCTGCAGGGAATGAAGATACGGTCAACCGGCCTGAGCGCAAAGGTAACCAAGGCACTGGGCGGTGTCCCCGTTGCCATGCCGCAGCCCGCCACCTATGAGGCCCTCCAGAAGGGGGTTGTCGAGGGGACCTTTACCCCCATCGAGACGCTGAAGGGGTGGAAACAGGCCGAGGTGATAAAATTCACCACGGAATGTACCAGTGTGGGATACACGACGGCCATGTTCGTGGTGATGAACCTGAAGAAATGGAAGGCCCTGCCGCAGGACATCAGGACGACCATCGATGCAATCAGCGAGGAATGGGTCGATGTCCATGGAAAGGTCTGGGACGACGGCGATGAAGAGGGACGGCAGTACACACTGAGCCAGGGAAATGAAATCATCCCCCTGTCCGACGCGGAGAGTAAGAAATGGGCCGCCGCGGCAAGACCGATCATAGACGACTATATAGCGGATAAGGAGAAGAAGAATCTTCCCGGGAAAAAGGCAGTCACCCTGGTCAAGCTCCTTATCAAGCAGTACAGCAACTAGGGAGGTCCTGTCGGGAGACAGGGGGCCGGCCCCCTGCACTCCCGCGGGAAGGTGACGGGTCCCCCTTCGTACCGGAGGGAGCGGGGACGCCTCGTCATAGTCTGAGTGCTGTGAGAGCATGCACCACCTGGTCGTTCTTGCCGGAGCGGGCAGGTGGTGGTACAGTGTGGGTACAGAGAGATGTCTTCTATCGGAAAAACAATTACGAAGGTGGCCGACCTGTTCAACTGGGTGGCCGCCGCGGCACTGGTGGGCATGATGCTCCTGACCTGTGCCGACGTCGTCATGCGACGCTCCTTCAATCATCCCATACCGGGGACCTATGAGATCGTGGGCCTGCTGGGGGCGCTCCTGATCTCCTTTGCACTGGCCTACACGACGGCACAGAAGGGTCATATCGCCGTTGAGTTTCTCGTGCAGAGATTTACAAAACAGACACAGAGGGCAATCGATGCCGTGAATCACCTGCTCGGCATCGCGCTCTTTGCGATCCTGGCATGGCAGAGCCTCCTCTATGCCCTGGACCTGCGGGCAAGTGGTGAGGTCTCCATGACGATACAGATGCCCATTCATCCCTTTGTCTTCGGCATCGCCATGGGGTGTGCCCTCGTGTCACTCGTGCTGATGATCGATTTCTCAAAATCACTGCGAAGGTTGCTGTCCTGATGAGTCCAACAGTCATCGGTCTAATAGGTATAGCGGCACTCTTTCTGCTCATCTTTTCCCGTATGCCCGTGGGATTCGTCATGGCCATCGTGGGATTCATCGGGTTCGGTGCCGTCGTCTCCTTCGACGCATCCCTTAATCTCATCGCCAAGGACATCTATGCCGTCTTCGGATCCTACAACCTGACAGTGATCCCCCTCTTCGTCCTCATGGGGCAGCTCGCCTTTCATTCCGGCATCAGCAAGCGGCTCTTCGACGCCGCCTATACATTCATTGGTCACTGGCCGGGCGGTCTCGCCATCGCCACCGTCGGGGCCTGTGCCGGTTTTGCGGCGATCTGCGGATCGACGAATGCCACGGCGGCAACCATGGCGGCCGTTACCCTCCCGGAAATGAAGCGATATGACTACAAACCGGAACTGGCCACGGGCGTCGTAGCTGCCGGCGGGAGCCTCGGCATACTGATTCCGCCCAGTATCATATTCATCGTCTACGGCATACAGACGGAACAGTCCATCGGCAAGCTCTTCATGGCAGGATTGATACCGGGGTTCCTCCTGACGGGGCTCTTCATGCTTACCATCGTCGTCTGGACGACCCTGAGACCCGAACTCGGTCCCCGGGGACCGAAGGCGAGCCCTGCCGAAAAGGTGCGATCACTGATGGGACTCATCGAGACGCTTATCCTCTTTATACTCATCATGGGGGGGCTCTTCTGGGGATTCTTTACCCCCACCGAGGCGGGGGCCATCGGCGCCTTCGGGACACTGATACTGGCACTGATCAGACGAAATCTGACGTGGAAGGGATTCATTACGGCCCTCTTCGAAACGACGCGGACCTCCTGCATGATCCTCGTCATCGTTGCCGGAGCCACCATATTCGGTCACTTCCTCGCCGTGACGCGGATACCCTTCGACATGGCGAGCTGGATTGCCTCCTTCGATCTCCCCCGGGCCGTCGTCATGCTCTTCATCATCCTCCTCTATCTCATCGGGGGCTGCATCATCGATGCCCTGGCCCTCATCATGCTGACCATACCGATCTTTTACCCCGTCATCATCAGCCTCCAGTATGATCCCATCTGGTTCGGCGTCATCATGGTACTGGTCACACAGATCGGCGTCATCACACCCCCCGTGGGCATCAACGTCTATGTCGTGAGTGGTGTCGCCCGGGATGTACCGCTCCAGGTGATTTTCAGGGGGGTCATGCCCCTCCTGGCGGCACTGATTCTGGGGACACTGCTGCTCATACCCTTCCCCCAGCTGGCACTCTTCCTCCCGGGACTGATGGGATAGCAGTGCCGGTATGAAGAGCAATCTGGCCCGGTAACACCTTGAACAATGAGTATCATTTTGATAACAGTTATCTAGAACAGAGAAGCCCTTTGGGAGACCCCATGATTGCACCAGGGAAAGACATCATCAGTACCGCTATCCCGGCACAGGGAAATGGTGCGGGATCCATAGTCTATTCTGCCGGCAAGGTGCGGAACGTGATTCGCCACACAGCGGTCATCCTTGTGGTCGCTGCCCTGCTCGGCGGGTGCTGCTTCTTCCCCAAGCAGCAGGTCCACGTACGGGAGAAGAAGCGCATGCTCGTCACCGCCTACGACGCGGGACCGGAATCGACGGGGTGGAAACGAAAGTACGGCTGCATCGGCCCTGCCGTCTATGCCTACGGCCCCCTGAAGGGCCAGCGAAAACGGGTGGGGATCACGGCGGACGGCACCAAGGCGACGAAGGGGACCATCGCCGCCGACACGCGGCTCTACCCCTTCGGGACAAAGATGTACGTCCCCGGCTACGGCTGGGGTGAGGTTCACGACGTGGGGAGCGCCATCAAGGGGAATCACATAGACGTCTTTTTCCACAGCCGCAAAGATGCCCTCAAGTGGGGGAGACAGTACCTCGATGTCATCATCCTGAAACCTCGATAATGGATCAGATAAAATGGCCGTTACACATCATGGTGTAAAAGATTCGAAAGGGGGGAGGCATATGAAAAAGTCACTGTGTATACTGATAATCCTTTCAATCACTGTGACCGGGGCATATTGTGCGGCCGGGGATGACCTGTACACCACTGTCCCGATGGATAATGTTGCCGTTGCGGGAGCGATCGATTCAAAACCGCTCATACTGGCCGGAGGGGGTGGTAGCGGCGGTTCCAAGGGGGGCCAACAAGAAAAGGACTGTGCAGCAATTGCAGCCCTGGCAGGCGCATATTGCATTGCGGGATATTATACCGAACCGTGCAGAAAGGCGTGCAAAGATGTCGTGGATGGCGGGTGCTGTAATACCATGGTAGCCGGATCGATAAACCCCTGCATGAACAATCATCTCCCCGATGAATCAAATTGCCTGAAGCAATGATGTGGATCAACGGTTGATCACACCCTCAATTTCATACCTTGTTACGAGCAATTATCAGATACCTGCACTGTGTTCTGTGGTCACGATTCACGGACATAATGAAGCAGTGATGCTTTTTGAGAACGACGGCAACGGGGGAGATGAGATATGAGAAAGGCAGGGCCGGGTGACCCTGCCTTCTCACAGTGCCTGTATCTCGATACATCAGGGCAGAAAGGTCCTGTGATCACTTCCTACTGCCTGTATCGATCTTTTCTATTGCCTTTTGGGCATGCTCCCAGGCCTTCTTGAAGTGGTCAACGGCCTTGTCATATTGCGGATCGGGTGTACCGTCCTTCGTTGTATGGTCCAGCGCCTGTTGGGCCTTTGCCATCTCTTTCTGCGCCTTTTCGATTTCTTTTTCGTCGCCGCCCGCCACGATGGCTTCAGCGATGGCCTCTTGTGCCTGGAGCTGTGCTGTCAGTGCAACGGACTCATCGGCCTTCTGGCCGGATAACGCGGCGAACAGTGAATCGATTGTCGCCTCAAGGTCTGCGATGGTCTGGTTGAGGCTGTCGATGAGTGCGTCCTTGACAGCGACGGCGGCCGCCACGGCTTGATCTACCAGATTATCTGTCTCCTCTTGAGTGAGGAAGGCGGGTTCCGGTATCGTCGCCGGCGTCACAGTGTACCCATCGATGGCATATCCTTTGATTGCCGAATGCGACCAGTTTTCCATACTATACACCCTGACCTGTACGGTAAAGTATGCAACATCGCCGCTATTGAAAAGATCGGTCAGATGATTGGTCAATGTAAAGTCGGTCATTGTAACGGGCAGTTTCCGTATCCTGGACCTGATGTATCTCTTGGAACCATCGCGCTGATAGGCATCGATGCGTATACGGATCGATGCATCCTCCGGGAAGGTGCATGCAGGGAGCGTCCATGAGACGTGTAACTTGCCCGTCTGCGGATCCATATCGGCTTGCAGATCTGTGACGGGAGGCCACTCACTGGCAGTGAGGCCCGCAGCAACGGTGACGGTCTTTGTGAGTACCTTGCCGTCTTCGAGGGTTACCTGCAGGGAGTATGTTCCGGCGGCATGGGGTGTTACAGCAGAAATAATTTCGTGATCCGGATATATATGAAATCTACTCTCCAGTTCTCCCCGATCGATTTCGATGATACCGTTTCTGTTGTTGTCATCGGCTCGAATTTCTGAGCGGCACCCGAACCTGAATTCAGGGGTGGCCTCTATCTCAGTCGAGTCGGGGAATGTTATCGTGGCCGACTGGACGATATCTCTGTAGGGAGGTCTGTGATAGTCGGCGGCGTCATGAATAACGAATCGAAAATAGGTTGTTGGATTTCCACCATCAACAGTCATCGTCAGGACCTCGAAATTCTGGATGTAGCACCCCTCATTCGCGGGAGGTGGAGGTGGTAATGGATATATCACCTCATCACACTGAGGGTCAGTTGGGCTTGACCAATAATTCATATTAATATTATGTATCTCAAGATCATCAAAGAGCACTAAGGGGATCTTCCCTTCAGCTACCTCGTCGATTTTTCCATACTCGGGGCCACCAAATAAATACTCCCACTCCCAAGGGTCAATATTACCATCAACGACACAAATACTTGCATCTTCTGGCTCACCGATTATCTGCTCTGTTACACCCCCATCCGGCAACCCATCTCCATCGGAATCGGGTTCGTAAAAGAGTAGCAATGGCCCTTTGGGAAATTCCGTCGTTCCCAGGGAAAAAGTGCCACTCACGGTGTCCATGCGCCAATAGAGAAAGTCTCCATGTATGGCCAGATAGAGCTCCTTGATGTCGGTACCCACTTCACATGTAGTGTCACCCTCCTCATCCACCAGAAAGGGCGCAATGTCCCCCCAATCTCCCGGATCGCCATCGACAACTATTGGAGTTCCGATAACCGGGATTGGGGCCTCCGACGGCAGGTCGGCATAGGCCAGCCCCAAAGCAGTGAAAACCAAGACCATACTGATTACAAGGGTGAAAAAGATTTTCCTTATCATTGTACCATACCTCCTTTTTTCTCTTACAGCCGGCACCGCCGGTAAAACCGGTGCCGTGGGGACGGTCCCTGAAAGGGGCCGCTCTGCAACGCTGTATCTGCCTGTTTCGCTTCCCGTGCCGATGCTCGTGTCTGTGTGACGTATCGTCGTCTGTCCTGCTCGCGGGGCCGCTATTGATTTTCTTCAGGAAGAGATACAGAAAGATCCATAGATGCTCATAGGAAACAAGGGATACAGAAAGTGTAAACAAAGGAAAACAGTGTATCTTTATGGTCTGTGAAAAGAACAATCTGTGGTGCCGCGAATCTTTACGAAGGCCATATCCTTTATAGAAGTAACGATCTTTATCATTATGAAAGACCTGTCTGGCCGTACTGCCGATGCATGACACCCTCTTATGTGAACGACTTGAGCCAATGTTACTGAAGCATAATCGTCAATAATTCCATTGCAGTACAATGATTTCACTGCTACGTGCACCTGCATACTATCCTGTGTCTTTATGATAGAACAAGGGGGATTTTAGGGGGGATAAAAGGGGTAGCAAACCTACCCCTTCGATGTGAAATGACATGCATTCACACGGTGTATTGTACATATACAATTAACATGGCATCTCTTTGTTACAGTATGCATGCAGTCATGGTTGATCGGCTGAGTCATTTCCCGCCAGGTTCCGTTCAGGTCATCGGGGTGCCGTGGAACATCGATATCGTGTCTTGTCAACGGTCAACGACTGACCCCATTTCTCTTTCCCGCCAGGTTCCGTTCAGGTCATCGGTGTGCCGTGGGACACCAATATCGTGTCCTGTCAATGGTCAACGACTGACCCCCATTTCCCTCCTGTCGCTGGTCAATGACTGCCCCATTTCCTCTGCATATGAAACTATGCATGAAGCTTCCAAGTGTGATATTGTACCCATCGCATTCTACCGATATCCGGACAGGTAACTGTACGATCGAGGGGTCGTTCCCTGACTGCGGGGGCACCGGTGAGGATCTGGATTTTCGTTGCCGGCATGCCGGCCGGCCGAT
>Ga0272441_10012032_pt1 | contig 12725 bp, 16 predicted proteins | sample SSMProp6N_FD_193582 | JGI IMG/M metagenome (GOLD analysis project Ga0272441, IMG submission 193582) | Marine sediment archaeal communities from Little Sippewissett salt marsh, Falmouth, MA, United States - SSM-Prop-6N | ecosystem: Environmental > Aquatic > Marine > Wetlands > Sediment ...
GCGGCCTCGACAATATCGTCGATTGCCGCCCTTTCCTCTTCGTCTATCACTCCGTCGTATGAGCTAAGGTACTCGAACTGCTCTATTACCAGTTCCTGGACCGGCCTTGCGTTACCTGCCAATATTATTATCCCGGCCAGGTCGTCGGAGAGGCTTGCGATCCTGGGAGCGGACATCCCTCCAAGGCTGTGGCCTGCTATGAAGATCCCGTTGGGGTCTATCCCGGGCAGGTTTTTTATGGTATCCACGGCGGCCAGGGCGTCGAATACAGTCTCTTCCATGAGCGTCATGGTGTATACCTCCATGTTGGTCCTCACAGGATAGGCATAGGTCCTCTTGTCGTACCTGAGGACTGCCACCCCCTTGCTGGCAAGCCCCGTGGCTATGTCCTTGAAGGGTTTGTTCGGCCCTATCGTCTCGTCCATGTCATTTGGGCCTGAACCGTGCACAAGCACCACGCATGGAAAAGGACCCTCTCCATCGGGGAGGGCTAGCACTGCAGGCAGCGTGAAATCTCCAGAAACAACCTCCATCTCTATCTCGGTGTAGATGTCAGGGTCGGCGTATGGTGGCAGTGAATATTCGGTCTTGTCCGTGAACCAGAATCCAGATACCTGGCCATCCTCGTCATACACCAGCTTGAACGTCCCTTTGGAGCCGCTTGTGAAAAGGCAGTCGATCTCCACTGAGAAATATTCCCCATCTTCATAATCCTTTGAATCCTCTATCTTGTCTATTTCTCCATAAGTCCCCATCAGGTCCGCCCATAGTTCCTCGAGCTCTGTGATGGATATCTCGTCCTGCATGGCCTGGTCGAAGAGCTCGTATACCGACCCGAAGTCCTCGGACATCAACATACCAAGATGCTCCTCCGCCATTATCGCATAATCCATATCCTCAGTTCCGTCAGATACGCATCCGGAAAGCAGGATTGAGATAATGAATATGGATGTAATAATTATGGAATCTTTTTTCATCTGTTACAACCACCTTTCAAGAGAATAATACTCATTTATAGTTATATAGAGTAAGCTTTTTATATATCTCTTTATTGGGAGTCTTGAACAATATTTCGATTGCTTCTGTGATACATATGGCATATTTGAAGCTTACATCCTATGGGGATGCGTTAGAGATTCTTCTTTCGGAGACAAGGCCTGTTCAAGGTCAGGAGAAGATAGCGTTGGATGACGCCCTTGGAAGGATAGCTATAAAAGACGTTTCTTCACCCATCGATGTCCCCCCTTATGTGAAGTCCCAGATGGACGGATATGCCGTTTTGGCCTCTGACACATTCAAGGCGAGCGAGGACGCCCCCATCATCCTTAAGGTCGTGGAGGACGTGGACGCGGGCAATGTCCCAACGGTCGCGTTGAAGAGCGGCGAGTGCTCGTACGTGGCCACCGGCGCGGCTCTACCTGATGGCGCTGATTCTGTCATAATGCTTGAGGATGTGGTATACGAAAAAAAGGCCATATCGGTCGACAGGCCGGCCGCCCCGGGCGAGAATCTCATGGCGATCGGGTACGACATTTCGAAGGGCGAGACTATTGTGGCAGGGGGCGAAAGGCTCTCTACCAGAAGTATAGCCTCCCTCTCAGGTGTGGGCATATCGGAGGTGGATGTCTTTCCGCGGCCGAAGGTCTCAATAATCTCCACCGGAAGCGAGATCATCTTGCCCGGAGGTAGCTACAGCTTTGGAAAGACCTACGATGTCAACGGCGCCTTCCTTTCAAGGGAATGCGAGAGGCTTGGCTGTGAGGTATCGTTTTTGGGGATCGCCGAGGATTCGAAGGAGGAATTGATGTCCAAGCTTGACGCTGCCAGGGGCAGCGATGTCATATTGGTCTCTGCCGGTGTCTCCAAGGGCGCAAAGGACCTTATGGAAACGACACTCTCCGAGGTAGGCGAGGTAATTCTTCACGGAATCAACATCAAACCGGGGAAACCCACGCTAGCATCAAGATTTTACGGGTCCCTGCTCATAGGCCTCCCGGGCCATCCCACATCATGCGTCATGATTTTCAAGATGCTTGTGGAGCCCCTGATATTCAAGGCAATGGGCTCGGCGCACTCATTCAGGAAAATCGAGCTCACGCTCATGAAGAGGGTGGTGGCCACTAAGGGGCGGAAGCAGTTCCTGCCTGTCTCCATCTCGGGGGGCGGCGCGTACCCCGTTTTCAGAGGAAGCGGCGCAATAACGAGCTTCCTGAAGGCCGATGGCATCGCCATCATCGACGAGAACACGGAGTACCTCGACAAGGGAGAGAAACTAGAGGTCGTGATCCTGGGGGACCAGCTATGAACGCCCCCAACGGCATGCCCATTACCAACATCAGGATATCCCTGACAAAGAGGTGCAATCTGAAGTGCTTCTACTGCCACAGGGAAGGTGAGCTTCTCTACGATGGAATTCCCAAGGAGATCAACACCAGCGAGATCGACAGCATACTGAAGGCATCGAGCGACCTGGGCATAGACAGGGTGAGATTCACAGGTGGCGAGCCTCTGGTGAGGAAGGACATCGTCGATGTGATATCAGTGGCATCAAAGTACATGAAGGACATATCACTCTCCACAAACGGTTCCCTGCTTGCACCGATAGCTAAGGACCTCAAGGAGGCGGGGCTCAACAGGATAAACGTCACCCTAAATTCGCTTCATCCGGAAGTATACGCATCCATGGTGGGCGCAGATGTCTTCCATGATGTGATAGCAGGCATAGAGGGGGCACACGATGTCGGCATAGCGCCGATAAAGATCAACATGGTGGTGGTCAAACGCAACTACAAGGAGATCCCTGACATGATCGACTACCTCAAGGACGGCATGATATTGCAGGTCATAGAGCTCATCGCCTCAAGGGACGGCGAGAAGGACTCTTTTTACAGGGAGAATCACGTTGACCTCACGCCCATAGAGTCCTATCTGGCGGAGAGGGCAGTAAAGATAGAGGAGAGGCAAAAGCACAAGCGAAAGAGATACTGCCTCCCGAAGGTGGTCGAAGTGGTCCGCTCGATGCACAATCCGACGTTTTGCAAGCACTGCAACAGCATAAGGGTCACGAGCGAGGGAAAGGTGAAGAAGTGCCTATTCAACAACGACCTAAAGCCAATAGACGACTTTGAGGACCCCGGCAACGTCAGGCGAGTGCTCGAAAAGACCATTCTTGAAAAGAGGCCCTACTGGTGATGCTTTGAGGGTGTTTGTAAGGTACTTTGCCAGGACGAGGGAGCTTACGGGAAGGGGATCTGAGCACATATCGCTGCCCGAAGGCAGCGACATAGGTTCACTTATAAGTGTTATAGAGAAGAAATACTCATTGTCACTGAAGGGATACCCGCTGTTCTTTTCAGTGAATCAGGAATACGGGGGACCGGACACAAAGCTCAGCGACGGGGACGAGGTGGCCCTCCTGTATCCTCCGAGCGGTGGTTGAGAATGATAGTCATTCAGGAAGGGGACTTTGACATAGATCGTGACATAGCTGCCGTAAAGGATGATTCCTGCGGCGCCACCGTGTCGTTTGTAGGCACCGTGAAGTCGCCAGTTGATGGTGTCGAGGTCAGTGAACTTGAGCTGGAAGCCTATGGGGAGATGGCAAAAAAGGAGCTTGAGAAGATAGAGCAAGCTGCCAAGGAAAGATTTGGCGTCAAGGAGATACTTGTCATACACAGGACTGGAAAGCTGGAGGTCGGCGACAACATAGTGCATATCTGCGTCTCCTCCGTGGGGCGTGACGCGGCCTTCGACGCGGCCAGATTCATCCTCGAGGAGCTAAAGGGGAAGGTGCCGATCTTCAAGAAGGAATCCAAAGATGATGGGGTTAGTTGGCATGGATAAAAAGTTTACCCACGTATCGGACAAGGGAGTGGATATGGTGGACATATCCTCCAAGGAGAAGACCAAGAGGACCGCCGTGACCAGCGGCAGGATAGTCTTGGCCAAGAGCACTATAGAACTAATTAAAGAGGATGGCCTCAAGAAGGGAAATGTGCTAACGACAGCACAGATAGCAGGCATCTCGGCTGTAAAGAGGACATCAGAGCTCATTCCGCTCTGCCACCAGATACCTCTCAACAAGATAGGATTGGACTTTGAGATGGGCGAGGATTTCATAGAGGCCACCTGCGTAGTTGTCACTAACTACGGGACAGGGGTGGAGATGGAGGCCCTCCAGGGCGTGTCGCAGGCGCTTCTGACCATATGGGACATGGTAAAGGCGGTGGAGAAGGACGAGACCGGGCAGTACCCTGACACTAGGATAGAGGACATACATGTCATCAGGAAGGAGAAATGAGAATGTCTGTAAAAGAGCACAAGGGCGAAGCCCCGAAAAGATTCAGATTTTCTGTTGTAACGGTATCGGACAGGTGTTCCAGGGGGGAGGCGGACGACCTCTCCGGCATGCATATCATAGACATGCTCTCCGAGAACAACGAGCTATCCTGTCATGCCACTGTCCCTGACGAATCTGCAGAGATATCTTCAGCAGTGGCGGAGCTTGCCAAGATTTCTGACTGCATCGTCGTCACAGGGGGCACAGGCGTCTCCAAGAGGGATGTGACCGTGGATGCGCTCAGGCCGCTCTTCTCCAAGGAGCTGCCGGGCTTTGGCGAGCTTTTCAGAAGGCTCAGCTTTGATGAGATAGGCATGGCGTCCATAATGAGCGGCGCAACTGCCGGCGTCATAGGTGATAGCGTTGTGTTCTGCCTTCCAGGAAGCCTTCCGGCAGTGAGGCTTGGCATGGGGATCATAATATCCGAGGCATACCACATCATCAAGCACCTGAGGGATTGATATGAAGGAGTTCAAGAATCTGATGCCTTATCGTGATGCCTTGGAAGTGCTCCTTTCCAAGTCAGTTGAAATGGAGGTAGAGGAGATCGATCTTGAGGGTGCATTGGGCAGGGTGCTCTCAGATGATGTGCAATCTCCCATAGACTCCCCACCCTTTGACAGGTCCGCCATGGACGGCTACGCGCTGTTGGCGGAGGACACGTTCTCCGTGAGCGAATCCTCCTGGGCAAACCTTGAGGTGATAGATGACATCACCGCTGGAGAGGTTACCGATAAGCAGGTATCTTCTGGAAAGGCCGTTGGGATAATGACCGGCGCGAAGATGCCTCTTGGCGCCGATGCCGTTGTGATGCAGGAGTTCACTAGAAGGGACGGGAACAGGCTCCAAGTAGGTAAGAGGATTCCCCCACGCAAGAACGTGTCGCTCAAGGGAGAGGATGTACGCTTGGATGAGAAGGTCTTGTCGGCAGGCACCCGCCTCAGCGCTGAGCAGATAGCCACATTGCGCTCGCTTGGAATAATGAACGTAAGTGTCAGGAGAAAGCCTGTTGCATCCGTGATAGTAACAGGAGACGAGTTCACCGAATCCCCCGGGGCTGAAGGCAAGATATTCGAGTCAAACTCCATAATGCTATCCAAGCTCTTGGAGGCCGTTGGTTGTGAGGTCGGCCATGTCGGCGTGGTCAACGACGACGAGCATGCCATACTGGAGGCCATTGATTTGGCCAGGGGCTCCGACCTTGTCATGATCACAGGCGGCAGCTCATTTGGAAAGAAGGACATGTCGAGCGTTGTCTTCGAAGACTTCCTTTTCCACGGAGTCACTATAAAGCCAGGCAGGCCCTTTGGATTCGCAATGAAGGATGGCCTTCCTATTTTTGTCATGTCTGGTTATCCGGTGGCCGCCATTGTTCAGTTCTATCTTTTTGCCGTGCCGTTTTTTGAAAAATGCATGAACACAAGCATGCTGAAAAAGATCAAACTGCCGATGTCCGCCGAGCACCCGTCCCAGCTAGGCAGGATGGAGTTCGTCAGATGCTCGATCGAGGATGGCAAGGTGGTCCCTATTAGGAAGTCCGGGTCCAGCATGTTGGCATCTCTTGCCAGGGCCGATGGATTCATTCTTATCGACGAGGTGACAGAAGGTCTCAACAGAGGTGAAATGGTTGACTTCAGATTTTTCTTATGATGAGTTTGTCATGAGGCCGATAGGCGTGATACACACTGGCCACAAGGACAAGGAGGGGACGCCCATACAGGCAAAGGCCAACTCTGATGGCAGCGGATGGATAGAGGTATATGACGAGTTTGTCGAGGGCATCTCCGACCTTGACGGCTTTTCCCACATAATCCTGCTCTACATCTTTCACAGGTCCAAGGGGTACAGGCTGAAGGTCGTACCGTTCCTTGATAATCGGGAAAGGGGCCTGTTCTCCACAAGGGCGCCAAACAGGCCGAACAACATAGGCCTCTCCATAGTAAAGGTCGAGGGGATCGAGGGCAACAGGATCCACATCAGCGGCACCGACATGCTCGAAGGCACGCCCCTATTGGACATAAAGCCATACGTTCCCCAGATGGACGATAGAAAAGGCGCAAGGATAGGCTGGCTCGAGGGCAAGATACATAACATGGAAAAAACATATGATGATGGAAGATTCTGACAGGTGATGTTTATGGTGTCTGAGGCACTTCACGCAACCCGGGACATGATAATGGAGATCTCCGACGAGGACCTTCTGCAATCCAAGGTCAAGAGGATAATCGTAAGGCCTGAATGGAACGTTCTTATCGCAGAGAACGGCCTTTGCGGAATGGTCATCAACTTCTATGGCAAGTACACGATGGAGATGGACAAATCCCCGCAGGTCGAGGAGTTCCGCTCTGTCGTGGGGATGACACTGCCCGAGGTGGCGGACAGGTACATTGACTCGGGCGATGACAATCTGAGGTCGCTGGCCGTATGCTCGCTCTCGGCCCTCTCACAACCATTTCTGGGCGATGTTGCCCTGGGCGGAAGAGGCTTTGCGACAATCGATGACATTGTGGGCATCGTAAGGCCGCAGGACCGGGTGGCGGTGGTCGGATACGGTTTCCTTGTCAAGGCACTAAAAGGTCTGTGCAAGGAGATACACGTCACTGAGATGAGGCCCAGGCATTTCATAGACAACATCGTGATAGATGAGGATGTGCGGTATTATCCGGAGGATGTTTTCTTTCACTCGCACCATGAGAACGAGGAGGTCCTGGGCTCATGCGACCTGGTTTTCATGACCGCCTCGACACTGGTGAACGGGACGTTCGACAGTCTTTTGGAACATTGTGAGAACTCTAGGGCTTGCGGCATATACGGTCCAAGCGGTTCTGTGCTGCCCGATGCACTCTTCGGCATGGGGCTTGGCTTCACAAGGGCCTATGAGATAAGGGATGCGAAGCAATTTGAAAGAGATGCCATGGAGTCTCCCGCCTTGGAGGTGTCCATAAAGAAGCATCAGAAGAAACATTGGATATTGAACAAGCTATAGTTCCACCCTTTCGTAGCATGCAAGTATGTCCATTCCAAAATGAAGTATGTGCAGGCCCAGCATCGCCCTTCTGTAGATGTGGCCGTTGATGTCCTTTTCCTTGGGGGACATGTTCTCGCCCAGGTTCTGGACGACCTCCTTGTGCTTTCTCTCAAGCATCCTCTTGAGCCTTTCATACCTGTGGTCGTCTATCTCGTAGTTCTGGCCGTCGATGATGCTGGTGTAGTTCACAAAGAAATACCCGTAATACTTCTTGTACAGCTTCAATAGCTCGTCATAGAAGATGACATCGCTTATAAGCGCCTTTTGCTCGTCCCTGAGCTGACACTCGAGAACGAACTTGTCCCTGACCCTTATTACTTCTTCCCTTTCGTTCTCGAACTCCTTGAATCCCATGTCCTCGGTCTCGATAAGCGTAATAGCAACAACTCCAATATATTAATCCTATATTTTTGAAATGTTTTATTATCATCATTTATTAAATTGATTCCATAATTGCTTTGGAATCATCGTTCCATCAGCGTTCCTTTTAAAATCTGCCCAATGATAAATGATAAATAACATTCAATCCTTCTATAAGTGATACAATGAAAGAAGTTGGCGATTTTGCTTTTGTCACTGACAACCTGTCCAAGTCCTATGGGATGGTAAAGGCTGTCAACGACCTTACGGTCTCTGTCTCCAAAGGCTCCATCGGCCTTTTGGGGCCCAACGGTGCTGGAAAGAGCACGCTTATCAAAATGTTACTAGGACTCATTCAACCCACTTCGGGCCAGTTCCGGATCACAAAGGTCGAGGGGTCAGGCAGCTATCTCGACAAGGTGGGGTACATGCCTGAGCACGACTGCCTGCCAGGAAGCATCTCGGCCGTTGGGCTCGTCTCTTACATGGGGCAGCTCTCAGGCCTGCCTTCGGACGTTTCCATGGAGCGGACCCACGAGATCCTGGACTTTGTCGGGATGGACGAGTCGCGCTACAGGAACATAAAGAGCTTTTCTACGGGAATGAAGCAGAAGGTGAAGCTTTGTCAGGCGATGGTCCATGATCCCGACCTGGTGTTCTTCGATGAGCCCACCAATGGCCTTGATCCCGAGGGGAGGAAGGAGATGCTCGAACTTATCAGGGATGTTTCAAAGAGCGGTAAGACCATCATCCTGAGCACCCATCTGCTACCTGACGTTGAATACGTGTGCAAGGACGTCATGATAATGAACAATGGCGAGCTCCTGCTCTACGATTCCTTGAAGGAGACCCTTGGCAGCACCAATCTGGCGGTAAGGGTGAGGGGCGACCAGGAACGTTTCATCGAGCTTATGTCCGGGAGGGGTTTCGAAGCCCGGGTCATGGGATCGAACATCCTTATAGGGGGAAACGCCACGTCAAAGGAAGTTTACGAGGCAGCGAGGGATTCCATGGTTCAGGTAAGGTACCTCTCTCATCACTCAAGGACCCTTGAGGACCTGTTCCTTCAGCTTGTGGGTGATTCAAATGAATAGATTCGCTGCAAAGTACAGGAACTGGACAGGCACAAACACAACATTCGGGAACAGGATGTCTGTGTTCATATCCCACGAGCTCAAGAGGATAATCAAGTCCAAGTGGTCAATTTTGGTCTTGATACTCACATACGCCCTGATAGTCATGCCCCGGATATTCCAGGCCATGACCCCCATGATGGGATTCAACTCAACATTCTATTTCTCCATGTATGACGAGATGTTCCTTTTCATCATACTCTATGCGGCCGTAGTTGGTTCGGGCATCATAGCCAGCGACTTCAAGGACAGGAGCATTGTCCTTTACCTGACCAAGGGGTATTCTAGAAAGGCATACATCTTGGGTAAGTTCACGATACTGTTCCTGGCTTTCTCTCTGATAACGATACTTCCTCTCGTAATCATATACTCCATCGCCCTTATATCCTCGGACCTCAGCTTATCCCTTTTGAGGGAGAATCTATGGATCCTTGGCGCTGGGCTTGCCATGGGAACGTTCATAACAGTGTTTTTGAGCACCCTCACAGCCGGCCTTTCGTCACTTCTGGGCGACAGGAGGTATACCGGCGCATCACTATTTGCCATAAGCGTGCTCTCAGGGATCGTGGCAGATGTGCTATTCTCTATAAACGGTAACGACATGATGTGGATGGCCTCGATAATGGACAACTTCTCAATGGTCGGCTCATACCTTTTCAGGCTTGACAGCGCCTACAGCTACACCAGGGCCTATCCGTTCCTGATAATCTTGGGCATCTCTGTTTCCATGAGCTATATGGTCTATCACTACATCTTCAGGAAGGAGTTGAGGACATGAAGGTAATGGAGGCGGAATCACTCTCAAAATGGTATGGCGAGGTCAATGGCCTCAACAACTTCACCGCAACTATAGAGGGCGGCATAACCGGGCTTGTAGGTCCCAACGGTGCCGGAAAGACCACCCTAATAAGGCTTCTGACAGGAATGCTAAGGAAGGGAAAAGGCGAGCTTAGAGTGCTTGGCGAGGACCCGTTCAACAATCCCTCCCTCTCATCCAAGCTTGGATACTGCCCTGACCATGAGAATCTCTACTTCAAGATGAGACCTAAGGAGTTCCTATACTATCTGGCCAGGCTTAACGGATTCAGCTCCGATGAATGCAGGGAGAGGACTAAGAGGTGTCTTTCTGATGTGGGCCTCTCGGGCGTTGACCGCCCACTGGGCACATTCAGCAAGGGCATGAAGCAGAGGATAAAGATAGCCCAGGCCCTACTAAACGACCCGGAGATACTAATCCTGGACGAACCATTTACAGGGGTCGACCCCGTGGTGAGGGCCAATCTGTTTGGGATAATATCCGATCTGGCAAGTTCAGGGATCGATGTCATCATAAGCAGCCACATACTCTATGACATCGAGCGCCTGGCCAGCGAAGTGCTTTTAATGAACGATGGAAAGATGCTGCTTTCCGGAAAGATAGAGGACATAGTGAACATAGTTGACGAGAACACCCACTCTATGCTCATCAGTACAAAGGACCCAAGGGCATTGGGCTCTCTGCTATTTGACAATGGACTGGTCGACAATGTCGACATAAAGAGAAGCGGCGAGATCCTCGTCAGGACGAGGGAGCCGAACAAGCTCTATGACTTCCTTCCCTCAGTCGTTCTCGATGAGAAAATCGAGATAGGGGCTCTCACACCTATTGATAATGACCTTCAGTCCATATTCGACAGGGTGGTGAGGAGATGAGCGTTTCAATGAGGGCCAGTATGGGAATGATGCAGCTTACAATTAAGCAGATGCTTTTCTCAAGAAAGTTCATCGCATTGCAGATAATAGCATTCCTCCCGGCGCTACTGGTGGTATATGCGCTTAGCCGCCCTGACATGACGCAACCTTACGTCTTCCTCAGCGACTTCACGTATATACTCTATATTCAGATAATACTGGTGCTGATCACGCTGATCAACGCCACCTCGCTTGTGAGGGATGAGATATCCAACAAGACGATAAGCTTCCTAGTGACCAGGTCGATGTCCAGGCAGAGCGTTGTCGTGTCACGTTATCTTGCACACATACCTGTGAACTTCATATTGGTCGCCCTGCCCGTGACAGCATGTTTTGCCTACATGGGCGCTATTGAAGGGGCCTTATTGTCAAACATTGACATCCTGTCTGGGTATCTGGTCATGATCCTGGTGGGCGTGGTGGTTTATGGTGCTTTCTTCTACATGCTTGGGATTCTTCTAAGACATCCGCTGATGATAGGGCTCCTTTTCGCATTCCTCTGGGAGGTGCTCCTGACCAACATGCCAGGAAGGATCCCCTATGTGACTATGATGTTCTACCTGAGATCAATCGGATTCAGCATAATAGAGACCGGTGGGCTACAGATGGAGCTGGAGACCATCTCTGCCACCCACTCCACTATCGCCTTGGCCGCTGTAACGATCTTTATCATTTTCTTGGCAAGAAGGAGATTCATGAGGATGGACCTTATCTAAAAAGGCCTCTCTGAATATTTTTTCTTTTTCTATTTTTTTTTAAAATAGTTCAATTTTAGCAAGGCCAATGCATTGTTTTAGTTTAATTCTTATTATCATATAGTGTGGTTCAGCAAGGATTTATAATCAATGAAATGGATAATATTTCCGGTGTTTTGCATGATAGACATTGAAACCTATATTGAGGACACCGTGGGAGACACAGTGGCCTTTTTGCCTAAACTGGTGGGAGCGATAATAATCCTTCTTATTGGTTGGATTGTTGGCCGAATGCTTGGAAAGTTCATTTCCAAGGTATTGGACAAGATCGGGGTCGACGATGTCATCCGAAAGACCTCCCTTGGCCAGAACATTGAGAAGTCTGGATTGAATCTAGTCAAGCTCTTCGATCTGCTCATCCGCTGGTTTGTCTATCTGATAGCCATCATGGGTGCTACCAACGTCCTTGAGATTGAGTTCCTCAGCATCTTCATGGATAAAACGGTATCGTATATACCCAACATAGCAGCATTCCTAATAGTCCTTGTGGGTGGATTCGTGCTGGTGGATGTGTTTGTGGACTTCATGGAGAAGTTCAGCACCGCATCCAAGGTCGAGATGATGTCCCCCTTAATGACATTGATGCGCATATTCTTCTACTTCGTCATATCGGTACTTGCTCTGACTCAGCTTAAGATAGATCTCGAGATCATATATACGTTCGTTGAACCAGTGGCTTGGGGTGTAGGCATAGGCATAGGCGCTGCCATCGCTATTGTATTTGGTTTTGGCCTAAAGGAACGTAGCCAAAAGATGGTAGATAAATTCCTAAAAAAATCAAAAATCTAATTTTTTTCTTTTTTTCTTTTTTTTCAAAATATATAATAACATGGAGAATTATTAATAGCAAGGTGAGATCTATGCAGGAAAAAGAGATTTTAGATGAATTAAAACAGATCAGGGAGCTTCTTACACCAAAACCAGCTGAGACCCCATCGGGGCCCTCTGGACTGCAAGAAGAGTTTATGGATTTTATAAAAAAATACAAATTGCTCGGTCTTGCAGTGGCCTTTATCATTGCAATGTATCTTGGAGCCCTGGTTCAATCGCTGGTAAACGATTTTATCATGCCTCTTTTGGAATATGTCATACCTGATGCAACGAGCTGGGAAACCATAATGATGGGTCCTTTCAGAGTAGGGCATTTTGTCGGCGCGCTTATCACCTTCCTAGTGATAATGCTGGTCATTTTCGGAATCATCAAGATAGCTAAGAAGTATAAGATCGAGTAGTGGGGATATTCTCCCCTTCTATTTTTTTAGATTCTAATTCTGGTCCATTCTTGGCAGATCAGCTCTTTCTAATAAGGTACAATGGTCAGAGAAGTGTATTTTGTATATTTTTATAACGAAAAAGTATAATAATATCATTTATTTTAA
>Ga0272441_10012033_pt1 | contig 12725 bp, 10 predicted proteins | sample SSMProp6N_FD_193582 | JGI IMG/M metagenome (GOLD analysis project Ga0272441, IMG submission 193582) | Marine sediment archaeal communities from Little Sippewissett salt marsh, Falmouth, MA, United States - SSM-Prop-6N | ecosystem: Environmental > Aquatic > Marine > Wetlands > Sediment ...
AAACCGCGAAGAAGCACGCGCCATGCATTATCTTCATCGATGAGATCGACGCGGTCGGTCGTCACCGTGGTGCTGGCCTGGGTGGTGGGCACGATGAACGTGAGCAGACCTTGAACCAGTTACTGGTCGAGATGGATGGTTTCGAAGGTAACGAAGGCGTGATCGTGATGGCTGCGACCAACCGGCCAGACGTGCTCGACCCTGCACTGTTGCGCCCCGGACGTTTCGACCGTCAGGTGGTGGTGCCGTTGCCGGATATCCGTGGTCGTGAACAGATTCTGAAAGTACACATGCGCAAGGTGCCAACCGATAGCAAAATTGACGCGTCGATCATCGCCCGCGGAACACCCGGTTTCTCCGGTGCCGATCTGGCGAATCTGGTCAACGAAGCTGCGCTGTTCGCTGCACGTGAGAGCAGCAAGCTGGTCAACATGGCACATTTCGAGCGCGCCAAAGACAAAATCATGATGGGTGCGGAACGGCGCTCTATGGTGATGTCTGAAGATGACAAAAAACTCACCGCCTATCACGAAGCTGGCCACGCGATCGTCGGCCGCCTGGTGCCCGAGCATGACCCTGTTTATAAGGTGAGTATCATTCCGCGAGGCAGAGCACTTGGTGTGACGATGTTCCTGCCGGAAGACGATCGCTACAGTTTCACCAAGCGACAGCTCGAAAGCCAGATCTCCAGTCTGTTTGGAGGTCGCATCGCGGAGGTCCTGATCTTTGGTGAAGAGAGCGTCACCACCGGTGCGTCCAACGACATTGAACGTGCTACGGAAATTGCTCGCAACATGGTGACCAAGTGGGGCCTGTCCGATAGACTGGGGCCGTTGTCCTACACCGAAGACGAGGGTGAAGTCTTCCTCGGCCGTTCGGTCACTCAGCACAAAAACCTGGGCGACGACACGGCACGCATCATCGACGAAGAAGTGCGCAACTTCATCGATCGCAACTATGAGCGCGCCGAGACAATTCTCAAGGACCACATGAGCATACTGCACATGATGGCAGAGGCGTTGATGAAGTACGAAACCATCGACAGCAACCAGATTGATGCGCTGATGGAAGGCAAAGTGCCGCCACCACCGGAGGACTGGTCGGATACGTCAGACAGCAAACCTGACGACAAGAGTGGCAGCTCTGATGTCCGCGAGCCGCGAGGAGATAGACCCATCGGCGGACCCGCCAGCGAGCACTAAACCAAAAGCCGCGCCCCGCGCGGCTTTTTTCATGTTCTACACCTTAATCTAACGCAAAGACGCCAAGGCGCGAAGATCGCAAAGGTGTCGGTGCTGAGTATTTCTTGTATAGTCCAGGAAACAAGCAACCAACTCACTCTCTGCGACCTTTGCGTCTTGGCGTCTTTGCGTTGAATAAATCGTATGATAAAGCGTTTGTCTGTAGGTGATCGACAATTCGATCTGTCGCGATCGATTATCATGGGTATTTTGAACGTGACGCCCGATTCGTTTTCGGATGGCGGTCGGTTTAGCGAGGTCGAGCAGGCGGTTGAACAAGCGCTGCGCATGGAGCAGGAGGGCGCTGATATCATCGACATAGGTGGCGAGTCGACCCGCCCTGGCGCCCAGTCGGTCACAGCCGAACAGGAGCTCGACCGGGTGATTCCGGTGATTCGTGGAATCCGACGGCAGAGTTCCGTACCGATATCGATCGATACCAGTAAACCGGCCGTCATGCGCGCAGCAGTAGCCGAGGGTGCCGATATGGTCAATGATGTCAACGCCTTACGTGCGCCGGATGCGGCCAATGCATGCGCTGAACTGGATGTGGCGGTCTGTTTGATGCATATGCAGGGCGAGCCCAGAACCATGCAGCAGCAACCCCACTATCGCGATGTGGTCACTGAGGTCGCAGAGTTTCTGCAGCAACGCTACCAGGCGAGTATCGATGCCGGTATCGACGCTCAGCGTATCGTGCTCGATCCTGGTTTCGGTTTTGGCAAAAGCCTCCAGCACAATCTACAGTTGCTCAACAGTCTGGATGTGATTTGTGCGCTAAAATTACCGGTTCTTGTCGGTATTTCGCGCAAGAGCATGCTGGGCGCGATACTTGACAAACCGGTTGATGAACGGATCTATGGCAGCCTTGCCGCAGCGGTCTTCGCGTTCACGAAGGGTGCGCGGCTTTTCCGCGTTCACGACGTGGCACCGACACGGCAGGCGCTGGCGCTATGCGATGCGCTGCAATCTCAGTTAGAGGCAAGACATGACTAAGCAATATTTCGGAACCGACGGTATTCGCGGCAAGGTCGGCGAAGGCATGATGACAGCAGAGAAAGTGCTCAAGCTTGGCTGGGCCGCAGGGCGTGTCTTCGCCGGCCAGGGGCGCAAGCTGGTGGTTATCGGTAAGGATACACGCATTTCAGGCTATATGCTCGAGTCCGCACTGGAGGCCGGCCTGTCCGCCGCCGGCGTCCACGTGCGCCTGTTGGGTCCGATGCCGACGCCTGGAATTGCCTACCTGACCCGCACGTTGCATGCGGCGGCGGGCATCGTCATCAGTGCGTCCCACAATCCCTATTATGATAACGGTGTCAAATTCTTCTCGGCGGAAGGAGCCAAACTGGCGGATGAGACCGAGGAGGCGATCGAAGCGATGTTCGATGCGCCGATGGAGACCGTCGATTCGGCGGAGCTGGGCAAGGCCATGCGAGTACCTGACGCGCAAGGCCGATACATAGAGGCCTGTAAGGCGACGATACCGATAACAACGCACTTCAATGGCGTCAAGATTGTGATCGATTGTGCCAACGGTGCCACCTACGATATTGCCCCGCATGTGTTCACGGAACTTGGCGCCCGGGTGGTCGCCATGGGCGTCGATCCGAATGGGCTCAATATCAATGCTGACTGCGGTGCGATCAGCCCTGAACGGTTGTCAGAGCGGGTCGTTGCCGAGGGCGCCGATCTCGGCATCGCATTCGACGGCGATGGTGACCGTGTGATCATGGTGGATAATACGGGTATGATCGTCGATGGTGACGAGCTGGTCTACATCATCGCGCTTGCCCGAAAACAGTCGGGCATTCCTATCGAAGGCGTGGTCGGCACACAAATGACGAATATGGGGCTCGAGCTGGCTATACGTAAACTGGGCTTGGGATTCGAGCGCGCAGCTGTCGGTGATCGCTATGTACTTGAATTGATGCAGCAAAAAGGCTGGAACCTGGGCGGTGAGTCCTCGGGCCATATCATTTGCCTCGACCGCACGACGACCGGTGACGGTATCGTGTCGGCGTTGCAGGTCATGGCCTATCTGGCGGAAACAGGTCAGACATTGCGGCAGGCGAGAGCCGGCGTGAGCAAGCTGCCGATGCAGATGATCAATGTGCCGCTGCCGACGGACGCCGATCCGATGTCTTCCCCCCAGGTTGCGGATGCAGTGGTTCACGCTGAACTGGCGCTGAACGGCCAGGGTAGGGTATTGCTGAGGCCATCGGGTACCGAACCCTTGATACGGGTCATGGTCGAGGGCAAAAATGCCGAACTGGTGCAAAAGCTGAGCAAAGACATCGCAGATACGGTGGCATCCGCGATCTAGGCTCGCTGCTCCAGATGTCTAACGCAAAGACGCGAAGACGCAGAGGCCGCAATGAAAGGCGAGCTCTGGTTGCGTGCTAGCGCCGCAACACAGCCCGCGACGCTCACCCGAGGTGGGAGTCCTAAATAGGCCACAGCCGAAGCACCGCTATCGCCGGATTGGAACGAATCGTATCCGTGACGAGGCATGCAGCGCAGGCGTCACGCGACAATCATTCCTGCTACGAACCGGGTAAATAACTTTGCGGCCTCTGCGTCTTGGCGTCTTTGCGTTAACAAAATCGCGTCAGGAAACTGTCGAGAATAGGCATCCTGGATACAATATCCGGGCGGGTCGGCGATAACTATCTGATTTGAAGCAGGCCTACCACGTTTAAGTGGGTCATATAACCCATTATCATCATTGATTTATTCGGTGCTGGCAGGTATGCTTTGCCCCTTTTGAAAATCGGCGGAGTCAGTGATGCGTCAAAAGATGGTAGCAGGCAACTGGAAGATGAACGGCACCACGAACAGCGTGCGCGAGTTGATCAGTGGGATCAAAGCCGGGCTGGACGGCCCGTCCTGCGAAGTCGTCGTATGCCCACCCTTCGTTTATTTACCTGCTGTCGCGGAAGAAGCCGCCGGCACCTCGATCAAATTGGCTGCACAGAATATGTGCGATAAGGACGCCGGTGCCTTTACCGGCGAAATATCCGGTCCGATGTTGAAGGACATTGGCTGCGAATACGTGATACTGGCGCATTCCGAGCGCCGCGCGATGTTCGGGGAAACCGATGAGGTCGCAGCGCGCAAGTATGCGGCTGCGTTGAAGAATAATCTCAAACCGATTTTCTGTGTCGGCGAGACCCTGGGCGAGCGCGAACAGGATATTACCGAAGATGTGATCGCTCGCCAGGTCGACGCGATCATCAACGCTGAGGGCGTTGCCTCGCTCGCCAACACTGTGTTGGCCTATGAGCCGGTCTGGGCGATCGGGACCGGAAAAACCGCCACGCCGGATCAGGCGCAGAGTGTTCACGCGTTTATCCGCAGCCGCATTGCAAACCTCGACGCCGGGATCGCGGAAAGCTTGCGTATTCTGTATGGTGGCAGCATGAATCCGGGCAACGCCGCGGAGCTGATCGCGCAGCCGGATATCGATGGTGGTCTCATCGGCGGCGCGTCACTCAAGTCAGAAGACTTTCTCGCGATCATCAACGCGGCGGGATAATATAATAGTGGATATTATCCTTCTCGTTCTGCACGTTGTCCTCGCATTGGGCATCATTACACTGGTGCTGTTGCAAAAAGGCGCGGGCGCGAACGCCGGCGCGGTTCTGGGCGGCGGCGCGGGAAGCGTGTTCGGTGCCAGTGGTTCTTCGAACTTTTTGAGCAAGACGACGGCCATCCTGGCAACCGCTTTCTTTGTCAATAGCCTGGTACTGGCCTATATGGCGGCTCACCGGGAGGAAGCAACGAGCGTTGTCGACCAGATCGAACAGGTCCAGCCGCTCGAGCTTGTACCGGACAGCGAGCTTCAAGGACTTGATGAAGCTGTCGATGAGACCGTGCCATTGCCGTTCGGTGAGCCCGAAGACAGCGACGTACCGCTACCGGCTAACGAGGAGGCCGGTAATGCGGATATGCCGCCACCTGCAAGTAAGACAGAATAGCGAGACAATAGGGCGCTGGAGCAGAAAAAAGATCGGCCGATGTGGTGGAATTGGTAGACACGCTATCTTGAGGGGGTAGTGGCGAAAGCCGTGCCGGTTCGACTCCGGCCATCGGCACCATACAGGGAGGGTAGAGTAAAACAGCAAATCTTTGGTTGCATCCACACCGAGATGCAATCGTGGAGCGACTAAATGCTAGAAAATTATCTGCCGGTTTTGATCTTCATCGCAATCGGCCTGCTGGTAGGCGGCGGTGCGATGTTTGTCGGAGGATTCGTGTTAGCGCCTTTCCGCCCGGACAGCGCGAAGAATTCCCCTTTTGAATGTGGTTTCGAGGCGTTCGAAGATGCACGCATGAATTTCGATGTGCGTTATTACCTCGTAGCTATCCTTTTCATCATATTCGACCTGGAAATCGCCTTCTTGTTTCCCTGGGCGGTCGTGTTGGACGAGATCGGACTGTTCGGCATCATCGCGATGGGTATCTTTCTCGGAATTCTGGTCATCGGATTCATCTACGAGTGGAAGAAGGGAGCACTGGAATGGGAATAGAAGGCAAGCTCCAGCAGGGTTTTGTAACGACCTCGGCTGACAAACTGATCAACTGGGCGCGGACCGGCTCGCTGTGGCCGATGACATTCGGGCTGGCCTGTTGCGCGGTCGAGATGATGCATTCCGCGGCTTCGCGCTACGATCTTGACCGTTTCGGCGCCGGTGTTTTCCGTGGTAGCCCGCGTCAGTCCGATGTGATGATCGTCGCCGGCACGTTGTGTAACAAAATGGCGCCGGCCTTGCGCAGAGTCTACGACCAGATGGCCGAGCCGCGTTGGGTGATTTCGATGGGCTCCTGTGCGAACGGTGGTGGTTATTACCACTATTCCTACTCGGTGGTGAGGGGTTGTGATCGCATCGTGCCGGTCGATATCTATGTCCCGGGCTGTCCGCCAACCGCTGAGGCCCTGGTTTACGGTATCATCCAGCTACAGAACAAGATCAAGCGCACCAATACCATTGCTCGCAGCTAAGGTTCCGAGATGAGCAGAGTACAGCGACTATCTGATGATTTGCAACAGGCCTTCTCGGCCAAACTGACCTCGAACGTCGTTGCCCGTGGCGAGGTGACCATCGAGGTTGCGCCGGCGGATTTGATCGACGTCTGCAGCGAACTACGCGATCAGCAGAAGTTTGGGTTCGACCAGTTGCTCGATGTCTGCGGCGTGGACTACCTGGAGTACGGAAGCAGCGAATGGGCGACGGACGAGGCCTCGGCCACCGGTTTCAGTCGCGGGGTCGAGCCGGGTGCGAATGCACGCCTGCGCTTCGGCGAGGCGCCAGGTTACGTCAGCGACAGAAAGCGCTTTGCTGCGGTCTACCACCTGCTTTCGGTAGTGAACAATCAGCGCCTGCGCGTGCGCTGTTATGCGGAGAATGATGCGCTGCCGATAATTCCGTCGGTAATCCATATTTGGAGCTCGGCCAACTGGTATGAGCGCGAAGCCTTTGACCTATACGGCATCATGTTCGAAGGCCATCCCGATCTGCGCAGGATACTGACCGACTACGGATTCGTCGGGCATCCGTTCCGCAAGGATTTTCCGCTGATCGGCCATGTGGAAATGCGTTACGATCCGCTACAGGAACGTGTGGTATATCAGCCGGTATCGATCGATCCGCGGGTGCTGGTGCCACGCGTGATCCGCAATGATGGCCGCAGTGAGGATGCGGCTTCAGAGCCGCCGGCTTCGACTACGGAGCGCAGTGATGCCTGAGATCAAGAATTACACGCTGAATTTTGGTCCGCAGCACCCGGCAGCGCACGGCGTGTTGCGCCTGATCCTGGAGATGGACGGGGAAGTCATCCAGCGCGCTGACCCCCATATCGGTCTGCTGCATCGAGCCACTGAGAAACTGGCTGAGAGCAAACCCTACAACCAGAGCATCGGTTACATGGATCGGCTTGATTACGTGTCGATGATGTGTAACGAGCATGGCTATGTGATGGCGATCGAAAAGCTGATGGGGATCGAAGTACCCGAGCGCGCTCAGTACATCCGGGTGATGTTCGACGAGATCACGCGGATTCTGAACCATCTGTTATGGATCGGCGCACACGGCTTGGACGTCGGCGCGATGACGATCTTCCTGTACGCGTTCCGAGAACGCGAGGACCTGATGGATTGTTATGAGGCCGTGTCAGGGGCGCGGCTGCACGCGACCTATTATCGACCGGGTGGCGTTGCCCGCGACTTGCCTGACACGATGCCAAAGTACAAGGAGTCCAAGTGGCACAGCAAAAAGGAAGTCAACAAACTGAATGAAAACCGCGAGGGCTCCTTGCTGGATTTTCTCGATGATTTTACCGACCGGTTTCCAGGTCTGGTCGATGAATACGAAACCTTGCTGACAGACAACCGCATATGGAAACAGCGCACGGTCGATATCGGCATTGTTTCTCCGGAACGGGCATTGCAACTGGGATTTACCGGTCCAATGTTGCGCGGCTCCGGTTTCGCATGGGATTTGCGCAAGAAGCAGCCCTACGAAGTCTACGATCGTATGGATTTCGATATCCCTATCGGTACCAACGGTGATTGTTACGACCGCTACCTGGTGCGCATGGAAGAATTCCGCCAATCGAACCGCATCATCAAGCAGTGCATAAAATGGCTGCGCGAGAATCCGGGACCCGTATTGCTCGAAGATAACAAGATAACGCCGCCTTCACGCGAGACCATGAAAGCGGACATGGAGTCATTGATCCACCACTTCAAGCTGTTCACCGAGGGCTATACCCTGCCCGAGGGCGAGGCCTATGCGGCTGTCGAGCACCCGAAGGGCGAGTTCGGCGCGTATCTGATCTCCGACGGTGCCAACAAACCCTATCGACTGAAGATACGTGCACCAGGCTTTGCCCACCTGGCATCGATGGATGAAATGACGCGGGGCCACATGCTCTCCGATGTCGTCGCGATCATCGGTACACAGGACATCGTGTTTGGTGAGATCGACCGCTAGCAAGGGCAGATAGAATAAATAATGAATGCAATGATCGAAACAGAGCACACATTGTCCGCACACGCCCGCGAGGAAATCGACGAGTTGTTGCAGCGTTATCCTGCAGATCAGAAGAAGTCGGCCTTGTTGGGTGCGTTGAGCATTGTGCAGCATGAGAACCAGGGTTATCTCACCAGCGAATTGATGCAGGCGGTGGCAGATTATCTGGATCTGACCGAAATCGAGGTCTATGAGGTCGCCAGTTTCTATTCGATGTATGAGTTGAATCCAGTGGCGCGACACAACGTCGCTGTGTGCACCAACATCTCGTGTATGTTGGTGGGTTCACAGAGCATTGTCGATCACATCGAGAACAAACTCGGTATCAAACTTGGTGAGAGTACCGCCGATGGCCGCATTTATCTGAAGAAAGAAGAGGAATGTCTGGCAGCCTGCGCCGGTGGTCCGATGATGCAGGTGGATCATGTTTACTACGAGAATCTGACACCGGAGAAAGTGGACGAGATTCTGGACGCGCTGGAGTGATAGGTATTCATGCAGATTATGGGTCCACAGATGAACGCAGATGAACTCAGATGTGATGATTGCTTACCCGAAGTAAGCGGCATTCAGTCTCCTATAGTGCCGGTGCAATGCTCACTAACAGCCAATAGACTTCGCGTTCATTCGTGTTCATCTGCGTTCATCTGCGGACTGTTTTAGACATGTCAGAAACCGATACTATAAGATTTGTGACAATTTCGGCTGACGGCCGGGAGCGGAAGGCTGATGGCTAACGAAGTTTGCTATGCAACCATGCAGTTCGAAGACCAGCCCTGGTCCTACGAGAACTATCTGAAGACAGGTGGCTACGAGGCCTGGCGCAAGATTCTCAAAGAAAATATTCCACCGGAGGATGTGATCGAAGAGATCAAGGCATCCGGTCTGCGCGGTCGTGGTGGCGCCGGGTTTCCGACCGGTTTGAAATGGAGTTTCATGCCGCGTAATGCGCCAGTGCAGAAATACCTGGTGTGCAACTCGGACGAAAGCGAACCCGGCACCTGCAAGGACCGCGATATCTTGCGTTTCAACCCGCACGCGCTGGTCGAGGGCATGGCGATCGGCTGTTATGCGATGGGCGCCACGGTCGGCTACAACTACATGCGCGGTGAGTTCATGGACGAGCCGTCGAAGCGATTTATCCAGGCGTTGAAACAAGCCTACGAACATGGCTGGCTCGGCAGCAATATACTCGGCACCGAAGTCAATATCGATCTCTATCCGTCGCTCGGCGCCGGTGCTTATATCTGCGGCGAAGAAACGGCGTTGCTGAATTCGCTGGAAGGCAAGCGTGGTCTGCCGCGCTACAAACCCCCGTTCCCGGCCAACTACGGCCTCTATGGCAAGCCGACCACGATCAATAACACCGAGACGTTGGCATCGATTCCGGCGATCATGCGCAATGGCGGTCAGTGGTTTGCCGATCTGGGCGTGCCCAATAGTGGTGGCGTGAAACTGTTCTCGGTGTCCGGGCACGTCAACAAGCCGGGGAATTTCGAGATTCCGATGGGCACGCCATTTTCCGAGCTGCTCGACATGGCTGGAGGCGTGCGCAATGGCAACAAACTCAAGGCGGTCATCCCGGGCGGTTCTTCGGTGCCGGTCGTGCCCGGCGATGTGATGATGCAGGCCAATATGGATTACGATTCCATCGTCGAGGCCGGCTCCATGCTGGGTTCCGGTGCCGTAATCGTGATGGACGAGACGACCGACATGGTCGAGGCGCTGCGGCGTATTTCACGTTTCTATTTTTCCGAATCCTGCGGACAGTGCACGCCGTGTCGCGAAGGTACCGGCTGGTTGTACCGTATGCTAACGCGCATCGTCACCGGCAAGGGCACGATGCAGGATCTGGACAAGCTCGACGATGTCGCCAGCAAGATCGAGGGTCGCACGATCTGCGCGCTCGGCGATGCCGCCGCGATGCCCGTGCGCAGCTTCGTCAAACATTACCGCCACGAGTTCGAACACTACATCGAACACGGCAAGAGCATGGTCGCAGGGGCGCCCGACAAGGCAGCCTGAGAAATTTGATTTTTATGAGTCCACAGATGAACACAGATACACACGGATATGGGGCGTTGTTGCTGTCGCTCTCTGGTTGTTTTTATCAGCACGAATGCGGGCCCACACCCAAAACTGTTAGCGTTCATCTGTGTTCATCTGCGTTCATCTGTGGATATTTTTAGACATGTCAGAAGCGAGCAACACAGAGTTTGTAACAATCACGGTAGACGGTCGCGAGCTGCAGGCGCCGAAGGGTGCGATGCTGATCGAGGTGACCGACAAGGCCAACATCAAGGTTCCGCGCTTCTGTTATCACGAGAAGCTGTCGATCGCGGCCAACTGCCGTATGTGTCTGGTCGAGGTCGAGAAAGCCCCCAAGCCCTTGCCCGCCTGCGCGACGCCGGTCATGGACGGCATGGTTGTGCATACGCGCTCCGACAAAGCCAGAGAAGCGCAAAAATCGGTGATGGAGTTTCTGCTGATCAACCATCCGCTGGATTGCCCGATCTGTGATCAGGGCGGTGAGTGCGAACTGCAGGATGTGGCCATGGGTTATGGCCAGGATGTCTCCGAGTACGTCGAGGGCAAACGCGTTGTCTTCGACAAGAGCATCGGCCCGTTGATTGCGACCGAATTGACCCGCTGTATCCATTGCACGCGCTGCGTGCGCTTTGGGCAGGAGATTGCGGGCTTGCAGGAGCTGGGGATGACCGGGCGGGGCGAGTACGCGCTGATCAGCACGTTTATCGAGCAGTCTGTTGACTCGGAAATGTCCGGCAATGTGATCGATCTGTGTCCCGTCGGTGCATTGACAGCCAAGCCCTCGCGCTATGGCGCACGCTCGTGGGAAATGGTGCAGCACGCGGCAATCTCACCTCATGATTGTATCGGCTCCAACATTTATGTGCATACGTTACGCGGCGAGGTCAGACGGGTTGTGCCCAGGGATAACGAGGCGATCAACGAGGTCTGGTTGTCCGATCGCGATCGTTTCAGTTACGAGGGGCTCAGTTCGGAAGATCGATTGACCGCCCCGATGATCAAGCAGGAAGGCGAATGGGTCGAGGCGGACTGGGAAGATGCCCTGCAACTGGCGGCTTCGAACATCGCCGATGCGCTCAAAACCGCTGGTGGCGATGAACCGAGCGATGATGACCCTTCATCCCGGCTGGCCGCATTGATCTCGCCCTCATCGACGCTGGAAGAACTGTACTTGCTGCAGAAACTGCTGCGCGCTCTCGGCAGCGGCAGCATCGATCATCGTCTGCGGCAGAGTGATTTCAGCGATCAGGATGTTGCCCCGGTAATGCCCTGGCTCGGGCAAGACATCGCCAATCTGGAGAATATCGACGCGGCGTTACTGATCGGCTCCAACCCGCGAAAAGAGCAGCCGATTGCGAACCACCGCCTGCGCAAGGCTGCGATAGAGAAGCAGGCGCAGATCAATTTTCTCAACCCCAGATCCTTCGATTACAATTTTCCGGTCGCGAATGCCATTGCGGTTTCCCAGCAAAACCTGCCGCACGAGCTCGCTGCGATCGCGGCTGCAGCGTTCAAAGCGAGCGCCAATCCGGTACCAGCGCACATCGCCGACGTGGTTGCTAACGCAGCGCCGACCCCGGTGCACACGACGATCGTGGAGCAGTTGAAACAGGGCGGGAATGCGACGGTGCTGCTCGGCAATCAGGCGATGATGCATCCCGCGTTCGCCGCGATCCGTGCGCTGGCCTCAGCCATCGCGGCACAGACTGACAGCGTCTTCGGTTATCTTAGCGACGCGGCCAACAGCGCGGGCGCCTGGCTGGCCGGCGCGGTGCCGCACCGTGGCCCGGGCAATGACGGCGATGCGATCAAAGGCCTCACCGTTGCAGGCTTGGAAGATGCGTCGCCCGAAGCCGTGATCCTGTTCAATGTCGAGCCTGAATACGATCTGGCACGTAGCCGGGCATTGATGAAGACATTGGCACGTGCCCGGTCAGTGATCGCGATCACCGCTTTCAAGTCGCCGGCGCTGGAAAACGTTGCCAGCGTGATGTTGCCGACTGCGGCGTTCGCGGAGACGTCCGGTACTTACGTCAATGTCGAAGGGGTCATGCAGAGCTTCAACGGTGCCAGCACGCCGCCGGGTGAAGCGCGCCCAGGCTGGAAGATCCTGCGCGTGCTCGGCAATCTGCTGCAGGTGAGCGGCTTCGATTATGTGACATCCGAACAAGTGCGCGATGAATTACGTACCGCCTGTGAGCAGATCGAGTTTGACAACACCATCAGTGATGCCCCTCAGGTCACACTGAACACCCATGGCGAAGAGCTGATGCGCGCGGCCGATGTGCCGCTTTACGCTGCCGACGCCCTGGTGCGCAGAGCATCTTCACTGCAACAGACGCGTGATGCAATCGAGCTTGCGGTGAGCCTGCACCCCGACGATGCCGAGCGCCTTGGACTCGAT